>Ga0181528_10001626_pt1 | contig 13905 bp, 10 predicted proteins | sample PEATcosm2014_Bin_47_FD_119742 | JGI IMG/M metagenome (GOLD analysis project Ga0181528, IMG submission 119742) | Peatland microbial communities from MTU Mesocosm Facility, Houghton, MI, USA - PEATcosm2014_Bin10_10_metaG | ecosystem: Environmental > Terrestrial > Soil > Wetlands > Peat | place...
CCTCGCCTCCGCATGGGCGATCAAGGCTGTCAGCAGGGCCCGCCCGATACCCCGGCCTCGCGCGCTTTCATGCACGTAGACCGAGTGTTCGACGGTGTGTTTGAACCCCTCATACGCCCGGAAGACGCCATAGGAGGCGAAGCCCGCGACGTCGCCCCGATCGTCGGCCACCAACACCGGAAAGCCGTTCGCCGCGCGGTCCCGGAGCCATGCCTGACGGTTGTCCAAGGTGACCGGCGACAGCGACCATACCGCCGTGGTGTGGACGATCGCATGGTTCAGGATTTCCAGGACACGCGGTAGATCCGCTTCGGTCGCGTCGCGGATGGATGGGGACATGGGGCGGCTCCGTCGCTTGCTGGATCGGATGATTCCACTATAGTGTCAGGATGTCCACTATCCTCACACCCTCGGAAACCGAGGCGCGTCTGGCCCAACGGCTGCGCGCGGAACGGGAAAACCGCGGCTGGACGTTGGCCGAGCTCGCGGCGAAGTCGGGCGTCAGCCGCGCCATGGTCAGCAAGATCGAACGCGGGGAGGCAAGCCCGACCGCCGCCTTGCTTGGGCGCCTGTCGGCGGCGTTCGGACTGACGCTGTCGCAATTGTTCGCGCGGATGGAGCAGCAGCCGGAACACAGCGCCGGCCTGGTCGCGCGGGTGGCGGATCAAACGGTGTGGCGCGATCCGGAAACCGGCTTTCTCCGCCGCTCCCTCAGTCCGCCCGACTTCGGTCATCCTCGGCGGGCGCCGCTGGAACTGGTCTGGGGCGAGCTGCCGCCGGGCGCCTCGATTACCTACCAGGCCGCGTCCCGGGCGTTCATCGCGGACCAGCAACTGGTGGTGATCGGTGGAACACTCTCGATCACGTTGGGCGCGGCCGAGCACGTGCTGGACGCCGGCGATTGCCTGTGGTTCGGGCCGCCTTCGGATGTCACGTTTCATAACCCGGCCGTGGCGCGCTGCCGTTACGTGGTCGCCGTCCTGCGCGGATCACCGGTTTCGGCGCGAGATTCGGGCGTTCCTGGAACGTAATCGCGTCCACTTCATTGACGTAGCGCAAATGGCCGCGCCAGCGGCCGGAATTCTGACGACCGCGTCAAATCCCGGGTGACATTCCCGCGAACGGCGCATTATCGTCCGCCGGTCTCTGGCGTCGCGCGGTCACGGCGACGTGCGTTTGGATTTCGAACTGGCTCCGGGGCAGCGCCTCGGGGAGGTGTCCAGGGGGACGCATGCCGGGTGAAGCGGTCGAGGCGGAGACGAAAGCGCGGCCGGGGCGGTCCGCCGGCGCGTCCAGCCCGCTTCCAACCGATCAACGGCGGGCTGTGCCGCGTCGGCTGAGCGGCGTCTTCGGCGGCCGCGGCCGGCACTACTCCGTCGCCACCCATCTCGCGCTGTTCGCCATCAGCACTTTGGTGCCCGTCCTGCTGATCGTTACCTGGATGCTGGTCGACACCGCGCGGTTGCGGCGAGATGACGCGTTGCACGACGCCCACACTCTGGCGCGGCACATGAACGCGACCATGGATGTCGAGATGGAGAAGGCGATCGCCGTGGGTCAGGTCCTCGCGGTGTCGCGCATGCTGACGGTCGGCGATTACGCGTCGTTTGACGCCCAGGCGCGCGATGTCGCCGCCAGGCTGGGGATTTTCATCGTGTTGCGCGATCGGTCCGGCCAGCAACTGGTCAACACCGGCGTCCCCCCGGGCACGCCGTTGCCGGTCAGCGATCCCGCGATCCTGGCGACGGACCGGCAGGTGCTGGAGAGCGGAAAGCCGGCCGTGTCGGACCTGGTCAGTGGCACGATCAAGAGGTCTCCGTTCGTGTTCGCGGATGTGCCGGTCTTCAAAGGTCAGGAGGTGTCCCTGATCGTCAGCGTGGCCCTGACGCCGCGGCATCTGGGCCGGATGCTGTCGGAGGGGTTGCCGGAGGGCTGGATCGCCGGGGTGATCGGCCGCGACGGACGCCTGATCGCCCGCGGGGTCGCGGAGGACCGGTATCTGGGCACGATCAATCGCCCCTTTTATGAGAACGCCAAGGCCGCGGAAGGGACGTGGTCGGGCATTTCCCGGGAAGGCGAGGCGATCGCCGGCGCGTATATCCGCTCCCCGCTGTCCGGCTGGATCGTTTCGGTCGCGGTACCGGACAGCATCCTGAACGCGCCCGCCCGCGTGGCGCTGCTCTGGCTGAGTGGGCTGACCATCGCGTCGCTGGCGGTGTCCGGGTGGCTCGGCTGGCGGCTGGCGCGGCGGATTTCCGATCCGTTGCGGGAGTTAATGGCGCAGGCTCGCGCTTTGGGTCAGGGACAGCGGACGTCCGGCGGACGCTCCACCGTCGATGAGGTCAACGCGGTCAGCGAGGCGCTGCGAGTGGCGTCGGACGAACTCGATTCGCGGGCGGCCGCGGCGCGCCAGGCGACCGAAGCGGTGCGCGCGAACGAGGAGCGGTTGCAGTTGCTGCAGGCGACCGCCGGCATCGGCACCGTCGATTGGGATATCGCGGCCGACATCGCGGTGTGTTCGCCGCGCTGCCATGAAATGCTGTCTTTGCCTTCGGACGGGCGGATCGGGCTCGCCGCGTTCCTGGCCAGGGTGCATCCCCAGGGGCGCGAGCGGATCGAGCGCGCGCGCGTGGCGTTGTGCGTGACCGGAGGGCCGTTCGAGGAGGAGTTCCGCGTTCTGACCCCGGCGGGCGAGGAACGCTGGATCCACGCGCGCGGGCGGCTCGATCTGAAAGACGGCAAACCGGCGCGACTGCTGGCGGCCGGCATCGACATCACCGAAAGCAAGCAGTCGGAGCAGCATTTGCGGTTTCTGATGCGGGAGTTGTCGCACCGGTCGAAGAACCTGCTGGCGGTGATCCAGGCGATGGCCGGGCAGACCGCGAAATCGGTTGAAACCGTGGATGATTTCAAGCGCCGCTTCGGGGAGCGGTTGATGGGCATGGCCGCCTCCCACGATTTGCTGGTCAACCGGAACTGGCTGGGAGCGTCGGTGGACACGCTGGTGCGCGGTCAGTTGGCGTCGTTCATCGACGCGCGCGATCCGCGGCTGACTATCCATGGGCCGGCGGTGGACCTGAAGGCCGACGCGGTGGAGGCATTGGGACTGGCGCTGCATGAGTTGGCGACCAATTCCCTGAAGTATGGCGCCTTGAGCAACGATCGAGGCAAGGTTGAAATCGCCTGGGAGGTGGCGGGTCCGCCGGTTGGCGAGGCCGATCCAGGGGCGGGTTCGGGAGAGGTCGCGGACGCGCGGCGGTTTCGCATGGACTGGATCGAGCACTCGGCGGTCCCGGTGCCGCCGCCCAGTCATAAGGGCTTTGGACGGATGGTGATTGAACATACCGTTGAAGCAACGTTGCGCGGGCGCGTGAAGCTGGAGTGGTTGCCGGAAGGATTGCGGTGGCGGCTCGACGCGCCGGCGACCTGTCTGGCGACCGATGTGACGGTGGCCTGACCCCGGCGGCCTGACCCCGGCGGCGTGATCCTGGCGCGGCCGGCTATGCTGGCGGGTCGTCTACAAATTAAGAAATTTCAAAGGACCCGTTACCGGACTATGCGGGCGATTCCGGATCGTGTTAATCACGCGGCGGGTTTGCCCAGGATAATGGCCGTCCTGAGTGTGAGAGCGCCGTGCCGTATAGGGAGTCTTCCATGAAGTCGTCGAAAATCAGTCGCCGTTCCGCTGTAAAACTTGGTGCCGCCGCCGCGGCGCTGCCTTTGGTGCATATTCGCACGGCCGGCGCGGCCGGCAAACTCAATGTCGGGTTCTGGGATCATTGGGTTCCAGGCGCCAACGACACGCTGCAGAAGCAGGTCACCGAGTGGGGTCAGAAGAACAAGGTGGAAGTCACCGCCGACTTTATCACCACGTCGGGCGGAAAGCTGCAATTGACACCGGCGGCTGAGACGCAGGCGAAAGCCGGTCACGACGTCATGACTTTCATCACATGGGATATTCAGAACTACGCCGACAGTCTTGATCCGGTCGACGACCAGATGAAGCGGCTGCAGGCAGCCAACGGCAACGTGAATGAAGTCAGCAGCTACCTCGCCAAGGTGAAGGGCCACTGGGCCGCCATTCCATCCAGCAACGGCACGCAGACCAAGCCGCCTTGCGCGCGCATCAGTTGGTTCAAGAAGAACGGGCTTGATCTTCAGGCGATGTATCCGGCGAAAGACGCCAAGAACGCGATGCAGGATGCCTGGACCTGGGACGCGTTCATGAAATACGCCGAGCTGGCGCAGAAGGATAACATGACCTTCGCGATGGGCCTCGGCAGCGGATTGAACACCGACGCGACCGACACGCACGGCGCGCTGTTCGCCGCGTTCGGCGCGACGCTGATCGACAGCGAGGGCAAGTCGCAGTTGAAGTCCGACGCGATGAAGCAGTGCCTGGAGTTCTGCCAGAAGCTGGTCAAGTTCTACCCGGCGGACGCGGTGAGTTACGACGACGCGTCCAACAACCGCGCGTTGATTTCCGGCAAAAGCGCGCTGATCTTCAATCCTCCTTCGGCCTGGGCCGTCGCCAAGCGCGATGCGCCGGACGTCGCGGCGGATTGCTGGACCTTCCCGGCGCCGAGCGGTCCCAAGGGACGTTTCGTTCCGACCCAAGAATACTTTTGGGGCGTTTACAACTTCAGCCAGAACAAATCCGCCGGCAAGGATCTGCTGGAGTTCCTGATGCAGCGTGACAACGTCGGCGCGCGGGAGATCGTGTGCGACGGCTACGATCTGCCGCCTTACGCGAAGCTGAACGACTTCAAGATCTGGGAAGAGGTCGGGCCTCCGGTCGGGACCGTTTACAATTATCCGATCCGTGCCGACAGCGGCCAGAAGCCTTCCTTGGCGGCGGCCGAGGCGGCACCGGAAATCGCGGTGCAGATTTACAACCGCGCGATCCACAACCAGATGCTGGCGCGGCTGCGGGACGGCAAGTCCATTCCGGACGTCATTGCCTGGGCGCAGGACGAGCTGGAAGGGTTCGTGCGGTAATTACCCGTCGCCTGCCCTGATGTCCGGGCGATCGGTATCCGTTGCAACGATCTCCGCGTTTCAGCTTGCCTTGAGAGGCGGAGATCGATATGCGAGCGCCGGCCACGATCGCCGCGGATGTTGCACACCGACGCGGCACCCGGTAGCGTTGGATGACACTAATATTAGCAAATGGGGTCATGTCGCCGCTTGCGGGGGCGGCGGTTGACAGGCAAAAGGATCGATGCGCCCGGCTTTCGGGGGGAACCCGCCCATGATTGGCCGGGACCGAGAATGAGGCGCGGGACGGCGGATTAACCCGCCGCGACAGGGTTGGTTTTGTTGCCGCGAAGCAGAGGGGGAACAGAATTCCTCTCTCGTGGCGCCGCCGTATGCCAGTCGAATGGCAGCGGCAGAGGAGGGACGTAATGGCGGACGGGACGAGCGTAGCGGTTGGCGCGATCGAGACACCTTCTGGAAGGACGGCGCGGCCTGGCACCATGACCAGAATCGCGCGACGCAAGTCGACGATCGCGTTTCTGCTGTGCCTGCCGCTGATGGTGCTGATTGTCGGTTTCGTGATCTACCCGGCGTTCTACGCGCTGTACCTCAGCATGCTGAACAAGAAGATGACGGCGTTCGTCGGACTGGGCAATTTCGCGTTTCTGCTGAAACGTCACACGTTTCAACTGGTGATTTTCCAAAGCTGCCTGTTCGCGATCACCGCCGTGATATTGAAGGCGCTGCTGGGGTTCATCATCGCGCACCTGATGCACAATATCCCTGGCAAGAATCAGCGGATCTGGCGTGGGTTGCTGCTGGTGCCGTGGGTCATTCCGCTGGCGCTGTCGACGTTGACGTGGTGGTGGATGTTCGACCCGTCGTACTCGGCGTTCAACTGGATCCTCAATCAGTTCGGCATGGACAACGTGCCGTGGCTGGGCGTCGGCTGGATCGCGCGGGCCTGCACGATCACCGTCAATGTCTGGTTCGGCACGCCGTTCTTCATGATCATGTATCTGGCGGCGCTGAAATCGGTGCCCGAGGCCTTGTATGAGGCGGCCTCGATCGATGGCGCCGGCGCGCGGCAAAAGCTGTTCTTCGTCACGCTGCCGATGATGCGCAACATCATCGCGATCACCGTGCTGTTCAGCCTGATCGTTACGTTCGCCGACTTCGACATCGTGCGCATCCTGACCGCCGGCGGACCGCAGGACATGACGCACGTGTTCGCGACCTATGCGTTTCAGATCGGCATCCAGTCGGGCGACATTCCGCTCGGCGCGGCCGACAGCCTGTTCATGTTCCCCATCCTCGCGTTCGCGGCGTTCTTCGTTCTGCGTGGCGTGACTCAGCGCACCAAGGACATCGCGGCATGAGTGCTCAACTGGATACGCGGGCGGTACCGGCGGTCGGAAGTTCCGCCGCGAGCGCCCGGGCAGCCGTGCATCGCACCAGCTTGCACCGGCAGCGGCAATGGGCGTTGTGGGGCAGTTACGCCGCGCTGGCCGTGTTCGTCGTGATGTTTCTGATGCCGCCGTTCTACACGCTGATGACCAGCCTTAAGTCGTCGGCGGAGATTTCGGCGCAAACCGGCAGCCCATGGCTGGTGAAGCATCCGACGCTGGAGAACTTCTGGTATTTGATCACCTATCCGAACTTCCAGACCTACTATCTGAATTCGGTGATCATCACGGTGCTGACGGTCGCCGTGTCGATGGTCATTTCGATCCTGGCGGCGTTCAGCCTGGCACGGATGGGGTTCTGGGGCAGCAACGTGCTGTCGACCGGCGTGTTCCTGACCTATCTGATCCCGCCGTCGCTGCTGTTCATTCCGCTGTTCCAGATCGTCGGCTGGATGCACCTGATCAACAGCGTCTGGGCGCTGGTGTTGTTGTATCCGACTCTGGCGGTGCCGTTCTGCACCTGGATCATGATCGGCTACTTCAGCTCCATTCCGCGCGAACTGGATGAGGCGGCGTTGATCGACGGCGCGGGTTATTTGCAGATCCTGACGAAGATCTTCATCCCGGTGGCGATGCCCGGCATCATCGCCGCGACGATCTTCGCGTTCACCGTCGCGTGGGGCCAGTTCCTCTATCCGCTGGCGTATCTTTACACATCGAACCAAATGGTGCTGACCGTCGGCATCATCTCCGACCTGATCCGCGGCGACGTCTTCCAGTGGGGCAAGATCATGGCCGCGTGTCTGCTGGCATCGCTGCCGCCGATCGTGATTTACGCGTTCCTGATGGATTACTACGTCGCGGGCCTGACCGCCGGAGCGACGAAGGGCTGACCTGCAAGCTGAACTCCGCCTTCGGGCAAACTGAGGAAACGAACCAAAATGGCTGAAGTCTCGTGCCGTAGAATCGTCAAGGAATATGACGGCGGCGTTCAGGCGGTGAAAGGCATCGACCTCGACATCGCCGACGAGGAGTTTGTCGTGCTGGTCGGCCCCTCCGGGTGCGGCAAGTCGACCACTCTGCGCATGATCGCGGGCCTGGAGGAAATCACCGGTGGTGAAATCCTGATCGGCGGCGACGTCGTCAACGACGTGCCGCCGCGCGATCGGGATATCGCGATGGTGTTCCAGAACTACGCGCTGTATCCGCACATGAGCGTGTTCGACAACATGGCGTTCGGGTTGAAGCTGCGGAAGTTTCCGAAGGACGAGATCAAGCGCCGGGTCGATGAGGCGGCGCGGATCCTGGACATCGCGCCGTTGCTGGATCGCAAGCCTCGGGCATTGTCCGGCGGGCAGCGGCAGCGCGTGGCGATGGGGCGGGCGATCGTGCGGAACCCGAAAGTGTTCCTTTTCGATGAGCCGCTTTCCAACCTGGACGCCAAGCTGCGCGTGCAGATGCGCACCGAAATCAAGAAGGTGCACCAGACGGTGAAGACCACCACGGTGTACGTGACGCACGACCAGGTGGAGGCGATGACGTTGGCGGACCGCGTGGTGGTGATGAACGCGGGACATATCGAGCAGGTCGGCACGCCGCAGGAACTGTACCACAACCCGGCGACACGGTTTGTCGCGGGGTTCATTGGCTCGCCGGCGATGAACTTCATGCCGTGCCGGATCGTCGAGGCCGCGGGCGGCGGAATCGCGGTGCATGTCAACGACCAGATCCTGCTGCCGGTGCCGGAAGCGCGGGCGGCGCGGTATCGGCCGTATATGGGCAAGCCGATGGTGTTCGGTATGCGGCCGGAACATCTGTTCGAGTATCATGAACAGGGTAAGCCGGGCTGGGAACGCGTCGATCTGAAGGTGGACGTGGTGGAGCCGATGGGCATGGAGACCATGGTCCACTTCTTTCTGGGCGGCGATCCGATCTGTGCCCGCGTGGCGCCGGAGACGGAGTGCCATCCGGAACAAATCCTGCCGCTGACGGCTGATATGAACAACATGCATTTGATGGATGGCGACACCGGCAAGGTGGTGTGATAGCAGGGGTTTGGTAGGGCTCAGGGCTCTGCCCTGAAACCCGCGAGGGGCGTTGCTCCTCGACCCCACCAAAGGCGACAGCCTTTGGAAACCGGCCATTGGGGGGAATGAGGAGGGGGCGTGCGATGACCTCGCGCGCCCCCTCCTCATTCCCCCCAATCAATGGGTTCCTGAGGGCTCTCGCCCTTGGCGGGGTCTCGGGGCAAAGCCCTGAGCACTGCCCGGACCATAGCCACCGAGGACTCTCATGGGTTTCAACTGCGGTATTGTCGGCCTGCCGAACGTCGGCAAGTCCACTCTGTTCAACGCGCTGACCGCGACCGCCGCGGCGCAGGCGGCGAACTATCCGTTTTGCACCATCGAACCGAATGTCGGCCGCGTCGCGGTGCCCGACAAGCGGCTGGACGTGCTCGCCGAGATCGGTAAATCGGTCAAAATCGTGCCGACCTCGTTGGAATTCGTCGATATCGCCGGGCTGGTGCGCGGTGCCTCGAAGGGAGAAGGTCTGGGCAATCAGTTTCTGGCGAACATCCGTGAGGTGGACGCGATCATCCACGTCCTGCGCTGCTTCGAGGACACCGACATCACACATGTCGAAGGCTCCATCGATCCCGCCCGGGACGCTGAGGTTGTGGAAACCGAGTTGATGCTGTCCGACCTGGACAGTCTGGAAAAACGCCTGTTGGCGGCTCAGAAAAAGGCCCGTGGCGGGGATAAGGAGAGCATCGCCGCGGTGGCGCTGATGGAGCCTTTGGTGGCCGCGTTGCAAGACGGCCGACCGGCGCGCACGGCGATCCCGACCGGGCAGGAAGAAGCGGTGCGAAGGCTGCAACTGCTGACCTCAAAACCCGTATTGTACGTCTGCAATGTCGAGGAATCGGCCGCCGCGTCCGGTAACGCGTTCTCCGCCGCCGTCGAGGCGCGCGCGAAAAGCGAAGGCGCCCGCTGCGTCATTGTCTCCGCCGCTATCGAAGCCGAGGTCGCGCAGCTTCCGGTTGAAGAACAGGCGGAGTTCCTTGAAGGACTGGGCTTGCATGATTCCGGTCTCGATCGGGTGATCCGCGCCGGGTATGATCTTCTGGGTCTGGTGACTTATTTCACTTGCGGACCGAAAGAGACGCGTGCCTGGACCATCACCAAGGGAACCAAGGCACCGCAGGCCGCCGCGGTCATTCACAAGGACTTCGAGCGCGGGTTCATCGCTTGCGAAACGATCGCGTACGACGACTACGTCGCCTGCCGCGGTGAATCCGGCGCCCGGGAGACCGGCAAGCTGCGCATCGAGGGCAAGGAGTACGTCGTCAAGGACGGCGACGTTCTGCTGTTCCGGTTCAACGTCTAGGGAGGTTTGCCGCGCCGTTCAGGAACGGGCATGCTGCGGTCAGAACAAAGGAGACGAGCCATGACCTATGAAACCATCGCGGTCGCACCGGTCACGCCGACGATCGGGGCCGAGATTTCCGGCATCGACCTCTCCCGGCCACTGGGCAATCAGCAGTTTCAGGAAGTGCACGACGCGTTGATGGCGCATCAGGTGCTGTTCTTCCGCGACCAGAACCTGACCTTGGATCAGCACAAGGCGTTCGGGCGCCTGTTCGGCGAACTGGCGATCCATCCGAACACCAAGGGGCCGGAGGGGCATCCGGAAATCCTGCCGGTTTACGCCGACGCGAACTCAAAACGCATCGCGGGAGAGCGTTGGCATTCCGACGTGTCCTGCGATCCGGAGCCGCCGATGGGCTCCATCCTCAATTTGAAGACCATTCCGCCGACCGGCGGCGACACGCTGTTTTGCAGCATGTACGCCGCGTATGACGCGCTGTCGGCGCCGATGAAGCAGTTTCTGTCGGGCCTGACCGCCATCCATGACGGTGCGCCGAATTACACGCGAACCAACACCCTGATTGGCGACGAGACGCCGAAGACCTTTCCCAGGGCCGAACATCCGGTGATCCGCACCCACCCGGTCACCGGCAGGCAGGCGATCTTCGTCAATCCGGTGTTCACCGTGTCGATCAAGGACGTTCCGCCCGCGGAGAGCAAGGCGATCCTGGAGTTCTTGTATGAGCATTGCGCCCGCCCGCACTGGCAGGTCCGGTTTCGTTGGCAACCCGATAGTGTCGCGTTCTGGGACAATCGTTGCGTACAGCACATCGCCATGTGGGACTACTTCCCGCAGGTTCGTTCCGGTTTCCGCGTGACGGTGAAGGGCGACAAGCCGTTCCATCGGGCGCATTAATTCGCGAGGGCCTGGGTGGAGACTTCGCCCGATCCGAAGCTTCTGGCGGCGATCGACGAAGCCTCGCGGGCTGGCCGGACGGACCCGCTGCGTGAACTGTCCGTGGCGCTCGGCCTGGAACAATCGCTGTTGCAGGCGTGGCGGATGCGCGATGGCGGCCGGGTGGAGGAAGCGAGACGGCTGTTCGAAATTCTGATCGAACGCGAACCAAACGACAGCCGCGCGCATAACGGATTGGGTGTTGCCCTGGGCGACACGGGGTTCCGCGCCGAGGCGCTGCGATGCTTCCAATGTGCCGTTTCGCTGAACCCGCGCGATGGGCCGTTTTGGAATAACCTCGGGGTGGCCCAGTTGCGGGTGGCGGCGTTCGAGGGGGCGGTGAGGAGTTTCCAGAACGCCCTGGATCTTGGCCACGACGCGGCGGAAGTGCAATCCGGTTACGCGATCGCTTTGTCGCGATCCGGGCGGCATCTTGAGGCTCTGCCGCGATTCGAGCGCGCGGTCGCGATGCGGCCGGACGATCGGACAACGAAGTATCTTCACAGCGAAAGCGTGCTGGCGTCAGGCGATTTCGAGCGAGGCTGGCCGCTGTACGAAGCGCGCCGGCAGTTGTCGCGGACAGAGCCACGATTCGGCAGGCCTCTTTGGCTCGGTGATTTCCCGATCGATGGCAAAACGATCCTGGTTTGTCACGAGCAGGGCATGGGCGATTCGTTGCAATTCTGCCGATATGTGCCGCTGCTCGCGCGCCGGGCAAAGGTTGTGCTGCTGACGCCGCCAGGTCTGGCGCGATTGCTTTCCGGTCTTGAGGGTGTCTCGGAAATCGTGGTGGGTGAGGATGCGTTGCCCGACTTCGATGCCTGGATCCCCATGTTAAGTCTGCCATTGGCGTTTGGCACCACGGCGTCGACGATTCCCGCCGCGGTGCCTTATTTGCACGCGGACGCCGCTCAATCCGGCGCGTGGCGCGACTATGTCGACTCGTTGCCAGGCCGTAAGATCGGATTGGCATGGGCTGGCACGGCGTATCGCGTACCGGCCAGCGGCGACGATGTCGATAAGCGGCGGTCCATGCCTCTGCTGGAGTTCGGGCCGCTTGCCGCCGTTCCCGGGCTTTGCCTGGTTTCGTTGCAGAAAGGCGCACCGTCGGCCCAGGCGCGGACGCAGCCGGAAGGGTTGGAATTGCATGACTGGACCGAGGATCTCGAGGATTTCGCCGACACCGCCGCCCTGGTGGAGGCGTTGGATCTGGTGATCAGTGTCGACACATCGGTCGCGCATCTGGCGGGCGCTCTGGGCAAGCCGGTTTGGATTCTCAATCGATACGATCAATGCTGGCGCTGGCTGGTTGGCCGCACCGATAGCCCATGGTATCCAACCGCGCGGCTATTCCGGCAAAGAAGCCCAGGAGATTGGGCGGGAGTCATACGGGACGTGGTGGAAGCACTGCGGGCCGGCGAATAAAGGGGAGCAGCGATGCCGGTTAACATTCCGCGATTGGTTTATTTCGAGAACTTCATGAATCCGACGGCGGTGACGATCCTCAGCGGCCGTGACGATCTGGATCTCGTGCGGTTGGAATACGCTGCGCCGGTCGATGAAAACCTGACCGAAATGCGGCGCGCGCATGGGTATCAGATTCAACCTCGTACCGAGTTGCGGGAGCCTTGGTTTGGCGACGCGGCGTTGCTGGCGGATTGCCCGAACATGCTGGCGATCAGTTCGACCGGCGCCGGATATGACATGATCGACGTCGATGATTGCACCAAAGCGGGCGTCATCGTCCTGAACCAATCGGGCACCAACAAGGAAGGCGTCGCCGAGCACGCTTTGGGTCTGATCCTGTCGCTGTCGAAGAAGATCGCGGTATCGGAAAAGGCGATGCGGACGATCCAGAACATGGATCGCCGGCTTTACGAGGGCAACGACATTCGCGGCAAAACCCTGGGCATTATCGGGATCGGCCATATTGGGACACGCGTCGCGGAGTTGTGCCGCGGCTTGTTTCAGATGACGATTTTGGCCTACGACCCTTATCTGACCGCGGAACAAATCAGCGCGCGGGGCGGGGAAAAGGTTGAACTGGCCGATCTGCTGTGTCGTTCCGACTATGTCACGGTCCATTGTCCTCGCACCAAGGAAACCTTCGGCATGTTTGGCGCGGAGCAGTTCGGCCTGATGAAGCCGACCGCGTATTTCATCAATACCGCGCGCGGCGGGATCCACGATGAGCCAGCCCTCGCCGACGCGGTTCGCGCCGGCCGCATCGCCGGCGCGGGCCTCGATGTGTTCCTGAAAGAACCGCCGGAGCTGGACCATCCATTGTTGCACATCGATAACGTGATCGTCACGCCGCACAACGCCGGGATGACCGCCGAGTCGATATTGGAGATGGTGACGGCGACCGCGCATCAGTGGATCGATGTATTCCACGGCAAGGTGCCGCCGCGTTTGGTCAACCCCGAGGCCTGGCCGCTGTATTCGCAACGGTTCACCGCGTTATTGGGCTTCGCGCCGGACGCTTTAACCTGAAGCACCGTCACGCCGCCGCCGGCTGTTCCGTCGCCTGAGCCAATCGTTCCACCGCCGGATAGTCCACTTTGCCCGTCGACAATACGGGCATTGAAGGTATCGACAGCACCGCGCGCGGGATCATGATCTCGGGCACGCCGCGTTGTCTGGCATGGGCCAGCAGCGCGTTCATGTCGGCGTTGGCCCGGGTCGTTACCAGGATCAATCGTTCGCCCTTGCGCGGGTCGGCCGCCGCGATGACGGCGTGCTGTTCGTCGGGCCACAGCGAAACGACCAGGGACTCGGCCGCGGTCAGGGACACCATTTCGCCGCCGATTTTGGCGAAGCGCTTCGCCCGTCCGACGATCGAAACGAAGCCCGCGTCGGCGATCGAAACGATGTCGCCGGTGTCGTACCAGCCGCCTTCGGGCGGATGCAGCACCCCGGGTTCGCTCCCGAGCAAATAGCCGAGCATGACGTTGGGGCCCTGGACGTGCAGACGGCCGCCGTCCGGGATGCCGGGCACGGTTTCCAGCCGATGCGCGATGCCGGGCAGCAACCGGCCCACGGTGTTGGGGCGGCAATGCATCGCGGTGTTGAGGGCGATTACCGGCGCGGTTTCCGTGGCGCCGTAGCCTTCCAGGATCCGCACGCCGAACCGCTCGGCGAACAGGCGTTTGGTCTCCTCCCGCACTTTCTCGGCGCCGGCGAAGATGTAGCGCATGGC
>Ga0181528_10001627_pt1 | contig 13902 bp, 8 predicted proteins | sample PEATcosm2014_Bin_47_FD_119742 | JGI IMG/M metagenome (GOLD analysis project Ga0181528, IMG submission 119742) | Peatland microbial communities from MTU Mesocosm Facility, Houghton, MI, USA - PEATcosm2014_Bin10_10_metaG | ecosystem: Environmental > Terrestrial > Soil > Wetlands > Peat | place...
CGGCCGGTGCGAGGACGCGCTCGGGCGTCACGCCGGCGATGCTCGGGGCGCCGCTCATCCGCGCCCGGCCTCGCCGCTGAGCTCGCTCGGATGCGCGACGTAGGGCCCGGGCCGGTCGCCGCACAACCGCGGCGTCGGAAACACTTTGTCCGGGTTGAAGATGCCGTCGGGATCGAAGGCCGCGCGCATCAGCTTCATCGTGGCCAAGTCGTCGTCCGAGAATTGCTCGCCGAGGTAGCACGCCTTGTCGCGGCCGACGCCGTGCTCGCCGGTGACCGAGCCGCCGTGACGCAGGCAGACGCGCAAGATCTCGCCCGCGACCGCCTCGGCCTTGGCCTCTTCGCCGGGCACGCGCGCGTCGTAGAGCACCAGCGGGTGCAGGTTGCCGTCGCCGGCGTGAAAGACGTTCGCGATACGCAAGCCGGCGTCGTGGCCGAGCTGGGCGATCTCGCGCAGCACGACCGCGATGTCTTTGCGCGGGATCACGCCGTCCTGCACGTGATAGTTCGGCGAAATGCGGCCCATCGCGGCGAACGCGGCCTTGCGACCCTTCCACATCAAGAGCCGTTCGGCGTCGTCGCGCGGCGCACGAATCTCGATCGCGCCCGACGAGCGCATCAGCTCGAGCGCGGCCTCGGCCGTCCGCTCGACCTCGAGCTCCACGCCGTCGACGTCCATCAGCAGCGCGGCGCCGACGTCGAGCGGCCAGTCCACGCCGGTCGCGGCGACGATCGCTTCGATCGCGAGTTGGTCGCACATCTCGATCGCGGCCGGCAGGATGCCGTGCGAGATGATCGCCGACACGGCCGCGCCCGCTTCGTCGGTGGAGGGAAAGGTCGCGAAGAGCGTGCGCGTCGCTTGCGGTTTGCGCAGGATGCGCACGACGATCTCGGTGACGATGCCGAGTAGCCCTTCGCTGCCGACGACGACGCCCATCAGGTCGTAACCCGAGGCGCCGGCCGCTCCGTCGCAAGCGCCCACATCGACGACGCTGCCGTCGGCGAGCACCAGGCGCGCGCCGAGCGCGTGGTTGACCGTGAAGCCGTACTTCAGGCAATGCGCGCCGCCCGAATTCTCGGCGACGTTGCCGCCGATCGTGCACACGCTCTGCGACGACGGATCGGGTGCGTAGTAGTAGCCGTGCGGCGCGAGTTGCTTGGAGAGTTCGAGGTTGATCGCGCCGGGCTGCACGCGCATGCGCCGGTTGGGCAGATCGACCTCGAGGATGCGCGTCATGCGCGACGTGCCGATCACGATCCCGCCCTCGGCAGGCAGCGCGCCGCCCGAGAGCCCCGTGCCCGCGCCGCGCGGCACGATCGGCAAACCGTGTTCGCGCGCCAGCCGCACGCACGCCGCAACTTCCTCGGTCGCCGCCGGCAGCACGACGATGCGCGGCCGGATGCGGTAGCCCAGCAGTCCGTCGCATTCGTAGGTGCGCAGCTCGCTCGGCGAACTGATCGCGTTGCGCTCGCCGACGATCGCGGCGAAGCGTGCGTGGAGCGGGTCGGTCGCTAGCGCGGGCATCGTCGCAGCAACCTAGACCGGCGGAAACGCGCGCAGCTCGTCGCCCTCGGCGATGAGGCGGCCGGTCGCCCGGAGCAACTCGAGGTCGGCCTCGGGCGTCGCCGCACGCGGGACGCGAACCAGCGTGTTCTGCGTGCGCGTCCGGATGCGCGCTTGCGGATCGCGCACGACGCCGAGCGGATCGCGACCGGCGCGCACGGCCTCGATGCCGGCGCGGATCATCTCGCGGTAGCCGATCACGCCGAGGTCGGTCGCGGTGAGGTTCTCGTAGGCGTGCACGGCGATGCGGCCTTGGCTCGCCATCATCTCGTAGTCACCGGGCTGGCGCCGGCGTTCCTCGTACGGACGGTCGTTGACCTGACCGAAGCCGCGCGTGCGCTGGATCGGCCGCAACGGGTTGCGGTCGTCGTTGAGCAGCAGGTAGAAGCGCTTGGTATTCTCGTCGTCGAGCGGCACGGTCCACGCCCACTGGAACGGCCGGACCGAGATATTCGGCTTGTCGACGCGCATGTCGTCGTTGGGCGGCAGGATGCCGACGTTCGGCATGAAGCGGTCGACGACGCGCACCCACACCAGATCGTCGTCGGGCCGGCGGCGGCAAGCGATGTAGTACATGCCGGTCTCGCTCTGCCCCCAGTCCAGCACGGGCAGGATGCCGACCTGATCGGAGAAGCCGCGCTGGCGGCCGCTGGCGAGCACGTGCAGGTACGCGGCGTGCACCGGATCCATCGCGTTCTCGACGATCTGCATCCAATTGCAGTCCAACTCGCAGGCGCGCTCGATGCACGGCTCGACGGTAATGTGCGGATCGTCGTAGAGATCGAGCAACGGGAACGCGGGCTGCGTTCCGGGCGGTCCCATATACGCGAAGATCAGCCCGTGAAAGACCTGCAGCGGATACGCGCCGAGGCAAATCTTGCCGCCGTCGGCGAGCGGTGCGCCGGCGCCCGTTTCGAGGATCGCACCGTCGGGCGCGTAGTGAAAACCGTGGTACGCGCAGCGGATCCCCCGCTCGGAGATCACGCCGTACTCGAGCGACGCGCCGCGATGCGCGCAGCGCTGCTCGACCAGGCCATACTCGCCGCCGCCGGTGCGAAAGAGCACGAGGTCTTCGCCGAGGACGCGCAGCTTGCGCGGCACGTCGGTCAGTTCTTCCGCATACGCCACCGGTTGCCAATAGCGCCGGAAGAGTTCCCCGGCGGGGGTTCCGCGGCCGACGTGCGTCAGCTCGGCGTCGGGTTGCAGATCGCGGGGTGAGTGGTACGCGCCGTAGGGCTGCGCACAATTCTTGCCGAGCAGCGCCGTCATCGTTGAAGGCGGTTACGGGTCACCATCGGCCGCTCCTGGAATCGTCCGCGCATGTTTGCTTCCGGCCCGGTCGTCCGCATCGCCACGGGTGAGATCGCCGGCCGCTCCCGTGCCGGCGTCCGCGAGTTTCGCGGGATTCCCTACGCCGCCGCGCCGGCCGGGCCGCTGCGCTGGCGTCCGCCCGAGCCGGCGGAAGGTTGGAGCGGCGTCCGCGACGCCGGCGCGTTCGGCCCCGACCCGGTCCAGATCGTCCGCGATAATCCCGCCGGCCGCTCGCTCGCGCCCGGCGTGAGCGAAGATTGCCTCAACCTCAACCTCTGGGCCCCCGAGCGCGTGCCGCCCGGCGGCGCGCCGGTGATCGTGGGCTTCGCGGGCGGCGGCTACGTATCGGGCTCGGCCTCCCGCGACGGCGTCGATGGGTACGCCCTTGCCCGCCGCGGGGTCGTATTGGTGACGGTAAACTACCGGGTCGGGGCGTTCGGCTTTCTCGCTCACCCCGCGCTCACGGCCGAGTCGCCGCAGCGCTCGTCCGGGAACTACGGCCTCTTGGATGCGATCGCGGGGCTACGTTGGGTGCGCGACAACGTCGCGGCCTTCGGCGGCGATCCCGAACGCGTCACGACGATCGGCGGATCGGCGGGCGCTGCGATCGCCGCGTTGCTGCTGACGTCGCCGCTCGCCGCCGGGCTCGCCCGGCGTACGATCTTGCGCAGTCCGAGTTCGCTGCGCCCGTTGCCGGTGCTGGCCGAGGCCGAAGCGGCCGGACGCGCGGCTGCGGGCGACGACCTCGCCGCGCTGCGCGCGCTGCCCGCGGCGGACGTCCTCGCGTTGAACGGCCGTATCGACGCCGGCGCACGATCGCTGCTCGCACTGCGGCGGCTGCGTCCGATCGTCGACGGCTGGGTGATCCCGCGCGATGAAGGCGACGCCTATCGCAACGGCGCGTTCGACGCGGTGCCGGCCATCGTCGGCTGCAACGCCGACGAAGGCCGATCGTTTCTCGCCAACGCGCCGCTGCGGACGGTCGCCGAACTGCGCGCGTATCTCGCCGCGAATTTCGGTCCGCTCGCGGCTGAAGCGTGGCGCGTCTACGGCGTCCGCACCGACGCCGGCGTCGCCGATGCGGCAGCGGCGATGTGGGGCGACGCGATGTTCAGCTACGGCGTACGCGGCCTCGCGCGCGCGTTTGCGGCGCACGCGACGTGTTACCGCTACGTTTTCGCGTACGCCGGCGCGAGCGGTGCGAGCCCGCCGATTCACGGCGACGAGGTGCGCTACGCGTTCGGGACCGGCGCCTTCGACGCGCGCGATCGGGCGATTTCCGATGCGCTGGTCGCGGCGTTCGCCAACTTCGCCGCCACCGGCGATCCGAACGGGCCGGACGCCCCGGCGTGGAGTCCCTACGATCCGGAGCGCGACAACCATCTGACGTTCGCCGAGCGATGCAGCGCGGGGAGCGGTTTCCGCGCCGCCGGTGCGTCGCTCGTCGAGCGCTATTACGCGGAAACTACGGGACGCTGACGATCGCTTCGGCCGGCGGCGGCGATACGGGCGCCGGAACGCCCGGTGCCAGGTGGACGAAGCGCAATGCCGCGGCCGGCCAGTCGGTGAGCAGCGCTTCGACGCGCGGCGAGCCCGTCGCCGCGAGATGCTCTTCGAGCATCGCGTAGAGCCGCTCCGTCGCCGCCGCATCGAGCGGCCGCGGATGGAGTTCGGTCGGCCCGAGACGCTCGTTCAGTTCCGCTTCGGTCGCGAGGAAGAAAGCCTCGCCGCCGCTCATGCCCGATGCCGCGTTGCGCCCGACCGGACCGACGATCGCCACCGCGCCGGCGGTCATGTACTCGCACGCGTGCGCGCCCGCGCCTTCGATCACGATCCGCGCGCCGCTGTTGCGCACCGCGAGCCGTTCGCCGGCCGTTCCGGTGACGTACGCCGTGCCGCCGCGCGCGCCGTAGAAGCAGGCGTTGCCGATCGACGGCTCGTCGGCCGAGCCCGGAGTGCGCACGACGATCGTCCCGCCTTCCATGCTCTTGCCGACGTAGTCGTTGGCTTCGCCGTCGAGTTCGAGCCGCAGCCCGGCGGTGATGAACGCGCCGAAGCTCTGCCCGGCGCTGCCGGTATAGCGGCGCGTCTGCGCGACGATCGGTTCGCCCGCGTTGCGCGCCTCGACCAGTGCGTGTGCGAGCCGCGCGCCGACCGCGCGATCGGCGGGCCGCAGGCGCACGATTTCGCCCGGGCCGCACATGTCGTCGACGTGCGGCGCGTCGGCTAGACGCACGTCGCCGACCGGCGCGAGTTCCGGTAGGCGCAGCACTTCGCTCAGATCGACCTCGTGTTCGCGCTCGCCCACGTTGGCGCGTGCGCGCAGCAGATCGGAGCGCCCGCGGATGTCGTCCAGCGACGCCGCACCCAGCGCCGCGAGCCGGCGCCGCACGTCGGTCGCGATGAAGCGGAAGAACGTCTCGGCTTCCTCGGCCGTGCCCTTGTATTTCGCGCGCAGCGCCATATCTTGCGTCGCGATGCCGACCGGACAGGTGTTCTTATGGCACTGGCGCGCGTAGATGCAGCCGAGCGCGACCAGCAGGGTCGTGCCGAAGCCGCACATGTCCGCACCGAGCATCGTCGCGAGCACGACGTCGCGGCCGGTCTTGAAACCGCCGTCGACGCGCAGCTTCACGCGCGAGCGCAGACCGTTGGCGATCAGCGTGTGGTGCACTTCGACCAGGCCCAGTTCCCACGGCAGGCCGGCCGACTTGATCGAACCCAGCGGCGACGCGCCGGTTCCGCCGTCGTGACCGCTAATGTGGATCACGTCGGCGTTCGCTTTGGCGACGCCGCTGGCGACGTAGCCGATGCCGGCCTGGCTGACGAGTTTCACCGCGATGCGCGCTTGCGGCGCGGCGCGGCGCAGATCGTAGATCAGTTCGGCCAGATCTTCGATCGAATAGATGTCGTGATGCGGGGGCGGCGAGATCAGCCCTTGGCCTTCGACCGCGCCGCGCAGCGCCGCGATCTCCGCGGACACCTTGAAGCCCGGGATCTGTCCGCCTTCGCCGGGCTTGGAGCCCTGCGCCATCTTGATCTCGATCTCGTCGGCGCTGGCGAGGTACGTCGGACCGACGCCGAAGCGCCCCGATGCGACCTGCTTGATCGCGCTGCGGCCGGAATCCGGAGTGCGCGCGAAGCGCTCGCGCTCCTCGCCGCCTTCGCCCGAGTTGCTGCGCGCGCCGAGGCGGTTGGCCGCGATCGCGATCGTCTTGTGGACCTCGGGTGCGAGCGCGCCGAGCGACATCGCGGCGGTGACGAACCGCGGATAGATGCTCTCGAGCGATTCGACGGACGCGAGCGGAATCGGCCGGTCGAGCGGAACGGGATCGATTAGATCGCGCAGGTTGATCGCAGCGCGCGCTTCGAGCCGGTCGGAGAGTTCGAGGAACGCCGTCTCGTCGCCCTTGATCGCGGCCGCGCGCAGCGTCTTGAGCAGACCCGGATCGAAGGCGTGCTTGATCCCGTCGCGGCGGTAGCGGAACAGGCCGCGGTCGTGCGGCTCGTCGCCCGCGGCCGAAGCCGCGCTCCACGCGCGCACGTCCTCTTCGAGGTGCGTGAACCCGACGGCCGGCACGTGCGCGTGCATGCCCGGAAAACACGCGTCGACGACGTCGCGGCCGAGGCCGAGCGACTCGAACGTCTGCGCGCCGATGTACGAACGCAGGGAGCAGATGCCGAGCTTGGCCATGATCTTGATCAGGCCCGAACGCATCGTGTAGAGGAACGCACCGCGCGTGCCTTGACGCTCGGCGTAACGCAGCGCGAGCCACGGCGTGACGACGTTCGCGCCGGCCGAGATGACGGTCGCGATCGAGTGCGCGTCGCGCGCGAACCCGTCGGCGACCGCGATCGAGGCCTGCATCCGCAGTCCGGACCGGGTCAGGCGCTGATGGATCGCACCGGCCGCGAGGATCGCCGGCACGGGCGTCGCGACCCCGCGGTCGTCGAGCACGATGTACGTCGCTCCGTCACGCACGACGTTCTCCGCCTCATCGCAAAACTGCGCGATGCGCGTATCGAGGTTCTCGACGCCGAGTTCGAGTACGATGCGGTGCTGCACCAGCCGCGCGTCGAACCGCAGATCGTCGAAGGCGGCCTCGTCGAGCACCGCGGTCTCGAGCATCACGATTGAACCGGCCGCGGGGACGTCGCCGTTGGCGTCGCCCGAGCCGACCCAAGCGCGCATGTCGAACACGAAGCCTTCGCGGACCGAGTCGATCGGCGGGTTGGTGACTTGCGCGAATTTCTGGCGCAGATACGCCGCGACCGGCATACGCCGTTCGAGGAACGGCTGCGCCGCGTCGTCGCCCATCGAGGACACCGGCTCGCCGCCGCCCGTTGCGATGATGCTGACGACGTCCTTGAGTTCGTCCTTGGTGTAGCCGAAGCGCACCAGGTCGCGGTCGACCGCCGGATCGCCGGCGGTGCCGGTCGGCGCCGGTTCGGGTAACGGAAACTCCCACGATTTCACGACCGGGCGGAAGTCGGCGCTGCGGCGCCGCTCGTCGCGGAACTGCTCGGGCGTGACGAACTGCTGCGAGGCAAAGCGCACGACGAGACGGTCGCCGGGACCGAGCCGGCCGCGCTGCACGACCGGATCGTCGCCGAAATCGACGACGCCGGTTTCGGAGGCGGCGAGCACCTTGCCCGACGCGGTGCGACACCAGCGCAGCGGCCGAAAACCGCTGCGATCGAGCGCCGCGCCGACGGTGTCGCCGTCGGCAAAGACGATCGCCGCCGGCCCGTCCCACGGTTCGACGGTCGGGATGTGCGCGTCGTAGTAGGCCCGCAACCGCGCGTCCGACGGCTCGACCGACGGCGAGAGCATCATGTCGACGGCCTCGTCGATGCGGTAGCCCGCGCCGAGCATCGCGTCGATCGCGATGTTGAAGTTCAGCGAATCGCTGGCCCAGGCGCGCACCGGCACGCCGCGCGCCTGCATCCACGCCCGGTTGCCGGTGATCGTGTTGATCTCGCCGTTGTGCGCGATGTAGTTGAACGGCTGCACCAGACGCCACTGCGGCGAGGTGTTCGTGCTGAAGCGCTGGTGGAAGACGGCGAAGCGCGAGACGAAGCCGGGATCGCGCAGGTCGGCGAAATAGTCGCCCAGTTCGGCCGACGAGAGCAGCGCCTTGTAGACGACCTTGGTGGCCGACGCGCTGACGAGCACGGCGCCGGGCAGATCGCGCACGGTGCGCCAGACCATCTGCCGCACGACGCGCATGCGCTCGCGCACGTTGCCGGGGCCCATGTCGACCAGCAGTTGTTCGTACGGCGGGGCGGTCCGGCGCGCGTACTCGCCCAGCACCTCGGGATCGACGGCCGGCACGCGCCAGCGCAGCGGCTTGACGTCGGCCAGACGCACCGAGGCCTCGATCTTGGCGCGCGCGTTGGCGGCGTCGTCGAAGTCGCGCGGCAGAAAGACGCAGACCGCGCCGAGGTGGCGCTCCGGAATGCGGACGTGCTGGGCCGTCAGTTCGCGCAGGAAGAGCGCGCGCGGCGTTTCGACCAGCAAACCGGCGCCGTCGCCGGTGCGGCCGTCGGCGGCACGGGCCCCGCGGTGCGCCATGGCGGCGGCCGCCTCGAGAGACATTCTGATGACGTCGTGGGACGCCCGGTGCGAGAGATCGGCGAGAAAGCCGACCCCGCAGGCGTCGTGTTCCGGCGCAGGGACGAGATTCGACATGGAACCTCTACCTTAGGCCATCGAGCCTGGGTCCGTCATTATACAAAGGTCGAAGCAGGTAGCCATTTCTCGCGTCCGTCAGACCCCCAGGCCCAGCTCCAGCATCATCCGGTAACCGACGTCCAGGGCGCGCTCGTCGATGTCGAAGCGCGCGTTGTGGTGCGGGTAGGCGCTTGCCTCGCTCCCCCGCGACCCGACGATGAAGTAGGCTCCGGGCCGGGCCTCCTGCATGAACGACATGTCCTCGGCCCACATCACGATGTCGTGCTCGACCACGTTCTCGGCGCCCAGCAGCCGGCGGCCGGCGGCCCGAACGACGTCGTTGGGCTCGCGGGCGTTGACCGTCGGGGGGTAGGACCAGCGGTAGTCGACCTCGATTTCGACCCGCAGCGCCTCGGCGAGGCCCGCCGCGATCCGGCGCAGCCGCTCGGGCATCGCCGCCCGGACGCCGGCGTCGAAGGCGCGAACCGTCCCCTTGAGCACCGCTTCGTCGGGGATCACGTTGAAGGTCGTGCCGCTGCTGAACTGGCCGACCGTGAAGACGGCCGGTTCCTTGGGCGCCACCTCGCGGCTGACGATCGTCTGCAGCATCGTCACCACGTGTGCCCCGGCGACGATCGGGTCGACCGCCGTGTGCGGCATCGCACCGTGGCCGCCGCGCCCGCGGATCGTCAGCACGAACTCGTCGGCCGAGGCGAAGAACGCGCCGTCGCGGACGCCGATCTTGCCGACGTCGAGCCCGCTGTAGAGGTGCAGCGCGAACGTGCGGTCGACGTGCGGCCGCTCGAGCGCCCCATCCTCGATCATCAGCCGGTTTCCGGCCGCACCTTCCTCACCCGGCTGAAAGCAGAACACCAGGGTCCCGGCAACCTCGGCGCGGCGCGCGGCGAGCGTGGCGGCGGCGGCGAGCAGGATCGCGACGTGGCCGTCGTGCCCGCAGGCGTGCATGATCCCCTCGCGGTGCGAGCGGTAGTCGACGGCGTTGAGCTCGCGGATCGGGAGCGCGTCCATGTCGGCGCGCAGCAGCGTCACCGGCCCCGGGCGCCCGCCCCGCAACGTCCCGAGCACGCCCGTGCTGCCGATCCCGGTGCGGATCTCGTCGAGATGATATCCGGCGAGGGTCTCGGCGACGAACCGGGCGGTATCGAACTCGACCAGCGACAGCTCGGGCTGCTCGTGCAGGCGCCGCCGCGTGCGAACCATCTCGTCGTGGGGCAGAACGTCGGGTGCCGGCATGGGGACCCCCCGTTCGGCAAAGTATCAGCGGCTCTTTCGACAAATAGGTGGCGATGGCAAAAACGGTCACGGCCCGAGCGGTGCTCGATCGGGGCGGCCTTACGGACGAACAGCTCGTCGCGATGCTCTGGAACATGCTCTTGCAGCGCCAGATCGACAACCGCGGATTCCAGCTGAATCGTCAAGGCAAGATCCCGTTCGCGCTCGGGAGCGAGGGCCACGAAGCGCTCCAAGCCGGCGCCGCGCTCGCCTTCAACCGCGGCAGCGACGTGCTCGTACCGTACTACCGTGACCTCGGGCTCGTGCTGGGCGTCGGGATCACGCCGCTCGATCTGCTCACGAACATGTTCGCGCGCGAAGCCGATCTCTCGGGCGGCCGCCAATTTCCCAATCACTACACGGCGCGCGCCCACGGCGTGCTGACGATCTCCTCGATCATCGCCGCGCACTGCACGCACGCCGCGGGCGTCGCCTACGCGCTGACGTACGACGGCAAGCCGGGCCGCGCCGTGCTCTGCTCGACCGGCGAGGGTGCGACGAGCCAGGGCGAATGGCACGAAGCGCTCAACTTCGCCGCGATCCACAAACTGCCGGTCGTCTTTCTGGTGCAGAACAACGGCTGGGCGATCTCGACGCCGCAGTCGCAGCAGATGGCGATCGTCGACGTCGCCGACAAAGCCGCCGGCTACGGCATGCCGGGGATGATCTGCGACGGCACCGATCCGGTCGCGACCTACCGCACGATGAAGATCGCGATGGACCGCGCGCGCGCCGGCGGCGGCCCGACGCTGGTCGAGGCGAAGTGCTACCGGTTTCTCTCGCACTCGACCGACGACGACGACCGGACGTATCGCGACCAAGCAGAGATCGCGGCGCAGCGCGCCGACGATCCGCTGCCGAAGTACGAACGCGTGCTGCTCGAAGCGGGGATCATCGACGACGTCGGCTTGGCCGCGATCAAGGCCGAGGTCCTCAGCCTGACCAACGACGCCACCGATCAGGCGGAAGCGTTGCCGTATCCGTCGGTCGACGACATGGCAACGCACGTCTACGACGGCCCCTACGAACCATGGTTGGAATGAGCGGCACCGATATCGCCGCGGAGCGCCTCACCAACCTCGATGCCGTGCGAGCGGCGTTGCACGAGGCGATGGTCGCCGACGACAAAACGGTGATCCTCGGCGAAGACGTCGGCGCGCGCGGCAACGTCTTCTTGATCACGACCGGATTCTTGCAAGAGTTTGGGGCGCGGCGCGTGATCGACATGCCGCTGGCCGAAGCCTCGATCGTCGGCATCGCCGTGGGCATGGCGCTGCAAGGTCTGCGGCCGATCGCCGAGATCCAGTTCGCGGATTTCATCTATCCGGCATTCAGCCAGATCGTCGGCGAGGCGGCGAAGATCCGCTACCGCTCCAACGGCGAATACGGCTGCCCGCTCGTGATCCGCACGCCCTACGGCGGCGGCGTGCACGGAGCGCTCTCGCACTCGGTGTCGATCGAGGCCCTCTTCTACCATGTGCCGGGCTTGAAGATCGTCGCGCCCACGACGCCCTACGACGTCAAGGGACTGTTGACGGCCGCGATCGAGGATCCCGATCCGGTGCTCTTCCTCGAACACAAGAAAACGTACCGGTCGGTGAAGGGTGACGTCCCGGAGGGCCGGTTCACGATCCCGATCGGCAAAGCCGACGTGAAGAAAGCGGGCACCCAAGTGACCGTCGTTTCGTACGGCTACAACCTGCATCAAGCGCTCGACGCGGCCCGGCAGCTCGAGGCCGAGGGCGTCTCGATCGAAGTCGTCGACCTGCGTTCGATCCGGCCGATGGACAAGACCACGATCCTCACCAGCGTGCGCAAGACGCGCAAACTGCTGATCGTACACGAAGACAACAAATTCGGCGGCATCGGCGCGGAGATCAGCGCGATGGTCTCCGAGGAGGCGTTCTTCGACCTCGACGCGCCGATCCGGCGGCTGTGCGGGCCCGACGTGCCCGCGATGGGTTACGCGCGGCCGCTCGAAGACGCGTTCATGATCTCGACCGAACGGATGCGCATCGCGATGCGCGACCTCGCGCGCTTCTGATGGCGACCACGATCCGCATGCCCCAGTTGGGCGAGACCGTTACCGAAGGCACCGTCGCGCGCTGGCTCAAGCAGCCCGGCGACGCGGTCGCGAAGTACGAGGCGTTCGTCGAAGTCTCGACCGATAAGGTCAACGCCGAGGTCCCCTCACCCGTTTCCGGCACGATCCGCGAACTGATCGTCGCCGAAGGGGAAACCGTGCCGACCGGCGCCCCGATCGCGTTGATCGACGAAATCGGCGCGCCGGCCGGCCCGCCCGGACCGGCCGCGGTCGCCGCTCCCCCGGCGTTCGTCCCCGCCGCGCCGCCCGCGCCGCCCGCGCCGGCGGCGACGAACGGGCACAACGGCACGCGCGTTTCGCCGGCCGTGCGACGCCTGGCACGCGAGCACGCGGTCGACGTCGCGGCGGTCGCCGGAACGGGCGCCGGCGGGCGCGTCACCGCGGCCGACATCGTCGCGGCCGCTACGGTGCCGGCGGCGCCCACCGGGCCCACCGCGCCGGCCCCTCCCCCGTTACCGTTCGCGCCCACGCCTGCGCCCGAGCCCCCGGCGCCGGCGCGCGCCGCGGTCGCGGCCGGCGACCTGCTGCCGCTCTCGCCGTCGCGGCGGCTGATCGCGCGCCGGATGGTTGAGTCGAAGCAGACCGCGCCGCACGCCTGGGTGATGGTCGAGGTCGACGTCAGCTCGCTGTGGGCCTGGCGCAGCGCCGAAAAGGAGGCCTTCGAGCGCGCGCACGGCGTGAAGCTCACCCTGCTGCCGTTCTTCATGCACGCCGCGGTCGAGGCGCTGCGCGCGTTCCCGCTGATGAACGCCTCGTTTACCGACGCCGGCATCGCGGTGCACAAGCACGTGCACCTCGGGATCGCGATCGCCGCCGAGGGCGGCCTCGTGGTCCCGGTCGTGCGCAATGCCGAAGAGCGTTCGATTCGCGGGATCGCCGTTGCGGCCGGCGCGTTGATCGACAAAGCGCGACGCGGAAAACTCGACGCGGACGACCTGGCCGGGGGCACCTTCACGGTGAACAACAACGGCGCGAGCGGATCCGTGCTCTCCGCGCCGATCCTCGTGCCGGGTCAGGCCGGCATCGTGACGATGGAAGCGGTCGTCAAACGGCCCGTCGTGATCAACGATGCGATCGCGATCCGTTCGATGATGAACGTCTGCCTCTCGCTCGACCATCGGGTCGTCGACGGCGCGATCGCGATCGGTTTCCTAGCCGACCTCAAGCAACGGCTCGAAGCGATGGGCCCCTCCGGTTCGCTCTAAGCTCGCAGCGGCGGGGGCGCTCGCGCTCGCGCTGCTCCTTCCCATCGGAGCGTCCGCCGCCATCGACGATCCGCCCGCCGGGCTGGTCGCCTCCACGTCGACGCTCGCGAAAGTGCGCGCGCTCTACACGAAGAGCCACGACCGCGAGAGCGCGCGCGCCGCGACGATCATCGAGGAGTGGCGACTCACGCAGGACAAGCAGACCGGCAGTTTTCAGAGCTTCACCTTCGGCAAGGACGAGCGCGACGTGACGCTGCTCGGCCCGCTGCTCTCCGAATCGGGCATGCACGCGGGGCTGCGCTGGCAGCAGACCCGCAACGGCGCGACCTACACTTACGGCGGGATTCACGAAGTCCGCGATCAGGTCAGCGACCGCGCGTGGCTCAACGATCCCGACCCGCACGACGTGCGACTGATCGGCGAATCGACGGCGCTCAACGCCTTCGTGGTCGAGATCGATCCGCCCGGCGGACGCCACGAGTGGCGCTTCATCGACCGCACCACGGGCTATCTCGTCCGCCGCGAATACGTCGAGAAGGGGCGCCGTTACGCGGTCACGTTCGACGACTACCGCACCTTCGACGGCGTGCCCGAACCCTCGCACGTGCGCGCGACCGATTCGTACGGCAACGATCGCGACCTCGAGCTGCTCTCGCGCACGCTCGATCTCACGCCCGATCCGCGCGACGTCGATATCCCGCCGAGCCGCCGCGCGCTGGTCGAATTTCCGGCCGGCGTCGCCAGCGTCCACG
>Ga0181528_10001628_pt1 | contig 13902 bp, 12 predicted proteins | sample PEATcosm2014_Bin_47_FD_119742 | JGI IMG/M metagenome (GOLD analysis project Ga0181528, IMG submission 119742) | Peatland microbial communities from MTU Mesocosm Facility, Houghton, MI, USA - PEATcosm2014_Bin10_10_metaG | ecosystem: Environmental > Terrestrial > Soil > Wetlands > Peat | place...
CGGGTGAGGCGGGCCAGGGTCATGTCCAGGATGTGGTTGGCCTGCTCCTCGGAGAAGTCGAACGGCGTCGCGCACAGGGCCTCGAGGGCGGCCGGCCGGTCGTCCGACCCGCGGATGGTGGCGATGACCTGGTCGAGCATGTCGATGGCCTTGAGCAGGCCTTCGACCACGTGGGCCCGGGCCCGGGCCTTGGCCAGGAGGAACTCGGACCGCCGGGTCACCACCTCGACCTGGTGGGCGACGTAGTGGGTGAGCATCTGGGCGACGTTGAGGGTGCGGGGCACCCCGTCGACCAGCGCCACGGCGTTCACACTGAACGTCGTCTGCATCGGCGTCTGCTTGAACAGGTTGTTCAGCACCACGTTGGCGTTGGCGTCGCGCTTCAGACGGATGACGAGGCGGGTCTTGCCACCCGAGGAGTCGTCCTGGGCCTCGGCGATGCCGTCGAGGTCGCCGGCCCGCACGAGGTCCTCGATCTTCTTGGAGACCGAGGCGATCGAGGTCTGGTACGGCATCTCGGAGATGACGATCCGGGTCGCCCCGTCGCGCCCCTCGTCGATCTCGGCGACGGCCCGGAGCTTGATCGAGCCGCGCCCGGTGCGCAGCGCGTCCTGGAGGCCCTGACGGCCCAGGATGAGGGCGCCGGTCGGGAAGTCCGGCCCCTTGATGAACTGCATGAGGTCGTCCGGGGTGGCGTCGGGGTGCTCGAGCAGGTGGGTCGTGGCGTCGATGACCTCACCCAGGTTGTGGGGCGGGATGTTGGTGGCCATGCCCACGGCGATGCCCTGGGAGCCGTTGACGAGCATGTTGGGGAAGCGCGCCGGCAGGACCGTCGGCTCCTCGGAGGTGGCGTCGTAGTTGGGGACGAAGTCGACGGTCTCCTGGTCGATACCGCTCATCAACTCCAGCGCCAGCGGGCCGAGGCGGCACTCCGTGTAGCGCATCGCGGCCGGACCCTCGTCGGGGCCGGTGCCCCCGAAGTTCCCGTGCCCGTCGATCAACGGATGGCGCATCGAGAAGTCCTGCACCATGCGGGCGAGGGCCTCGTAGATCGCCGAGTCGCCGTGCGGGTGGTACGAGCCCATGACGTCGCCGACGACCTTGGCGCACTTGGTGTGCGGTCGGTCGGGCAGCAGTCGCTGGTCGTACATGGAGTACAGGATCCGGCGGTGGACGGGCTTCAGGCCGTCCCGCACATCGGGAAGGGCCCGCGAGACGATGACCGACATCGAGTACTCGAGGAAGGACCGTTCCATCTCCTCCTGGATCTCGATGGGCTCGATGAACCCGGTGGCGATGTCGTCGGTGGTGTCGGAGCCTCCCTGGCCCTCGCTGTCACGTCCTGGCATGCACTGTCCCTGTCTGCGTCGCTGTCGTCTGCACCAACTCGGTCACCTGCTCGTCCGCCGTCCGCCTCAGATATCGAGGAACCGCACGTCCTTGGCGTTGGTCTGGATGAAATTCCGTCGGAGCTCGACGTCCTCGCCCATGAGCACGGAGGTCACCTCGTCGGCGATCGTGGCCTGCTCCACGGCGACCTGGAGCAACGAACGCTGGCCCGGGTCCATCGTCGTGTCCTTCAACTCCCCGAAGTCCATCTCCCCCAGCCCCTTGAGGCGTTGGAAGTCCGCCTTGTGATTGGGGTGCTCGGCCAGGAACGCCTGCCGGGCGTTGTCGTCCTTGAGGTAGATCTTCTCCTTGCCGACCAGCGTCGAGTACAGCGGCGGCTGGGCCACGTACACGAATCCGCCCTCCACGAGCGGCTTCATCTGACGGAAGAAGAACGTCAGGAGGAGCGTCCGGATGTGGGAGCCGTCGACGTCGGCGTCGGCCAGGATGATCACCTTGTGGTACCGGATCTTGGTGATGTCGAAGTCCTCGGCGAGGCCGGCGCCGATGGCCGAGATCAGCGCCTGGATCTCGGTGTTCTTCAGCATCTTGTCGATCCGGGCCCGCTCGACGTTGAGGATCTTGCCGCGGATGGGCAGGATCGCCTGGGTCTTGGGGTTGCGGGCGTCCTTGGCCGATCCGCCGGCCGAGTTGCCCTCCACGATGAACAGCTCGCTCTCCCGGGGATCCTTGGAGGAGCAGTCCACCAGCTTGCCGGGAAGGCCGGCGCCGTCGAGGGCCGACTTCCGCCGCGTGAGGTCGCGTGCCGATCGGGCGGCGACCCGGGCCCGGGCGGCCAACAGGCCCTTCTGGATGATCTGGTTCGCCTCGCGGGGGTTCTCCTCGAACCAGTCCGTCAACTTCTCGTTCGTTGCCCGCTCGACCATCGAGCGCACCGGCACGTTGCCGAGCTTGCCCTTGGTCTGCCCCTCGAACTGCGGGTCCTGCAGGCGGACGGAGATGATGGCGGTGATGCCCTCACGGATGTCCTCCCCCAGGAGGTTGTCGTCCTTCTCCTTGAGCGCGCCCTTGGCCCGCGCGTACTTGTTGACCACGTTGGTGAGGGACTTCTTGAAGCCCTCCTCGTGCATCCCGCCGTCGATGGTGGAGATCCCGTTGGCGAACGAGTGGATGCTCTCGTAGAAGCCGGCGTTCCACTGCAGCGCGATGTCGACCTCCATCGTCTCTTCCTTCTGCTCGAAGTAGCAGACCTTGCGGAAGAGCGCCTCCTTCGAGGCGTTGAGGTGCTTCACGTAGTCGACGATGCCGTCCTTGTAGCGGAAGGTCTGGGCCGGCTTGCCGTCGGGGCGCTGGTCCTCGATGTGGATCTCGAGTCCCTTGTTGAGGAACGCCATGACCTGGAGTCGCTCGACCACGGTCTGGGCCCGGAAGTCGATCTCCTCGAAGATACTGGGGTCGGGCCAGAACGACACGGTGGTGCCGGTGCGCCCGCGCGGGGCCTTGCCGGTCACGGCCAGCTTGCCCTGGGGCTTGCCGCCGTCGGCGAACTCCATCACGTGGTGTTCCCCGTCCCGGTCGATCTCGAGGATCAGCCGCGTCGACAGGGCGTTGACCACCGAACTGCCCACGCCGTGGAGGCCGCCGGAGACCTTGTACCCGCCACCCTCGCCGAACTTCCCACCGGCGTGCAGGACGGTGTACACGACCTCGGCGGCCGTCTTGTCCTTGTACTTCGGATGGATGCCGGTCGGGATGCCGCGCCCGTTGTCGGCCACCCGCACCCCGCCGTCGGCGAGCAGGGTGACGTCGATCCGGTCGCAGTGGCCCGCCATCGCCTCGTCCACGGCGTTGTCCACGATCTCCCACACGAGGTGGTGGAGGCCGGTCGGACCGGTGGATCCGATGTACATACCGGGTCGTTTGCGGACCGGGTCGAGACCCTCCAGGACGGTGATGTCACTCGCGTCGTACGTGGGTTCCCCCACCGTCGGTACCTTCTCGGTCTTCAGCGCCACAGGCGCGCCCTTTCGCAGTTTCCTAGCAGGCGGGAACCGGTGCCCCGACGGGTTGCCGGCGGCGCGGAACGCACCTGCCGGACCCTCGGGTCCTCCCCCGATTCCAATGCCCCAGTGTAGCCGCCCGGTGTATCGACCCGGGCCGATACTCCGCCGCTCCCGACCCCCTTCAGCGCTGCACCCTGACCTCGAGTCGGGCCGGTCGGTCGACACCGGCGTACTCGGACGCGCGGTCCAGCAGCGTGTCCCCCAAACGCCGTACCTGGGTCGCCCATGCCGGGTGGTCCACGGTCACCACCAGGGCCGACGCGTCGATCCGGACGGGGTGGACGTGCTCCGCCATCGCCTCGCCGACGATCTCGGGCCATCCGGAGAAGAGGCGGCCGAACCCGTAGGCGCCCTCCAGACCCAACTGCCGGGTCAGGGCCTCCAGCGACGCGTCGAGCAGCCGGGGCTCGGCGTGCCGGCGGTGGGGCGGTTCGGGGCTCATGGCGCGGCCCCCTCGGGGGTGACGTGACCGCCGTGGGCCATGGCGTAGACCTTCGCCGCGGTCACCTCCGGTGGGGCCGGTTGGGCGGTGGTCAGCAGTGTCTGGCCCGGTGGCAACCCGTCGAGCAGCGCCCGGGACCGCTGGGGGTCGAGCTCGGAGAACACGTCGTCCAGCAGCAGGACGGGGGCCGTTCCCAGGCGGACGGTGGCGAGTTCGTGGGCCGCCAACTGGAGGGCCAGTGCGAGCGAGCGCTGCTCACCCTGGGAGGCGTGCGTGCGCGAGGGAAGCCCCGACAGGGTCAGTTCGAGTTCGTCCCGGTGGGGCCCCACCGTCGTCACCCCGCGGACGAGGTCCTGGTCGCGGGCGCCCGACAGGGCGTCGACCAGGGGACCGTTCCATGACCTCCGGTACACCAGCCCGATCTCGGTGGGCTCGCCGGCCAGGCGCGTGTAGTGCTCCGCCGCCAGAGGGGCGAGCTGCCCGACGAGCTCCTCGCGGGCCTCCACCAACCGGGTCCCGGCCCCGTCCAGACGGGCGTCCCACACGTCGAGGGTGACCGCGGCGTCGACGGTGAGCGAGCGCCCCGCGCCCCTCAACAGCGCGGCGCGCTGACGGAGGACCTTCTCCACCTCCTCCGCCGACCGGGCGGCCTTGGGATCGACGACCGCGAGGGTCTCGTCGAGAAAGCGGCGTCGGTCGGCGGGGCCCGCCCGCACCACCCCGATGTCCTCGGGTGAGAACACGGTCACCCGCAACGCCTCGTGGAGGTCACCCCGGCGGCGCACGATCTGCCGGTTGACCTGCGTCCGGGACCGGCCGGCGGCCGTCACCTCCGCCTCGATCGTGAGCGACCGGTCGTCCACCCGCGTCTCCGCGCGCAGGATGGCCCGTTCGGTGCCCCGGCGGACCAGGGCCTCCTTCGGCGATCCCCGGAAGGACTGCAACGTGGCCAGGTAGGCGGCCGCTTCGAGCAGGCTGGTCTTTCCAGCCCCATTGCTGCCGGTGATCACCGTCGTTCCCTCGGGATCGAGCTCGATGACCGTGTCGGCCAGGTTGCGGAAGTCCGTGACGGCCAGCGAGACGAGGTGCACGGGCTACGGACGCCGGAGGTCGATCAGGACACCCGCACGGGCATCAGGAGGTACCGGAAATCGGTCTCCTCCGCGGCCCGCACCGTGGCCGGCTTGGTGGCATCCACCGTCTCGAGGAGGACCTCGTCTCCGGACACGGCCTCGACCCCGTCGATCAGGTACGTCGGATTGAAGGCGATGGTGAGATCCTCCCCCTCGAAGTCGGCGTCCACCGTCTCGCTGGCGTCGCCGACCTCCTGGGAGACCACGGTCAGGTCCACGCCGCCGTGGCGCATGGACAGGCGTACGGGTGTCGTGTTGTCCCGGACCAGCAGACGCACCCGTCGGAGGGCGTCGAGCAGCGAGTCCTTGCCGACATGGAGCCGGTTCGGGTACTCCGCCGGGATGAGCTGGCGGTAGTCGGGGTACGTGCCGTCCAACAGGCGGGTGCTCACCTTCACATCGCCCGCGGTGAAGGTGACGTCGTGCTCGCCGATCGACAGACCGACGACCGCCCCGTCCGCTTCGGCGCCGTCCCCGTCGGTCTTGGCCCCGGACCCGAGAGCCGACAGCCGCTGCAGCTCGGCGAGCGCCCGCGCCGGAACGAGGATCTGGGACGTCCCGACGAAGGCGTCGCTGCCCTCGATGTCACGGAGCGCCAGGCGGTAGGAGTCCGTCGCCACCAGACGCACGGCGTTGCCCTCGGGGGCGATCAGCACACCGGTCAGCAGTGGTCGGGCGTCGTCGCTCGACGCGGCCCGCACGACCTGGCGCAGGGCGCCGGCCAGTCCGGCGGCGGGCAGGAACGTAGCCGGGTCAGGAGGCTCGGGGAGGGTCGGGAAGTCGGCCACGGGAAAGGTCCGCAAGCTGAACCGTGACCGGGCCGCACCGATCTCGACCTTCTCGCCCTCGGCCTCGATCGTGACGGCACCGGGCTCGAGCGAACGGACGATGTCGGCCAGGAGCTTGGCCGGCGCCACGCACACCCCGTCGGTGATGCCGATCGCCTCGGTGGAGACGTGCACCGTCAGGTCGAGGTCGGTGCCGATCACCGAGAGGTGATTACCCACCGACTCGATGCGGAGGCCACTCAGGACCATCTGTGCGGACGAACGGGTGCCGACCGCGCGCCCCGCCGTCGCCAAGACCTCCACCAACGAGTCACGCTCGCATCGAAACTTCACGAAGAAGTCCTTTCTCGCTTTGCTTCTTAGTTAGTTAATTAGAAATTCTAGTGATGGTAGTAAGGGTTGTGGATTGTGGACGGACCACCGTTGTCCCTGGTGGGAGGGGGTGTCGATTTCCACCCTTCGTCCCCCGTCCGGAGTCGGGCGAGGTCGCAGTATGGCCGGACCGTGTCCTGTTATGGACAAGTTCACCGGAGTTCACAGAATTACCCCAGGGTCGGACGCTGTTATCCACAGGTTGGGCACAAGCTCCGGATGGAAGGTCCCGCGTCACGAGCCGCTCTTGATGCGGACGATGAGCTCGGTGACCTGGTTGTAGATCTGCTGACGCTCCTTCATCAGGCCGGCGATCTTCTCGACCGCGTGCATCACCGTGGAGTGGTCCCGACCGCCGAACTCCCGACCGATGGCCGGATAGCTGAAGTCCGTGAGCTCCCGGAAGACGTACATGCTCACCTGTCGCGCCGTCACGAGAGGACGTCGTCGGTTGGGACCGCAGAGTTCCTCGACGGAGAAGCCGAAGGACTCGGACGTCGCGTCCAGGATCACCTGGGGCGTGATCCGGCGGGGTTGGTCGGCCGAAACGATGTCGGAGAGGACCTCCTCCGCCAGCTCGCGGCTCATCGGCTGGTGGTTGAGGCTGGCGAAGGCGGTCACGCGGATGAGGGCGCCCTCGAGCTCTCGGATGTTCTCCTTCACGTGGGTGGCGATGAATTCGAGTACGTCATCGGGCACGAACACGTGCTCGTGCTCGGCCTTCGTCTGGAGGATGGCGAGTCGGGTCTCGAGTTCGGGTGGCTGGACCTCGGTGATGAGTCCGGACAGGAACCGGCTGCGGAGTCTGTCTTCGAGGGTGGCGATCGACTTGGGGGGTCGGTCGGAGGTGAGGACGATCTGCTTGGACGCCCCGTAGAGGGAGTTGAAGGTGTGGAAGAACTCCTCTTGGAGCGACTCCTTGCGCTCCATGAACTGGACGTCGTCGATGAGGAGGACGTCACACTCGCGGTAGCGCCGCTTGAAGGCGGTGGTCGAGCTGTGGCGGATGGCGTCCACGAACTCGTTCATGTAGGTCTCGGTGGTCACGTAGCGGACATTGCGTCCACTGAAGTTCTCGAGAACGTAGTTACCGATCGCGTGCAGCAGGTGGGTCTTGCCGAGTCCGGCGTCCCCGTAGATGAACAGGGGATTGTAGGAACGGGCGGGTGACTCGGCCACCGATTGGGCGGCGGCGTGGGCGAAGCGGTTGGACGAGGCGATGACGAACGTCTCGAAGGTGTACCGCGGATCGAGGAGTTGGGAGGACGTCGGATCCTGGCGAGCGCCGGTACGCACCGGGGCCACGTGGGAGCGGTCGTCGTCGGGAAGGGAGTCGACCACGAGGACGGGTTCCCGTTCCTCGGAGGGCGCCACCACCTCGAGGTGGACCACCAGATCCCGGCCGACGGTGGCGGTCACGGTGTCCTGGATCAGCCCGAGGAACCGTGACTCGACCCGGTCCCGGATCAGCTTGTTGGGAACCCCGAGCACGATGTCCCGCTCCTCGATGGACACCGGCGTCACGCCCGAGAGATAGGCCTGCCAGATGGCGTCGGACACCTGTTCACGCAGTGCGTCGGCGCAGGATGTCCACAAGTCGTCGGTATCGTTCACGTGGGCCTCCGCCCTTTGACTGCGCAACTGGTCCACAAAGATATCCACAGCTGTGGACGAGCACCATCCGGAGATGACACCCCCGTGCGAGGCGGAGGGGCGCTGTCACTGCCTGTTCTATGAGATCTGGTTCGCGCGACGCCGGCCGGTCCCGCCGATCCTCCGGCGTGCCCGTGGCGTGCCCGGGGTCGGAACGGTACACCGTGGCTGTCGACGGTGCCCACGGCCTCCGACTAGAGCACAGGGCGCGTTTCGGCGTAGCATGTACGTCGAATGCCCAGTCCCGAGTGACGGGGCCCCCTGCCGAACGGGACACCGATGTCCGCGGTCCAGGGCGAGGAAGGAAGTGGATGGATGAAACGGACGTACCAACCCAACGTGCGCAAGCGCGCCAAGACACACGGTTTCCGCAAGCGGATGTCGACCAAGGCAGGACGGGCGGTCATCAGGTCCCGTCGGGCGAAGGGGCGTCACCGCCTGTCGGTGTGACGCCGCGCCGACCCGGCGTGGAGTCCGTGCGGTCCCGGGGGACCTTCGCTGACCTGCGGCGTAACGGGTCCCGCGGCCGGCACGGACCGGTGTCGGTGTCCTACCTGGCCCGTCCGGGGTGGGAACGATCCCAGGTGGCCTACGCCGTGGGCCGCAAGGTGGGAACCGCCGTGGAGCGAAACCGGCTCCGACGCCGCATGCGGGCCATCGTGGCCGCACGGTCCCCGGAGCTGCCGGTAGGTGCCTACGTGGTGCGCAGCACCGAGGGCGGTCCCGCCCTCGAATTCGACGAACTGAAGGTGGCTATGAGCCGAGCACTGGACAAGGCGACGAGCCGAGCTCCCGAACGGGCGGCGCGGTGACCGCGACGGACATCAGCGACGACACGAACTCCCTGGTCGGGGAGCCATGTGACGCGGGACACCAGGCCGCGACCGACTCACCTTCCTCCTCTCGATCAGCTCCCTCCCGGGGCCTGATCTCGGTCTTCCGGGCCTACCAGGTGGCCCGCGCCGGCCGGCCGACCGGCTGCCGGTATCTCCCGACGTGCTCCGAGTACGCCGTGGAGGCCGTCGACACCCACGGCGCCGCCCGGGGCGCGTGGCTGACACTGCGTCGTATCTGCCGCTGCACCCCGTGGGGAGGCCACGGTTTCGACCCGGTGCCCGAACGGAGTACCCCATGAGCTCGCTCACCCATGCCATCGGTGGGATCTTCCAACCGATCCTGAAATTCATCGCGCAGATCCTGGCGCTCTTCTTCGCGGCCATCCCGAGCTACCCGGTGGCCGTGGCGCTGCTCACGATCGTGGTGATGGCGGCACTCACGCCGCTCACGGTCAAGAGCACCAAGAACATGGCTGCCATGCAGGCCCTCGGGCCCGAGATGAAGAAGCTCCAGCAGAAGTACAAGGGCCCGGAGAACCGGGCCCTGCTCAACGAAGAAATGATGAAGCTCTACAAAGAGCACAATGTAAACCCGGCATCCGGGTGCCTTCCAATGCTATTGCAGATGCCGTTCTTCTTCATGCTCTACAGCGTTATCCGGGGTATCACGAACACGGTCAGCAAGGGTGTCGCCCTTCCCTACACCTACCAGGGCGGCGTCTTCCAGGCGAACCGCCCGAGCAAGTGCCCCGACACGGTCTGTGCGCTCCCCCGGTACCTCTCCTCCTCCTCGAAGATGTACCTGGACATCGTGCAGGCACACGGACAGCTGATGTCCGGCGGACTCAACTTCGCCGCCAAGCTCCTCTCGCATCACGCCTCGCCGGTGGACTACGTCCCGTACGCCCTCCTGGTGCTCGGAGCCGTCGGACTGCAATACCTTCAAATGGCCCGCTTGAACGCCCGCAACCCGCAGGCCAACCAGGCGAATCCGCAGGCCGCGATGCTGCAGAAGTACATGCCGCTTATCTTCGGTTTCATTTATCTAAATGTCGCCGCTATTCTCAACGTCTATTTCATCGTTTCGAGTGCGATCCGTATCGGAACCCAGGAAGTGCTCTTCCGGAAGGGGATCGTCGCCGGGCCGAATTCGCCGGCTCCCGCCGGTAGTGGCAAGACGCGGGCTATCTCCGCGTCGAGGGAGCGCGACAGCGGTATCGACACCACCGAAAAGGAACTACCGAAGCCGAAGGCCTCCGGAGGCGGGGGAGCGAAGTCCGGCAACACGAAATCCGGAAGTCCGAAATCAGGGTCGGCGAAAGCGTCCACCAACGGCTCGAGCCCTTCGGGCAACGGGAACGGCTCGGCAGCCGACAACGGATCTCAGACCGGGGATGCCAAGAAGCAGCACCCCCGGTCGAAGGCCAAAAAAGAGAGAAAGGCGCGCTGACACGTGGAGTGGGTGGAAGCAAGCGGGAAGTCCCTCGCGGACGCGAAGGAATCGGTCCTCGACATGCTGGGGGTGGCTGAGGACGACGCCGAGTTCGTGGTTCTCAGTGAACCGAAGGCCGGCCTGTTCGGTCGTCTGCGGGGAGAGGCTCGAGTCCAGGCCCGTGTGCGTCCGGTGGCACCTCCCCCGAAGCGCACCCGTCGTCCGCGACCGGACCGAAAGCGTGAGGGTGGCGAGAAGTCTAAATCCTCGAGCGGCGGGAGCCGGAACGGAAACGGCCGCAATCGCCAGGACGGCGGCGCGCGGAACGAACCGACCGAGGCCACCGGCGATGATGCGGCCACCGCCACGTCGGTAGCAGCCTCCGACGGAACCGGGGGCGGCAATCGGAGGCATCGATCCCGAGGGAGATCGGGCAGCGGACAACAGTCGAAGCAACAGAGAGAGCAAGGATCCGGACGACCGTCCGGAGATCGTGAGGACAGCATGGAAGAGTCGTTGACACTGGAGCAGCAGGGTGAGGCGGCGCAGCAGTTCCTCTCCGGCCTGGTGCGAGAGTTCGGCCTCGACGCCGCCGTGTCCTACTCGGAGGTGGATGAGGACACGGTTCAGGTGGCGGCTGCCGGCGACGACCTCGGTCTGCTGGTGGGTCCGCGAGGAGCCACTCTGGCGGCGGTCCAGGACCTGACCCGGACATTCGTCCAGCGGCAGTCCGAGAACCGCACCGACCGCATCCTGGTCGACGTGGGCGGATACCGGGAGAAGCGGAATGCGGCGCTGCGGCGGTTCGCCGAGGGCATCGTGACGGAGGTCAAGAGTTCCGGTGAGGAGCGGGCCCTCGAGCCGATGTCCCCTGCCGACCGCAAGGTGATCCACGACACGGTCAACGACATCGATGGCGTGGAGACACGATCCGACGGCGTGGAGCCGAGCCGCTACGTGGTGATCGCTCCGGCCTGAACCGTCGACGGCAGGCGAAGCAGCAGTAGCACGTGGCACCGGGTTCCTCCCGGTGCCACGGTCGCGTCAGGACCGATGGCGGTCCAGAGGCGATCGGCGTCCCCGACCCGGGACGGGCGTTGAGAGGAGTGTGGGGTGGACGACGGTGAGGATGTGACAGCGGGCTGGCTGGAACGCCGCCGACAGGCGGTGGACCCTGAGCTCCGGGCGATCTTCGTGCGCTCCCTCGAGTTGGGATTCCTGGGGAGCATGCGGATCGGGGACCAACTCGATCACGCCCTGGGCTTCGTCGAGATCCTCGAGTCAGAGTGTGGTGGGCCTCCCGAGAGCGTCGTGGACCTGGGGTCCGGTGGAGGAATGCCGGGCCTGGTGCTGTCGTCCTGCTGGCCGGGGACGAGGGTGGTGTTGATCGACGCCAACCAGCGGCGGACCGAGTTCCTGGCCGACGTGGTGGAGGAGTGGCCACGGGCATCCCGGACGGTGGTGGTCAGGGGGCGGGCGGAGGAACTGGGCCGGCAACCAGAGTTCCGCGAGGAATTCGCGGCACTGACGTCACGATCCTTCGGGACCCCGGGAGCGACAGCCGAGTGTGCCTCCCCACTCCTCGGTGTCGGAGGCGTGATGGTCGTGTCCGAGCCACCCGACTCCCCCGCCGGCGGACGGTGGCCGGCGGACGGACTCGCTCTGTTGGACTTGCGACCGGTCGCTTCGGTGCGGCCGCTGGAGTCTTACGGCTATCAGGTACTCCACAAGACCGGGCCACTGTCAGACCGATATCCACGTCGGGTGGGCATCCCAGCCAAGCGGCCGATCTTCTGACCGGTGGTAGGATGGGTGCACGCAGCGTTCCTGGAGCGTGCTGCCGAGGCCCGGATGTTTCACGTGGAACATGAGAAGCCGATGGCGACGGCTGCGGCCTGAACGGCTCCGGACAAGCTCCCGAAACCAGACGTGTCGGGTGTCGGCGAGTCCCGGGTGCCTGCTGAACCGGGGTAGGGACCAGCTCCTCGCTGATCAGCACCCAGACCGGTCGTCCCCGGTGGGCGGCCGGCCGCGCGGTCCGACCGGGCGGCGAGGGTGGTTGACCGGGTGGGATCATGACTCCCATCTCACCGGTCAGGACCAGAGGGGCCACACCTTCCTGATCTGAGAGGTGGAGGGAGGCCTTTATCAGCTTCGCCGCCGTCCGCGACACGGCTTGCGACCGTTTTCACACCTACGACCCTCACACCGGCCACGTTCCGTCGGCTCGGCACCCTGCCGCCCACGGTCAGGTCCCTCAGGTGCCGTCAGATCGGCCTCAGCCGGACTCCCCCCGTGCCAAACGGATAGGCGACCCGTGTGAGGGGAAACCGCGATATGGAGTCGGTGGAGTCGGAACCGCGATCCGGATCCGTCTGTCCGACCCCTTCGGCGGTGGAGACGTCCCGGAATTGCATCGAGGCGCCGATGGTCGGCCCCGGTCCAGTTGGGCCGGTAGGAGATCCTGCTGCTTCGCCGCTACTCCCGACCTGGTTTTCGACCCCCCACCCGACCAGGTCGATAGCGGGCCTGCTGAAAGTCTCAGGCGGTCTGGCCACCCGGGGATGGGCCGGACGTTAACCGGCAAGGGTCAGGCGGAGCCACCGGTCCGGAATCCGACGTATCGGTCTGGTTCACCAGGCCTCCAGAGGAGCGTACCGAGGTCACGCTGCTCCCGACCCGGTCGGAAGCGGAGGTACCGGTCTGTCACCCAGGATGCCCCTCTGACGGCGCGGGGTTGTCAGATACCGGCCACTCCCCCACCGTCGGGACGTTCCGGGCTCAGCGTCCCGGCCGGGCTCGTGAGGTGGCACCAGAGCTGGTCCGCTCCTGCACCCCCCGGGTGGAGCCATCTTCGGATCGGCAGGGTCGGTGACCCCGACCACGATCCCGGTACGCGTGGTCGGGACGACGACCTCCGGACCCGTCCTCCCTCGGCAGGTCGGACCCACCATGTCTCGACGAGGCGAGGAAGCCGTTCCCCCATCGTTCGGTGAGGGGGGTCCAGACGAATCAGACGACGGCGGACCTACGGGCTCCCGGAGATGGTCGTGGAAGGTCGTCGCTTCTCGGGCTCGACCCGGAGGGATTCGAGGGAGAACCGCCGGGGCGTTGCGCAGCCGTCGATGGAGCAACGAAACCCGCCACCCCGATACTCGGTTGGCAAAGTCTCATGTTTCACGTGAAACATTGGTCAGAATGCTTGACCTGGCCAACAGGGCAGGGGAGTATGAAGCCCTTGCACGCTGCCTACTCGAGGAGACGATAATGCGCGGCCGACGTCGTGGTCGGAACAGGCCATCCCCTCCGAGTCCTTCCTCTCCAGGAGCCACGGAGGGGAGCGTCAGCTCTGGAACCGTCACCGTGCTCGAGACCTCCGAGGCGTCCGACGGTGGTGCCACGGATTCGGGTGGTGAACCGGAATCCCCGACCACACCACCCGTCGCTGACCAGGAGGCCGAGCCGACCGCAGCCGCGGAGGATGCCGGCGGGTCCGAAGTCGGAGGTGCGTCCTCAGCCGAGGTACCGGCGGCAGCTGCGGCTCCGCCGGAATCGAAAGCCGAAGCCAAGACTCCTGAAGCCGGTGCGGCAGTAGAGAGCCCGACGGGTGACGTATCTGAGGCCTCCGACCCTCGGCCTTCCTCCTCCGGGCCGGAGGAGGCTCCAGCCAGCACCCCGGCCAAGCAGGAATCGGATGAAGTCGGGGTGCCGGCGCCGGTCGACCAGGCCGCGACGTCCGGCTCCGAGCAGAAGGAGGAGCCTGCCGCCGCCCCGACGGGCCGACAGCCACAGGCGGCTTCAGGCAACCCACTCCCCCGGGTCATGGCGGTGGC
>Ga0181528_10001630_pt1 | contig 13894 bp, 4 predicted proteins | sample PEATcosm2014_Bin_47_FD_119742 | JGI IMG/M metagenome (GOLD analysis project Ga0181528, IMG submission 119742) | Peatland microbial communities from MTU Mesocosm Facility, Houghton, MI, USA - PEATcosm2014_Bin10_10_metaG | ecosystem: Environmental > Terrestrial > Soil > Wetlands > Peat | place...
CCCCGAGCAGGCGCGGCACAATGCGCCGTGGATCATGCCGTTGGCGCTAATTGGCATCATCTATGGCGCGCTCGTTGCCATGGTGCAGCCCAACATGAAGAAGCTGATCGCGTATTCGTCGGTCAGCCACCTGGGATTTGTGGTGCTCGGGATCTTCAGCTTTACGCAATCGGGATTGAATGGCGCGATGTTCGTGATGCTCGCCCACGGAATTTCTACCGGCGGCCTGTTCATGCTGGCCGGAATCTTGCATGAGCGCCGGCATACGTACGAAATCTCGGAGTTCGGCGGACTTGCCTCTCCCATGCCGGTCTATGCCACGTCTTATTTATTCATCGTGCTGGCATCGGTAGGATTGCCGCTGATGAATGGATTCATCGGGGAGTTCCTTGTGCTCAACGGAGCCTTCCAGGCAAAGCCAATCTACGGCATTCTTGCCGCGACAGGCGTGATCTGGAGCGCTTGTTACCTGCTGTGGATGTTCCAGCGTGTGTTCTACGGCAAGGTGACGCATCCGGTGAACAATTCGCTCGCCGATCTATCGGGATTCGAGAAGGCTGCGGTCTGGCCTTGTATAGCGATTGCGCTGGTGATGGGCGTGGCACCGATTCTGTGGCTAGGTGCGATTGATCCCGCGGTGCAGGCGGCCCTTAATCCCGTTGCACAAGTGTTCAGCAAGGTGGTGGGACAATGACCCACTTGCTGGCGCAGCTGCAGATCATTCCTACGGGCACGGATTACATCCGCATTCTGCCGGAGCTGGTGCTTTCAGCCTTTGGCATTGTCGTGATGGTTCTGGATCCGTTGGTCGATGAGGAAAAAAGCCAGAAGACGCTCGGCGTGATCGCATTCGTGGGAGCGCTCGCCGCTCTGATTTCAACGTGGTACATGGCGCAGTCGCCGGGAGTTGGGTTCTCGAATACCGTTCGGGTGGACCGTTTCAGCGTCTTCTTCACGTACCTGGTCATCGCGATCGCCGCCGTCGTCATCCTGACTTCGTTCGAATATATGGCGGTGCAGCGAATTCGCGCCGGAGAATATTACGCACTGATCCTGTTCAGCGTGGTCGGCATGGTACTGATGTCGACGGCGATTGAACTGGTCATGATCTTCATCGGCCTGGAAATCTCGTCGATCTCCACGTACATCTTGGCAGGCTTCCGGCGGAACTCGGCATCGAGCAGCGAATCGTCGCTTAAGTATTTCCTGCTGGGCTCGTTCGCCACCGCATTCTTCCTGTATGGCGTCGCGCTGATGTTCGGCGCAACTGGATCGACCAATATTGACGTCATCTCCTTGAAACTGCAATCCGGTCCGGTGGAAGTTCTGGTTTATGCGGCGATGGCGATGATGTTTGTCGGGCTGGGCTTCAAAGTCGCTGCGGCGCCGTTTCATGTGTGGACGCCAGACGTTTACGAAGGCGCTCCGGCGCCGATCACCGGCTTCATGTCGACCGCCCCCAAAGCGGCCGCATTCGCCGTGCTCCTACGAGTGGTATTCGCCATCAACGCTCCAGGACGTTTCTGGTTCCTCTGGATCGCGGCCGCCTTTTCGATGACCCTGGGGAACGTAGGCGCGCTGGTGCAGGACAATGTGAAGCGACTGCTCGCATATTCGTCGATCGCACATGCCGGTTATATCCTCGTCGCCTTCGCCATGACGACTCCGGATAATTCCTCGACTGGAATCTCCGCTGTGATGTTCTATACCGCGGCGTACGCCGCGATGAACGTGGGCGCGTTCGCCGTGGTCAGCCACTTTGCCAACGCTGGTGAACGGTACGTCACTCTGGAGGACTACGAGGGTTTGGGGCGCACTTCCCCGCTGCTCGCAGCGACGCTGACGATTTTCCTGCTGTCGCTGATCGGGATTCCGATGACGGGCGGATTCTTCGCGAAGTTCTATGTATTCAGCGCAGCGATCAAAGCGAATCTGATCTGGCTCACATTGATCGGAGTGGTTAACAGCGCGATCGGCGCGTACTACTACCTGCGCATCATCGTCGTGATGTATATGCGCGAGGCGCGGAAAGACGTTCCGGTGAACCCGATCTCGTTCGGATTGGGTGCGGCACTCGCGATCAGCGTCGTCACGACGCTATATCTCGGGCTTCTGCCGAACGGAGTACTCGGGATCACGCGAGGTTCTGCTCAAGATTTGCTCTCCCCGGCGTCAGTTCCGACCGCTGCGCAAAACCCGCCCGCAGTGGGCCTTCCGCCCCAGTAATTTCGCTGTGGAAAACCGCAAAACTGCATTTGACAAGGACGTGCAACCGCGTGCATCATGTGTCAACAAAGTTCCCATTCAGTTCTTCCTCTCAGGAACTGACAAGCGGCGTGGAGGCGAGAAAATGTCCAAACTGATGCGAAGGCTGTGGCCGGAAGACTCCGGACAAGACATCGCGGAATACGCGGTGATGTTGGCTGTGATTCTGGTGCTGGTGGTGGGAACGGTGCGCTTGATCGGATCGAACGCGAACAACGCGTTTTCGAGCGTAGCCAGTTCTCTGCAGTAAATGTCCCAATTCCTGTTTCTTTTGGGGACGTAGTGGTTCCTTGCGCGAAAGATATCTATGACACGATTTACTCCAAGCTTCCGGTTTACCGCGTACTACCGATTTACTCGGTTCGCGGCTGCGGCGCAGCTTGGAGCGGAGATGAGTCACTGAAGACCATCTAGACGAGACAAGTTGAAAGCCGCAAGCCGCGATCTCCGGATCGCGGCTTTTGTTTTGTGCGAAGAATCCATAAGGAGAATCGAGTCCCATGATCGTCAATATGTCGGAGAAGGCAACGGAGCAGGAAATCAACCACATCATCGACCGCATTCGCGAGGCGGGATACCAGCCCCATGTCACGCGAGGCACAGAGCGAACCATTGTGGCTGCGGTGGGCAGCGGACGGCGCCACGAGATCGAGGCGCTCCAGGTTGCGCCGGGAGTGGATAACGTAGTCGCGATCGCGCAGCCTTTCAAGCTGGTCAGCCGCCAGGTCAAGCCCGAGCGGTCGATTATCAAGATCGATGGCGTCTCGATTGGCGGTCCGGAAGTGGTCGTGATCGCCGGACCTTGTTCGGTGGAATCGCGCGAACAGCTACTCGATACCGCCCTCGCCGTAAAGCGCGCTGGAGCCTCGATGCTCCGCGGCGGCGCCTACAAACCTCGTACGTCTCCGTACGACTTTCAGGGCCTCGGCCTCGAAGCGTTGAAGATCTTGAGCGAGGCCAAGAGAGAAACCGGGCTGCCCGTGGTCACCGAAGTGATGAGCACCGAAGACGTGGACGTGATCTGCGAGCACGTCGACATGCTGCAGATCGGCGCCCGCAACATGCAGAATTTCGCGCTGCTCCGGCGGTTGGCGACGGTCAAGAAACCGATCCTGCTGAAGCGCGGACCCTCGGCAACTGTGAAGGAATGGCTACTCGCCGCGGAGTACCTGCTCTCGGGCGGGAATCATGAAGTGGTGCTGTGCGAGCGCGGGATTAAGACCTTCGAGACAGAGATGCGGAATACGATCGACCTGGCTGCCGTCGCGCTAGCGCGCGATCTGTCGCATTTGCCGGTGATTGCCGATCCCTCACACGGCACCGGCAAGCAGAGCCTGATTGCCGCCGTGTCGCGTGCCGCCGTTGCGGTGGGAGCTGATGGACTGATCATCGAAGTACATCCCTGCCCGGAACGTGCGCTGTCCGACGGCCCTCAGTCGCTCGATTTTGCCGGCTTCGGAAAAGTCATGCGCGCGCTGGAGGAACCGCTGCGGCAGACAGCTGCACCGCCCAGAACGGTGCAGGCTGTCTCATAAGAAGAGATTGATTCAGGAAATGCTGCTATTGCGGCCCTGAATACGATGCGACGGGTTTGACCCTCATCGCGGGATCGCCGAAGAGAATGTACGTTCGGCGAACATCGGGGTCAGTAATTCCCGACTTGGCCTTCAAGAGCGATTCGCCCAAGGTGAGGCGCTGATTGCCGCTCACGACCAAAGTATCCAGTACGGTCTGCGGCGGAGCCTGGTTCAGTCCGCTCGACGCCAGCACGGCCGCGGCGCCTCCATTGGGCGCGAGCAGCAAGGTCACCGCGAGCGGTTGCGCGTAAACATCCTGGAAATATCCGTTCAGGCAGTTCATGATCAGGAACACCGGCGTTTGCGAACTATTCGTCAGCGAATTAACGGTGTTCTCGTCAAAGATATCGGATCCGGACCATTCTTCTTCCGATCCGTGGCCGAGGTAGTTGACGAGTCCCTGACCGGAATTGATCGAAGCGATGATGTCGCTTTGTGCGGCTGTCGTCCCGACCGTATCTACGAATACCTGGGTCACCTGCGTATTGGCGGGCAGGCTGGCCTGAACGGTCAGCGTGTCTTGCGTGAAGTCGATGCTGTCATCTTTGTCGGCCACCATGAGCGCGTTCGCCGTCCACGGACCGTTCGTCGACTTCCCTTCGTACGCCAATATCTTTCCGACAACCGTCGTTGCTTCATCGAGTGTGGTGACCGGCAGACGTCCAGTAGCGATCGTCGGCAATCCAGTATTCTGGAAATCCGAGAACCAGTCATCCGTCGATGTCATGAGGCTGGCGGTCGGCACGATGCGCGTCGGAACCATATCCAGGTTTCCGAATCCGAGGTAGTTGCGCGGATCGAGTGATGCCCGTCCATTCAAGAGCAGGTATGTTGGCGGCTTCCTCCAGTTCTGTGTAGCCGTGAGCAGGAACTGCTTGATGGCGGATGGATCGTGCTCGCCAAAGGTGAACTCATCGTAGAGTTCGATAATCGGCACAATTGCCGAGGTCTTCCCCTCTGCCTCGTGAGCCATTGCGAGTGGCCCCAGAGCGCTGGCGAACTCGCCATAGGTGACCATGGCGATGTCGGCGCCGTGCATGGGACTGTGCCAATGCGACGGATGATTCGGCCAGACTCCAGCTGCCGAAGAGATTTGATCGTTCGCGACTGCCAGCAAGGTGTGTTGATTCCTCAGCGCCCGCCCACTGGTGAATGGAACCTGCACGGCGATATCGTAGGTGCCGTTGTCGGGAGTAACTTGGGGCGTCAGTTGCACGGGATGATTCGGATCGGTGATATCGACCACAGTCGGAGCAGTGGTAAACCCGCTCACCATAAGCTGCTCGCCCGGCGCTCCGGTAAACTTCAGCTGATCCGAATCTGCAACATAGAGGTGGGGGAAGGTGATTCGGATGTAATCGACCACGTTGATGTCGTAATCACCATTCTGCGCCGTTAATGTGACCGTATTGTTCCACGGCACGAGTACTCCGGCGGGAAGATCGATGCTCAAAGTTCCCGTGTCCTGCCCACTGTAGACGACATCGCCGACATTCGTGCCATTTACGACGACCGTGACATCGTGCGGATATCCGGCGATGACGCCCTGGAGCGCGATCTCCAGATGCGCGACGTCGGTGGAATTGCTGTCGAAGTGAGGCAGCGTCAGCACCTGATCGACCGGAGTCGGCGTGACTACCGCGCCGAAGAAGTTCTGACCGCTCTGGGTGAGCAACGCTCCGAAATAGATGGTGTGCTGCTGCAATTCAACGGTCGACATGTAGCTGGTCGGCGGCAAATTCGATCCCGAGGAAGGCTGCCACTTCGGAATGCGAGCTCCCAGGCCGGGTCCAACAGCCAGCCAATACACCCGGGTTCCGCTGAAGACTGTATTGATGCCCGTCCCGTAGAAATTGATGGCGGCTTGTGGTCCGAAGCCTCCGGGTCCCGCTGTCGCGCCTGAAATCTGGAGAGGCTGCTCGACGGCCTCGGCATAGAGATGCAAGTTCGCCGGATCGACATTCGGATCGAGCCCGGCCTTCACGAGGTCAGGCTGTGTGACTCGATACCATCCTTCATGCCGCACGAAAATCTTGACGGCCGGATGCGCCGCCAAATCATATTGCTTTTGATACTGCCAAGTCTTCGGAACAGAGAGGATGGGAAGATACTCTCTGATGTGACTCTGCTGGCTGCCAGCGGCCGTGGGTTGCGCCTGGTTCAACTGGCTCAGCATGTGAGTTTCGGCCACGGGCGCGTCGCTGGCGGACGGCGAACCGGCTGTCACGGACACTGGACCGTGCATGGTGCGGACTCCACTGATGTCGATGTCCTCGAGCCAGTAGGATCCCGAAGTGCCCGCCGAGGAATCGATCCAGGCATAGTTCTTGCCGGAATGTTTGGGCAGAGCGCCGGTCATTTGCAATGCGGATCCGGCAATCAGCGAGAGATTCATGCGCACGCGATTTCCGTTCTGCTCGCGATAAACATTGAATCCGAGGTTGTGCGATTCGCCACCGGTCTTCCAGATCAGCACGACGCGCTTCGCGCCGTTCTTATCGGTGCCCAACTGCGCCGTGAACGAGCGGAGCGTAACTTTGGTCGAAGCAACGACCGTCTCGGTTTGCGAGGCAGTGTTGTTGTTCGGATTCGGGTCGGTCTGCAGGGCACTCACGGTAGCGGTGTTTGTAATCGTGCCCGACTGCTGCGGATACACCAAAATAGTGATGGTGGCAGTAGCCCCATTTGCCATAGTACCCAGCTGGCAACTTACGGTGCCGCCCGCCTCCGTGCAACTGCCCTGCGACGAAACTGCTCCGGAGTAATACAGCGAGGAAGGCAGGACATCCTGTACTAGAACACTTGTTGCAGTGGCTGGACCGTTGTTTGTAGCGACAAGGGTGTACGTAAGAGCAGATTGCTGTGTAACGGGATTCGGAGAACCGCTCTTAGTAAGAGCCATGTCCGCGCTGCTGGCGCTGGCAACCAGCACGCTGGAACTCGCCGAATTCGTGGTCAGGCTTGGCACGATATTCGTTGCGGTGGCGCTCGCCGTATCGGTGATGTTCGTTCCCGACGGCGTGTTGGAGTTCACCTGGAGCACGACCGTGAAGCTTGCTGTATTGGCTGCGCCCGTGGCCAGATTGCTGCCGTCGGTGCAACTGATCGTTCCGGTACCACCGACCGCTGGCAGAGTGCCGCAAGTCCATCCGGCGGGAATCGTGATCGACTGGAAATTCGTATTCGGTGGCAGTGTCTCGGAGAACGTCGTACCGGTCGCGGCTGCTGGACCATTGTTGGTAACGGTCTGCGTGTAGGTGACATTGCTGCCCGGCGACACCGAAGTCGGAGTACCGGAATTCGTGACGACCAAATCCGCCTGAGTCGCCAAAGCCACCACATCCGAGGCTACGGCAGTGTTGTTGGCCGAGTTCGAATCGCTCGTCGTCGACGTTACTGTCGCCGTTTCATTGACGGCAGTTCCCGCGGCCGTCCCGGCAGTCACTTTCACCACATACGAGATCGTGGCCGGTGATCCGGACGCCAGAGTCGGATCCGTGCACGTCAGTGTCGCCAGAGTACAAGTCCAACCTGCGGGTCCGGTCAACGAAACCGCGGTCGTATTTGCGGGGAGCGTGTTCGTTAGGGTAACGCCGCTCGCCGCGCTCGGGCCAGCGTTACTTACGACCTGCGTATAGGTGATGTTGTTGCCCGCTTGCACGGGAACCGGATTGGGCGTGTTCGTGACCGAGACATCGGCCGAGCTTCCCACGGGGATGCCAACGGTGACGCTATTGTTCCCACTGTTCGGATCGCTCGTCGTCGAGGCCACCGAATCCGTTTGCGTAATCGTAGTTCCCGACGCCACTCCTGCGTTGACAGTCACGACGAACGTGAAATTCGCAGTGGTATTGGCCGCCATGGTCGTCGTGTCGGTACAAGTGAGGCTGGCCAAAACGCAAGTCCATCCCGCGGGACCGGTGAGTGAAACCGCAGTCGTATTGGCGGGAAGCGTATCGGTGAAGACAGGCGCATTCGCCGTCGCCGGTCCGGCATTGGTCACGCTTTGCGTGTACGTAATATTGCTGCCGGCGGTGGCCGGATTCGGGCTTCCGGAGTTGGTCACGCTCAGGTCGGCCTGAGTCGCCGAACTGACGGCAATGGTGACGGTCGCCGAATTATCCGAAGGATTGGTGTCGCGCGTCCCGGTGGATCCGGTATCCGTGTCGGTGATCAATGTTCCGGCTGCAGTTCCCGCATTCACTTTGAAGACCGCGGTGATCGTACCCACGGAACCCGGTGTCACACTGACGTTGGTGCAGGAAATCGGACCAGTGTTCGGGCAGGTCCAGGTACCACCCCCGGTTGTCACGGCCGCAACCGAGACGAATGTTGTATTCGCCGGCGTGGGTTCAGTGAGCGTGGCCGAACTGCAATTGGCCGGGCCGTGGTTGGTAATAGTCTGTGTGTATGTGATGTTGGAGCCAGCAGTGACGGGACTTGGGGTTCCGCTGTTGGTGACGGTGAGGTCACAGGCGACAATCACATTCGTCGTAACACTGGTGCTGTTGTTGGCCGAGTTCGGATCGGAGGTCGTCGCCGAGACGGAGGACGCGGCCGTAATTGAAGCCGCCGTAACCGTTGAAGGCACATTGAGGACCACGACGATGTCTGCCGCCACACCGGATGCGACGCTTGGGTTGGTGCAGGCAATCGTACCGGTCGCGCCGATTGCGGGCGTCGTACAAGTCCATCCCGCAGGTGCAGAGACCGACTGGAATGTCGTGTTCGTCGGCGTCGCTTCGGTAAACGTGGCGCCAATCGCCGTGGCGGGACCGTTATTAGTCACGGTCTGTGTGTAGGTGATGTCGTCGCCCGCCAGAACTGCATTTGGAGAAGCTGTCGTGGTCAGCGCCAGGTCAGCTTGAGTCGCCGACGCAACCACGTCGGTGGCCACTGCAGAGTTCGATCCGAACGCCTGATTCGTGGCATTCACGGTCACCGTGTCTGTAATGACGGTACCGCTCGCTGTGCCGGCATTCACTTTCACTACTAGAACCACCGTCCCACTTGATCCCGCAGGGGCGCTTGCGCTGGTACAACTGATTGCGCCGGTCCCGCCCACCGCTGGAGTCGTGCAAGTCGTTCCCGGCGGCGACGAGATCGAAAAAAAGGTGGTATTTGTGGGCGTGTTCTCGGTAAGAGTGGGATTGGTCGCCGCGCCAGCTCCCGAATTTGTTGCCGTCTGGGTATAGGTGATGGTGCTGCCAGCAACGACTGGATTCGGCGAGGCGGCATTGGTCACCGTCATCTGCGCCTGTGATGTCGTGCCCACCACTGTGGTTGCGGCGGCGGTGTTATTCGCGGAATTCGGATCAGTCGCAGAGGACGCTACCGACACCGAATTGGTGATCACGGTTCCGTTAGTGACGCCGGTATTGACTTTCACAACCATCGTGAAAGTGCCCGAGGTTGATCCTGCAAAGTTGGTGTCGGTACAAATGACGTTGCCGGTATTATTGATGCCCGGAGTGATGCAACTCCAACCTGGAGGCGCCGACTCTGAAATAAATGTGGTGTTGGCAGGAACAGCAGTCACGACCGTGGCATTATCGGCGGCGCTCGGTCCGTTGTTCGTCACAACCTGCGTATAGGTAATGTTCGCGCCAGCGGCGACTGGATCTGGGGACGCAGCATCTGTGACAGCGACATCAGCGCTCGAGACAACAGCAGCTACGTCCGTCGCCATATCGTTGAGCAGGTTTGCTTCGTTGCCGCCGCTAATGGTTGCGGTATTCGTCTCCGTCGCCGGAGCGGACTGCAATACGCTTACATTCAAGGCGATCGACGGATAGCTGCCGGCCGCCGAGAGAGAATCCGAACGCACGCAGCTCACGGTCTGGCCTGAGATCAAGCAGGACCATCCTGTGCCGGTCGCGCTGATCGGAGTAACTCCGATCGGCAGCGTGTCGTTCATCGTGACGAGGCCACTGGTCGCGCCGTAGAGACTGACGTTCGATACAGGAATTGTCCAGGTGGCAGTCGAACCGCGGGTGAAATTCCCGGCGTGGCTCTTGCTGAGAGTCAAATCTGCAGCGCACAACGACGAGGATTGAATTCCGGTCACCTGCGTCATCGTCACGCTGATGGAACTTGTGCCAGACGCGCCCGCCGTCGCTCCATATGGGACGCCAGGATTCAGCGTTGTACCGCTGGCGCCACCGCCGACACTGATGCCGGCCGGAGTTCCAGAAACGAAAACTACTCCACCGCCTCCACCACCGCCCGGGCCGTGACGGTTCCCTAAGCTGTAAGGTTGAGAGTCCCACGCGTCTCCACCGCGTCCGCCATTGGCTTGCAGTGTCAGACCGCTCTCTCCGCCATTTCCAGAAATAACGACAATGGTTCCCCCGGCGCCACCGCCACCGCCAGCATCGTTCGCCGTTCCGTTGTAAGCTGCCGCGCCATTTGCAGTTAAAGTCGCCGTCCCCGTCAGGTTATAGGCGCGAATGAAAATAATTCCGCCGCCAGCCGCACCGCTGCTAGCCAGAGTATCGCCGTCGGAATTGTTACGTGTACCTGCGCCACCGCCACCGCCTAGCGCGAGTCGATCGATGGTCGCCGGAAAGACGGAGCCGCCTTCACCGCCGCTGCTGAGGTTGGTGCTCCAAGAATCACCGCCGAAGCCTCCCGCACCACCGTTGGCTCCGCCGCCGCCGCCCGCGTTTTGAGTATTCCCGGCGCTGTCAGAATCCGTTCCGCCGGCACCTGCATTGCCGGGCGCGCCGCGTGCCATACTTCCATCAGTTCCGGCAGTACCGCTGGGATAACCGACCGCAGTGGTGGTTTGAAGGAATGTGCCTCCGGATTCGGCCCACATCGGAGTACCCGCGACGCCTTCGCCCTTTGAGGCATCGACGCCCGTAGCGCCGCCCACAGCACCGGTGTAGGTCGTGGGAGAAATATACTGATAATCCGTGTTCGTACCGCCGTATCCACCGGTCAACTGCATGCCGGCGCCGCCGCGGAAGCCTAACCCATCGACTGATACGGTTGCAGATCCAAGGTTGAGCTGGCCAGCGATATCGAGCGCAAGAATTCCACCGGTGGATCCATTCCATGCTGCAGCGGTGACCGCGCCCAGAGTCGCCGACGCATACTGCGGCACGAGCACGACTTGATACGTGCTTTGCCCCTTTGTCGCTGAAGCCGTTGCAGAGGTGTAGCCGAAAACCAATCCGCCGCTCGGGCCCGCTCCAGCAATCGGCACGTTACCGCCGCTCACCGGTCCGGTGGCAGTCACGTATTCGTAATTACCCGCGTTGTTGATGGCTGTAAACCCGGTGCCGGTGCTGCCATTGCCGTAGACGACGCTGTTGGTCGAGTTGATGCTGGCGTCCTGCATCTGGATCACCAGCAGTTCGCTTCCGGCAACGATCGTTCCACCAGCGCCTGTTGAAGCTCCAATCGGAATCGAAGTAGCTCCAGCGGCTACGCTGGCAGTGCCAGGAAAGTATGTATTCTGCACGCCGGTCAGAGTTCCGCCATTGACGAGCGTTCCCGTCGAACAAACGATGCTCACGACCGGGGCCAAAGCTACGTACGTGTTATTGCCAGTATTGGGATCGGGAGGTGTCCCGGAATCCGTGATTGAGGCCGTGTTGGGATAGAAGCCAGCTGTGGCTGCTTTCACGACAACTGCAACGGTAGCGGTCGCACCGCTGGCAAACGAAGTAGGCAGCGTGCAGGTGATCGGTCCCGTTCCCGTGCAACTCGTCCCGGCGCTGGGGGTAGTCGATACCAGCGTGACTCCTGCCGTCAATGTGTCGGTCAGGACGGCATTGTTTGCCGCCGACAAACCGTTATTGGTGATGGTGATGTTGTAAGTCGAATTCTGTCCGAGCGCCACTGCGCTGACGCTGGTCGTCACGCCCAGATCCGCAGTCGTCGGATTGATCGAGATCGCGCCCAAGGACCAATTCGACGTGCCACTGAAGGTTTCGGAAAGAGGAACGCTTGGCGCGCCAGTACGGCTGCTACCGGTTCCCGTGACGTCCGGGGGATCGTTGCTGCCAAAGCCGCCCGACGTTTGGTTCCACTGTTGCACCTGTGGCCCAGAGACCGTCACCGTGCGAGTCCCGCCAATTGCCAGCGTGTCGAGGATCATTCCATTGACCACGCTGGGTACATCAATGGACGAGGTCGTACCCGCCGCTCCGTCTGCGGAGACGAATGTCCCCAGAGGTACGGTCTGGTCGACGCCAGTGAAGGTCGTGGCTCCGACAGCAACTCCAATAGTCTTGTTCGAAGGAATGTTGATCGAAACAATAGTCGAATTGTTGCCGGTCGGCGGATTGAGCAAGTACCACATTTCCACCCGGCGCGTGTTGCCCGCGTCGTTGTGGGCACCGATGAGCGTTAGTGCGTTGCCCTTGTAAGTGACTCCCGTAACCGCCGAAGCGGTCTGGTTGGTGATGGTCATCGACACGCCGACGATGAGCAGCAGGTTCGTGCCGGTCGTGCGATGGTTGAAAGTGACGTTTTTGGTTCCGGTCCCCGTGAGTTCGGAGTTCGCACTCGTGGTCGCGTCCACCGCAACCTGGGCGTTTGAAGTTCGCGCCGCGAGAACGACGAACATCGACGCGAGCAAAACACAGACGATGCCCGTGCCTTTTCGTTTGCGATCCGTCAATTGGATGAGACGGTTCAGCGCTCGCTCGGCAACCCGCTGCCCGCGCGCGGCGCCGCACACGATGTATCCACTGAAGCTATTCAAGTTCGCTTCTACCATTCTTCGTCCTAGCCGCACTTCTTTCACCCGAGCAATGCCTAGAATCTGAGTTCCCTTCAGTCCCGGATCGTCTTGCTCTCCACAATCACCGCGTGTAACGAAAACGTCGCGTTCGCGATCCGCAACAACAATCCGGTGCAGCCGGAATCCCTCATTAGTCTTTGCTAAGACAATATCGTCCTTTCGTAATTTGCTCACGATTACGGGAGTAACCACGACAACGTCACCGTCGCGGATTGCCGGGGACATGCTGGCTCCGCGCGCCTGAAAACGCACGCTGAGCCCCTGTCCTAGCAATTCGCGGATGACCTCTTCGAAGAGCTTCGAGTCGGTCCCGCTGTCAATCATGGAGGTTGAGAATGGTATCTACAGCGCGCTGGTCGGGCTCAAAATCGTAGCGATAAACGGGAACGGCCGCCACGACCTCCTGGAGAAACTCCAGCGCAGAATCCACGTACTCGTGCCGGTGAAAGGGCACAAAACTTCGGGCAAACAACTCTGCGACCGCCTGGCTCGGAGAAAGGCGGGTCAGCACATTACCGCGTCCGTGTTGAAGAATGAGGATGCGCGCCAAGGGAGCATCGGCCGGAGAGGCGAACATGGCCTCTCCATGCCAGGGCGTGCCGTACATCCGAAGTCCGCGAAAGGCTGAAGGATCGCGGCGAACAATAATCCGGTCGTCACTGAGCACGTGGACGTCTTCGCGCTCGGTCCACAAACGGGTGGTCGTACTCTTCCCCGCCCCGGAATGACCAATGAACAAGTTGCCGACACCATCGGCCCGGACGATCCCGCTACCGTGCAGTTCGATGGCTTTTTCCTGGGTAAGGCGGTGCATGATGAGCAGCTCATCGAGCGGGTAATCCATGGGATCCGCTGCGCGGTCGGCAAAGAATCCCTCACACATCTGCAGCGTGGCGGCGTGAAACTCCCGATCGATCAGAAATCGCTTGTAGGGCCGATCCCCCATGCTGGGAACATGGAAATCGAACTGTAATCCGGACTCGCACTCATAGAGCCGCCAAACCGATCCCGAATCGAAGAGCTTTCGTCCCCGACTTTCGGGGAGCTCAGAAAGCCACTTCACGCGGATATCGATATCAGAAGTGTCTGCTTTAGCTCGGAACGGAGCGAGGGAGGAAGTAAAGGCGACGTCGGCCTCTCGCTCTCCGACGATTTGTACCGAAACGCCACCGATGCGAAAGCTGCTACTGAAGGCCGCTTTTAAGTCGTCGATCCGCTGTGCGCTCGAGGCCATTTTCTGGGACTTAAGTAAACTTTTACGAGCCGATCGAAGAACCGCAAAACGGGAAGCAGGTCG
>Ga0181528_10001631_pt1 | contig 13894 bp, 11 predicted proteins | sample PEATcosm2014_Bin_47_FD_119742 | JGI IMG/M metagenome (GOLD analysis project Ga0181528, IMG submission 119742) | Peatland microbial communities from MTU Mesocosm Facility, Houghton, MI, USA - PEATcosm2014_Bin10_10_metaG | ecosystem: Environmental > Terrestrial > Soil > Wetlands > Peat | place...
AGGTGTTGAATGGTTCGTCTTAGAGAAACCGATTCAGATCACCGATGATCTGGCGACCATCCAGGCTGATATCGCCAATAAAATCGGCGATCCTTTAAACGCTAGAGTTATTCAAAACTCCTTGGGCCGCACCGTGCAAATTCTGCATGCTAATCACCATGATAACGATCACGATGAACAGGATCGCGATTTACGTTAGGTTTTGGTGATAAATCCCCCTTATATAATTTATCAGGGGAATTTTAGCCTGTTAAACGCTGTACTCCTTATATTATTCTGCAGCTTGGTTCACATATTAATTTGCATAACATCTAAAATTTAAATTTACCTCACAACTTTTTCCCTTTTAAAATGGTCTAATTTGTTTTTATGAATTAAGCATATTTTAAGTTAACCGGCTTAGAATGTTCGGCACGCGAATAAATTATGGAATTATTATGAATGACTCAAATTGTTTAACGCAGCAAACTATTAGCGAAAACTATGTCGGCGCCGGCACTTATCTGTCGACTGATGGCGTAGTCAAACATTGCCGAACAGCGCCTCTGCTCGATCTGCCGGTAGATTTTCAGGAATGGTTTGAACCAAACCGCGGTTCACGGCAACTCATTAAATTAGAATTTTAGCCGCAAATTATATCCCCGCTGACTTGCTTGAAAGCCCACCTCAACACATCACCTAAACTTGAGTTGGCCGAGCTGTGTTTATTCGGTTGAAATTAAGTCACAGGAGCCGGCATGTACCATCCCCAAAAAGCGCTACTGATTTGCTTTTTTCTCACGCTGGTGCAATGCGGGGGGCAAGTTGTCCGGCCGCCGGCCCTGGTGGCCGATGACGGCCGCATCACGCATTTGCTGAATCGTATCGGGTTTGGGCCCAGCCCCGGCGACCTGATCAAAGTCCGGCAAATCGGCATGGACAATTATATCGAACAACAGCTAAAACCTGCCGCGCTGCCCCGGTCCGCGCGGCTTGATGAGCGTCTCGCGGCCTTAAGCACGCTGGATACGCCGCTGGTTAAATTGAGCGAGGAGTTTGAGCCGCCCAAGGCAGAGTTTAATGCGCTTTCCGACGCTGAGCGCAAGACTGTGAATCAAAACAAAAACCGGATTGTGGAAGAATTGGCGCAAGCTAAAATCCTCCGCGCCGTGCTGAGTCCTGCGCAGTTACAAGAAGTTATGGTGGATTTTTGGTTTAATCACTTTAACGTGTTTGCCGGCAAAGACGCGGACAAGATCTGGATCAGCAGCTATGAACGCGACGCCATCCGACCGTTTGTGCTGGGTAAATTTCAGGATTTACTCTTTGCCACGGCCAAACACCCGGCGATGTTGTTTTATCTGGACAATTGGCAAAACGCCGCGCCGGACAGTCCCGGCACGCGGAATAAGCAACCAGGCATCAACGAAAACTACGCCCGCGAACTGCTGGAACTGCATACGCTAGGCGTCAACGGCGGTTATACGCAACAGGATGTCACAACCCTTGCGCAAATTCTCACCGGCTGGGGTTTAACCAGCGGCAAGGAACTGTGGCGGCGGGCGGCGTTTGACTTCAATCCGCGCCGGCATGATGCCGGCGGCAAAACCCTGTTAGGTTTCCAAGTCGGCGGGACGGGGCAGGGCGCGGCGGAAATCGAAACCGTGTTGGCGAAACTGGCCCGTCATCCGGCAACCGCCCGCCACGTTGCGTATCAATTGGCGCAATACTTTGTCGCGGATCAACCTCCGGAAAGTCTGGTGAATAAACTCAGCAGTGTATTTTTAAGTTCGGATGGCGATATCGCCGTGGTCTTGCGGAATTTATTCGCCTCCACGGAGTTTTGGGACCAGAAATACACGCAAAACAAATTCAAGCCGCCGTTTCGGTATTTGGTCTCCAGCTTGCGGGCCGCTAATCTGCCGCCGCCCGAGGATGGCAAACCCTTGCTGGGCGCTTTGCGCAATATGGGCGAACCCTTGTATTTTTGCCTGACGCCGAACGGCTACGCCAATAGCCAAGAGCCATGGTTAAATCCCGACGCTTTGCTGAAACGCATCGATTTTTCCAGGGGCTGGCTTCGCGCCGCCGCCGGCGAAGCAGCCGCGCCAACGATTAAAAGCAGCTTCGGCAATCTGTGGAGCAAAAACACCTTGGATACGGTCGCTGATAGCAATCCAGGTCTGAAACCGGTGCTGTTGCTGAACAGCCCGGAATTTCTCTATTACTAAAGCGAGGCGTCCCCTATGCTCACCCGCCGCCTATTACTCAAAAGCTTAGCCGCCGCCGGCCTCAGCCTGTTTCCGCTGAGCCGCGGGAGTTGGGCCTTAGCCGGCGCCCAGCAAGCCGAGAAACATTTGATCGTGATTCTGCTGCGCGGCGCGATAGACGGCCTGAGTGTCGTCGCCCCGTATGCGGAAGCCAATTATTACGCCTTACGGCCGAATATTGCGCTAGCTAAGCCCGGAGCAACGGACGGCTTGCTGGATCTGGACGGATTTTTCGGTCTGCATCCGGCGCTTGCCCCGCTGCTGCCTTACTGGCAGGACCGCTCGCTGGCCTTTATTCACGCCAGCGGCTCGCCGGCTTTGAGCCGTTCGCATTTTGAGGCGCAAGACATTCTGGAAACCGCCATGCTCAATACCGCGCTGGCGCGGCAAGGTTGGCTGAACGGTCTGGCGCAAATCCTGCCCGATAATCACGCCGCCGATAGAGCCATCAGCGTCGGCAATGTCATGCCGAAAATTTTTCAGGGCAAGGCGAGCATCTCCACCATGCCTACCAATCTGCGCGCCGATAAGCCCAGCGCGATAGACAATCCGCAACTGGAAAAAAAGTTCGCCCAGTTATACGCCACTCACCCGGAACTAGCGTCCCACTATCAGCGGGCGGTGTCGGCCCGGGCGGTGATGCTGGCGGATTTACAAGCCGAAATGAGCGATGCCGACCGCGGAGCGCCGAATAGCGATGCCTTTATCAATATGAGCGAAAAAGTCGCCGAACTACTGCGCCACGACAGTCATATCCAATTAGTGTTCATGGATGTCGGCGGCTGGGATACGCATATAGCCCAAGGCAACGCCAAAGGGCAATTAGCCGGCAAGCTGGAAAAATTCGGCCAGGGTCTGGCCGCGTTGATCCAGGGCCTGGGCCCGGCGTATCAAAACACCGCCATCCTGGTGATGTCCGAATTTGGCCGCACCGTCGCCGAAAACGGCAATAAAGGCACCGATCACGGTCACGGCAATGTGGCTTGGCTGTTGGGCGGCGATGTGCAGGGCGGCAAAGTCCATGGCCGCTGGCCGGGGCTGGATAGCGAACAGCTCTGGGAAGGCCGGGACTTGGCGGTGACCACGGATTTCCGGGCTGTTATTGGTAATGTCGTGGGGCGGCATTTTGGGTTGAGCGATGTTGCGGTGCGGGGGTTTATTAGCGATTATCGGGCGGATTTGGGGTTGGCGGGGTTGTTTAAAGTATAAAATCGCATAACCGCTTTAAAAACCGACGCCGTAATTTAAGTTAACGGTAACCGATTATTTTGGAATTTGCGATTTTTCAACTTTTATCAATTGAAACTTTAGTTTTCCCCCATTTTCCTGTTCGCCAAGTAAGGCTGCCATATCCAGGCACAGATTTGACGATGCTAGGCACTAACGCACAAACACGCCCTTCATCATCGTTTGTGGCTGCTTTTGGCCCAATAGCCAAACCAAACGTCTCTTTGCTTAAACCTAGTTTATCAGCAAAGGCCGTACTGTTTACTATCAAGAACCGGGCTTGCGACCATTCACTCAGTGCTAACGCGCGCTGATGCACCCAACCGCAGCCCGCAAGTTTGTTGTCTAGAACCGGCGTGAATACCCAATCGGGTTGAAAGTGTCGAATAAGTTCCTCGGAAAAGGGATTGGAGACAATATCCTGACAAATCAGCACGATGCAACGGCCCAAGCTATCTATATCCATAATCACAACCTCATCCGCACCGGCATTGTGTTCAAAAATTTGTCCAACTTCTCCAGGGTCTGATAAGTCGTATTGTTTTGCTTGCCGCTGGTTTAAACCCGCCGGCACCATTTTGCGTTGCCGCCAAAGCTCAGCGCCTTTGCCATTTAGAATACGTGCTTCATTCCAGGGTAAGTCATCATCAGTTGCCAAGGTAGGGCCGGAACCAGCGAGTATGACTCGGAAGGATTGACGCAGAGTTGAGCGTAAACTTTCCTGTAGCTTATCCGCTTCGGCTTCCGACATCACAAATTCCGGCGCCATGACTATGTCGGCATGCTCCATAATGGATAAAATTTCTGCGACTAATTTAGCCGGTTCAAGCGTGGAGTGAGCCTGAAAGGCTACAGATAATTTTTCGGGTGATCCATACTGGGTAAGCACTATATCGTCTGCATTTTCAGCGACTGGTATAAAAGTCACTATTTCTTCGCCGGGAGCCTTGCCTGGCACGACTCCTCGCGCCAGATCAGCTCCAACCTGCTTATTTTGGATATGTATTGTCCGGCCATCATGATTGCTTATTTTTGGTACAACCGCTAGCGCGGCAAATCTATCAGCAAGACAGTCAGCGCTGGAGGCGTTTTCTTTTCTTTGCATTCTTAGCAATGGGCCGCGTGGAATAAGCAAAAGTTGCTCATCTCCGCCATAATTGCCATTTAAGGCGCGCCAGCCGCGTAATTCCCGCAACCAGTTTGGCAAAACGGGTCTCTTGGCTACGTCGGCTGGTAAAATCAGCGCTCTGGGATGTATACAAAGGAATATTTTATCGATACTTCGCATTACGGCAAGTATCTTGCCACGCTTAATACTCTCGCTATCGCTGGATAGCGCATCAGCGCCGATCAGTAGATTTAAAGTATCGAAAGCTTCTGTAGCGCTTATGTGTTTGATGGCATTTTCTGCTTTTTTATTAAAGCTAGGGCCGGGGTCTGTAGCAGCTGAGCGTTGATGAGGTTGCCAGGCGCTTGCTGTCCGCCATAAATTGATAAACAGGCTGACGATAGGACAGCACGAGTAGTTAGGGGGCAAGCTTATGCTCATTGACTGTTAATTATTCTTCTATTTTAAAAATTCTCAGCTTCACTACTCGCTTAACCATCGTTAACAGTTTCATTTTATCATCTAGACTGTTCACAATTTCGTCCGTCATAATCTCTTCAAAAGAGCTAACCAATGCTTCTGTCAATGCTCCTATGTAGTTGTCATCTAGTTCTCCACCGTCCTTTACTGTATTGAATGCACTCTCGACTAATTCCTCTAACTCAGTGATAGCCCTAGCAGGGTCTGCCGACTGCAACTTACGCAAGTAATCGATAGTGGCATGACGCGGTTGTAAGCGTCGCCGTACCTGAGCTATCCATTCAGGATCTATTGATGGTATGGCAATATTTTTACCTAGCAGTTTAGATGCTAACTGCAAATAGTTTAAAGTTAATTTATCAAAGTTTTGATTTGTAGCGGCAAAAGGGGCCAAGGTTTCATAAAAAGGTACGTTATCCGCGGCTTCTACTGCAAGCTCGCGAAAATCGTTTAGGATGGCTTCGTCGGCAAAGCCGCCAACTCGCTTGAGTTCCCAAATGGCTCTGGCTCGAGCATCGCTTTCTTCTGAAGTATCTTGCCGAGCTATGCGCATTGGTACTGCGCGTAAGCTTGGTGGGGCTGTGCTGTTGGCGCGAATTGCGGCGGCCACTTTTGCAATGCCGTCGATATTCTGCCGGTTTAAGATAAAGCAGAGGGCAACCACGTCAGGGATTTGCATGGTGCAAATGCCGGCGACATCCGCCAAACCGGTACGGCTGTCGATTAATACCAGATCGTAATTGCTTTTGGCCCAATTTCGCAGACTGTCGATGACGTGCCCGCCGGCTTCCTGCTCAAAAAAGCTAGACCAGGAAAAATTGGCTAGAGCAGTTTCATACGGAATCGGCTCGGATGAGCCAATGTTGCAACTACCCGCGCCTATAAAATCGAGTAAACCGCCTTGATTAATCGGCAGTGATTGTATGCAGGCTTGAAAAGGCTCGCCTTCTCTAAAGCGTTTCAGCAATGAGTCTATGTCCGCTTGCGACTTATCGGCTTTGGTTTCTCGCCGCCACTCCCAGAGAAAATCGAGTACGCCTGGCGCATCCTTTAAGCACTTGGCATCGGGCGTTTCTAATAAGCCACGAAAATAATAACCGAGACCGGGGGCTTCCAGATCCCAATCCATGACCAACACTCGCGAGCCATTGATGGCAGAAAGAAAGGCGACATTGGCTAAGGCCATGGTTCGGCCAACGCCGCCTTTGAAGGAATAGAAGGTGACTATTTGGCCTGGTGTGTTTACGGGAGTCATTGTTAAATTATTAAGGATTTTGCCTGGCATTAGCAAAAGTTGCTAGTTTTTGTGTGCGAGCAGACGAAAGAGGCAATACCCAAGGTTGCGGTGCTTCAGAGTCATTAGCAGCAGCCGTTTCCAGCAAGATTACTGTAGGTGTGTCTGGTAAAGCCGCCTGCGCGGCTGGTGTCAGGAAATTAAGCGCCTTATTGCCCTCGCGGTAAAAATCGGCTATGCCCAGTTCCCTAAGGTCTTTTAGTTTTCGGCTGACAGTTTCGGTACGCTCTCCAGTCAAACCTGCTAAATCAACCCCGCTGCAATCTTTAACAGCAAGCGCCTTGATGTACTGTTCATAACGGTGATCTTGCATAACAGCCATAAACTCATCGCTAGCCCGATTAAGCATGGTTTGGCTAGCCAAGAGTTGCGCAAAGCTCACTTGGCCGAGCAGGTAGGCGGCGCTCTCGTCAGAATCGGGGAGGGCTGAGCCATAAGCGGCGTCGGCTGCTGGAACGGGCGCTAGGTGTAATAATTTATTAAACAGCGCTATCAATTGCTCCGATAGTGCTTGCAAGGGCTTATTGGCAGATGCCGAAATAGCCTCTTCAAGACGGTCGGCAAGCTCAAGCATAATTTCCGGCGGTAAGTCGGAGCATTTGTTTAGGCTCTGTTGCAGGCTTTCAAGTAGAACCCAATGATCGTTTGACATGATCTACTTTCCTTTTATAAGCGTGGCGTGCACCTGTCAGGCATAAAAAATCGATTGCCTAACATTGATCTATTATTGATATTGGAGCTAAATTTCTTTCATCAGCGCTTGTTTTAGCTTTTGACGCTAAAAATTATAGTCTATTTATTGTGAAACAGCAAAAATCAACAACAAGTCATTGATGGCTTGTTGATATAGGGGGGTTTTCAGAATACACCATTTTTTATTAAAACAAAATGCAAAATTTAATGGTGACTATTTATACTATGCCATCAATTCCGCTATGCTGCTTTGAGGCTACAGTGTATTTTTTCGGTCGTTTGAAAACACATCATATTTTTACACCTAAAAGTGAGCGCCATCATGCACATCCGTAGTCATCTAACCAGCACTACCATTACAATTTTAATCTGGGTTTTAACCCTTTCCGGCTGCGCCAAGGATTTTGCCGCCAATCCCATTGCGGCCGGCAATCCTGGCAGTAGTCCCGCCTCTTACGCAAACTACCAGGCCACAAAAAATTATTACCGGGAACTGCTGGCCGGAACCGCGCCCAGGCTGGCGGAGCTGAATTTATTTACCACGATGCTGCCCAAAGGCGGCGATCTGCATCATCATTTTTCCGGCGCAATCTTTGCGGAAACCTATTTGGATTGGATCGATAGAAAACAATACTGTATTTGCCGGGCTAATGAATGTAAGCCGCGCGGCGGTAATAATGCTGAAGCGGAAAACGCGCCGAAATTCGGCATCCTGCCGGAAGCGCCGGCAGGGGTTTGCATTAGCGCGCAAGACGCGTTGAAGGATAACACCTTCTTTCGGGAGCTATTAGAACAATGGTCGAATAAAGACTACGCTAATCACTTTCATGCGCAAACCGCCCCGGATCAACAATTCTTCGATACCTTTGGTTTTTTCGGGCCGATCTCAAACGCTTATTATCACGAGGGTTTGCTGTTGCTAAAACAACGCGCCAGCGCTGAAAATGTCGCGTATATCGAGACTATGTTAAAAGGCGCTCCCAGCCTGGAAAATCCGGTCTTGGAAAACACCTTAAATAAGCTAAGCTCGGATTCCCCGCAGCCACAAATCGCGGCGGCCTTAAATTCCGGCTTTGATTTAATAGCGGCTGATCCCGCCACCGCAAATACCTTGGACGAATACCGGGCTTTACATGCGGACGCGGCGACGGATATCGATGACGGCGACTTTAAACTGCGCTTCCAGTCTTACGTTTCGCGTAACTATGATCCGGCCAAGGTCTTTTCAAGTATGTATTTTGCTTTTTCCGCCGCGAAGCTAAGCAAGCTAATCGTCGGCGTGAACATGGTTGGGCCGGAAAACGGTTATATCGCCATGCGCGACTATGGCTTGCATATGCGGATGCTGCGTTTTTTCAAGCAGCGCTTTCCCGAGGTCAAACTCGCGCTGCATGCCGGTGAATTGGTATTGGGCATGGTTCCTCCCGAAGGCTTAACCAGCCATATCAATGCGGCGGTGCGGATCGCCGGCGCCGAGCGCGTCGGCCACGCGGTTGACATCGCCCATGAAAGCGACGCCTTCGGCTTGCTGGACTTAATGCAAGCCCGCGATATCGCCGTAGAGATTAATCTTACCAGCAACGCCTTTATTCTCGGGGTAAAAGCGGAAGCGCACCCGGTGCAAATCTATAGACAACACGCCGTGCCGTTTGTGATTTCCACCGACGACGCCGGCGTATCGCGCAATAATTTAAGCAATGAATACCTGCTGTTCGCCAGCCGCTACCAACCTGATTACGACGAACTAAAAGCCGTGGTATATAACAGTATTCATTATTCTTTTCTGAGCGCGGAGGAGAAACGCCTGGAGATTCAGGCCTTGGATAAACGTTTCGAGGCCTTCGAGGCTTTAATTGCCGGTCAGGCCGGCATTGCCGGGCGGAAAGTTTCGGGTAAAATATTTGACTAAGCGCAAAGCAATAATTAGTCGGCTCTCTTCGCTTCCGCTTTGCTGTAAAAAAGAGATCATAAGATAACAAAACCCGCTTCGGCGGGTTTTTTATTACCCAAGCCTGTTTACGCGCGGTATTTAAAAAATGGTTCTTCCTTCTATCCCCAGGTATAATCCATCGCGCGTTGATTAGCGTTAGCCCATTTATACAGCCCCTTATTGCAATTGGAGATATGCCATGAAATTCTCACGCAGGCTATTATTGCTAACGGCGTTTGCTGTTGCAAATACCGCGCAAGCCGCCGCGACCATTGACGACACTTTGGTTAACGCCACCTTTACCGATGGCGCTAGTATTACCGGGAGTTTTAGCTTGAACGCCTACGGTTATTTGAGCGCTGTTGACATTACTACCGTCAGCTTCGGGAGTTTCTCCGGCTATGACTATACTCTAGGCGGTATTCAGCCTAATTCGCCGCCGGCGGACGGCATTAATTTAACGAACGCCAATTACAGCCGGACCTTGCATCTGGTGTTTGAGCAGCCTTTAAACCAGTCGGGTAATGATCTCATCAACGCCAGCGCTTCCTGGGAATGTATCGGTTACTCTTGTTCGGCCAGCGCGGTTGGCGATCGCTTCGTTGCTTCCGGTTATGCGACGCCGGTGCCGGAACCCGAAACCATGGCGCTGTTTGCCACCGGTCTTTTAGGCATCGCCGGCAGACTTCGGGCGCTAACACCCAAAATGCCTGTTTGAATTAAATAAAAAGCTGTAGGCCGGGTTAGATGCGCTTGATAACCTTAAGGTAAATCCAAAAACTTGCCACGCATCGTAACCCGCCATCCGGTAGTGGATGAGCAAAACCACGCAAATTAAAGCCAAATCAGGCGTTAATGAAATAACGGTTCATGATCACGAAAATGATTCTCCTGTAATCCCAATACCTCAAATTGAATGGTTGCATTCATTTCGTCCTGATAAAGTAGATTGGATGTTTGAACAAACCGAGGCAGAGTCTCAAGACAGGCGAAAACAAGACTAAACTTAATAACCCGCTTCTTTTTGGTGTCGAACATCAAGAACGTAAACTATATTTGTTTCCAGGTTATACCGATACAAAGCCATATAGCCGGCATCGCCGAATTCGATGACCAGTTCGCGCAACTCAGGAACATCGTCAAATGGACGACCCAGTTCCGGGTCTGACTCCAAAAACTCAAAGGTACGAGCGATTGCTTGCCCGGCACGACGCGCTGCAAGTGGATTTTTTTCAGCCAAAAATAGCCGACAACGTTCTAGTCCCTGTGCAGCGCCTGCCGTAATAATTACTCGTGGCACTTAGGTATTTCCTGTTCTTGATCAGTACCCCATGTGGTTAGCCAGTCTCGAACCTCATGTCCGGTTAGGTGTTGACCTGTTTCCTGATAAGTTTTCCACGAAGTCAGAGCTTCCTGCTTGAATTTTTCTCTCGCTTCTTCACGACTTACATAATCATTAATCGCTTCGCGCATGATCCAATGCGGCGAACGATTTCTCAAGTCAGCCAAATTTCGAATTCGATTTTTTAATCCATCATCGAGCTTGATAGATGTCGCCATGGCAAAGTCCTCTAATTAAAAGGTAGTACCTTTAACTACTATAGCAGAACTGGCTTTTCAATGAAGACAAATCTTTGTCAGTTAATCATGATTTAACTTGCCACGCATCGTAACCCGCCATCCGTAGGCTAAGGGCTCTGCGCCCCGGTTGTTGCGCGGCAACAAAATCGCACCTAAGCGAGTTTGACCGGGTTGAACTCGGGGGGCGGGGCCAAGCCGCTAATGGCCGCCTTTTAAACATTGCTGTTCTTCATGCGGCAGCCCAGCGGCAAGTTCTCCGGCTCGATAGGCCGCCACGGCTCTCAGCGGCTCAGTCTCTATGGTCGTCAACAGTTCGGTGTTTCTCTCCAACAGTCTAGCTTTAACCCCTTCTCCGGCGGAGCCGGCAAGCGCGACATCCACATAATGCAGGGGATGACGCCCGCCATCGCCACGCACGTGCCATTCGTGCAGACTGCCTATGGCTGTTAGATCCAGCGTCCATGCCAGGCTTGCCTCTGATTCATCTTCCAGCACATAGACCAGCCAGCGCGACGCCCTGCCGGCGTGCGGTGCAATAATCCCAGCGTCTGTTACAGCCACGGCAATTAATTTTTCATGCATGGATACTAGGCCTCCGCTAAAACATATTTAGAAAAGGGTATTTTAACACGGGATGATAGCTTTGAAACCATGCAGTAGCCGGCAATTTTGAACTTCTGTTATCAGAATCCGGCTCTAGCAACTTTTTCAGTTTATAATCGCATAAAATGTGTCGTATTGAAGAATAAGTTCATAAATGGAATGGAAAGCGCCGATTATCGGCAAAAACCGAAAAACTTTTTGTAGTCCGAATCTTATAAAAGCTGATGGCGCCTGACAACTTTAAGGTTCTGCTGGAGATGCTCACTCAGTTCACCGGCGGGCGGGGCGGCATTGATAATGTTGTCGTCAACTACGGCATAGCGGGCATCTGTTACGCGGTTTTATTGGCGATATCCCGCGGCAATTATCGAAATTATTTACAGCCTCGCGAATACTGGTTGCAGTGGGGATTCGGTTTCGGCCTGGCCCGCGAACTATTCATGCTGCTGATGGCGGCGATACTCGCCTTGGGTTGGGTAGACGCCGGCAAGCTGCATGCCATTTACCCGCCGCTGGAACACTTTCTCTACGACAACGCGATGATTTTTATCGCTTGCGCTTACATGCGCTACTTCGTTGACAAACCGGAAACCGCGCGGCGTTTTTGGCAATTAGCGGCTAGCGCCAATGTGCTGGCGTATCTCGTTAGCTGTTGGTGGTGGGCGGATTATATTCAGGCTAACCCGGCATCCAAGTTTGGCAAAGTCTGGTGCGATTGGCTGTTTCATTTGAACGGTTCGTTTTGGTTGCTGATAGCCGGCAGTTATATTGGTCTTGAATCGCGGCTGAAATCCCGAACTACTGTCACTTTGGCCTTGCTGTTATTCACGCTTGCGGATTTTCTGAAAATCCCGGATATGGTATTTGACGAAGCCTATGAATCCGTGTTCACGCCACTTGCCCGTTTAAACTATCTGGTCGGGATTTTTCTGCTCGGCTATGTTTATTTCCATGAATTTAATATTGAGCGTAAAAAAAACGAACATGCTCTAAAAGTTGAAAGCGAAAAATACGCGGCCCTGTTGCGTAACGCCAGTGATGGCATCCATATTCTGGACAGCGAGGGCAATGTTGTGGAAGTCAGCGAGTCATTCTGCGCCATGCTGGGTTATGACCGGTCGGAAATAATAGGCATGAATGTGTGCGAATGGGATACGGAGCTCAATCGCGACGAGGTTATCAACCTGGTCAGGCAACAGCTTGCCCGGCCGGTCAGATCAGAATTTGAACGCCGCCACCGCCGTAAGGACGGCACGACCTATGCGGCGGAAATCAGCGGTTATCCCTTGGAATTGAACGGTCGGCAAGTCTTGTTCAATTCCACGCGGGATATTACCAAACGCAAGGCTATGGAACAATTGGAAAGCTATCGCGGCAAGGTGCTGGAGCTGCTGGCGACCGGAGCGCCGTTGGCGGATATTCTTAACGCGATTGTTTCCGGGGTTGAAAGCCTGGAGCCGACCATGCTGTGCAGTATCTTAATCCTGGACCGGGAAGGCAAGCGCCTACATTTAGGCGCGGCGCCCAGCTTGCCGGACTTTTATAATGCCGCGATTGATGGCGAGGAAATCGGTCCGGGGGTAGGCTCCTGCGGTACGGCGGCTTATACCGGCGAACGCGTCATCGTTGCGGACTTGCAGACCCACCCTTATTGGGCCGGCTATAAACAGCTCGCCGCTCGAGCAAATCTGGGTTCCTGCTGGTCGGAACCGATTCTAAGTTCGACGCATCAGGTGTTGGGCACTTTTGCCGTCTACCACCGCCAAGTCGACTCGCCCTCGGAACAAGACATTGAAGTCATAGAAACGGCGGCTAAACTGGCGTCGATTACCCTTGAGCAAATGCGGAACAAGGAGGCGGAATTGGCTTTGCGGCAGGCCAAGCTGGAGGCGGAATCCGCGAATCAGGCCAAGAGCGCTTTTCTGGCTAATATGAGCCACGAGATACGCACGCCCATGAACGCCATCATGGGCATGACCTACTTGCTGCAAAAAGGCAATCCCAGTGCCGAACAACAGGATAAGCTGCGGAAAATCACCGCCGCCGCCGATCATTTGTTGGCTATCATTAATGACGTGCTGGACCTATCTAAAATCGAGTCCGGAAAGTTCACTTTGGAACAAACGGAATTCAGCGTCGGCGGCATGCTGGAAACCGCGTTTTTGTTGATAGCGGATAAAGCTAGAGCCAAGGGCTTGAATTTAAAGATAGAGCGCCATGCCTTGCCGGCCACGCTGCTAGGCGACAGCACCCGTCTCCAGCAAATGCTGCTTAACTACCTGAGTAATGCCGTCAAGTTTACCGAACAAGGCGAGATCACGCTGCGAATCTGCGTGCTTGCGGAAACGGCGGATGATTTGTTGCTCGAATTCGCGGTGCGGGATACCGGAATCGGCGTCAGCGCAGAGCAGCAGGCTAGATTGTTTAGCGTCTTCGAGCAAGCCGACAATAGCACCACGCGCAGATTCGGCGGCACCGGCCTAGGGCTGGCGATCAATCGCCATTTGGCCCAGCTGATGGGCGGGGAGGTCGGCGTCGAGTCTCAGCCTGGGCAAGGCAGCACTTTTTGGTTTACTGTCCGCCTGAAAAAAACGGTAACAAAGCTAAAGGAAACAGCCTTACCCCGCACCGGGTCGGAAACTACGGAAGCCCTAATTTGCAAACAGCATGCCGGTAAAAGTCTATTGGTGGCGGAGGACATAGAAATTAACAGCATCATTCTGGAGCAT
>Ga0181528_10001633_pt1 | contig 13891 bp, 10 predicted proteins | sample PEATcosm2014_Bin_47_FD_119742 | JGI IMG/M metagenome (GOLD analysis project Ga0181528, IMG submission 119742) | Peatland microbial communities from MTU Mesocosm Facility, Houghton, MI, USA - PEATcosm2014_Bin10_10_metaG | ecosystem: Environmental > Terrestrial > Soil > Wetlands > Peat | place...
ACAAGGTCCTGCGGACGCTCGGCGACCTCTTCATCCAGGTTGTTCATCAGCATGCGCAGAGCGGCTTCCTGCGCCCAGCCTTTGCAACTCATCTCCAGGCCGCGGGCGGCGCGGAGCGGAGTGTATTTGCGGATAGCAGCTTCAACCGTGGTAGTAGACATGATTTCGCCTCACAGACTCCGGCTTGGCGCCGGGCGGGGATGGAAAATCGTAGTGCGTGGGAGGGGGTAATGGCAAACGGGCGTGCTACATTCTTTGCATGAAACTCAGAAGAATTCTCTACGCAGTGCTGTTTGTCACTTCAATTTCCATTTCCGCTTTATGTCTAGATATGACAGCCAAGCTGCCAGAGAATTCCTCAAGGGTCAAACAAACGGACAATAAACCTCCCTCAATCCATCCATGCCCAAATACCGTATGGGTAAACACATTCACACAGCAACCGATCAAATCTCCTGGAATTTCTGTTCCAGCCCAATTTACAGGGTACTTCCACCGTTTGATATCTCCCGATGTTTTGCCAAATCTCGCTCTCTCGCTATCAGGCTTTTGCACCCTTCTCGCTGTTTGGCGTCAAACAATTCTTATGAACAGGCAATTCATTGCTTCTAACCGCCCCAAGCTAGTGGTACGCGAACTTCAAATGCTACCGCCCAATGAAAATCCAAACGTGGTAATTCGATACATTGTTTCCAATAGTGGCACCACAATAGCGGAGATTGTCGAAAGCGTAATTGAGGTTAAGAGAGTTGATTCAGGTTCAGTAGGTCCCCTGCGGGATGCGCAGGGGTCTAACACGATCAAAGATGATCTCAAGCGGCCAAACGACCTTGCGTATCCCATGCCATCTCTTACAATCGAACCAGGAAGCTACGTTCAATACACACACACTTCGAACATAACGCACCCGCCAGATCCTAACCAACCTCGAAATGGCGTATTAGTTCACTCAGCCCCAGGAATTCGAAATAACATCGTGTTCTTCCGGGGGAGGATCGTATATATCGATGGGAACAAAACGAGGAGGCAGATGGCGTTCTGTCGACGTTATAGCTACGACAACGATACTTTTATTCCGGTTCCCGATTACGAATACGAAGACTAACAGAGTTAATCATCGACGCCACCGCGCTACTCAATCCACCCGCCGCCCAGCACTTCGTCTCCGCTGTACAGCACCACGGCCTGGCCGGGAGTGATGCTGCGCTGCGGCTCGTCGAAGGTGACGGTGACCTGGCCCTCGCCCGCGGGCTCCACGGTGGCCGGGGCGGCCGGATGGCGATGGCGAATCTTGGCCGGCACGCGCATCGGTTCGGTCAGGGTTTCAATGGCGATCCAGTTCATATCCCGCGCGTGTAGAGTGCGGCTTAGCAAGGCCTCGGCGGGACCGACGACGACCTGATTCTTCTCCGCGCCGCCTGCATCGCCAATGCGAACCACATACAGCGGCGAGCCGGTGGCCACTCCCAGCCCCTTGCGCTGTCCCACGGTGAAGTTGTGCGTGCCTTCGTGGTGGCCGATGACCTCGCCGGTAGTTGTGACCAGTTCACCTGCGAGCTGCGGCATGGGGCGGCCCTGCTCGGCTAGGTAGGCCTCCAGAAACGCCTTGTAATCTCCGCCCGGCACAAAGCAAATTTCCTGCGAGTCGGGCTTCTCGCTCAGCACCTTCAGTCCCTGCCGCGCAGCCTCCTCGCGGACGGCGGGCTTCTGCATCTCTCCCAGCGGAAAGAGCGTGCGGCTGAGCTGCTGCTGCGTCAGTCCAAAGAGGAAGTAGGTCTGGTCCTTTGCGAGGTCGGCGGGACGGCTCAGTATCCAGCGCCCGCGAGCTTCATCCCAGTGGTTGCGCGCGTAGTGGCCGGTGGCGATGAACTCCGCGCCAACCGACTGCGCCGTGCGCAGAAGCTGATCGAACTTGAGGTGGTTGTTGCACAGCGAACACGGAATCGGCGTGCGTCCGTGCAGGTAATCTTCGATGAAGGGGCGCACCACGTCCTGCTCAAAGCGCGCCTCCTGGTTGACGACGTAATAAGGAATGCCGAGGCGCGTGGCCACCGAGCGCGCGTCGTACACATCGTCCAACGAGCAGCATCGCCCGGCCTGCGGCTCACCCGAAGGATTCGCCTGCGGCAGGCGGCGCTGGTTCCAGAGTTGAAGCGTTAGGCCGATGCACTGCTCGCCCGAGGAGACGAGCATGGCGGCCACCGTGGACGAGTCCACGCCGCCACTCATGGCCACGGCGATGGTGCGCTTGTCGCTCACGGCGGCTACTTCCCTGCCCACGCGGGCGAAAGATCGCGCAGCTTGCGGACGACCGCGGGGACCAGTTCCAGCACCCGGTCCACTTCGTCGGCGGTGTTCTGTTTGCCCAGACTGAAGCGAATGCTGCCGCGAGCCTGCTCGGTGAGGCCCATGGCGACCAGCACATGACTGGGCTCAGTGGCACCGCTGCTGCACGCCGCGCCGGTGCTTACGGCCACGCCCTGCAGGTCCATGGCGATGACGAAGCCCTCGCCTTCAATGCCGGGGAATGCGATGTTCGATGTGTTCGGCGTGCGCGGAGCCCGTCCGCCGTTGACGCTGGCGCCAGGCACAGTGCAGCAGATGCCCTGCTCAAGGCGATCGCGCAAGGCGGTCATCTGCGCAACGCCGCCATTGGCGAACCATTCGACGGCCAGTTCCGCGGCCTTGCCGAAGCCAACGATGCCTGCAAGGTTTTCCGTGCCGGCGCGGCGTCCACGCTCGTGGCGACCACCAAGCTGGCGACTCTGCAACAGAGTTCCGCGCCGCACGTAAAGCAGGCCCACACCCTGCGGACCGTTCATCTTGTGCGCGGCCAGGGTCAGCAGGTCGCAGCCAATCTCCTCCACGTTGATGGGAACTTTTCCGGCGGCCTGCACCGCATCGGTGTGGAAGAGCGCACTGGCCTGGTGTGCGATGGCGGCAATCTCCGCCACGGGCTGCAGCACTCCGGTCTCATTGTTGGCCGTCATCACGCTGACGAGTTTCGTGTTGGGGCGCAGGGCCTCCTGCACAGACTCGGGATGAACCACGCCATTTTCATCGCAGCCGACGATGGTGACTTCGACTCCAAGCTCTTGCAGCCGCTGCGCGCTGGCCAGCACGGCATGGTGCTCAATGGCCGAGACGATGACGTGATCGCCCGCCTCGACAAGCCCCAGCAGCGCCAGGTTGTCGCCCTCGGTGCCGCCGCTGGTAAACACGATCTCCGCCGCGCGGGAGCCAACCAGCGCAGCCACCTGCTCACGTGCCGCCTCCACCTGGGCGCGGGCGCGCTGCCCCACCTGGTGTATGGAGCCGGCGTTACCGAAGCCTGCAATGAAGCAGGGCTCCATGGCCGCCAGCACCTGCGGCAGGAGTGGCGTAGTGGCGTTGTTGTCAAAGTAAATGTGGCGCATCACTCCCTTATTCTATCGCCGAATGCCTGCCTGACGCGCCTCAACTGGGAGCCGGCTTGCATGGATGGAAAAACGATTCAACGGGGGCCTAGCGACCGCAAACAAAAGGCCCGGCAGCGAACATCGCGTGGAGCGAAGTCTTCTGCCGGGCCGGAAGGACTTACTGCCAGGGTCTACCGCTCGTCAATGGGAATCCACTTCGAGGGATAGACCGGGCCGATGTATTCAGCGCGCGGGCGGATAAGGCGGTTGTCGTTCAGCTGCTCCATGACGTGCGCCGTCCATCCCGCAATGCGGCTGACGGCGAAGAGCGGCGTGAACAAATCCACATCAATGCCCAGGGTGTGATAGGTGGAGGCCGAGTAGAAGTCCACGTTGGCGTTGAGGTTTTTCTCCGCGTTGATGAAGTCCTCAATGGCCTTGGAGTACTCGAACCACTTGGTCTGGCCGCTGGAGTAGCCCAGGTCGCGAGACATGCGGCGCAGGTGCGTGGCGCGCGGATCCTCGGTGGTGTACACGCGATGGCCGAAGCCGGGCACCTTGGCTTTTTGCGCGAACATGCCCTTGATGTAGTCCACCGGGTCGGCGCCGTTCTGGTCAATCTCAATCAGGATCTTGAAGACCGCCTCGTTGGCTCCGCCGTGCAGCGGTCCTTTCAGGGCGCCAATGCCGGCCGTGATGGCCGAGTGCATGTCACTGAGCGTGGCGGCCACGACGCGGGCGGCAAACGTGGAGGCGTTCCACTCGTGGTCGGCGCTCAGGATCAGCGAAATATCCAGGGCGCGGATGGCCGTCTCACTGGGGCGCTCGCCGTTCAGCATCAGCAGGAAGTTGCCGGAGTGCGAGAGCGAACGGTCGGGCTCGATGAGCGGAAGGCCCTTGCGGATGCGGTCGTAGCAGGCCACGATCATGGCAATCTGCGAGAACAGGCGCATCGCCTTGTGATAGTTCGCGTCCTTGGTGTTCACCTTCTCTTCGGGATCGAAGAAGGAGAGCGAGCTGACGATGCTGCGCAGCACGTCCATCGGCAGGGCGTGGCGCGGAGCCTGGCGCAGCAGGCTGATGATCTGCGCGTCGAGTTTGCGCTCGCGCGCCAGTTGCAGGGTAAAGTCGGCCAGTTCGCTGCGGCTGGGCAGGCGGCCGTGCCACAGCAGGTAGGTCACTTCTTCAAAGTTCGCATTGTCGGCGAGCTCATGTATGTCAATGCCGCGATAGGCAAGGACACCATTTTCGCCGTCAATGTAAGTGATGGCTGATACGCCGGCCACGATGTCTTCAAGGCCACGGGATGCAGGTGTTGTAGTGGACATCAGTCCCTCTCATTATTCAGATCGTTGTTAGAAAAAATGCGGAGACACGCCTGCCTCTTGCGATTCCCTCCGTGTGCCACCGCACGGGGGAATATCTTTTATGGTGGAACGAAATGTTATATCACATGCGTTTCCCGGTAGCTTCTTATTTTTTCCAGACAAACCATCCCCTACAGGCGGTTGCCAGCCCGGGGCCGTGGGCCGTAACATTCTCACGCCTTCTGCGCGAGCCCAAGGGCCGCGCCATGCCGGGGCTGGAGACTGCCTTTCATGCCAAAGTTTGCCGCCGTTCGCCGCCATTTTCTGCTCTTTGCCCTTCTTTTCTGTGCCGCCAGCGCCCTGGCCGATGAGGGCATGTGGCTGTACAACGCCTTCCCCGCAGCCAAGGTCAAGGCCCGCTACAAGTTCGCCGTCACCCAGCCATTTCTTGACCATCTGCGCCTCTCCAGCGTTCGCATGGGCGCCTCGGCCAGCTTCGTCAGCCCAGACGGGCTGGTGTTTACCAACCACCACGTCGGCGCCGGATGCGTGCACAACATCAGCACTGCCCAGCACGACTACATGAACGAGGGCTTCTACGCCGCCACTCGCGATGCTGAGCCTGCCTGCCCGGGCCTCGAGGTGCAGAATCTCCTCGAGATCCGAGACATCACCGCCGAGGTGCAGCAGGCCGCCCAGCCTGGCCAGAGCGACGCCGAGGCCGGCGAGGCGCAGCGCAAAGCCATGTCCGCGCTCGAGGCCGCCTGCTCCGACGCCGCCCACAACATCCGCTGTGAGACGGTCACCCTCTACTCCGGAGCCCTGTACCACCTGTACAAGTACAAGAAGTACACCGACGTGCGCCTCGTCATGGCTCCTGAGTTTGATGCCGCATTCTTCGGCGGCGATCCCGACAACTTCACCTATCCGCGCTACGACCTCGACATCACCTTCTTCCGCGTCTATGAGAACGGCAAGCCTATCCACGTGGATGATTATCTGAAGTTCTCCACCGAGGGCGTGAAGGAGGGCGAGCTGGTTTTCATCAGCGGCCATCCCGGCTCCACAGGACGCCAGCTAACCACCTCGCAGCTCAGCTATCTGCGCGACTTCGCCTACCCCACACGCTTGAAGACGCTGAAGCAAACGATTGACATGCTGCTGGCCTTCGGTGCCGAGTCGCCGGAAAATGCCCGGGCCGCCGAGCGCGTTCTCTTTGGCTCGCAGAACAGCTACAAGGCCATCACCGGCTACAACCAGGGACTGAACGACCCGGCGAACATTGCGCGCAAAAAAGCCGAGGAGGATAAGCTGCTGAAAGCCGTCGGCGCCAATCCCAAGCTCAAGGAATCCGCCAAAGCCTGGGATGAGATTGCCGCGGCCTCCGCCTGGCAGCGCGAGAACTTCAAGCGCATCAACTGGCAGAGCGATGCCGCGCTGGGCGGCAGCTTTTCCGGCTACGCGCGCACCCTGGTCCGCCTGGCCGCCGAGTTGCCCAAGCCCAGCGGCCAGCGTCTGCGCGGCTTCCAGGAGCAGAACATCCCCACCATCGAGAACTCCCTGAAGTCGAAGGCTCCAATCAGTCGCGCGCTCGAGGTGCGGCAGCTCACGCTCAGCCTGCAGGCGATTGCCGATAATCTCGGCGCCGATAGCGACTTCTCCCGCACCGTACTGGCCGGCAAGTCTCCCGCCGAGCGCGCCGCCGAAGTGATCAACGCCAGCCACCTTGACGATCCAGCCTTCCGCTGGGAGCTCTACCAGGGTGGGCAGGTGGCGATTGATGCCGCGGCCGATCCGATGATTCAACTGCTGCGCCAGATTGATCCCATAACCCGCTCAACCCGCAAGGATGTGGAAGATCACGTGGACTCGGTGGTGCGCCGCAACGGCGCGCTGGTGGCCAAGGCGCGTTTCGCACTCTATGGCATGGACGCCGCACCGGACGCCACCGGAACCCTGCGCCTGAGCTACGGAGCCGTCAAGAGTTACACCGAAAACGGCAAGCGCGTTCCCTTCTATACCACCTTCCGCGGAGCCTTTGAACACGAGGCGGCGCACCAGGCGAAAGCTCCCTATGTCCTGCCCGCCAGCTATCACCGCGCCAAGGATAGCCAGGACGCCAAGCTCGACCTGAACACCGTGCTCGACACGGTGAACACAGGCGACAGCATCGGCGGCAACTCCGGCTCTCCGGTGGTGAACCGCAAGGGCGAGGTCATCGGCATCCTGTTTGACGGCAACATTCAATCACTGCCCTGGAACTTCCAGTTCGAGGAGGAGATTGGCCGCAGCGTTCTCACCGACACGCGCGGCGTCATCGAGGCCCTGCGCAAGATCTACCACGCGCAGCCGCTCGCCGATGAGTTGGTGCCGCCGCAGAAGTAAACCCCTTAGTCGCACGAAAACCCCATCCTGCGGGATGGGGTTTCTTTGTGCCCAATGCATATGGGACGGGAACGGTCAGCTCAATCCGCGGCGCTGCATCATCTCCAACACCCAGTGGTGCGCACTGTTCTGCCACTCCCAGGCCTGCTCCTCGGTACAGCCCAGCCGCTCGCATAGCCCGGGAATCTCCTCCCAGTGGCCGCGTCCGGTGGCCGTGCACAGCCGCAGCGCCAGCCCCGGAGGGTTGTCCTCCCCGGCCAGCGCCGCGCGGCAGGCGGCGGAGATCGGCACGTGCTCCACGATCTGCGCCATCGGCCGGTCGAGGATGGCCTCCAGCAACGAGAACAGCCCGGTCAGAAAGAACTCCGTGGGGGGCTCGCCAAGCTGCCGCGCCACCTGCTCGCAAAAGCGGGCGCGGGTCAATGCCAAGCGGATCAGTTCCCGCGAACGCGGTCCGGCCAGGCTGATGGCCGCAACCATACTGACCCACTTGCGAATCTCATCGCGCCCCAGCAGGTTCAAGGCCTGCACAATGCTGTTGACCGGCCCCACTCCAAAGGCCGCCGAGTTCAGATAACGCAACAGGCGGTACATCAGCGCCGGCTCTTCGCGAATGGCTCCAGCCAGGGCGGGAATATCCAGCTCACGCTCGTAGGCGCGCCGCAGAATCTCCATGTATCCAAGATGAGCGCTGGGCAAATCGCGCGCCTGCATGGTCTCCGGACGGCAGAAGAAGTATCCCTGGAAGAGCGTGTAGCCCCAACTGCGCGCGGCGTGGAACTGCTCGTGCGTCTCCACTTTTTCCGCCAGCAGGCGCACACCGTGGCGACCCAGTCGGCGGCCAAGCTCGCGCTGCCGGGCGGCATCGGTCAGCAGGAAATCCACCTTGACGATATCGGCCAGCGCCAGCAGTTCCGGACGCTCATCGGCCTCCACCACGTCGTCGAGCGCCAGCGTATAGCCAGCTTGCTTCAACGCGCGGCAGGCGGCCAGCACCTCGGCGTCGGCCGGCACATCCTCCAGCACTTCGATGACGGCAAGTTCGCGCGGCAGCGTGGCGGCAACGCCACTGCACAACACCTGGCGCGTGCAGTTGATAAACGCGGGATAGCCCTCGGTAAACGAACCGGCGCCAAGCAAAAGGGAGAGGTCAAAGGTGGATTGCGTCGCCTCCTCGCTGCTGACGGTGTTGGCCGTCTTGCCGGCATCGGCGCGGAAGAGCAGTTCGTAGCCGTAGAGCTCCTGTGAGGCGTCGAGGATGGGCTGGCGTGCCAGGTAGCGGAACTCGCCCGGGGTAACCAAGGTGGCGGAAGGCGAGGCTTGAGATTGCGGGCCGGGAGGGCCGGAAGCCTTTGGGGTGGCGGGTGAGGCTTCCACGCCGCTGCCTACTTGACCAAGGCCCACACGGCCAGGCCAATGGCGCACCACAGGGCCAGCGATACCGGCAGAATCAGCAGCAGGCCGCGCATGGCAAAGCCCTCCGGCGATGCCAGAGTGCGGCTGGGACGCAGGTACGCGGCGCGCGCCTGAACGGACTCGAACGCAGATGGCACCGCCACGGAATCCACAGGCAGGCCTTCGCCAATCTCGTAGTAAGTTTCGGTCTGCATGGCGTATCTCCCCTGGCGCCTGCTCCGGGGGGAGAAGCATCGCGCACCATTCCAGCATTGCCTATGCGGCGGCCGGATGCAGGCAGAAAACACTGGCTTGGAAGAGAATGAGATTCAAGCTGGGAGGAGAAATCAAAGCGGGAAAAGTGGGCCGGGCGGCTTCCCAAAATGCGAAAAGCCGGACACCGGCGCCTCACTGCGCAAGAAACGACCCGTTGCCGTTGCTTCCTTCCGGACCTGGCGGGGTTGGCGGGGCTTCATCGCGTAAGACCGATGTCCGACCAGATTCAATCTTATCATGCCCGCCACAAGGGCTCCATCCGGCAACCGTGGAAAACTCCTTTGCCCCCAACGGCATCGCACCCTTCGTCGGGCCTCCTCTATACTGTGGAACAGATGGCTCAGGCGCAGACACTTCGTAAGGCGCCGGCAGAGATCGAGCGGCTCTTCCAGACCTCTCTTTTCCTGCTGGTGGTCACCGGCTTTGCCACCGTGGCGAGCACGGGCAAACTGGACCTTCTGAGCATCATCTTCGTCTTCACCGCCCTCGGCCTGCGCGCCTATCTCCTGCTGCGTGACATCACCTTCGTCATTCCCCGGCGGGTCACCAGTTGGCTGGCCGTCGTGTACGCTCTGCTGTTCTTTGTGGACTTCTTCTTCCTCTCCGGGCGCGACTTTGTGACCCCGGCGGTCCACCTCGTGCTCTTCGGCATGTGCGTCAAGCTGTTCAACGTGGAGCGCGAGCGTGACTACGTTTACCTGGCGGTGCTCAGCTTTCTGATGGTGCTCTCGGCGGCCATACTCACCGTGGACTCGGCATTCCTCGGAGCCTTTGCGCTGTTCATCCTGCTGGCCGTCTTCTGCTTCATGGCCCTGGAGATGCGCCGCTCCGCCATTGATGCCGGCAACGCAAGCCACCTGCTGCTGCCCGGCCGCCGCACCCGCCGCCGCACGGTCACGCCGCTGCAGAGGCTTTCGCTGGCGCTGGCGCGCACCACCGCCGTCATGGTGCTGGCGATTCTCGCCACCGGCGTTGTGCTCTTCTTCTTCATGCCGCGCATCACCGGCGGATACCTTTCGCGATACGTGCGCAGCGACACCATCTCCACGGGATTCTCCGATACGGTCAGCCTGGGCGAGATTGGACGCATCCAGCAGTCCAACGAGGTGGTGGCGCACCTGCGTATTGAGGGCAGCCAGCTCGACGAGGGTAGCCTGAGGCTGCGCGGCGCCGTGCTCACCCTCTTCGACGGACGAATCTGGACGAACCCCCACCATGGCAACAGCATGATGGCGCAGAGCTTTGGCAGGGTCTTCCAATTGACGGCGCGCCCGGCGGTACTCGAACAGCGCGAGGAGATGCGCGTGGCCCGCGGCGTGCGCCCCGTCAGCATCCACTACCGCATGTTGATGGAGCCGCTCAGCACCACCGTCATCTTCACCATCCCCGCCGCCCAGGCCATCTTCGGCTCCTTCCGGGAGATCGGCATTGACGACGACCAGACCTTCCACAACCTGGACCGCGAACGCACGGTGAGCATTTACGAGGGCGTCAGCGACGTTTCCCAGCCACGCCCCGCCGATCTGGCTGCACTGCGCGGAGGGACTCCGGCCACCATGCCCGCCCGCTACCTGCAACTGCCGGAGAAGCTCGACCGCCGCATCCCGGAGCTGGCGCGCAAGGTGGCAGGCCATGAGGTGGGCGACTACCGCCGCGCCCAGGCCATTGAGCGCTACCTGACCACACAGTTCGGCTACACCCTGCAACTGCCCAGCGAGCCACCCGCAGATCCTCTGGCCGACTTTCTCTTCCACCGCCGCCGCGGCCACTGCGAATACTTTGCCAGCAGCATGGCCGTCATGTTGCGCACCCTGGGAATCCCCTCGCGAGTCATCACCGGCTTCCGCGGGGCGCAGTTCAATCAGATCAACTCGACCTACATCGTGCGCGCCCGCGACGCACACTCCTGGGTGGAGGCATACATCCCCGGCGCCGGCTGGACGACCTTCGACCCAACTCCCGCCTCCGACGCTCCGGCCATGACCCCCTGGATGCGCAGCCAGCTCTACCTGGACGCCGCCCGCGAGTTCTGGCGCGAGTGGGTGGTCAACTACGACGCCGCGCACCAGCAAACCCTCTCCGTGGCCGGCGCACGAGTCACGCGCAGCCGCATCGTCCGCATGCGGCTGTGGGCGCACCGGCGCTATGAACAAATGATGGAGTCGGCCCGCGCCGTGCATCGCGCCACCACCGAGGATCCCCAGCGGCTGATCGCTCCGTTGCAGAAGGCCCTGGTCGTGCTGCTTCTGCTGGCTTCGCCGTTTGTGTTTTTCCGTTTGCGGCAACAGTGGCGGCGGAGTTCGGTGCGCAGGTCGCCGGTCGCGGCCTCATCACTCTTCTACCAGCGCATGTCGCGCCGCCTGGCACGGCGTGGCTATCACCGCACCCCGGCGCAGACCCCGACCGAGTTCGCCGAGGCTATTCCCGAGGCCGAACTGCGCGAGGCCGTCGTGCGCTTTACCGGGGCATACCAGCGCGCGCGCTTTGGAGACAGTCCGCAGGCCGCCGCCGAGCTTCCACTCCTGCTCGATCAGATTCGTGCGGTTCTCACCCGCAGATAAGCCACTCGCCCAGTCCGCCTCCCATTTTGGTTCGGTCCGCAACGGCATCACCGCCGCAGGATTTCTGTCTTCCCCGCTTCAGTGCCAAACGCGCTCGCTCCGTCAACTCCTGTGAGGCAAGCATATGGTGAAGCAGCACAACCCGCAGGAGATCCACAGCTCGGTGGTGGAGGAGTGCCCCTTCGGCATCGTGCTCTCTAACATCAAGCGGGGATTGATCGAGCAGGCCAATCCAGCGGTACTGCGCACCCTGGGCTACACCTTGGAAGAGTTCTGCGCCATCCCCATCACCGAGCTTTACGTCGTCCCCGATGAGCGCGACCGCTTCCTGGCCCTGCTGGAGCAGAACGGCAGCGTCTACAACTTCTCCGCGCAGTTCCGCCGGCGCGGTGGCGGAATCGTGCATGCGCTCATCTCCGGATACATGTGGACCGACCCGGAGAGCGGCCAGCGCTATTTGCAAAGCTATCTGCTGGACGTGAGCCGCCAGCGCGAACTGGAAGAAACTCTCAACCACTCGCATCGCATGGAGGCCGTAGGAAGGCTGGCCGGAGGCGTGGCGCACGACTTCAACAACATCACGCAGGCCATCAGCCTGAGCTGCGAACTGGCTCTGCAGCAGTCATTGACCCCGGAGTTGGATGGGCTTCTGCGCGACATTCTGCGGCAAAGCGCCCGCGCCGCTCAGGTGACGCGGCAGCTTTTGGCCTTCAGCCGCCGCCAGGTGTTGCAGCCTCGGGCGGTGGACCTGAACGACTGCCTCCGCCATGCCCTTCCCCTTCTGCGCCGCAGCGTGGGCGTTAAGGCCAGCGTGGAGCTGCGCCTGGAACCGTCGGCCGAGCAGGTCTTCGTGGATCCCGAGCAATTGACCCTGGTGCTGATGCATTTGGCCGACAACGCCCGCGAAGCCATGAGCCGCGGTGGCGTGCTCACCCTCAGCACGGCCGCGGCCCGCATGGAAACGCCCTCCGAAGAAGGCCGCCCGCGCCGCTCCATGGTTCTGCTCAGCGTCCGCGACAACGGACGCGGCATGGACGAAGCGACCCTGCACCGCATCTTCGAACCGTTCTTCTCCACCAAGGAGACGCCGCTGACCACCGGCCTTGGGCTGGCCACCGTGCACGGCATCATCGCGCAGAGCAAGGGCCGCATCGAATGCTCCAGCCATCCGGGTCAGGGCACCACCTTCCGCATCTTCCTGCCGGTGGCGCACAACAGGGCCGCACGGCGCGCGCAGCCAGCCGCACCGCAGAAGTCTATCTGTGTTTTGCTGGCGGAAGACGACCCAATCGTGAACAAGTTGCTCGGCCACGGACTCCGCCAGGCCGGCTTCAGCGTGGATGCAACGCGCAACGGCCAGGAGGCCCTGGAGATCTTCGACGCCGCCCGTCACCACGTCCTGGTCAGCGACATCCTGATGCCGCAGTTGGACGGTCTTGAGTTGGCCACCCTTCTGCGCGCGCGCAAACCGGAGTTGCCCATCGTCCTCGTCAGCGGCTTCAGTCAGGATATCGGCGTCTTCAACAAGCTGCCTCCGGGCAACCTCAGCTACCTGCAAAAGCCCTTCCCTGCCGAGAAGCTCATCGAAGCCATCCACAGCCTTCTGGCCGAGAGCGGCACAGAGCAATCGGGCGTCGCGCAGGAGCAGCCCACGCCGCAATCCTGAGCGCGCCTATTGCCAGCGCAGAAAAAGCCCATCCACGAGGGATGGGCTCTTCACGGAATGCAGAGCTGCGCCTAGAACTTCAGCTTCTTCGCCACACTCTCCGGAATGGCTTTGATGATGGCCATGATCAGCCACCAGTAGCCGGGCACGTACATCACGTCGGCCGTGCCATCTTCCATCTCACTGTAGATGGTTGCGGCCACCCCCTGCGGAGTCGCCATCAGCAGGCCTTTCTTCATGTGCGCCGTCATCGGAGTGTCCACCGGGCCGGGCTTGATGGTCAGCACGCGAACGCCACTGGTAAACAGGCGCGCACGCAAGCCCTGCGCAAACAAGGTCAGCGCACCCTTGGCCGTGCCGTACACATAATTCGAACGCCGCGCGCGGTCGCCGGCCACGCTGGTAATCACCGCCAGCACGCCCTTCTTGCGTCCCTCAAACTGCTCTGCCGCGTGCATGAGCAGGCTGACCGCGCTGGTGAAGTTCGTGTTCAACTCCTGCAGAGTGTAATCAATGTCATGGTCGGCGCGCTCCTGGTCGCCCAGTGAGCCGTAAGCCAGAAGCACTTCGCCAGCATCCGGCATGTCAGCCTCAATCTGCTCCCACAGCGAGGGATGCGTGCTGACATCGGCCAGGTCGGCGGCGATGACCGTGACCTTGGAGGCACCGCGCGCGCGCAGATCGCCGGCAACGGCCTCGGCACGTTCCATGCTGCGCGCCACCAGCAGCACTTCGCGGCCATGGCGGGCGGCAACCCTTCCCACCTCCTGCGCAATCTTGGAGGTCGCACCCAGAATGATCAATCCTTCGCTCATCGCGCCACCTCCGCCACTCTGCGCCAGAAGCTGGAACTCAGCGCCGGGTCCACGTACTTGCGGAACTCCTCCAGCCGTGGATAGCTGA
>Ga0181528_10001637_pt1 | contig 13878 bp, 9 predicted proteins | sample PEATcosm2014_Bin_47_FD_119742 | JGI IMG/M metagenome (GOLD analysis project Ga0181528, IMG submission 119742) | Peatland microbial communities from MTU Mesocosm Facility, Houghton, MI, USA - PEATcosm2014_Bin10_10_metaG | ecosystem: Environmental > Terrestrial > Soil > Wetlands > Peat | place...
GAAGCGCGCATTGCCCTCGCGCTGCAGGGAGGTCAGGTCGAACAGCAGCGGCGAGAGCTGCGAGCTGGGCTTGGCCTCCTCGTTGACGGTGCCGGTCTTGCCGGCGCAGGCCGCCACGACGGCCTCCGCGCTGGCGGCGTCCCAGACGCGCTCGGCGCGCGCCTCGGCGTCGTCCTCGGGCTTCTTGAACGCCGGGTCGAACCAGCGCCCCTTGTAGCTGCCAGCGCGGCAGCCGAAGCTGGCATGCACCTCCCAGTACGGCCGCGAGATGAACTTGCGGATCCGGTCCTCGCGCTCGACGACGATCGCCAGGGTCGGCGTCTGCACGCGTCCCACGGTCGTGAGGAAGAAGCCGCCGTCCTTGCTGTTGAACGCGGTCATCGCCCGCGTGCCGTTGATCCCGATCAGCCAGTCGGCCTCGGAGCGGCAGCGCGCGGCGTCGGCCAGCGGCTGCATGGCGACGTCGGAGCGCAGCCCGGCAAAGGACTCGCGGATCGCTGCCGGCGTCATCGACTGCAGCCACAGCCGCTGTATCGGCTGGCGCGCGCCGGTGTGCTGGACGATGTAGCGGAAGATCAGTTCGCCTTCGCGGCCCGCGTCGCAGGCGTTGATCAGGCCGTCGACGTCCTTGCGCTTGATCAGCTTGGCCAGTACCTTGAGGCGGGCCTCCGAGCGCTCGATCGGCCGCAGGGCGAATTCCGGCGGGATCACCGGCAGGTGCGCGAAGCTCCATTTGCCGCGCTTGACCTCGTACTCCTCGGGCTCGTGCAGCTCGAGCAGGTGGCCGACGGCCGAGGAGAGCACGTAGTCGTCGCTCTCGAAGTAGTCCTGCTGCTTCGTGAAGCCGCCCAGGGCCCGCGCGATATCGGCGGCGACCGACGGCTTTTCGGCGATGATCAGGGTCTTTTTACTCATGGATTCCGGACAAACCGCATCTCGACGGGCGCCATTGGCCGCGGATCGCGGCGGCCGGCAGGGCGGAAAAAGCGCGCCCCAAAGGGTCGATTCCCTTTTTCAGAATAACAACGAAACGCAAACGGTGCACGCCGGGAGGGCGGCGCCCGTCCCGTCAGTGCATTGCGCGGGCTTCGTCGTCGTCGAGCAATTCCTCCAGGAGCAGGAAATCGACGTCGGCCGAATGGCTCCAGAGCACCATCAGGACGATGATCTTGATGGTGGCCACGGACAAGGGGGAATCGGTGATGGCCAGCGCCCGCTCGATGACGATCTCGCGCTGGCGCGGACTCAGCTGGCGCGCCGCGTTCAGGTACACCAGGAAGCCGATGGCCTCGGGACCCAGCTGCTCCATTTCCGCCGGCGTATATACCCGCAGGCTGCTGCTGCTCTCGAGCGGGAGGTCGTCGGCGTGCTCGACGATGCGTGCCAGCCCCTGCAGCCAGGACAGGGCTTCGCGGATTTCGTCGTCGTCAAAGCCCGCGTCCGCCAGGGAGCGGCCGAGGGACGATGCGTCGGGACAGGCCTCGAACGCGCCGTAGTTTTCGTACAGGTAGACGAGTACGTCAAACATGGGTGCCTCACTGTACCGCCCTGCGCCGGAACTTGCAATCGGCCCGGCGGCGCGCCGGGCGCAGCGATGCGGGCCCCTCCTAGGCCAGGCGCTGGTAGCGGTTGCCGGGCAGGCGCTCGACGCGCCGCGCCAGCTCCAGCTCCAGCAGCAGGGCCGTCACGGTCCCGGTGTCGCGCGCGGCGCGCGCGGCCAGCGTGTCCAGATCCACCGGGTCGTATCCCATCGCCGCGAGCAAGCCGGCGGCCGCCGCATCGGGGTCGGCGCCTGCCGGCGCACCGGGCGCGGCGGCGGCCGCGCGCCGCGCCGGCTCCCAGCGCAATTCCTCGAGCACGTCCTGGGCCGACTCGACCAGCTTGGCGCCGTCGCGGATCAACCGGTGGCAGCCGCGCGACAGCGGCGAGTGGATCGAGCCGGGGATCGCGAAGACCTCGCGTCCCAGCTCGCCGGCCAGCCGCGCGGTGATCAGCGAACCCGAATGCAGCGCCGCCTCGACCACCAGGACGCCGCGCGACAGCGCGGCGATGAGGCGGTTGCGCCGGGGAAAGTGGAAGGCCTGGGGCGGCGCGCCCAGCGGGTATTCGCTGAGCAGCAGTCCCTCGCGGGCGATCCGCGCGGCCAGCGCGCGGTTCGCGGCGGGATACGCGATGTCGATGCCGGTGCCCAGCAGCGCTATCGTGCCGGCCGGCGCATCGAGGGCGCCACGATGCGCCGCGGCGTCGATGCCGCTTGCCAGGCCGCTGACGATGCACAGCCCGGCGCGGCCCAGGTGCGACGCGAACGCGGTGGCGTTCTGTTCACCCTGGCGCGTGGCGTTGCGGCTGCCGACGATGGCGAGGCCGGCATCGGCCAGCAGTGCGCGCCGGCCTTGCGCATGGAGCAGCGGCGGCGCGTCGGCCAGTTGCAGCAGCCCGGGCGGGTAGTCGGCATCGGCCACGCACAGCAGCGAGCGGTCGGCGCCGCCAGCCAGCCAGCGCAGCGAGCGTTCTATCGCTGCGGCCACATCGGCCGCGGCCGCGCCCAGCAGCGCCGCGGCGCCCGCAGTGCCGCAGATGGCGGCCACGCGCGCGCGCTGCCGCGCGGCGTCGCCGGCGCGGTCGAAGATAGCGGTGGGTAGGCCGAATTCGCCCAGCAGGGCCTGCGTGCGGCCGGCGCCCAGGCCGGGCGTCAGTGCCAGCCGCAGCCACGCCGTGGCCTCGTCGACCTGCATGACGGGGGCAAGGTCGTGGTCCTGGCCGGGTGCCGCCCCGGTGCCGTCGGCCTAGGGCGTGGCGGCCGGCGCAGCGCCGGCCGGCGCGGTGCCCGGCGTCGGGCCGGCGTCGGGCTGGTTGAAGCGATCGCCCACCTTGACCGGGCCGGAGGCCGACACCAGCAGGCCGTAGGAGATGCCCTCGAAGACGCGAAACACGAACAGGTGGCCGACATCCTCGTCCGGCAGCTTCACCTTCTCGTGGCCCGAGACGGTGCGGTCGACGATGGTCTGGCCGTCGCGCAGCACGGCCAGGACGTCGCCGATTTCCAGGCCGTCCTTGCTGCCGCGGTTGAGCGTGACGATGTCGCCGGAGCCGACCGAGGCCACGCCGCCGTAGACGGCGACGATGCGGCCCTCGACATTCTTGTCGGGGCGGTGCGGCACGTAGCTGATCAGCTCCTGGTGGGTGATGGGCACCAGCCGGTCGCCGACGCCGATCTCCTGCTTGCTCTCGAGGATGGTCAGCGACGCGACCGGGCCGTTCTTGACGAGGCGGGCCGTGCCCAGGAACTTGGCCTCGAACGCGATGGGCGACTTGCGCCCGTAGTCGTCCGGATCGAACAGCGGGCTTACCGGGCGGAACACATGGAAGGTCTCGGTGCCGTCGTGCGCACCGGCGTCGATGCCGCGCGCGTAGGCGGTGTCGCCGGCGCCCAGGTACACGCGGTCCTGCTGGGTGGAAACGATGCGCGGGTACTTGTCGAGCTCGTTGGCCGCGACGACGTTCGGCCGCGACAGGAACGGTTCGATCGCATTGTTGGGAATGCTGGGAACGGCCGTGGCGCTGCCGGTATCGAGCTCGCGGGCCCGCGGACTGATCTTTTCCGTCGGCACCGGAGGCGGTTCCGGCGCTGCCGCCGCCGGGGCCGGTGCGGATGCGGCCGGCACCGGAACATTGGTGCCGGCGAGGACCAGCTGGGCACGCCCGTCCGCGGTCTTGACCAGCAGCAGCGTCTGGCCCGGATAGATGAGGTGCGGATTGCGGATCTGCGTGCGGTTCATGCCCCAGAGCTCGGGCCAGCGCCAGGGCGACTTCAGGAACAGCGTGGCGATCGACCACAGGGTGTCGCCGCGCTTGATGGTGTAGCTCGACGGGGCATTGGGCGCCAGGTCGGAAAGGGCCACGCCGTTGGTGGCGACCTTTTCCGCGACGTCGCGCTGGTCCGGCGTGATCGGGAAGCGCTCGGCGGCGTTGCCGGGCGCGGTACCGGCCACAACGCTTAGCGCGATGGCGGTAATCGCCGCCGCATAGCGGCCGGCGGCGCCGCCGGCGCCGGTGCGCCAGCCACCAGCGGCCTCGGGAACGCTAGACTCCCGGTCGGTCTGCGTGCCGCCATGCCCTGGACGGGAGTCGGGGTTGACGATCATCGCAGGAGACGGCGAGCCGTGGGAGACGCTGGAAAGTGCGCTGGAAATCGTCATATAGGGCAGGGCTTTCATCGAAGGGTTCCGCGGCACTAGCGCCCCTCGCGCCTAGGCGCCGCGACGCGGGACCGGAGCCGAAATTTTCCACCGAATGTGGTCCCCTCGCAACGGATCTTTACGGACGGTTGCGTCCCCGTATCGGGTTATTCACCGCTATTTCGATCGATTGCCGTTGAGAGTATGGCGCTTCTGACGATACTTGAATACCCGGATCCGCGCCTGAGCAGGGTAGCGGAGCCGGTAGTCGCGTTCGACGAGGCGCTGCGTCAGCTCGTCCGCGACATGGGCGAGACCATGTACGCGGCGCCCGGCGTAGGACTGGCGGCCACCCAGGTCGACGTCCACAGGCGCGTTCTCGTCATGGATCTCTCCGAGGAGAAGAACGCGCTGCGGGTGTTCGTCAATCCGCAGATCGAATGGGCCGCCGACGAACTGGTCTCCTGCGAGGAAGGGTGCCTGTCGGTTCCCGGCATCTACGACCAGGTGCGCCGGCCGGCGCGGGTGCGCGTGCGCGCCCAGGACGAGCACGGCGCCGCCTTCGTCCTCGAGTGCAGCGACACGCTGGCGGTGTGCATACAGCACGAGATCGACCACCTCAACGGCAAGGTATTCGTCCAGCACCTGTCGATGTTGAAGCAGGCCCGGGTCGTGGCCAAGCTGCGAAAGCGCCGCGTGCGGCGCTGAGCCGCACGCCCGTCGCCGCGCCCATGCGCATCGCCTTCGCCGGCACTCCGGCGTTTGCCGCCGCCGGCCTGGAGGCCCTGCTGGCCGCCGGCCACGACATCTGCGTCGTGCTGTCGCAACCCGAGCGGCCGGCCGGCCGCGGCATGCAGCGCCAGCCCGGCGCGGTGGCGCGTATCGCCCTCGAGCGCGGCTTGCCGCTGCTGGTGCCAGCCAGCCTGCGTCCCGAGAAGGGCGGGGCGGCGACGCTGGCGGCGCTGGAGCAGTTGCGCGCGGCGCAAGCCGACTTGCTGGTGGTGGCCGCCTATGGATTGCTGTTGCCCGAGGCGGTGCTGGCGATCCCGCGCGGCCTGCCGCTGCCCGGCGCCGGCGCGCCGCTCACCGCCCTGAATATCCATGCTTCGCTGCTGCCGCGCTGGCGCGGCGCCGCGCCGATCGTGCGCGCGATCGAGGCCGGCGACCGGCAGACCGGCATCAGCATCATGCAGATGGACGCCGGACTGGACACCGGCCCGGTGCTGCTGACCCGCGCCATCGACATCCCGCCCGGCATCGCGGCCGGCGCCCTGACGGACCAGCTTGCCGCACTGGGCGGCGAACTGATCGTCGCGGCGCTGCGCGACCTGGTCGCCGGGCGCCTGCAGGCGCGGCCGCAACCGGCCGAGGGGGTGGTCTACGCGCACAAGGTGGGCAAGCGCGAGGCCTGGCTCGATTGGGCGCGGCCGGCCACGGAGCTGGCTGCACGCATCAGCGCCTTCGATCCGTTTCCCGGCGCCTGCAGCGAAATGGCCGGCCAGACGATCAAGATCTGGCGCGCCACCGCCAGTGCGGCCGACGCCGGCGCGGCGCCCGGCAGCGTGGTCGCGGCCGGGCCGGATGGCGTGCGCGTCGCCTGCGGCAGCGGCGCGCTCAGCATCACGCAATTGCAGCGGCCCGGCGGGCGCCGCCTCGACGTGCGCGAATTCCTCGCCGGCACGCCGATCGCGCCGGGCCAGCGCTGGACCACGCCGGCGGATCCGCCGGCGCCGGCGCCATGAGCGGCGACGAACCGGCTGGCCTTGCCGACGACCCGGACGCCGGCGCCAACGGCGGCGCGGCGCCGGCATTGAGCGAGGTGCTGCAGGTGGCTGCGGCGGCATGGTCGGCCGTGCATGCGGGGCGCTCGCTCGACACGGCGCTGGAGACGGCGCTGCAGGCGGTGCCCGGCGCGGCATCGGCGCGCCTTGCCGGAGCGGCGCGCGACCTGGCCGCGGCCACCGTCCGGCGCGCGGCGCAGATCGAGTTCCTGCTGGCGCAACTGGCGCACCGGCCACCCGCACCCGCGGTGGCGGCGCTGCTCTGCGTCGCCCTGGCGCAGCTGATGGCGCGCTCGTATGCCGAATTCACGCTCGTCGACCAGGCAGTGCGCGCCGCCCGCGCGGCGCCCGCCACGGCCGCCGCCGCCGGCCTCGTCAATGCCGTCCTGCGCGGCTTCCTGCGCCAGCGCGCGGTCCTCGAACCCCAGGCCTGTGCCGAACCGGCGCGGCGCTTCAATGTTCCGCAGTGGTGGCTGCGCCGCGTGGAGGCCGAATACGGCGCGCGCGCGCCGGCACTGCTGGCAGCCCAGCTCGAGGAGCCGCCGCTGGTGCTGCGCGTGAATGTGCGGCGCACCGGCGTCGCGGCGATGCTCGGCCAGATGCACGCGCAGGGCCTGGCAGCCAGCCAGGTCGGGCCCAGCGCCATCTGGTTGCACCGGGCGCTGCCGGTGGAGCGCATCCCCGGCTTCGCCTCGGGCCTGGTGTCGGTCCAGGATGCCGGCGCGCAGCTGGCCGGTCCGCTGCTCGAGCTTGCCGATGGCATGCGCGTGCTCGACGTCTGCGCCGCACCGGGCGGCAAGACCGCACAACTGCTCGAGCTGGCCGATTGCCGTGTCGATGCGGTCGAATTCGATCCGCGGCGCGCCCAGCGGATCGAATCCAATCTGCAGCGCCTGGGACTGGCCGGCGCGGCAGTGCGCGTCATCGTCGCCGACGCCCTGGTACCGGCGGGCTACTGGGACGGAAAGCCGTACGACCGCATCCTGCTCGACGCCCCCTGCACGGCCTCGGGCGTCGTGCGTCGGCACCCCGACGTGGTTTTGCTGCGGCGCGAATCCGATGTTGCGAAATTGGCAACGCAACAGGCCAAAATGCTGCAGACCCTGTGGCCGCTGCTGGCTCCGGCTGGTAGATTGCTCTACGTGGTGTGTTCGGTGTTCGCCGAGGAGGGGCGGCGGCAGGTGACGTCCTTCCTGCGGCGCCAGCCCGGAGCGCGTCGCGTCCCGATCCGCGCGGACGATCCGGCGGGCCTGCAGTTGCTGCCATCCACCACCGCCGCCGCGGCCGTGGCGGCGGAGCAGCCGGACGCCACGGCCTATCCCGTGCTCCACGACGGCTTTTTCTACGCGCTGCTTGAAAAGACCTAAAACCAGAATGCGCGCAACGGAACGCCCCGATGGCCGCGGCACGGCCCAGCGGCATGCCGCGTGGTGTCGCGCGGGCGCCCCGGCCGGCAGCCGGCTCGCGCGCCTGCTGCCTGCGGTGCTTGCCCTGCTCGCGCTGCTGGCGATCGCGCCGCCCGCCCTGGCCGACGAACGCATCGGCGTGGCGCGGGCCGGCCTGGAGGTGCGCCACGGCGCCGACCCCGGGGCCTACGTCGACGCGCAGTTCGACCTGCAGCTGCCCGCGTCGCTGCGCGAAGCGGTCGACCATGGCATCGCGCTGTACTTCGCCATCGATGTCGAGGTCACGCGCAGCCGCTGGTACTGGTTCGACAAGCGCGTCCTCGACGACACCGTCGAATACCGCCTGAGCTTCAGCCCGCTGACGCGCGAATACCGGCTGGCGCGCGGCGGCCTGGCGCAGCCGTTCGAGTCGCTCGACCAGGCGCTGGGGACGATGCGGCGGCTGTCGCAGTGGCGGATCGCCGATTCCACGCTGCTCGATGGCGGCAACACCCACGCGCGCATCCGCCTGCGCCTCGACACCTCGATGCTGCCCAAGCCCTTCCAGGTGAGCGCGCTCACCGACCGCGACTGGACGCTGGTTTCCGAATGGGCCAACCTCCCGCTGGCGGCAGGCGACGGGCCGGCCCCGTGAACAGGTCCTAGGAGTGGCGACCGCGCCTGCACCCGCGCCGCGGAGCGCTTCGCGACGCTCCGCACAGTTCACGTCGCGCCTGATCCGCTACGGACTGATCGGCGGGCTGGCCCTGGCCGGCGTGCTGCTGTTCGTGCTCACCTCGGCGAGCGGCAACTCGCGCGCGTTCGAGCGCAACTACCCCATCCTGCTGGCGGCCAACGGCGCCATCGCGCTGGTCCTGTTCGTGCTGGTGGCGGCACTGGCCCTGCGCCTGGTGCGCCGGGTGCGCGCCGGGCGCTTCGGCGCCCGGCTGATGGCGCGCTTCGCGATCGCCTTCGCGCTGATGGGCGTGCTGCCGGGCGTGCTCGTCTACGTCGTGTCCTCGCAGTTCCTGCTGCGCTCGATCGAATCGTGGTTCAACGTCGAGGTCGAGGGCGCGCTCGAGTCGGGACTTGCCCTGGGCCGCGCGGTTCTCGAGAGCCAGCGCGACGACCTCAAGCTCAAGGCGCGCGCCATGGCCCAGGAACTGGCCGACGCGCCTTCGCTCGAGCACCCGCGCATCCTCGAGCGGATGCGCGAGCGCGTCGGCGTCGAGCAGGCCACGATCGTCAGCGCCAGCGGCAACCTCGTGTGGTCGAGCAGCGCACCCGGCTTCGACCTGGCGCCGGTGCTGCCGACGCCCAGCGTGCTGCGCACCACGCTCTCGGTCGGCGGCTATGCCCTGATCGAGGGCGACGAGCTCGCCGTCGAACCCGGTCATGGCCTGCGCACCCGGGCCATCGTTCCCATCCCGTACAGCTCGAGCGCGCGCAGCTTCGGTTCGCTCTCGCTGGCCGACGGCCTGCCCCGGTCCGGCGCCGGGCTGCGCCTGCCCGGTGCCAGCCGCATCCGCATCGAGGAGCCGCGCTTCCTGCAACTGACCCAGTCGGTGGTGCCCGCGGTCGCGGCCAATGCCCAGGCGCTGCAAAGGGGCTACGGCGAATACCAGCAATTGTCGCTGGCACGCTCCGGGCTGCAGAGCATCTACCGGCTGACGCTGACCCTGACGCTGCTGCTGGCGGTGTTCGCGGCGATCGCCTCGGGCGTGCTGCTGGCCGCCTCGATGACCGCGCCGCTGGTCGAGCTCGCGGCCGGCACGAAGGCGGTGGCCGAGGGCGATTTCCGGCCGGTCCGCGAGTTCCGCGGCAACGACGAACTCAACCTGCTGCCCCAGTCGTTCAACGCCATGACCCGCCAGCTGGCCGAGGCCCGCGACGCGGTCGAGACGCGCTCGCGCCAGCTCGAGACCGCGCGCGCCTACCTCGAGCGCCTGCTGGCCAACCTCTCGGCGGGCGTCATCGTGCTGGACCAGGATTTCGCCATCGTCACGGCCAATTACGGCGCCGGGCGCATCCTGGGCGTACCGCTGGCCACGCGCGCCGGCCACAACCTGCAGGCCGAGGCGCCGCAGCTGGCCCAGCACCTGTCGAGCGCGTTCCGCGACCAGGCGCTGGTGGCCACCCCCAAGGATTCCTGGCAGCAGCAGATCCAGCTCACCCGCGCCGGGGCCTCTGCGGGGGCCGAGCCGCTCGCGCTGCTGGTGCGCGGCTCGCGCCTGCCGCTCGAGGACGGCCTCGGCTACGTGGTCGTGTTCGACGACATCACCCAGGTCATCTCGGCGCAGCGCGCGGTTGCCTGGGGCGAGGTGGCGCGGCGCCTGGCCCACGAGATCAAGAATCCGCTCACGCCGATACAGCTGGCGGCCGAGCGGCTGCGCATGAAGCTGGGCCCGGCGATGAGCCCCGCCCAGCTCGAGGTGCTCGACCGGGGCACCAGCACCATCGTCAACCAGGTCGCGGCCATGAAGCGCATGGTCGACGAGTTCCGCGACTACGCGCGCCTGCCGGCCGCGCGCCTGGCGCCGCTGGACCTGAACCAGCTGGTCGAGGAGATCGGCGCGCTGTATGGCGTCGACGGCGCCGCGCCCGGCGCTGGCGAGGCACCGGCCGGCGCCGACGCCGGCGTGCGCCTGGAGCTGCGCCTGGCGCCCGGCCTGCCGCTGCTGGAGGCCGATGCGGGGCAGATCCGCCAGGTCCTCCACAACCTCGTGGGCAACGCGATGGAATCCATTGCAGGCGCCGCGCCGCCCGCGGCCGGCCGGGCGCCGCGCGGCGGCCTGGTCGTGGTCCGCACCGAACTGGTCGCCATCGACCACCCGGGCCGCGGCACGGCCGGGCAATCGGCGCGCGCGGTGCGCCTCGCGGTCGAGGACAATGGCCCCGGTTTCCCGGCGAATATACTTAGGCGCGCGTTCGAGCCTTACATCACCACGAAGCCCCGTGGCACGGGCCTGGGTCTGGCCCTGGTCAAGAAGATCATTGACGAACACGACGGCCGCATCGAGATCGTGAATCGCGAGGGGGCCGCCGGCGCAACCGTTACGATAGTCCTGCATCGGCTGGCCGTATCCCCGTCGCCCGCCGGCGCTGCAGTCTGAATCACACGAAGTAACCATGGCAAACATACTGGTTGTCGACGACGAAATCGGAATTCGCGAACTGCTCTCGGAGATCCTGTCCGACGAGGGCCACGTCGTCACCACGGCCGAGAGCGCCGCGAGCGCCCGCACGCTGCGCCGCGAGACGGCGCCGGACCTGATCCTGCTCGACATCTGGATGCCCGATACCGACGGCGTGACGCTGCTCAAGGAGTGGGTGGCCAGCGGCCAGCTGAGCGCGCCGGTGATCATGATGTCCGGGCATGCGACGCTCGAGACCGCCGGCGAGGCCACGCGCCTGGGTGCGCTCGACTTCCTCGAGAAGCCGATCGCCCTGGCGCGCCTGCTCGCCGCGGTGCGCGACGGCATCGACCACGGCCAGCGCGCGCGCGGCGCCCGGCCGGCGTCGGCCGCGCCGGCTGGCCCCGACGAGAACCCCGCGGCGCGCCCGCGCGCCGCGGCCGGCGATGCGGCCGGGCGGGATGCCGCAACCCAGCAGGCGCAGGCGGCGCAGGCCCTGGCGATCAACCTCGACCAGCCGCTGCGCGAGGCGCGCGACCAGTTCGAGCGCGTGTACTTCGAATACCAGCTTTCCAAGGAAAGCTACAGCATGACCCGCGTCGCCGACCGCGCCGGCCTGGAACGCACCCACCTGTACCGCAAGCTCAAGCAGCTGGGCGTCGAGCTGGGCCGCGGCGCGCGCCGCGTCGAGCGCTACGACCATCCGCCGGGATCCGCATCGGCAGCCGTGCCCGGCGCGGCCGGCAACCCGGCCGGCAACGGCCAGGAAGAGTAGGTGCGCCTGGCGCTGCGCCGCCCGCGCCGCTTCCCGCCCAGCACGAGTCCACGGTGCCGATAGAACAGATCCGCGTGCGCGGTGCGCGCACCCACAACCTGCGCAACATCGACGTCGACCTGCCGCGCAACCGCCTGGTCGTGGTCACCGGCCTGTCGGGTTCCGGCAAGAGCTCGCTAGCCTTCGACACCCTCTACGCGGAGGGCCAGCGGCGCTACGTCGAATCGCTGTCCTCCTACGCGCGGCAGTTCCTGCAGATCATGGACAAGCCCGATGTCGACCACATCGAGGGCCTGTCGCCGGCGATCGCCATCCAGCAGCGCAATGCCGGCGCCAACCCGCGCTCCACCGTCGGCACCGTGACCGAGATCCACGACTACCTGCGGCTGCTCTACGCGCGCGCCGGCCAGGCGCACTGCCCGGACCACCCCGGCCAGGCGCTCGGCGCGCACAGCGTCGCGCAGATGGTCGACGCGGCGCTGGCGCGCCCCGAGAACACGCCGCTGATGGTGCTCGCGCCCGTGGTGCAGGGGCGCAAGGGGCAGTTCGCCGAGCTCTTCAACGACCTGCGGGCGCGCGGCTTCGTGCGCTTCCGCGTCGACGGCGCGGTGCTCGATGCCGACCGGCTGCCGGAGCTGGCGCGCAGCGAGACGCACAGCATCGATGTCGTCGTCGACCGCCTGCGCGTCAAGCCGCAGTCGCGCACCCGGCTGGCCGAATCCTTCGAGACGGCGCTGCGCATCGCCGACGGCAAGGCGCACCTGCTCGACAGCGACAACGGCGACGAGACCGCCTTTTCCAGCCGCTACGCCTGCCCGGTGTGCGGCTATGCCGCGCCGGCGCTGGAACCGCGCCTGTTCTCGTTCAACAACCCGTACGGCGCCTGCGGCACCTGCGCCGGCCTGGGCAAGGTCGAATTCTTCGACCCGGAGCGGGTGGTGGCCCATCCGGAACTGTCGCTGGGCGGCGGCGCCATCGCCGGCTGGGACGCGCGCAACAAGCAGAGCCACGCGCGCCTGGTCGCGCTGGCGCAGCGCCAGGGCGTCGACGTCGCGCTGCCATGGGAGGCCTTGCCCGCGGCGTTCCGCGCGCTGGTCCTGCACGGCGACGGCCCGGACGAGGCGCCGCCGGCGGCGCGCCGCGGCCGCGCCGCGCCGGCCGGCGCCGCGCCGTTCCCCGGCGTGCTGCCGACGCTCGAGAAGCGCTGGCGCGAGACCGATTCGGCGGCGATCCGCGAGGCGCTGGCGCCGCTGCGCTCGCTGCGCGTGTGTCCCGACTGCCAGGGCACGCGGCTGCGCCGCGAGGCGCGCTTCGTGTTCCTCGGCAGCGGCCCGCAGCGCATGGCGATCTACGAGGTCGAGGCGCTGCCCCTGGCCCAGGCGCGCACCGCGATGGCGGCGCTCGCGCTCGAGGGCATCCGCCGCGAGATCGGCCTGCCGATCATCACCGAGATCAGCGCGCGGCTGCGCTTTCTCGATGACGTCGGCCTGGGCTACCTCACGCTGGACCGCGCCACCGACACGCTGTCGGGCGGCGAGGCCCAGCGCATCCGCCTGGCCTCGCAGATCGGCTCGGGGCTCACCGGCGTGCTGTACGTGCTCGACGAGCCCTCGATCGGCCTGCACCAGCGCGACAACCAGCGCCTGATCGAGACCCTCAAGCGGCTGCGCGACCTCGGCAACACCGTGCTGGTGGTCGAGCACGACGAGGAGATGATCCGCACCGCCGATCACGTCCTCGACATGGGACCGGGCGCCGGCGAGCACGGCGGCCAGGTGGTCGCGCAGGGCACGCCCGCCGAGGTCATCGCCGATCCGCGGTCGGTAACGGGCGCCTACCTTTCGGGGCGCCGCTCGATCCCGGTGCCGCCGGCGCGGCGCCGCCCCGGCCTCGACTGGCTGCGGCTGCGCGGCGCCAGCGGCAACAACCTGCTCGGCGTGGACCTCGAACTGCCGGTCGGCCGGCTGGTCTGCATCACCGGGGTCTCGGGCTCGGGCAAGTCGACGCTGATCAACGACACGCTGGCCGCCGTGCTGGCGCGCCATCTGAACGGCGCGCGCGCCGAGCCGGCGCCCTATGCGGCCATCGAGGGCCTGGAGCACTTCGACAAGATCGTCAGCATCGACCAGGCGCCGATCGGGCGCACGCCGCGCAGCAACCCGGCGACCTACACGGGCCTGTTCGCGCCGATCCGCGAGCTCTTTGCCGCATCGGTGACGGCGCGCGAGCGCGGCTACGGCGTCGGGCGCTTTTCGTTCAACGTCGCCGGCGGCCGCTGCGAGGCCTGCCAGGGCGAGGGCCTGATCAAGGTGGAGATGCATTTCCTCCCCGACATCTACGTCGCCTGCGAGACCTGCGGCGGCCGCCGCTACAACCGCGAGACCCTCGACGTGCTGTACCGCGGGCGCGACATTGCCGAGGTGCTGGACCTGAGCGTCGAGCAGGCGCGCGAGGTCTTCGAGGCGGTACCGGCGATCGAGCGCAAGCTGCGCACCCTCGTCGACGTGGGCCTGGGGTACATCCGCCTCGGGCAGAGCGCCACCACGCTGTCGGGCGGCGAGGCGCAGCGCATCAAGCTCGCCCACGAGCTGTCCAAGCGCGACACCGGCCGCACCCTGTACGTGC
>Ga0181528_10001638_pt1 | contig 13872 bp, 9 predicted proteins | sample PEATcosm2014_Bin_47_FD_119742 | JGI IMG/M metagenome (GOLD analysis project Ga0181528, IMG submission 119742) | Peatland microbial communities from MTU Mesocosm Facility, Houghton, MI, USA - PEATcosm2014_Bin10_10_metaG | ecosystem: Environmental > Terrestrial > Soil > Wetlands > Peat | place...
AAGTTGGGAGTCCCCACGGTCAACCCGATACTTTGCCAGTGGTTATAGTGGTTGGCGGTGGTAACTGTGCCGTTCGTCCCGATCGATTGCCCACCCCAGTTATCCAGATACTGTTCAAAGGTTGTGGTGCCTTCAATGGAAGGCTGGTTAACCTGCTGATGTTCGTAGGTGCTGTAGGTGTGGCCATCGCTTGTGACGCTGCCCATCAAGTTCCCGGCCACCACTGATCCAAACTCGCCGATGTAAGTCTCGACGAGCGGATTTGTGAACCAGGCATAGACGGCAATGTTGTTATAGCCGCTGGCGGAGCCGACATTGTAGCCAACTACCCGTGTTTTGCTGCCGGGATTCCAGCCTTTCCCGGCAACCACATCGCCGACGCCAGACCAATTAACGGCGTAGTTGCCAGCCGATCCAAGTGTCATGGTTGCCGATCCGCCGCTACTATACAGCTGATAGTAGAAGCCATTATTCGTTCCCGTTCCATTGCCGCTCACCGTCTGGGCATTTGCGGCCAGGGTTAAGCAACCCACCGCTGCGAGAACGGAGAGGAATACGAGTTGAACTCGTGACAGTCCGCATCGTGCGGCTGCAATTCTAGCGAGAGATTTCATGGCAAGACTCCTTATGCGCGCGGCGGAAGTGACCGGGAGGCCTGTTCCGCCGCGCATGAGAGTTACTCGTTAGTTGGTTAATTGACCGTGCACGCCGTTCCGTTCAACGAGAAGGCGACAGGGATTGCGTTGGTTGTGCCGTTCCACTTGCCGTTGAAGCCAAACCCCGAGTAGCTGCCGCCGGCGGGAATGTTCTCCCAGGTCTGACCGGCCTGTTCGCTCACCGTGACATTGGCTCCGCTCTGCGAGACGGCTCCATTCCAGGAACTGGCGATGGTCTGTCCGTTGGCAAAGCTCCACGTCAGCGACCAGTTGCTCAGTGTGGCGCTCCCGTCATTGATGATTCTGATAGTCGCTCCAAAGGCGCTCGTGTTTTGCGGTGTGATCGTGTAGTCGACAGTGCAAGCCGAACCGCTGCCCCCCGAACCGACGGTAAGCGTGATGGGGGTGCTAGCTGTAGTGGTTCCGGAGGTCCCTGCGATCGTGACCGTGAACGCGCCTTGGGTGGCCGTGCTGCTAGCCGTCAGCGTGAGCACGCTGGAGGTTGCCGAGGATGTCGGGCTGAACGCAGCGGTTACGCCGCTGGGCAGTCCGGTTGCGGTGAAGGTTACGCTGCCTGTGAATCCGCCCGTGTCGGTCACCGTGATCGTATCGGTTACGGTGCCGCTCTGCTTGAGGGACACAGAGGACGGAGAAGGAGTGAGACTGAAGCCGGCCGCCGTCAACGCCTTGACGGTGAGGGCAATGGTGGTGTTTGCCGTCGTGCTGCCGGAGGTTCCGGTGATGGTGACCGTGACCGACCCGCCGACTGTGGCCGTGCTGCTGGCTGTCAATGTGAGCACGGTAGAAGTCGCGGACGAGGTCGGGCTGAACGAAGCGGTCACGCCGCTAGGCAGGCCGGTCACGGCAAACGATGGGCTGCCTGTGAATCCGTCCACGTCTGTTACGGAAATCGTGTCGGTCGCGGTACTCCCCTGTGTGACAGAGAGCGTGGATGCGGAAGGCGCCAGTGTGAATGTGGGAGTACCGGTACCGGAACTCGCGCCGACGAAGGTAACGATACTCTGCGCTGGCAGCGTGTAAGTGAATGCGTTGCCGGAAACACTAACCGCGCTTTGCTGCGCCAACATACCGCTGGCAGAGGTCTCGTATGGCGTCATCGAGGAAGCTGTCGAGCCCGAGAGGTCGAAGGTGACCGAATTGGCAGAGCCGTTCGAATTGATCGCCACGATCACATCGTTTCCGGTGCCCGTGTAAGCCGAGACATCTACGCCCGAGACCGGATTCGCCGTGGCGCTGACGCGTACATAGCCCGGCCGGACAAACTTCGAAAACTGAGCTATAGCGGCGCCGTAGTAAGTGGGATTGTTATTGGTGTCCGCGAGGCCACTGCTGAAACTCTCCGCAGGCCAGTCCACGATCCACCACCAAACATAGGCGTTGTACTGACCCACGACCAAAGAGTTGTGCACTTCCTCGGCTGCCGCGATCGCATCGCCAATCGCCGACGCGGATCCGTTGGCAGGGCTGAGATAGTGCTCGGTCATCCAGACTTCCTTGCCCTTTTCCTCCGCGTTTGTGTAGTAGCTCGGTGACACCCCGTACAGGTGACCGGCAATGATCCCGATCTTGCCCACCGCATTTGCATCGTCCAGCGCCGGGTCGGAAAGACTGGTAATGAAGCTCTCCGACTCGGGCATGATCAGCTTGGTCGTCAACACCCCCGCATTGTTGGCCACCCAGGTATCCATGGTAGCTCCGGTCCAGACGCAGGACTCGTAAGTCACGTTCGCATCCGGCTCGTTCTGCATGGAGATGGCATAGAGAGGCACGCCGCCTGCCGCAAGATAAGCGGTGAACGCATTCAGATAGTTGGCATAGGCGCCGTATTCGGAGGTATTCAGCGTTCCCTCAACGGTGCTGTTACTGCTCTTCCAGGCCGCCGGGGGCGTCCAGGGCGTGGCGATGATCGTAGCGCCAAGGGCATGTGCCCCCTGGGCATTGGACAGTTCCGTAGCCCAATTGCTGCCGCCCGTCGTCGAACTGGGATCGATGCGCACGCGCAGGATGGTCAAGCCAAGCTGGTTGGCGCCGGTGCCGAAAAGGGCACTTTCTGTTGCGGAACTAAACGCCGGCATCCAAGCTTCGGCGCCACCGAAGCCTCGAATGGTCTGTGCGGTCGTGCCAAAACTCACCGTCGCCGTTTGTGCGCTGGCCATTGCAGATGCCAGCAGGATTGTTGCCGCAATTACACTTGTCAGGGGGAGTTTCATGATCATCAACTTTCTCCTTCGTAGAGGGCGTTTCTCAAACAGGTTCGGCCTCAGGCTGATTGCTTTTGCGTGAGGACTGCATTTTGTTGAGCTTCTTCGATGTGCATGAAGCGATTTCACTTGTTGACGGATGCAAAGTGGACGTTGATCGAGCCATTGTTGCCAGTGCCGAACCTGCACCGGGATAATCGTGGCCTTAATCGGGCCTCGAAATGGACATGGATGGAGAGCATCTTGTGGGTGCACAGGACCGGCGCAGCTTGGGGGTCTCTAAGGGATAGATATCCTTCTTCTGCGACCTTCTGCCTGTACATCCGTGGAAGTGGCTGATGATTCCCACGCACCGGGATGCCTTCCTCGTCACCGTTGCAATAGCTAGTGGTTAGCTTCCTTGACTTGCAAGCCTGTGACGGTCAGCTGACATCGTCATGTCTTGCGCCTGATGCTTATATCTTATTGAAAAACAAGATTGTCAAGAACGCGCCTGTTGAGGGCTTCTAACGACTGCTTGACGATAAGCGACCCGGGCCTGCCAAGGTCGGAGCAAAGCCAGGCCGCTGGGACGGAGTAAAAGTTGGCCAGCAGTTGGATGTGAAGCCATTGGTTATTCGGCGTAGAATGACCTCTGGAGCGTGCCGGAAGAGGCCCTCCAACCCCGCCGTTCGGTAGGGCAGAGTTCAGCGTTCGGCCGGTGTTGTGCGTCCATGGCGGCTCTGCGTGAGGCGGTAATCCTGAGGCGCGTTACAGTGCGCGGGAGTCCGTGCAACTCGCTTTTGTTGCCTCCATCCAGCAGTTACCTCCGCGCCAGCGCGCTGCGCTCATGCTGCGCAATATCCCTGGAGAGATGAGGAGTCACACGCCTGCCCCATATTCCAATGTTCGTGTAGAGACCAAGAGGCGCAAATCCTCAGACGACTTTGTGTTACCTGCTTGATTGACGAATAATATTGTCGGCAACGCTCATACCCCGGCCTGGGTCGGTTGGTTGGGAAGGCTTGTGCCAGGATCGTTTGGCAAAATCGATCAGCGAATTCTCGGTCGCTCAATCGCCGCTGAGATCGCATTGCACAGTCGAGAGATCGGTGAAGTTGTCCTCGAAAACGCAGCGATGAAAAGACTCGCTGCGCAGCTCAATAGCGCACCTCAGGAATCCTTGGGTGGGGTCTAGGCCAAATGAATGGCGAGAGAAAGAACCGGCGAGCCGCATTATTTCGAGCTGATCGCGACGAGCTGCGGGTGTGACGACAAATCCTCCCGCTCTCTCAATGACGAGTTGGACCGCCGAACCTGTAAGTGAAACTCACACTTGCGTACGAGGGGATTCGGACACCGGTTATTTCTGAAGCAACCGATGGGTAGAAGTTCTCCAGAGTCTGGCCGGTGAATCCCTTCGCCGCCAACAAATTCACCCCGATGTTAAAGCGCCCCTCCTCAAATGGACGTGCAATATTCGCGCGGAATTCTCTGACCGAAACGCCGACACATTGCGCGCTGGGGTCAGGGTTGCAGCCGGTGCCGAGAGGCTTGGCGCCGACGTATTCAAATTCTCCCTTAGCCTGAAGATGCAATGGCAGTTTCTCCGAGACGCCGAGGATGTCGAAGATAGTGCGTGGCGCCTCGGCGGTTGGTTGGCCAGAGTCGATATCGCGGGCATCTGCCTTGGAGAATGTCGCAAGGAGAGAACCGGAGTTGAAGTTTTGCCTCAATGCAGCAGAGAGAAAGCGGAGGCGCCCGGGTCCCTGGTCCTCCTGCAATCCCGTGTCCGGATCGATCTTGGCCAACTGTTCGGCGGTTGATACATGCCCCAGAGTCAGCTTGAGGTCTCTATGCGCGATCGTCTTGCTGGCGACCAATTGATAGGAATGGGCGCGGCTCACCGGAGTACCGCGCGCCATGCCAATTCCGATTCTTGGATCCTCAGTGAAGAACGATTCGCCAGCGCTGGCCGAGATAAGAGGAGCCCACCTTGCGGAGCCGGGAACGACAGAGACAGTGGTCTTTGGGGAATTGACACCGATCCACTCGTGAAATGAGTTTTGTGGAAGCACCAGATCCTGATTGTCAAAGTCGATCTGATCCCGCCGCCAGCCTGCGTAGTAGCGGATGTGACCTCCAAGCGCGCCTTGAGCTGCGATGTACGGAGTGATGGGTGTAATCGTCACGTTGCTTCCGTCCACTTTGGTGAATGGCCCGTAGGCCATATCGCCGGGGCTGTAGAAGTTGTAGTGATCAAGATCGTCCCTGCGCGGTGCTTCACGCTCGAAGTCGAGGCCGGCCAGCATTGACAACCTGTCGTCGATTTTGTTCGCATAGTTGGCGCTGCTGCCTGCGACTGTCCGGAATTCGCTTTGTCGAATCAGCCCCTGACCGAAATCCGAGTAGAGCGTTAGATTGTAGGTGCGGAAGAATCCAGAGAGTTGGAATTGCTGCTTCCCGCTCATGGTCCATGCATCGTTGAACGCGATGAGCGCTGTGTGCGTTTGGTCCTTCTGGCGCGGGTCTACCGTGTCACCGACATTCGTGTAATCGGTATCTTCGGCATTGGCTGCGCCAATGGGAACGAGCCCCGGAATGTAGGAGGAGCCGAAGTACCCGATGCCGAAGAGAGTGAATTGGTGATGCCCCGCCTCAAAGGTGCGCTCCCCGTTGACCTTGTACTGCTGGCGATGCTCCAGGCGCTTGAGAAACCCATTTCCATAAGATCCTTCAAACGCCACCCACGAGGCATTGTTGGGGCTCAGGCCCGCCGCAAGATCGAGATCGCGGTAGTCACCCGTCACCGTGAGAAACGGATCAATTCTCGTGCGCGGTCCATAAGTGGTGGCAACATTGAGCGAGTGATTGCCCTCAAGAATGCTGAACGACCCTCCATCGACACGCACATCTGCGAGGACTGCGGGAATGAGAATGTTCGGGTCGGCATACCCGTTACCGTGCGCATTTGCGGAGAGGTTGTTCGGCAATAGGTAGCCGCCGACAGCAATGTACTGAGCGATCGGCTCACCGTGATCTCCCGCAACTCCAGGCGCGAAATACTGGGGCGCCTTGATTCCGCCGGAAGCGGTTTCGATTGGATAGCCGGGAATGGAGACGGGCGCACCGGGACGGCCGGGGTTTGCGTCGATAAGGTTCTGTTGGACAAAGACCTTTTCGGCCGGATCGGGAGAAAACAGATCGACCTGATTCACGTCGGACGTTACGATGACCGAATCGCTTGCAGTAATTGTCAGTCGAAAGTGGATCTTTTGCCGTCCTTCGGCAGCGCTGATCAATAGCTTTTTTGAAGCGTTTTGGAATCCCGCCGCTTTCACGATGAGTTGATACTCGCCTTCTGAACCCAACGAGAGTTGGAAGCTCCCAGTGGAGTCAGTAATGGAGCGGCTTCGCACAGAACCCGTTGCGTCGAGGAGTTCAACGGAAGCGCCAGAGACCGGTCTATCGGCAGGATCGGAGACAGTGCCACTCACCTCGAAGCTGTGCGCGAAGGCGCAAACAGGCAGCAGAATGAGTCCGGCAACCAGAAGGGATGCACTGGAGCGCAGGAAAGTGAATGCGATGTGGCCCATGTTGTAAAAGACGGCGCGGAGGTAGGAGCCAACTGCGCGCAACTCAAATCCTTGCATTCCGAAACGCTAAACCTCTGAAAACTATTATCTCCTGTCAGTGGTAACAGGGGCGCTCTCACGTGGTCACTCAGGCCGATCAATCTTGCCGAGCTAGGACGCGTCTCACGCTTGCTCTCGCCTTCGGCTTCGGGAACTCCTCGATGTGCTGTTCGCCTTTCCGGCCGAAGTAGATCACCCGTTTGCCTGTCAGGAAGGCCCAATAGCCAATCACGCCCGCCGCGGTCGACCGCTTCACAAATTCGGGGTACCGCACCGTGTCTGCCTGGGCGCCGCGGATCGCCGCCACCAAGGCAGCACTGTCGAAATCTGCCGCGACAGGATCGGGATTCAGGATCATCGGCACCGTGTGCGTGCTTCCATCCGACAGATAGTGGATCTTCTGCTTCGTCGCGAAGTCAACGAGGTAAGACTCCACTCCTGCTTCAAGCAGCCCTTTGACCACCTCGGGGAAGGTCATCTTGCCTTGCTGTGTTGCGATCGCCAGTTCGTGAATCACTTGTTTGCTCATCTCATCTCCTTTATTCGGTCGGAAGTGTTTGCAGCCTGACCTTACAAACTTTTCCAGCAACCGTTATCATCAAAGCTAATACTTCAGATTCGACGTGTGAAAGGACTGCTGATGTCTGTTTCTGTAAATCGTGTTTGGCGACAATTGCCTGATGAGACCAGAGTCGCTGCCTGCAAACTTATTTGGGCTGAGTCAACCGGCGCGTCGAAACAGGTCCTCATTGCCGCACTCGCAAAAACGAAGAAACTGCGTGAAGTATTTGTCCGCAAATCTCCGATAGAGCGGCTCGTCAACTGGACGGCCACAACCATGACGTTGCCTGACCCAATCGTGGAAGAGATGCTGAAGAAGTACCTTCTCCATGAGCATCGCGCCGTGATTATCCGCTTTCTCGAATTGCTCCAAATCCCCCATACCGAGGGCATGATCGAGGAGAACTTTGACTACGCCACTCTGACCAATGAGCGCGTCCAGGAGGCTGCACGTAGCTTACTCGCATCAGAAGATCGCATGGGCACAGAACTTTACCTGAAGTACCTCGTGCTTCAAGGCGGACCCTGGGAAGGGATCGATGAAATTCTGCCGACTGGAGAGTAAAGGCCGCTTGCCGGTGTTCCGCTTTATCATCGGCAGCGCCGGGCACCCTATGACTGGGAATATGGAGACCAATCGGAAGGTATGCTTTCCGATTGGTCTTATGCGAGTTCGGTACCCTTGATTGTTGGTGGATTCTCGAATGAAGACAACAACAGGGAAAAACAGTCATCGATAATCGGTTACGAGCGGTTCTCGGAATTCGTCCCCAATTATGCTGTTTGGGCCATAGGTCACTTTCGCACTGTCTGAGTCCGAATTCCGCACTGGGCGACTTTCGTTCCCTATTTGCGCTCGACAAGCGAGTTGGCGGTTTTTTGGGGGGGCGAGACATTCCTTCCCGCTTGGGTGTACTTCATCATTTCGGGGCGAGGTCACCGTACCAATAGGCTGCTGTAACGCCACCGTCCATGAGAAAGTCGCTTCCGGTGATGAACGCGCCGTCAGGGCCCATGAGCAGCGCACCGACGGTCCCCACCTCATCCGGCGTGCCCGCTCTTCCTACCGCTGACACTTCCATCATGCGCCGATAGCCTGGCCCGCGCGGTCCTTTCAGTTCGTCGTTCGCAAGAGGAGTGATGATGATGCCTGGACTAATGGTGTTGACGCGAGCGCCGCGCTTTCCCCACCGAACTGCCTCGGCCATCACGCGCAGGGAGTTCCCGCGTTTGGAGATCTGGTATGCGTGGAGGGAGTCTTTGATCTGGTCCGGCTGAAGCATGGGGAGCGCGAGCAACTCTTCGACGGGAGTAGTGGCAAGTAGAGCGTTCTGTTCCGTCGAGAGCGGCCCCAGGCGGTGGCCGGACTGGGAGGCGATCACGATGCCGGAGCCTCCGCGGGCGATGACGTTGCCGAACTCCTCCAACACAAGTGCAGTGCCGTAGAGATCGACCTTGAGGATCGTGTCAGGAGAGGCCTGCGAAGGCGAAACACCTGCGGCATGGATGACACCGAAGACTTCGCCGAGCTTGGTGGCCGCCTCAACAAGAGCATGAACCGAAGCGCGCAAGGAAACATCGACCGTTGCCGTACTGACGCTAAAGCCGGCATCGAAAAGAACCTTCGCCGCCGCATCGGCGTTTTCCTGCCGTATATCGGCAAGTAAGACATGTTTGCCTGCACTGACCCGCCGCACGATTGCCTGGCCGATCGACCCTGCTCCGATGACTACGATCACACCTGTCATTTCAAACCCCTCTCTGTCACATTCATTGGACTTGTATTTCGCTCGAAGATTCTAGTGTTATTGATGTGTCGCAAGAAACGCATTCATTGCCTTGATGTCGAGCACCTGGTACCGAACAGCCGTCACCACTGAGTCTTCACTCTCCGCCGGCGTCAGATTGAGATGGATACTTACTCCGCAATTCGAAGGATACAAGGCGTACGGAGGCTTCATTAGGCCCGCGGTCGATTTTACAGTGTGCTGCTCGTCCGGCTTTGCACTCGGTGCCGGTCCGAAGGGCAACCATGCCTCGCCTGACTCTGGCCTGCATTGCGCAGGATTGGAGAGAGGCGCGCCGGACAGGTCACTGAACCACCATGTGTCACCCTTGGCATATTTGGCGGGCGTCCAGGTTTGCTTCGTAATGAGAGCGCGCAGAATAGACACTGTTGGTTGCTGACCTGGAGGCAAGAACGGTAGCTGTCCCGGAGGCAGCAAATGCACAACGGAAAAGGCAGCCACTTTGCCGTCGATCAACGTGAATGCATAAGACTCCATTTCAGTTTCTGCGAGAAGATAGTGCATACCGGGATAGTCGGAAGCCTGACTCGCATAAACCGGTGCGTTTGAAACCAGTGCGGTCTTCACTTCAGTCTCATTCATGCCAAGCGCTATATTCGCCAACTTTACGTTCTGCCCAAGAGATGATTGAGCGAACACGATCAGACTTGCGATCACGAGTTGCAATTTGCACTTCTTCATTTCGTATGCCTCTCCTTCCCTCAGCGGCAGCGACTAACGGCGGTTGGCTGACAAGGCGTGCAGATCGTCCTTTACCCGCTGCGGTTCAGCTTCCAGCGGCTGGTTCGGCATGTCTCGTACCCCATGAAGACTGCTGTTTGAGTCCGGATCAAGGGCCGCGAACAAAGGATCGAGATCTTCCTGCGCCGGGCCTTTGGTTGCGACAAGCTCAAAAGTCTTTCGCAGCGCCTTATCCGACGCCAGACTACTGACCAGAACTTCTGCAATCTGACGCCGTGCGATAACGCCATCACTGGAATTGCCTGACTGGCGGGTATCACCTTGCAGGAAGACAAGCTTGTGCTCATCAGCCTTGTTGTAGTCAAACCATCCGGGACGCACGATCGTATACGGCAATCCGCTGGCGCGCACCAATCTCTCCGACCGCCGCTTCCAATCGTGAGCTTCAGTTGAGCGGTTGTAGGCGCCGTCGCGGTTCGTGACGCCGATGGAGGTCATCAGCGCGACGCGCACATGCCGAGAGCCGAGTGCTGCAAGAATATTGCGTACGCCGCCATAGTCGATGTTCTCTGCTCCGACCTTTCCTGCGCCGTCCGACCCAAGCGTGAAAACAATAGCATCGACACCATCCACCGCGGCGGCAAGCGTCTCGGGGCGGATGACATCTCCGATGATCAACTGCACTTCCTTGGGGAATTTCCGTGCCTTGGCACGATCTCTCACCAGCGCGCGCACAGTGAATCCCTTTTCGTGCGCAACGTCTACGACGTGACAGCCTATGCTGCCCGTAGCGCCAACCACCAGCACCGTTTTTATTTGCTCGTTCATTCGGCCTCCAGTGACTCTGCTCCCCTTATCTATGCAGCTTTGTAGGGCGCGACTTCGTCAATGGCGCGCAGTGCATTGAGGGTGCGTGGATATCCAATAAAGGGCAGAAGCTGGGTAACGACATCGATGAGCGTCGCGCGGCTGTTGCCCACACGCAGATTGCCTGCAACATGCCCCTTAGCCTGCGGGTCGCATCCGCCAAGGGAGATCAACATGCTGAATGTCAGTAGCTCGCGCGTCGCGAGGTCAATGCCGGAGCGTGAAACGTAATCGCCAAAACAGTTCGCTGCAAGAAAGCGATGAATATGCTGCTCGTCTTCGGGCGCCGCTTCGAGCATCTTTTGGAGGCCCTCTTCGCCTGCAATCCTTTTCTGTAAAGCGAGCCCGTTTTCCGCACGAGTCTCAGGCGTGGTTGTGGACTGGCCCGGCAGGGGCAGATTGATGCGGCGCTCCGCGAGTACCTCGTTGGTCGCATGCAGGAAGTCGTAGACCTTGGCCATCCCCACATAGGGCACAGCCTGGTAGACGATTTCTTTGACCTCGGCGGGAGTGACTCCAACAATGAGCGCTGCGCCGAGCATCACCCGGTACTCGCGCAAAGCCTGGCAGGCAATCATTGACGCGAGCTGAACCATCAGGCGTGTGCGTGGGTCCAGGTTGCCGTAGGTAAGCACCTCGTCAAATGCGAAGTTGTCAAAAACCTCGATGAGCTCCGGGTCAGTCATCGCCAGGGTTGAAGTGTAGACGGGGAAGAGCTCATCGTGGTTCTTTCGTGCCTGTTCGCTGATAGCCATTGCGAATCTCCTAATCTTTCGAGCGCTCCCCGGCATATGCCCGAGCCAGGGAGGCTTCTTTGCCGAGAGCAGCCGGCTCTAGCGGCCGACGCGACTTGCGAGTTGCGCGGGATAGCGGGCACCCTGCACCTCAATGCCGGAAACCGCACTCTCGATCTCAGCAAGATCGCCAGCGGACAACTCCACAGCAGCCGCGCCGAGGTTCTCCTGCAGCCGATGCAACTTGGTGGTTCCTGGGATGGGGACGATCCATGGCTTCTGCGCAAGCAACCAGGCGAGAGCAATCTGCGCATTGGTTACGCCTTTTTGTGTAGCGATCTTGCCGAGCACATCTACGAGCGTCTGGTTATCCCGTACAGTATCTTCATCGCCAACTCTTTTTGCGAAATAGAAACAGCAAGTTGACCAGTGTTCTGGTTTCGGACTCTAACCGTCCGAAAGCGATCCACCATTCAATCTATGCCTGCCAAAATTAATCTGGCAAACTGAGATTTAGTCCTCCTGTTCGGTCAACATAACAGTTGGCGATCTTGTGTGAAGCGAGAGTTTTTCCCTGGCACGTTGGCGCTTCGCCAATGAACGATCTAAACTGTGAGCGTGATTCCTGCAGGAGACAGTCTTAACGATGAAAAGGCAAGGACCCGATATCATCTATTCTCCAAGCGATCTTATTCGCTATGCTCAATCGCCATTTGCATCGTGGATGGACCGGTATTACTTGGAGCATCGCGATGCGTTGGCACCCGATCAAGAGACCGAGGACCAAAAGCTCATCGCGCGGACCGGAGAACAGCATGAACGCGCCGTGCTTGACGAGTTCAAGTCGTCCGTCCTTGATTTGGTGGAAATTCTGAAAGACGATACTGCGGCTGCCCATCAGGAGACGATTGCAGCCATCAAGGCGCAGGCTCCTATTATCTACCAGGCAGCGTTGCAAGATCGGCAATTCGCCGGCTTTGCCGACTTCCTCATACTCGAAGACACGGGACGATATGAAGTGTGGGATACGAAACTTGCTCGCTCACCCAAACCTCACTATGCCATTCAACTTTGTTGTTATTCGGAGATGTTTGCCGCCACCACTGGGGAGCAGATGCCGGAAAAGTTCGGGATCATTCTTGGAAGCAAAGACCGAGTTGAATTTCGAGTAGAGGACTTCATTCACTACTACCGGCGAGTAAGGGCGAACTTTCTTTCTTTGCAGGAGAGCTTCACTGGTAACATGGCAGATCGCCCTGAACCGCTCCCGATGGCTGATCATGGCCGCTGGACGTCTTATGCGGAAAAATTCTTCGACGACACAGATCACCTCGTCAGAGTCGCGGGAATCACTGTCGGTCAGATCAAGAAGCTGAAAGGAGCTGGCATTGGAACGATGGCGGACCTCGGTGCGGCCTCTGGAACATCGGTCCCTAAACTGGCCGCCGACTCGTTTGAAAAGCTTGTCGCCCAGGCTCGCCTCCAATGTCAAACACGCACTGACCGATTAAAGAGACCGGATGCACCCGCGAGGTACGAGATTCTGCCCCAGGTCGGAGCGAACGGCGAACCTGTTGGGCTTGCCGCATTGCCTCCTGATCATTCTGCCGATGTTTATTTCGATATCGAAGGCTATCCTCTGTTACCAGGGGGTCTTGAGTATCTCTTCGGGGTATGTTTCGTAAGTGAACAAACTCGCGCGCTGGAGTTCAAGGATTGGTGGGCACATGACCGAATGGAGGAAAAGCGCTCCTTCGAGGAATTTATCGACTGGGTCTTTGGGCGTTGGAAATCAAGCCCAGATATGCACATCTACCATTACGCTGCATACGAAGTGAGCGCGGTAAGGCGACTGAGTACTCGCCATGATACCCGCCAAGATGAAGTAGATACTCTTCTCAGAAACGAAGTATTTGTCGATCTCTATCAGACCGTCTGTCACGGTCTACGCATCGGTGAGGAAAGCTATTCGATCAAGTCGGTGGAGCATCTCTATAGGCCAGCGCGCTCTACCAAAGTCGCCACGGCTGTTGATTCCATAGTTCAGTATGCACACTGGTTGGAGAGCGGACAGCCGCGCGGTTGGCCAGACAGCACAATCCTAAAAGGGATCCGTGATTACAACGAGGATGATTGCAAGTCTACGGCGGAATTATTGCAGTGGCTAAGAGCGGTTGCGGAAGAAAGCGATATTAACGTCACATACTCTCTCGCTATCGCAGCTGCCGCTGCGGCACCCGCTCAAACTCAGCCGAAAGTGCTGCCTCCAGAGGTTATCGCTAGACTTGCAACTATAGGATCGCTTCGCGAGCGGGGCGATGAGTTCTCCCTGGCTCTTGCTGACTTGCTAGATTTCCACCGCAGGGAAGAAAAGCCGATTTGGTGGCGGATGTTTGATCGCTCCGTGGCAACAGCTGAAAAGCTTCGCGACGATTCGGGATGCATTCAAGGTGTCCGGGCCGTTGGCTTCCCAACATCAGAGAAGCTATCGCAAGTGCAAGCATACCGCTTCGATTCGTCACAGGAATGTAAACTCACTGCTGATGGAAAGACCTCTGTCATGTTCACGTATGACCTTGAGGGAAAATTCACCCTGGCCGCGCTTGATACGTCCGAGGGCACGCTTCAGCTCAAGATCGGCAACAAGGGGTTGAAAGAGAAGTTTGGCGGTTCCTTCCCTCGTCAAGGATCACTCATCCCGTACGAGTACGTACAAGCAGCTGCAATTC
>Ga0181528_10001639_pt1 | contig 13871 bp, 11 predicted proteins | sample PEATcosm2014_Bin_47_FD_119742 | JGI IMG/M metagenome (GOLD analysis project Ga0181528, IMG submission 119742) | Peatland microbial communities from MTU Mesocosm Facility, Houghton, MI, USA - PEATcosm2014_Bin10_10_metaG | ecosystem: Environmental > Terrestrial > Soil > Wetlands > Peat | place...
GAAGTACGCTGGATTGCTGGTAATGCCGGCCGGATTCTTTCTCGCTCTGGCCGCGCTGGTGCTTTTTCCTGACCCGGTTTCGCGCGCCGCCTTCGTTCTCTGCGGCCTGGGCGTCGAATGCCTGGGACTCGGCGTCGCTGTGCGCGGACACATGGCTGCGCGGGGAGAGAGCCGCTGATGAACACTCCGCCTCCCATCTCCGATGCTCTCTTCGCACTCACGCTTGCCCTGCTGCTGGTGGCTCCGCTGGCCATCGCCGGGGTGGCCTTGATCAATACCGGCCTGGGCCGCTGCCGCTCCGCCGCGCAGGCTCTGCTCGGCAATCTGGCGATGGTTGCGGTCACCGCCATTGTCTTCGCGCTCGTGGGCGCCACCTTTGCCGGATGCCTTCCCGGCGGTGCAGGCCACATCCTGCATCTTGCCGGCAAGCCCTGGAGCTGGCTGGGCGAGGGTCCTTATCTGCTCGGCGGCTTGAGCAACACTCCGCTGCATTCGCAACTGGCTCTGGTCTTCGAGTTGATGGCCATAGCCCTGGCCGCGCTGATTCCCTGGGGATCGGGTGCGGACCGGCTGCGTTTGACCGCCGGCTGCGCCATCGCCGCTCTCATGGCCGCAACCGTTTTTCCGCTGCTCGCGCATTGGGTTTGGGGTGGCGGCTGGCTGGGGCAACTGGGCGTGAATTTTTCCCTCGGCGCGGGATTTCTGGACTCGGGCGGCGCGGCTACCGTGCAGGTGCTGGGCGGTTTGAGCGCGCTGGCCGTCGTCTGGATCGCCGGTCCCCGCAAAGGCAAATTTCCCAAGGAGGGCTTGTCGACGGCCCTACCCGGGCATAATGCCGTGTATGTGCTCTTCGGCTGCCTGCTGGCGTTGGTGGGCTGGCTGGGGTGGAATGTGGCCGGCGCGGTGCTCTGGCTTCATGCGCCGCTGGCCCTGCTGCCCGTTACCGCGATCAATACGCTGCTCTCGGCCGCGGGAGCGCTCGCTTCCACCTTCGCGGTGACGCGCTTCCGCTTTGGCAAGCCGGATGCCAGCCTCTGCGCCAACGGCTGGCTGGCTGGACTGGTAGCTTCCAGCGCCTGCGCAGGCCTGGTCACGCCTATTCAATCTCTCTTCATCGGAGTGGTTGCCGGCATTGGGACGCCGCTTTTGGTGGAGGTGCTGGAGCTGGCTCTCTCCATCGACGATCCCTCCGGCGCGATTACCGTGCACGCCGTCGGCGGCCTGTGGGGATTGCTGGCCGCGGGCATCTTCGCTCCGCAACCCGGTCAACTGCTAGCGCAACTGGTGGGCATCGCTACACTTCTCGGCGTGATGCTGCCGCTCGTCTACCTGCTCTTCTGGCTGCTCAATCGCGTAGTTCCCTTCCGCGTGGACGCCGACGGCGAGCGCATCGGCATGGACCTGCATGAACTGGGCGGCGGCGCCTATCCGGAGTTTGTGATTCACCGCGATGAATCCTACCGGTAGAGAGTGAACTCCAGGGCTTCCATGAGAAGACGCTCATCCTTTGGATAGCCTTCTCCCGGCTTATATTTTGGCGTCTTCTGCCGATACCATTCTCAGGATACGCAGATTGGAGACGATCCCTGCCGCCCTTCCAGGCATCGTGCTTTCTTGTTTTTCTGAACCGCGATCTCGCCCATTGGGCCTGCAGAAGGTTGGGTGTGAATCGTCACAGGATCCTCAGCGGAGTTGGATTGCGATGACATCTCTGGCTCAACTCGGTTGTTCCGGCGTTGCGATGATTTTAGGAGGGGAGATTTCTGCGCGGCTAGTCTTCTGGATATCCGCCGGACTCTGGCTCGACATTCGCTGGGTTGTTCTTGCTACCCTCATGCTTCTGTCGGCAGGCGTGGGCGCGCTGATTGGCTGTTCTTACGCGAAGAGGGGGATGAAGAAGCGCGTGATCGAATCTGCAGGGCGCGAGCTGGAGATGCTGCGCGCTGTGATCTCCAATATGCCGGACCCGATTTACGTGAAGGACGTGGAGAGCAGATTCGTCCTGGCGAATCAGAAAACGGCAGAGGTGATGGGCGCGGCCTCAGGCGCCGAACTGATTGGCAAAACCGACTTCGATTTCTATCCCGCGGAAAATGCAGCGGCCTTTGTCGAGGATGAACGGAAGATCATTCGTTCCGGACAGCCGCTGGTAAACAAGGAAGAAGGGATTCAGAAAACCGGCGGGAAGTCCATCTGGACTTTGACAACGAAGGTTCCCCTCTTCGACCCGGCAGGCAGCCCCATCGGCCTCTATGGCATCGGGCGCGACATTACGGCGCTGAAGGAAGTTCAGGCTGAGCTAGGACGAGCACGCAAAGAGTTGGAATTCAAGGTGGCGCACGACAGTCTCACCTCGCTGCTGAACCGCGAGGCGATTCTGGAGATGCTCGAACATGAGCTGAACCGAAGCATACGCGAGAATGGCCATATGGTCGTGCTGCTGGGAGACCTGGACCACTTCAAAGATATCAACGATACCTATGGACATCCGGTCGGCGACGAGGTTCTGCGCGAGGTGGCCTGCCGGCTGCAAAGAACCGTGCGCACCTACGATCTGGTGGGACGATATGGCGGTGAGGAATTCCTGATTGTGCTGCCCGGCTGCAAGGAGAAAACCGCATGGGCGCGTGCCGAACAGTTGCGAGAGGCTATTGGCGCTTCACCGGCTTCAACCGCCAGCGGTCCCATCTCAATCACTCTCAGCGTAGGTGTTCTGGATGCGCGGGAGTGGGGCTGGCCCTCCTCCGCAGAGGTTTTGCGCGAGGTGGATCGCGCTCTATATGCGGCGAAGAACGCCGGCCGCAACTGCTGTATGCTGGCCGCGCCTCCGCTGCAAGTCTCCGCCTGACGGTTCCGACGAATTGGTGAATGGAAGCTCCGGCGCGCGGCCTTCTACCGCCGCGCCAGCAGCAGCATCAGCACGAAGAGCGCGATCGGCGCGAGCACCAGCCCCGCGTAGAGCATCAGCTTGCGTCCATTGGGCAGAAAGCGTCCGTGCAGCGGCGAATTCCGCCCGCTCTCCTCGACGCCCACCAGGTCCTGATGTTCCAGCTCCCACGCCATCTCGGCTGCCGTGGCGTAGCGATGACGGGGATCGCGTTCCAGAGCGCGATTGAGAATCTCCTGCAACTCCGGTGAAATCTCCGCCCGCAGTTTGCGCGCCGGCCTGGGATCGTTCAGCACGCGCTCGTTCATCACCGCCAGCGGATTGGGTCCGCTGAAGGGCGGCTGGCCGGTCAGCATCTCATAAAATATCGCGCCCAGCGAATAAATATCGCTGCGCTGATCGCCGCGCTGCCCCTTCACCTGTTCGGGTGAGATATAGTCGGGCGTGCCCAATAGAGGCGATGGCCCGGCAAAGGTCAGCCTGCGCGCGTCTTCTTTCATGGCAATGCCGAAGTCGATCAGCTTGATGTGGTCCTCGCTATCCACCATGATGTTCTCCGGCTTCAGGTCGCGGTGCACCACACCATGCTTGTGCATATAGTCCAGCGCATCACAGATGGCCACCGTGAGTTTGACGGCCCTCTCGATCGGCAGCTTGCCTTCTTCGTTGAGAGTCGCTCGCAGCAGGCGTCCATCCACCCACTCGATCACCATGTAAGTCCGGCTGCGCTGCTCCGGCTCGTAGGTCTTGACAATGCCGGGATGGTCCAGCTCCTGGCCAATCTCCTGTTCGCGCTTGAAACGCTCAACCAGAATCGGGTCGGACTCCATCTCCGCATGGGGAATCTTGATGGCTACGAGCTGGCCATTCTTCAGGTCGGTAGCCTTGAAGAGCGTCGACATCCCGCTCTGCGCGACCGTCGCGTCCAGCCGGTAGTGGTCCAGCACGTCTCCAGCTTCCATGATTGTCATCAGTTCACATAGCATAACAATTCGATCCTTTCGCGCAACTCAATCCTTGCACGGAGTTCGTAAAAGATTCCTCAAGAAGACTGAAAGAAATCATCTGGAAATCCACAAAAACTCCGCAGGATGGCGCCGGCAACTCTGCAATAATCTCCGATTTGGAAGGAAATAGTCTCCCTTGCGGCCTCCTTGCGCCCATGACAAAAGCGGCGATCTTGCCCGCAGGCGAAAATTATTCGTCTTCTTCATGCGTTCCTGATGTGTTCCTCACGGGAATTTTATGGGCCGCCTGCATTACTGGAGTTAATCCGATTTGACCGGAGCACTTCACTGGGCAGGTGATCCTGCCTTCGGGAATTCGCTATCAGACGAATTTCGTTCAGCGTCTTGTCACATAAACCTTTTCTTTTGGAGGAACAGCGCCGATGATGATGAATTCGAACCGCATACTGCAGACGATGGCCGGGGCGGCCATGACCATTGCCATGGTGGCTGGCGCGCAAACGCCTGCTCCAGCAACGCCCGCACCTGCGCCGGCAGCCACTCCGGCTCCGGCCGATCAGCCTGCGGCTGCACCCACTCCGCTCTCCACATTCGTTCTTACAGGTCCACTCCAATGGCTGCCGCCGGCGACCTTCGATGCCGGTCCGTTGGGCAAGCTCTCCGTCAATGGCATTGTGACCGGTTATTCGGTCTTCCAGAACAATCCCGTGCCGGGAGATGACACTGCGCAGGCCACTCTGAGCAACGGTCAGATCTTCATTCAAAAAGCGGACGGAAAGCTTCAGTACTACATCCAGGCGGGCGCGTATACCATGCCGACGCTGAGCGTGCCGTTTCTCAGCGCCCAGGATACTGTAAAGAATTTCTACGGGCCTGTTCCGGTCGCTTACTTGAAGTGGCAGGCGGGCAAGAACACGCAGTTCCTCATCGGCCAACTTCCCACTCTGATGGGCGCCGAGTCCACCTTCACCTACCAGAACTTCAACGTCGAGCGCGGCATCATCTGGAACCAGGAAAACGCCGTCAATCGCGGCATTCAGATCAATCAGACCCTGGGCAAGTACCTGTCGGCAGCGGTTAGTTGGAATGACGGTTACTATTCCAGCCGCTACTCGTGGATCTCAGGCTCGCTGACCCTAACGAAGGGGCCTCATAGCCTGGTGTACGACGGGATGGGGAACCTCGGACAGACCGTCTATGAGACAGCGGCTACGCCGATCCAGAACAACGGCTATATGCACGCTGTGATCTATACATACACCAAGGGCCCCTGGATCATTTCACCGTACTTCCAGTACGGCAAACTGCCGGTCAACGCGAAGGTGGGCGTGCCCACGGGCACATCCGCAACCGGCGGCGCGATCAACGCCAGCTATGCCTTCAAGAGCGGCTTCTCACTTCCGGCGCGCCTGGAATACCTCACGAGTTCGGGAAGCGCAACCGACGGATCGGTCAACCTGTTGGGCTTTGGACCGGGCAGCGCGGGCGTTACTTTTACCGCCACGCCAACCTATCAAAAGGGAGGGATGTTCGTTCGCGGCGATCTTGCATGGGTGCACGCCACGGACAGCACGCCGGGGGATGTCTTTGGCAAGACGGGAACGAATGCGGATCAGTTCCGGACGGTACTTGAATTCGGCTTCATCTTCGGCAATAACATCACCGCGAAGTAGCCGAGCCGCTCGATGGCAATTCCGGCAGGCATATCCCACGATGTGCCTTGCCGGGGCTGCCGCACAAGTCAACCGAGAATTCACACGTTGTAACCAGAAGCTTCGCGGTCCGAGTCGGGTTTCTTTATTTCAACTTTATCGCGACGTCTTTAGGATTCAGCTTACTCGAGCAGTTACCCCATTCGGCCCGTAGAAGATTGCGGAGACGGGCGAGCCAAACGTAGATCCCGGAGGCGCACCGCCGGGAGCGATCTCAAGAACCTCACCTTCCAGGAGAATGCACATGGCAGATCAAAAAGCACCTCAAATGCAAGCCACCCTGGGCCTCACCGGGCTGACGAGCAACGCAATGGCCCTCATCGCCCCCGGCGCCTTTCTTTGGCTCACCTTCGCAATCCAGGCTAATACCGGAGTCGCCGGTCAGCCCTCCACCGCGCCAGCTATGTGGATCGGCATCTTTGTCTCCCTGCTGCTCTGTCTGGCCACCGCAGTCTCCTACGCGGAGATTTCCAAGCTCTATCCCGGCACCGGCTCCAGTTACTACTACGCGGAGCAGGCTCTCTTGTCCCAGGACAAGATGTTCAAGTACGCACGCGTCGCCAAGTTCATCGTCGGATGGGGCTCCCACCTCTACTACTGGGTCTATCCCGGCGTGATGGTCGCCGTCACCGGCGTCTTCTGCGGCTATGTGGTTGGCTTCCTTTACCCCAGCTTCATGAGCGGCTCGAACCCCGGCCCAATCTTCATGGCGCTGGTCGCGGTGCTCTTCTCCTTCTTTGTCGCCTGGATCGCCGCCAAGGGCGCAGGCGCTTCGACGGCTGTCAATCTGGCCATCAACGTCATTCAGATCTCCGCGCTGGTCGTTTTCAGTGTCCTGGCTCTCGGCTATCGCGCCAGCCATCCAGCCGGAACCACCGGCCCCACCGCCTTCCAGTACGATGGGCAATCGCTGGCCACCTATAACTACCAGTTCGCCACGGATAAGACCGGAGCAACTCTGCGCGACTCCAGCGGCAACCCTCTGCCATTGCTGGACTCAGCCGGCAAGCCCGTGCCTTACGTGATCACCTACCCGGAGACCGATGCAACCGGCAACTTCCTGACTCACCCCAACGCGGCTTCCGTGGTCTCGGCGCACAAGATAAGTTATATGTTCATTCAAGCCACAGTCGCCATTCTAATTCTGGTCGGCTTTGAGTCGGTGACCTCGATGGGAGGCGAGGCTAAGAATCCCACCAAACATATTCCCATCGCTGTCATTGCCTCATTGCTCATACAAGGTTTGATCTGCTACCTCTTTGAGTATTTTGCGGCTAATTACTTCCTCAACTCCGGGTATACCATGGCAAGCGCAGGAAGCTCTGCGGCGCCCATCGGCGACATGATGATCATCGTCGGCGACGCGCTGCTCGGCCAGGGCCACGGTAAATACTTCATGTTGGCGGAGGCCTTCACCGTCTTCCTGGCGCTGATCGGCACCACCCTCAGCTGCATGAATACCGGCGCTCGCGTCACCTACGCGATGGGCAAGGACGATGAGGCTCCCGAGCACTTCGGCATCCTTCATGCCGGGTCCCTCTCGCCGCGCAAGGCCATCTGGACGCTGGCCTGGATCTCCGCGGTCATCGGCGTCGTTGCCGTCAGCCTGGTCTTCGGCGACGCCGGCGCGCCCACCGACGCAGCCATCGCCGCGCTGCCCCACGGCATCTTCTCCAGCGTCGGCTATCTACCGCACGATACGCTGGCGGCCTTGCCCAACTCGCTGCTGGCCATCACCCTCACCTCCAACTTCGGCACCTTCATCCTCTATGCACTCAGTTGCTTCCTGTGCATTGTGGCCTTCCACGGGCGTCCTGACCATAGTTTCCTCAGGCACACCCTCATCCCCGGCTTCGGATTGCTCGCCAACCTGGTCTGCATGGGCTTCTACCTGGCCGGCCCCATCTTCAATCTGGGAACCCTCAAGGAACCGCTGCTCGCTCTCGGCATCTCGGCCGTCTGGGGCATCTACGGCGCCATCTACTTCATCCGGTCTTCCAAGAAGAAGGGCAAGGATATTCTCCTCGCCACCAAGTAAGCCCGGCTGATTCACAACTCACGATCAACCGCTGGGTGGTTCTCTCTGCCATGCAGATTCTGGCAGGGGGAGCCACCCGGCACTGGTTTAGTAGACAATTAGGAAACACATCGATAGAAAGACATCTTTCCTGTGCGGATGGATAGGAATTCCAGGCGGCAATACTCATGCTCGACGTTCACTTCGGTCAGGCCAGCGATTTTGGCAAAGTTCGCACCAATAATGAAGACGCGATGGCGTCGTTCATTCCTGCATCGCGCAAGCAGGCCCGCACTCATGGGTATCTCTTCGCCGTCGCCGATGGCGTAGGCGGTATGGATTTTGGTGAGGTAGCCTCGGCCACGGCAGTCAAAGTGATGGTTGAGGGGTTTTCCAGGGCGCCATCCGGGACGATGCTCCCCACTCTTCTCCCGCGGCTCATCGAGCAGGCAAACTCCGCAGTACACGACTGTTCGCTGCGGCCCGAGTACCAGGGCAAGAGAATGGCTTCAACGCTGGTCACCTGTGCGCTGCGCCACGATCAGGCCGTAATCTGCCACGTGGGCGACTCGCGCTGCTACCTGGTCCGCAATGGCGTGGCCAGGCAGGTGACTCAAGACCATACCTGGGTCAACGAGCAGAGAAAGCTGGGCCTTATCTCCGCCAGCGAGATGGCAGGCTCCGAGGCGCGCCACGTCATTCTTCGCTCGCTGGGGCCGGAGATGTTTGTCTCTCCGGATACGAACGTCCTCACCCTGCTGGCCGGCGACATTCTGGTGCTCTGCACCGACGGGCTGCACGACGAGATGAGCGAAACGCTGATTGCCGGGATCGTCTCCCAGAAAAAGGATATTCAGGAGATTGCCGCCGAGCTGGTCGCTCGCGCCGTTGAGATCGATGGCAATGACAACACCACCGCGCAGGTGATTCGAGTCCGTTCGGTGGAGCAGGTGGGAATGTATCGCGGACGCCCCTACCGGCTTCCCGCCTGAGCGCATTTTTTCGACGCTATCTGCAAATCAGAATGAAAGTTTTACGATTCTCGCGTGGATTTCTTGTACGGTAAAATCAGTCAACAAGTTGGAGTATGACAACCGATGGGCTTTTACGACGGCTTTGAAGCTGGTTCGCAGATCGATTTCTACCGCATCGAAGAGCCGGTTGCTCGCAGCGGCATGGCCTCCATCTACCGCGCCGTCGATCTGCGTGACAACCGCCAGGTGGCTCTCAAGATTCCGCACCCCGATATGGAAGCCGATCCAATTCTCTCCGATCGCTTCCAGCGCGAGGCCGCCATCGGCGAAAAGCTCAATCATCCCAAGGTGATGCGCGTCTTCGGCGGCGAGCAGCGCTCCCGCATCTATATGGTCATGGAGTGGTGCGAAGGGCGGCTGCTTCGCCAGATCCTCGATGAAGGACCGCTCCCCCACGACCGCGCCATCCGCATCGCCATTGCCGTGCTCGACGGCCTCGATTACATCCATGCCAATGGCGTCGTGCATCGTGACCTGAAGCCGGAAAACATCATGGTGGATGACGATGACAACATCAAGATGATCGACTTCGGGATCGCCAGCGATTCGGCTGCCCGCCGTCTTACCTATGCCAATTTCACCGCAACGTTGGGAACTCCGAACTACATCTCTCCGGAGCAGGTCAAGGGAAAGCGCGGCGACGGGCGGAGCGACATTTTTGCGATGGGCGTCATTCTCTATGAGATGCTCAGCGGCAAGCTGCCCTTCTCCGGGCCTTCGCCCCTGGCCGCGATGAACGACCGCCTCTTGAACTATCCTATGCCGCCCTCGATCGCCGACCCAACCATCTCGCCCCAACTGCAAGAGGTGCTCTATCGCGCTCTCGAACGGGACCCCAAGAATCGCTATCCCAAAGCCCACGACTTCGCCTGGGATCTGGCCCATCTGGATCAGGTCGGCGTGGAGGACCGGATCGAGCTGCGCGACTGGCAGAATCGCAAATCCCACACGGGACGCAGCATTCTCTATTACACCGGCCTGGCCCTGATTCCGGTGGTGATTCTGCTTTTGATGTTTCTGGTTGCCCATCACCAGCGATAAGCGAGACGCTCTCAAGACAAAGAAGGCCGGCCCCCGGGCCGGCCTTCTTTGTCTTGAATGACTTAGCGCTACTTGTTTTTCCGGTGGGATTTGCCGAGTGAGATGACCTCAAGTTGAACCTTGGCCAGTCCGGCCTCTGTCATCTCCAGCTTCTTGGCTGCGCCATAGGAGAGATCGATGATCCGTCCCTCATAGAGGTAGCCGCGGTCGGTGATGCGCACCACCACCGAGCGGTGATTGTCGAGGTTCACTACGCGAACGACCGTGCCGAAGGGAAGAGTCGGATGGCAGGCAGTCATCGCGTACATATCAAAGCGCTCTCCACTGGCCGTGTGGCGGCCGTTGAACTTGTCTCCATACCAGGAAGCAAGGCCGTGGAGGGCGTGAACCGTTGCGGTTTCCGCTGGTTTGTTCGGCGCCGGCAAGACAGGCGTGGGAGCGCCTGGCGTGAGCGCGGGAGGGGCGGTTGCCGCCAACCGGGGAAGCGGCGTATCCGCATGAACCGTCCGCGTGGAGATAAGGATCACTCCGGCGGCCAGCGTTACGGAAGAGGCCCCGATCAGCAGCCACATCCGCAACGAAGATTTCGAGTTCGTGTTGCTTGATTCTCGTCGTTTCACCATCCCATGATTTTACCAATTTGATACTAATGACCTCAACTGTTATCGAGAAGTGCACGTTGAAAAAATGCCCAAAACGGGAAGAATCTTCCCTTGCATTCCAGATAAACCCTTCTCTTGCTATTACTTGCAAAATGCACTCATTATGGTGCAAATTGCCGATTTTTCCACAACTGGAAGTTTCTTTGCTCCACCAAACCTCGCGCACGGAAAAATCGCCTTTGCAGAGTATTTATTCCCTTCTTGCTACGGTGAAATTGACGATACAGAAAACAGGAGGACGAGATGAATTTCAGCGCAGCGGGAATGGATTTGCTGAAGAAATCGGAGGGTTTTCGTGATCGCACCTACCGGGATGTGGCAGGGCTTCCGACGATCGGCTACGGACATCGCCTCCTGCATCCGGAGTCCTTTCCCAACGGAATCGACGAGCCGCAGGCCGCCAATCTGCTGGCCTGCGATCTGCGCGATGCCGAGCAGGCCGTCCAGCGCCTGGTGAAGGTTCCCCTGACGCAGGGGCAGTACGACGCGCTGGTGGACTTCTGTTTCAATCTGGGAGCGGGGAAACTTGCCTCTTCCACCCTTCTCAAGTTACTCAATGCAGGGCGCTACGACGATGCAGTCGAACAATTGCTGCGCTGGGATCATGCTGCCGGCCAGGAGGTGGCTGCCCTGAAGGCTCGTCGCAGCGCCGAGGCCTCGCTTTGGCGCAGTGCTCCAGCCGTGCAGCAAGCGGCCGCCTGACCTCCGGCAGTCAAAAAGAGTGTGCCGGTAAAATTTACAGGGCTGCAACATGCCCGTAACCCTAGAGTCCAACTCGACTCCTATAGTTTTCTTGGACAGAGAGAAAGCGGCTTCCCCCGCTCACCTTGTTGCCATTCTGTCCAGGGTTCGTACTGTTCAGATTCAACTCCCGTCAACCGGTCGCGCAGGAGCATTCCGGCTTGTAGCGCCCCGTTCTGCCCTCTCGACCCCAACTCCCCCAGATCACCCGCGGGTGATTCCACACTCATTTCCCTGAGGAGGTAGTCATGAAGAAAACTCTACTCGTTGCTGCTGCGGCTACAGTTTTTGCAGCAAGCGCTCTGGCCCAGAACGAAGGGCTTGCCCTGGAACGGACTCTGATCCGCCATGTGCTGCTGGTCAGCATCGACGGCATGCATGCAGTCGATTATCTGAATTGTTCACATGGAGTCGCCGGCGTAAATGACGGCAAGCCTTACTGTCCGAATCTCGTGGCCCTCGGCGCCACGGGCATCAATTATGTGGCGGCCAACACCTCCAAGCCATCGGACTCCTTTCCCGGAATGATGAGTATCATTACCGGCGCCACGCCTCGCACCATGGGTGTCTATTACGACGTGGCGTATGACCGCTCGCTCGACGGACCACTGGTGCAGACCGGAAACGGCAATGGGCCTGCGACCGTTCCCTGCGTTGCCGGCGGCGCGCCCACCGGTTTCACCACCGAGTATGAGGAGGGCATCGATCTGAACCAGTCGCTGCTGAATGGCGGCGCGCCGGGTGCAAGCCTGACCGATGGCGGCATCTCTTCGATCGATCCCAAAAAGCTCGACCGGGACCCCGCGGCCGGCTGTGCGCCGGTTTGGCCATGGAACTTTGTGCGAACCAACACGATCTTCGGCGTGATCCATGCGGCGGGCGGCTATACGGCCTGGTCCGACAAACATCCGGCGTACTCGTCAGTGGCCGGACCGGGCGGCAAACTCGACGATTTCTATGCGCCTGAAATCAACTCCAACGTCATTCCTCTGCCTGGCGTGAGCACGCCCGACGGTGTGAGCTGTGCCACAGTGCCCGACGCGGCCGCCGACCTGACGGCATGGACGAACAGCTTTCAAAACATCAAATGCTATGACACCTTGAAGGTCAATGCCATTCTCAATGAGATCAATGGAAAGTGGCATCTGGGCAATAAGACCACCAAGACGCCGACAGTCTTCGGCATGAACTTCCAGGCGGTGAGCGTGGGAGAAAAACTGATCGAAAACGGCTCGAATGGCGGCTACCTGGACGCTGCCGCCACGCCGACCGACAATCTTTTGGGCGAGATCAAATTCGTCGATGACTCGATCGGAGAGATGGTCCATCGCCTGAAGGACCGCGGAATCCTGGACGAGACGCTGGTGATCGTCACCGCAAAGCACGGCCAGTCGCCGATCGATCCCAACGCCTACTTCCCGATTCCCGGCAAGACCAACAACGGCTCTTCGCCAGCCACACTGATTGCAACGGAGCTGCCCGCGGCAATGCCGGCCTCCGAGAACCCATTGGGCAACGGCATCGGTTCCACGGAGGACGATGTTTCGCTGCTCTGGCTCACCGATCCCTCGTATACGAATGCGGCAGTGACGCTGCTTGAAAGCAATCGCGCCGCCGCGGGAATCGGGCAAATCTACTTCGGGCCGACTCTCGCGCTGAACTACAACACTCCCGGATGGTGGCCCAACGGCGATCCGCGCACGCCCGACATCATCGTAACGCCCAATGTGGGAGACACCTACACCGGCAGCAACAAAAAGCTGATGGAGCATGGAGGCTTTGCCCACGACGACACCAACGTGATGTTGCTGCTTTCCAACTCCGCATTCAAGCCGAGGACGGTCTTCAGCGAAGTGGGAACCTTGCAGGTGGCCCCCACGATCCTGCGCGCCTTGGGACTCGATCCGGCTCTGCTTGACGGAGTGCGGCTGGAGGGCACAGCCGCGCTGCCCGACGCGCAGCTTCCGTCCGTACGGTAACCGGAGCACTCCAACCGGAGCAGCCGGGCGGCTGATACTGCCGCCTGGCGCTCCACCTGGTTCTCAAAGCCGGATCAGGATAAAACCGAACCAGCCCCCGCGTATTCACACGAGCTTCGGCGGATGGCTGTGCATACGCCGGGCCTCGCGCCGCTGTGCCAGCCAGCGCACTCCGAGCCAAGCCAGATAGCTCAATTGGATGGCCCAGGTAATGGCATAGGCGGCAACGGTGAACTGATGATCGAGAATGGCTCTTGAATCCATTGTTCTCCTCGTATTCGAATCGACTGCGCGCTGCGATCCGGCTTACAAAAGCTCGTCGAGAGCCGCCTGAGCTTCCTGAGCGGCGATTCTTTGCTGCTGGCGTTCGACCTGGTAGCGCAGCGCAAGGATGAGCACTCCCCAGGCGAGCCAGGCCAGAACATTCCATGCAAAGGCGTGCAGCATCGTCGGGTCCTTGATGCCGGAGTCGGCATCGCCGCCAAAGACCGGCGCGGGATGCTGGGTGCGCCACCAGCGGTTGGACATATAGACGATCGGCACGTCGAGCGCGCCGAAGATTCCCAGGACGGCGGCCAGCGTTTGCATCTGCGGTCCGGCGGCAAAGCGGCGCAGCAAAAGGTAGCTGACGTAGATCAGCCAGAGAACCAGCGTAGTCGTCAGGCGCGCATCCCAGGTCCACCAGATGCCCCAGGCGCGCCGACCCCAGATGGGTCCGGTGATGAGCACGACGGAGCAAAAGACAACGCCCACCTCTGCGCCAGCCAGCGCCCAGGCGTCAGCGATCTGCGCCCAGGCATCGCGGCTGCGGCGAAAGGCGAGGTAGCCGA
>Ga0181528_10001642_pt1 | contig 13856 bp, 14 predicted proteins | sample PEATcosm2014_Bin_47_FD_119742 | JGI IMG/M metagenome (GOLD analysis project Ga0181528, IMG submission 119742) | Peatland microbial communities from MTU Mesocosm Facility, Houghton, MI, USA - PEATcosm2014_Bin10_10_metaG | ecosystem: Environmental > Terrestrial > Soil > Wetlands > Peat | place...
CACTGTTCATGGGTGGAGAGACCACACCCAGCTCAGCGGTCGTGCAGACAGCCGGCCACGGTTATCGCCTACCAGGCCGGTTGTTGAAACAGGAATTTAATCGCGGCGGAGTGATTCAGCGTTTGTTGCTGCGCTATACGCAGGCCTTGGTCACGCAAATGTCCCAGACCGCGGCCTGCAATCGGCATCACTCCATAGAGCAGCAATTATGTCGATGGCTATTATTGACGCTTGATCGCTTGCCTACTAACGAGTTGATCATTACCCAGGAATTAGTTGCTTATGCACTTGGCGTGCGCCGGGAAGGCATAACCGAGGCAGCCGGGAAATTGCAGCGCGCCGGCTACATCAGTTATCGCCGTGGCCACATTTCCGTACTTAATCGCTTAGGACTGGAGAGTTGCGCCTGCGAGTGTTACTCCGTGGTCAAGAAAGAATTTAGCCGTCTGCTGTCGGAGGTGCGTAATCGCGAAGGTATCCAAGCATATTAGTCATTAAGATTGTATGCATCTGTCGCTACCGGTTAGATTTTTAAGGCGGAAATTCGCACATGAATGCCTAGCGACATTGGATGCGTTTGCTTTCCTCGAGCTAACGATAATCGCGGTATTCGCGATCTACATGTGGGGGTATGGCGTTTGTGGGATCGCAATCTTACAAAACCCCGGAAAATATTGATAAAGGTCTGAATTTAATCACAACCAGCGGGTGTATTTTTACCGCTAGTTGAGATTAGTATTTATCAAATACTCACGGTCTAGAATCCGGCAAAGGACCTACATATTTTTGGTAAGCTGAAATCCAGTCGCTGGCGATGGCCCGTTGCGCTTCGTCAATCGGTACTTCGCCGGCGCAAACCTTGCCGTGCAAGACGTTTTCCAACTGATCTTTCACATGCGCGTTTAGCGGTTCGGTAATATAAGACTCAGGCCAGAGGTTGGCGATTTCGTTTGAGCCGCCGAGTTCTAGGCTAATCAAGTGATCGACTTCGTATTCTCTAGGCTGCCTGGTTTCGATGCCGTAATTTTCGTAAACTTGTTTTTTTTCCGCCGCTGACACATTCCGCACTGTTTTCGTATAACCCGGCACGCAGATAACACTGGCGTCAGTGCTCAAGACATCGCCTGGGGTTAGTTGCGGATCCGGAGACAGCGGCGAATCAGCGCGACAAATCGTTGAAATTAATAAACCGCTAAGTAATAAACATCCGGCAAACCTGGCGGGGACGAGGAAAAATCCTTTCTGCTGTTGCTTATGCATAATAATTTTTATTGGCTGATAAAAACTGTATGGTATTACTTGTTTACACTCTTGCCTAGATAATTTGTTTAGTCGCATCCAGTCTTGGCGAGTCAGCCGGGACCACCTGTTATTGCTGGCGCGTAAACAGGCATATTCCGGCCTACATGAGTCTGCTCTTGGTTCGCTAAATCTTACCGGAGCAGCAAAACAAACTTATACCTTGGGCAGTTCCCGCAGTTTTTCCAACACTTTGTCACCAAACTGATCGGTGCTGATCATCGTGACGCCTGTGCCGGGTTTGGATAAATCCGCGGTGGAGTAACCGTCGCCGAACACCGCCTGCATCGCCGCCCAGACATTTCTGGCTTCGTCCGCCATGTCGAAGCTGTTTTCCAGCATCATCGCCACCGAGCCTATCATCGAGTAAGGGTTGGCTATATTCTTGCCGGCAATATCCGGCGCCGAGCCATGCGAGGGCTCGTAGTAGGCTTTGTCCGGGCCGATACAGGCTGAGGGCATTAGACCTAAGGAGCCCAATATGCCGCCGCCCTGATCGCTGAGGATGTCGCCGAACATATTTTCCATCACCATCACGTCAAACTGGGTGGGTTTTAGGCACAAGGCGGTAGCGGCGGAGTCGACCAAACAATTGATCACTTCAACTTCCGGATATTCCTTGGCGACTTCTTCCATCACTTCGTTCCACAACACGCTGGACATCAGCACATTGCTTTTATGAATATTGTGCAGCAATTTGCGGCGCTTGCCGGCCAATTTGAAAGCCGTGTGCATGATGCGGCGGATTTGCTCTTCGTCATATTCCAGAGTTTCGCGCACATAACGCAGGCCTTGCTCGTTGACGCCTCTTTCTTTAGTGCCGAAATACAGGCCGCCGACCAGTTCGCGCACCATGATCAAGTCTATGCCTTCGCCGATGATTTCCGGCTTTAGCGGTGAAAAATGCGCCAGGGATTTCGGCAGCGAAACGGGTCTTAAATTAGCGTAGGTATTATAGCGGCGGCGCATGGGCAGCAGCGCGCCGCGCTCGGGTTGTTTATCGACCGGAATTTTTTTCGATTCTTCATGACTCAAGCCTATCGGGCCTTTTAGGATGGCGTCGGCCTGATCGCAAATGTCCTTGGTGGCTTGCGGGAAGGCATCGCCGGTCTCAAAATAGGCGCAAGCGCCGAACGAGGCGGGCAATAGCTCGAATTTTACCTCATTACGCTCCTCGATAAGTTTAAGAACTTTGATGGCTTCTCGGGTGATTTCCGGGCCGATGCCATCGCCGGCCAATACTGCGATTTTATAGTGCTTCATTATTTTTCTGCTTGCAGCTAAGTGAAGTGGAGAGAACTAAACCGGCTATTTTACTTTAATTACCTTGGCTGCGCTGCCGGAAAAAAACCGCTATTCATATCAGCAATGTTGAAAATAACGGACCTGCGAGTTTCGACATTGCCAAGCACCCGCTAGATAAGGGAAAATGACCGGCTTAGCTTAATGAATTGATCAGCATGAAAACTCAAACTTTAGCCGTCGCCGCGATTTCCAGAAAGATAGAATTGATGGACACTACCTTGCGCGATGGCGAGCAAACCCAGGGCGTCTCCTTTACGCCTATGGAAAAAGTCAGTATCGCCAAGGCATTATTGCAGTTTTTACGCGTGGACCGGATTGAAGTGGCTTCGGCGCGGGTGTCGGACGGCGAAAAGGAAGCCGTAAGCTCAATCAATCAATGGGCGAAGCAAGAAGGCTTTGCCGACCGAGTGGAAGTGTTGGGCTTTGTCGATCACACCCGCAGCGTCGATTGGATTTGTTCCGCCGGCGGGCAGGTGATTAATTTGCTGGCCAAAGGCAGCGAGAAACACTGTCGGGAACAACTCGGCAAGACGCTGGAGCAACACAGCGCCGATGTGCTGCAAACCATAGCCTATGCTCACGCACAAGGCTTGAAAATCAATGTGTACCTGGAAGACTGGTCGAACGGTTACAAAGACAGCCCGGCTTATGTCTACGCACTGATAGAACGTCTGCAACAGAGTCCGGTGACGCATTTCATGCTGCCGGATACCTTAGGCGTCATGGCGCCGGACGAGGTTTACGCCAGTCTCGGCGATATGTGCGGACGTTATCCGGCCTTGCGCTTCGACTTTCATCCGCATAATGATTACGGTTTGGCGACCGCCAATGTGATGGCCGCCGTGCGGGCCGGGGTAAGCAGCGTGCACTGCACCATTAATTGCCTGGGCGAGCGGGCCGGTAATGCTTCCCTGGCGGAGGTGGCGGTGGTGCTGCGTGATAAAATGGCGATGGAATTGTCCATAGACGAAAGCCATTTGGTACGCATCAGTAATATGGTGGAAAACTTCTCCGGCAAGCGCATTGCCGACAATGCGCCGATAGTCGGCGCGGATGTATTTACCCAGACCGCCGGCATTCATGCCGATGGCGACCAAAAAGGCGGCTTGTATAAAACCCGGCTCGGGCCGGAGCGCTTTTCCCGCACCCGCAGCTATGCGCTGGGTAAAATGAGCGGCAAGGCCTCGTTGAAAAAAAATCTGGAACTATTAGAGTTAGATCTTTCCGAAGAAGACCAAAAGAAAGTCTTGGCGCGTATTGTCAGCATCGGCGATTCCAAGCAAACCATTACCACCGACGATCTGCCGTTCATCATCGCCGATGTGCTGGAAAGCAAGAATTACGAGCATATTAAATTATTGGCCTGCTCCATCAACAGCGGCCTGGATTTACAATCTACCGTTAGCCTGCGCGTTGAGATCAAAGGCAATAAACATCAGGCTACTGGCGCCGGCAGCGGCGGTTTCGACGCCTTTATCGACGCCATCAGCAAGGTGCTGACAAAATATGCTTACACCTTGCCCGCCTTGGCCGATTATGAGGTCCGTATCCCCAAAGGCGGCCACACCAGTGCGTTGACCGAATGCGTGATCACCTGGGATTGCGGCGCTGAATTGCGAAAAACCCGTGGCGTGCATGCCAATCAGGTGTTTTCGGGGATTTTAGCGACTATTAAGCTGATCAATAGCCAGTTGCATGAAATGGCGGTTGTCCCGCAAGCCTACATAAGCCCATAAGTAATTCTATCTTTCTAATGCAAGGTATATAGAAATCAAAAGCTGAAGATAAAATCATCTTTTATATCGTAAAATAGTTGCACCTTTTTTACGATGTATCGTATTTTGGTATGCTGCTTATAACCGGGCTATGGCAAGGAAAATAGAACTTTCCGCGAATTACTGACCCTACCGGTTTAGCTTTCTAGCTGGATAATTTAAAAGGTAGCAGTTTTTGCTGACAATCAAGGTTGGGTTTGATAAAGAATTTCTGCAACTTCATCGGCCCCTGGCTCGTTATCGCGAAGTGTTAGCAAAGCGGAAATATCTAGAAGATAACGATTCATTCCTGAAGTCTATCATTGGCGCGTTCAGCAAAAAGCCGATCAATAGCCCCGCCGGCGCCGCGTCCACGAAATGCCGAAATTGGATCGTTTTTGACCGGTTTGACGTGAATACCATGCGAGTCAACTATCCATTCCAACCTGTCTGAAGGTGTTAAATGGAACTGTCGGCGAATTTCTGAAGGTATAACGGTTTGCCCTCTGGAGGTAATGGTGCTTTTCATATACTTGCCCCCTATTGAATTACGATGCTGAGCCCATAGTAATTCAATAGGTTTATTTTGTCGAATTTTCATATGTGTAGTCTATAAATGTAATTGAATCAGCCGGTTGAAGTACTTAGAGCTTTTGGTGGGTGATTGAGATCCTTGGATTGGACTGACTTTATGAACGAAATTTTGATTGCTATCAAAGCCGTTAGCTGAACTGATGGGCGATTAAATGCTTAAATTAACAATTTCGAGAGCTTGACCTAAAATTATTCCGTATTATGATACAAGTCCAATTATTGGAGTTTTGTATGTCTACAGCGTTTAATCAGGCTATGGCCAGCATAAAAGAGCTTTCCGCGAATGAAAGAGCCTTAGTGGCGCATTGTCTTATAGCTTCTTTGGAAACCCAACAAGATCAAGGGGTAGATGATGCGTGGGCGGAATTGGCCACCATGCGGTTTTTAGAACTTGAATCAGGCGCAGTAAAAGGTATGTCTTGGGATGAACTTAAAAAAAGAGTGACAGGCTGAAATGGCGGGGATTATTTTTCATCCCGATGTCTTTTCAGAAGTACAGGCTGCATATGAATGGTATGAAAATCAAGCTTACGGATTGGGCGATGACTTTATTAGGGAATTAGAGGCGGCGTTTCAATCTGTATCCGAATTACCTGAGACATGGCCAAGGTTTAAAGCAGATTATCGGCGCTTTTTGTTGAGTAAATTTCCTTATTCTGTAATTTATCGCGGCAATAAAGATACAATTTTTATTGTCGCTGTTATGCACAACAGTCGGAAGCCAGGTTACTGGAAGGCTCGAAAATAACAAAAATTATATTCGATTAGGTTTAGCAGTTAGCATAAAACAAGAACTGTTGCGTATAAGCTGGTTGTAGAAAATATACAATTCCAGTTGGCCAAATAATTAAACGAATTTGCAGCATTTTTTCCAAATAAATAAATCGATAATATATGAATCAAGAGCGAGTTGAGTTGCATAAAACACATTATCGTGAACTTGGAATTGATAAAATAGAAAATATTGCAGCAAGCCTTAAATCCAATCATGAACTCTATACAGAAGAGGCAAAGCAGGCATTTGCAGAAATATTATTTGAGAAAGGGCTCAAAATTGAAGAACTTATTGGAAATAGAGAAATTAAAATAGTAGAAGAAATAAGAAAAGCAACGGAAAGCCAATATATAAAACACACAAATAAAATAGAGTTAGCAAGGAAATCTGACAGAATATTATCCAGGTTTTCTGGAATAATAAGCTTACCTTTAAGTGTTGTGCTGATATACCTTTCGCTCACGCCTCTGCATATCGGCGGTCTTGTCTCGGCAATAGTCTGGCTAGGTTGTGCAATAGGGCTCACCTTTTTCAACAAGGGCGACTAGTAAATATGCGAATATATAATATAAATCATAAATTTAACAAAAAAGCGCGATGGGTTTCGGCTATCGCCTATACCCATCCTACATTTTAACTGTCCACTAATTGTTAATTATTGACTGTGATCTTGCGATAACGAACATCATGTATTCGGTAATTCAAGACTTGATGAGTAGCTGTTTTTAAATGTACGTTAGGTTTAAGCCCAAAGCCAAGGAAATTCCTGCTTATGCCGCTGCTCATACTGATCAATCTTATCCACATGCTTTAAGCTCAAACCTATATCATCCAGGCCACTCAGCAGATTGCCTTTCCGAAACGGGTCTATTTCAAAACTAAAGCCATTGCCGCCCGGTGTCGCCACTTGTTGATTTTCCAGGTCTACAATGAAACTGACGCCTTCGTTAGCGGCAATCTCGGTCATCAATTTTTCCAACTGGGTTTTATCCACCTTAATCGCCAAGATGCCGTTTTTAAAACAGTTGTTATAAAAAATATCCGCGAAACTACTGGAAATAATGGTGTTGAAGCCATAATCGGCAATCGCCCACGGAGCATGCTCCCTGGACGAGCCGCAGCCGAAGTTATCGCCGGCCACCAGGATTTTTGCGCCTTGGAATTTAGGGTTGTTCAGCTCGAATTCCGGATTGGCGCTGCCGTCGTCGTTATAACGCCAGTCGTGAAACAAATGCACGCCAAAACCGCTGCGTTCCACTTTTTTCAAGAACTGCTTGGGGATAATCTGGTCGGTATCGACATTGCTACGATTCAATAAGGCGGCAATGCTTTCGTGTTTTTGGTACGGTTCCATAATGTTTCCCTAAGCTTAAGCAGTGGTAGTCAGCGTGCGGATATCGACAAAATGCCCTGCCGCCGCCGCCGCCGCCGCCATGGCCGGCGACACCAGATGCGTGCGGCCGCCTTTGCCTTGCCGGCCTTCAAAATTGCGGTTAGAGGTTGAGGCGCAACGTTGGCCTTTAGTCAATTCATCGCCGTTCATCGCCAGACACATGGAGCAGCCCGGATCGCGCCATTCCCAACCGGCGTCGGTAAAGATTTTGTCCAGACCTTCCTGTTCGGCTTGTTGTTTGACATGATAAGAGCCGGGTACGGCAATCGCCGTGACGCCGTTGGCGACTTTCGTGCCTTTCGCCACCGCGGCGGCGAGGCGAAAATCTTCGATGCGGCCATTGGTGCAGGAGCCGATAAACACAAAATCCACCGGAATGTCGGTGATTTTGGTGTTGGGCGTCAAGCCCATATACTCCAACGCGTTTTCACAGGCTTTGCGTTTGATGTCGTCGCTAAAGCTGTCCGGGGCCGGGACGCTGCCGTCGACGCCTATCACTTGCTCCGGCGAGGTGCCCCAAGACACTTGCGGGGCAATCTCCGCCGCTTCCAGCGTCACGGTCAAATCGAAGTCCGCGCCTTCGTCGCTGGGCAGGCTCTGCCAATAAGCCAGCGCCCTTTCCCAATAGTCGCCGGCCGGCGCATACTCGCGGCCTTTAATATAGGCATAGGTTTTTTCGTCGGGCGCGACCAAACCGGCTCTGGCCCCGGCTTCTATCGCCATATTGCATAGCGTCATGCGGCCTTCCATCGACAGGGCGCGGATTGCCGCGCCGGTATATTCGATCACATAGCCGGTGCCGCCGGCCGTGCCGATTTTGCCGGTGATCGCCAAGGCGATATCTTTCGCCGTGGCAAATTTGGATAACTCGCCATTGACCACGATTTGCATGGTTTTAGATTTTTTCTGCGGCAAGGTTTGGGTGGCCATCACATGCTCGACCTCGGAAGTGCCGATGCCGAACGCCAACGCCCCAAACGCACCGTGCGTAGCGGTATGGCTGTCGCCGCATACCACCACCATGCCGGGATGCACGAAGCCATGCTCGGGCACCACCACATGGATCACGCCATTATTCGGGCTTTTCATGTCGTACAAGTTCAGGCCGTTTTCCCGGCAGTTTTCCGCCATGGTTTCGATCTGTTTGCGGGCGATGGGGTCGGCAATCGGCAAGTCGCGATTTTTAGTCGGTACGCAGTGGTCCATGGTAGCCAGAATGCTGTGCGGATTGCGGACTTTGCGTCCGGACAGGCGCAGGCCTTCAAAAGCTTGAGGGCTGGTGACCTCGTGCATCAAATGCCGATCAACATACAACAAGGGCGCTTGGCCGTCCGCATCGACGACCAGATGGCTGTCCCAGATTTTTTCATACATGGTTTTTTTCATTAATTTTCCAATGCTTGCATAGCGGCGCACTGTTGAGCGCCTGATTTGTTACGGGGTATCATGAGCATAGTTAGACTTTGCTTAACGCAGTATTGTCGCTTAAAATAGGCATTCGCCCAAAAATTCTTGTCATTATTCAGCTACAGTATCTTTTTTCGGGTCGCTGACTAATCACAAAAGCTTAACGATCCATAGCCAGCCGAAAGCCCAAATCCGCGTCCCGATCAGCTGCGCCATCGCCGCCGCGGTGATCCGAGCGCACAAATTTGGCCTTGCCTAGCCAGGAGCCGCCGCGATCTACCCGGCGGTTGCAACCGCTGGGATCGCAGCTGCTGGTCCATTCCCAGACATTGCCCGACATATCGTATAAGTTCCAAGCATTGGCCTGTTTTTGTCCGACCGGATGCGGGCCGGGGCCGGCGTTATCCTGGTACCAGGCGATATTGTCTAGATTGCCGCCGCCGCAAAATTCGTAATTGCCGCCGCCAGCCTGACAAGCGTTATACCATTCCTGCTCGGTCGGCAGGCGAAAGTGTTTGCCGGTTTGCTGGTTAAGCCGCTGGATATACACCTGCACCTCGTTCCAACTGACATTTTCCACGGGACAATTATCCCCGCAGTTTTTAAATTTGGCCGGATTCTCACCCATCACCGCCCGCCATTGGGCTTGGGTGACTTCGTATTTGCCCATCAGAATGCCGGTGGGTAGAGGCGTTAATTCCGGGCAATAGTCGCAATTTTGGGCAACCTTGGCGTCGAAGCGGGTTAACCAGTTCCGCGCCAAGCTGGCGAAGCGGCCTAGGGGATACTGCGCCAGATAAGCCTGGTAATCGGCGGGGTTTTTACTGTCGTGGATGCTGTCCCAAAACTTCAGTTCAACGCCGGCGGCTTCTGTCAATGGCTGGGTGTTGCCGGCGTCGCAACCGGCAAAACAAAAGCGGCCGGTGATGGAAGAGGTTTCCCAGGGGACTTGCTCATTGTTCTCATTCAATACGCCTTCGCGGACTTTTTTGAACATTTCTTCTATCGTCAAACCGGGTTGCACCAGGTATTGCTTTAGATAGGAGGTGTACAAACCGTTACGGCCTGAAGTGTTGTCGTCGGCTACCGCGCCCGGCGCGGTGGCGTAGGCGATCAAAGAACCTTTCGGGCCGCTCATGCTGGTCATGCCGGCCGTGCGGGCGCTGAAGCCTTTATAGGGATTATTGCGGCAGGCGTCGAGTATCACAATATTCACCGCGTTGCCGATGTCCTGCATTTCACCGAGAATAATATTGGTGTCATAAGCGCGGGATTTAAGTTCGGCTTTGCTTGTGATGTCGGCCCCGACCGGTATCAGATAATTGCCGCCGTCCGCTTGCGCGCCATGCCCGGAATAATAAAACAGGCCGACGCTGTTTTTGTGTAGGTTTTGCACGAATTCGCGCACCGCGGCGTCCATGACGTGCAAATTAGCGTTTTCCCGATAAATGACCCGGAAACCGACCTGCTGCAAAGCGATTTTGATATCGCGGGCATCGTTGACGGGATTCAGCAGCGGCTTTTGCGGGTAATCTTTATTACCTATGACCAAGGCCAGCCGTTCGCCTTGATTAATGAGTTGTGTGTTGTTAGCGGCCAAAATAGGGTAGGTCCAGCAGCCGCAGAGCAATAGCCATAACATGGCGACCAAACTCGGAAATTTTACGTAGCGTAGGCTCTGCATAATTTATCTCCTGCCGGTCAATTATTAACTGAAGCTGCTTAAGAACCGAGGTTTATTACTTGTACTCGTCGATTGGCCGCGCTGGTGGGGTGGGTGCGATCAGCCAGTTGCGAAAATCCCTTGCCTTCGGTCTGGAGCCTATTCATGCCAATATGCATGTTCCTGACCAAATAATCTTCTACGCTTTGGGCGCGGCGTTGCGATAGCTCATAATTGTAGGCTTCAGTACCGACGGCGTCGGTATGGCCGGTGATTTTAAAATGTTGGTCGTGCAATTCGGCTGAATTTAAAGCCCGGCCTAGTCGGTTAAGTAAAAGTTGAGCGTCGGTGCTGAGTTGCGCGGAATTGAATTCGAAGTTGACTTCCAAATCAATGCTGGCGCTGTCAGCCGGTTTTGACTGGCCGGGATCGACGCTGATGCCTTTATTAGACCAACTGCGGTCCAAGGACTTAGGTTTATGGACAGTTTTTAACCGCAAAGCCCGGATGATGTCTTCGGTATCCGGGAGCGGCGAAGAAATGGCCGAATGCACGCTTAAAATCGAAAGATTGCAGATTAAAAAAAGGGAAAGCGCTAAACGTTGCATTGTTCACTCCTCCGTGTTTAGGGTTTAGGGCGGGTGACCAGGTTAAGCATAGCCGCGGAAATAAGCCGCGCTTGGCCCCCGTCTTGGGGCTTGACTAAAAACGCCTGCCGAAAACTGGTCAAATAGTCGCGCTCGGTCTGACTATAGGGTAAGTCCGCATCGAACAGCGGGCTGGCGGCGGCGATGGCGACCAGCATTTCGGCGCCGTATGGCGGGCTGATGCTGAACTTTGCCCCGCCGTCCGCACCATCGCCCAAGCGTAGATGCGAATTAGGCGCTAAGGGTTTAGGGACGCGCCCTTGCGGCGAGAGCAGTTGGATGGCGTCGCCGTTTGCCTGGATATAGCTTAAATATAAATAGCTAGGGAAATCCGGCGTCTCCAGCTCTATGCTCAGCGTTTCGCCCGCCTGCAGCGCCGCTGAATTGTTACCGCCGAGAGAGAGTTGCAAGCCGGCCGGTTTTAGCAATACATCACGAAAGGTGAGTAAAGCCTCGCATTGCGGCCAGGGCCGGATGGCTGCGTCCATTATTACCTTGGCGTCCAGTTTTTCCAGGGTTTGTTTGATATAGTCTATTTCCGCTCGTTTACCGGCGAAACCGCTCAACCTTACCGTGCCATGGTCGGAAATTGCGCCGTGTAAATCGGCGCACTCAGTCTGCTTGAGCAATTGCTCTAGGGCGGTTCTAATTTTGGTCCGGCTTTCGAATTCAATAGCTGGCTCGAGCGGCAAAGGCGCTACCACAGGCTGCGGCGACACGACCGGATGCGGTTTCGGGCTAGGCGGCGCTATATAAGGTTGGGGCGCGGGTTTAGGCTCGGGAAGGGGTTCGGGGGCGGGTGTCAGCGGAGGTTCGTAAACCGCCGGTCTTAGCCTGGGCTTGGGGTTGGCGTTACCGGCTGCTTGCATGACGAAAGCGTTTTGCGTCCATTTTTGCATGGCGCGATAGGAGATCCAGCCGAAGCCGTTATCGCCCCATTCTTCCCCCCAGGAATTGACTATTTTGAACGCCTGTTTGGCTTCGCTATAACCCACCGCCACCATGGCGTGACCGCCGACGCGCGGTGCATCGATATCATCGTAAATCTGGTTTTTCTCGAGTTTTTCTAAGCCGTCGGAGACAAACATACCGAAGATCACCGGATTACCGGCATAAATTTGCCCTTTCATGTCATCCGGTTTGTCGATATCCACTCTTTTCCAGTCGTCGATTCGATACCGCTTCGCGTCGGTTATCACCTCGGCATCGGGCAGTCGCGAGCAGTTATGCTCGTCATAGGGGAATTCCGCTAGATTGGCAACGCCGCGGGTTTTCATCAGCGACAAGGCTTCGGCGATGCTGCCGCCGTCCTTGCAGTCGCCGACTTTAACCTGATTGAATATAAAAGCCGGACTGAAGATTTGTTCGGGGCTATTGGGGTTTTCACCCTGGCGGCGGGCTTGCAGATAGCTGCGGGCGGCGTAAGCGGTAGCCCAAGCGACGCAGGAACCTTGTTTGCCCTGATTGCCGGGTTTGGGAAATAACGGCGACAAATCGGCGTCCGGGCTGAAGTAAGCGCGATAGCGGGACGCCTTGGGCATGGCGGCATATTTGTCCGGATTTTCCGGGATAAAGCCCATGCCGTGTTTTTCATTGGCTGTCGCCGCAGGCGAAAGTATAAAAGCACTGAGCCAGCAGCAGAAAATGACATAAAAAAAGCTAGACCTCGACAAGCGGCGCGAGCTTTTAATCTTAAGCTTAACATTGTGCAACATAAGCGATTTTTCCCGGAAAAATTGCATTTTTGATGGTACGCGGAATATGCCGCGCGTACGCATCTTGTTTCAAAACAACTTTAGCCGCTTGTTGATCGTGGTGTGTGGCTTAAGCTGTAACTTGCCTGATTTTGGCTTCCCAGCCTGATTTAAAATATGTCATTATTTGCTTAAAAACTAACCGGCATTGAATATTCTAATCCTGATTGAGCATGATTTTCCATGGCTAAGCTATTTTAATGAACTGAGAAATGGATTATGCCGGATGCTTCGCAAATTTCAAAAAAAGCCCCAGGCTTAACGTTCAATTTTTGCTAATAAATTTTTAAGCCGCTCAATTTCCGCTAATGCAACAGCTTCACGTTGTTGAGAAGCTTCTTTATCGAAACGTGCGTTAATCAATTCCTGTTTAGTTTTCTCGCTTTCCAGTTCCAGTTGCTCCTGCTTTTGTTTCGCTTGTTCTAGTTCCTTTTTTGCCTGTTCTTTTTCAAGCTTTGCCTGTTCCTGCTCGCGTTGAATCGCCCGTTGTACTCGTAAATATTCCTGCCGGGACTGATATTCGAAATATTCGCGTTCTTTTTCTGAAAAAGTAGTTAAAGTGCTCATGGCTTGTTTCATCTCTTGTGTGCTCATCCAATCGGGTAAAGCCTCATCGTTAAGTTGTTCTCCGTCCCGGAAAAATTTTAACCAGCGTTGCTGTTCGGTTTCAATACGGATCGCGTCGAATTTGTTTAGTTCCAATAGCCAGATGCCGCCGTGTTGGGCGAAGCTTAGGCCTTGCTCGTCTCGCAATTTGTAATGATGTGCGTATTTGCTGTCGCCGGCAAGCAGATTTTCCGCCAGCAGCCAAATCGCATAAGTCGGTCTCAGCTCGGAATAATCTTGACCATTCTTGAGTTGTTGGCTGTAGATGTCCGCCCAGTTGTAGATGATACGCGCCGGTAAATGCGCGTTATTCGTGAGTTGGATTTCGATTTGGTAGAGCTGTTCATGGCTATCCTTGGCTTTTACATCGACGATACTGAGTTTATCGCTCAGGAACTCACGTTCATTGTAAGGGTTTATAATATCGACCCATACCAAAGGCTCCGCCAGTTCTTGAGCTAAAAACGCATTCAAGAAATGCAGCAGCAGATTCCGGTTTTCTTCCGAGCCAAGCAAGGCTTTAAAGACGCAGTCAATTTTGGGATCGATTGCATGTTTCATTAGGGTGAGGAATTTAGAAAATAGAAAATTTTTATTGTATACCCATTCGATTTCCAATTTTGACAATTTCATTAATATACACATTAGTTAGTTAACTA
>Ga0181528_10001643_pt1 | contig 13855 bp, 11 predicted proteins | sample PEATcosm2014_Bin_47_FD_119742 | JGI IMG/M metagenome (GOLD analysis project Ga0181528, IMG submission 119742) | Peatland microbial communities from MTU Mesocosm Facility, Houghton, MI, USA - PEATcosm2014_Bin10_10_metaG | ecosystem: Environmental > Terrestrial > Soil > Wetlands > Peat | place...
CCGCATCCCTAAAGCACGAATCTCAAGTGGATTTTTCATTGAGAAAAAGCCACCCTGCACAGAGCCGGCCACAGCACTGATTTCGGAGAACCGCTCGAGAAGTCACCAATGCGGCCGGAAACACTCCGGGCACGCCTGTGCCTCCTCAGGAGGGACTCAACAGAATTGAAAGGGAAATACAAGAAAGATCGCGTGCGGCGTGAGACACAAGTGCCGGATAAATGGGCGTCCATAAAACCCCAACAACCGCATAGGTTCGCAGTTGTTTGCTCGGTGAACCAGAAGGAAATGGCTCTGCTCCTCGAATTCTACACCGGCACCCGGGGGGGACGGCAAAAGTCTAGTCTCCCCCCATTGCAGGAAGATGAACTCCCTTGAGGTCCCGCGATCCCCGCAAAATAGCCTCAATCCGCCCTGTTTCTCGCCTCTTAACGATTAGAAAACCTGCGGTTTGCCGCAAACGTACAGGGATCCCCGCTCCTGCGGGCACCCCCGGTCGACAGGTCTTCGTCGCCGAATCTGAGGCAAAAGCCACTCATCCTGAAGCAACTGGGCATACCCCTTGAACCAGCGCCTTGGTCCCCTCGCGGGATCGTTCAATCGCAGCGGATGGCAGACATTGGGTTGATGCGAGCCGAGCGCAGCGCCGGCAGCAGGGAGGCCGCGCTGGCAATCAGCGCCAGCGCCAGGATAGACCCGGCAAAAACCCACGGATCGCGGGCCGAAGTGCCGTAGAGAAAGCTGGCCAGCAACCGCGAGGCGAGCAGCGCCGCAATCAGTCCCAGGGTCGTGCCGGCAAGGGCCACGCCAGCGTTTTGCAGAAAGACCATGGCAACCACCTGCGCCCGGCGAGCCCCCAGCGCCATGCGGATCCCGATCTCATTGGTGCGCCGCGATGTGGCGTACGCAAGAGTTCCGTACAGCCCAACAGCAGTCACGATCAAGGCGCAGGCCGCAAAGAAGACAGCCAGCAGCGCCATGGTCCGCTCCGCGCTCAGGGACTCATCCACCGTGGCGTTCATTGAGGTAAGCAGAGGCGCGGGAATCTCCGGCTCCATGCCCTGGGCCAGAGCGCGCGCCGCGTCCGCCAGTGGACCAGCCGGCCCGCTTGTCCGCACCACCGCGTTGTAGGAGGGGCCCATCCCGCCATCGTCCTGGCTCATGGGAAGGTAGGCCGTAGGCGGCGCGGGAGAGCGCAGATCCTCGTACTTGGCATCGCCCACCACGCCCACCACCTGGTATTGCGTTGTCGTATTGCCGTCGTGCTCTCTAACAAACTGGCCAAGAGGGTTGCCATCCGGAAAGAGACCCTTCACTGCCGTCTCGTTGAGGATCATTTTCAGTCCCGTCGCCGTTGTATCGCTCCAGGCAAAATCGCGCCCGGCCAGGAGGGGAATGCGCATCGTCTTGAAGTAGTCGGGCCCGACCCGATTATGATAGGTGTCCTGGCTTTTGCCTGCTCCCGCGGAGAGGTCTTCGTCCCACATTCGGTGCGTGAATGGAATGATCTTTGCGAAACTGACACCGGTGACGCCCGGCTGGCGGCGAAGGCCGTCTTCCAATTGCCGGTAGAACTCGACGGCTGCTTCGCCTTTGAGCGGCTGCTTGTCCAGGCTGAAGGAGATGTTGTCCAGCCCCTTCGGATCGAAGCCGGAGCCGGAAAGATACAGGCGGACCAGGCTGGAAGCCAGAAGGCCTGCCCCAACCACCAGCATCAGCGCCAGCGCAACCTCTCCGGCCATCATCGCCTTGGGAAGAATACGCCTGCGCTCGTGCGCCTGGGTGGTGTGCTGCCCGCTCTTGATTCGTTCGTTGAGGCTGCCGGAGGTAGCCTGCAGCGCCGGAATGAGTCCCACCAGCAGCGCCGCAACGATGGACGCAAGAGCGGCAAACGCGAAGACGCGAATATCGAGCGACGTATCCACGTGCGTCTCGCCCTCGCCGCCCAACAGCATCGTACTGAGCGATTTGCTGACCAGGGGGGAAACAGCCAGGCCGGCCGCAGTGCCCATCAGCGCGATCAGCAGGCTCTCCACCATTAACTGTTGCACCAGCCTGCGGCGCGTCGCGCCCAGCGCCAGTCGCGTTGCCAGTTCGGGCTGCCGCGCCGCTCCCCGCGCCATCAGCAGGCTGGCCAGGTTCATGCACGCCAGCAGCAGGATGCCGCCGCACATGGCGAAGACCGCAGCCAGCGGTTTGCTAAACAGCATGCGGAGGTAGGTGAATCCAGCCGAACCATTTTCGGCGGTGAAATGATGAAGGCGCCTTTCGAACTGCGCCAGATCTTCCGGATTGGCCGCGAGTGAATGGGTTACCGCTTTGGTTGAGGCGGCAACCTGTGCATTGGCCTGCTCAAGTGTGACCTCCGGCTGCATGCGGCCCATTACGGTAAGCCACCAGGCGTGCATGCCAGCGTCTGTCATATTACGGGAACCATCCAGGACCGGCTCCACGGCCAGCGGGGCGAAGATCTCCGGCCGTTGCAGCGGGTCTGCTCCTATAAATCGCTTAGGCATCACACCCACGACGGTGAATAAGGCGTTGTCAATCTTCAGCCTTTGCCCAATGACGTTGGGTGCGCGGTTGAACCAGCGCTGCCAGAACCCTTCGCTGATGACGACACCGAAGCCGGATGGGTTTCCGCCCTTCTGGTCATCGGCGGCTGTGAGCGTGCGGCCGAGCAGGGGAGGCATCTCAAGTGCATTGAAGAAATCGCCGCTCACCAGTTGCCCGGTAACGGCCTCGGTTCCGCTGGCGCCCCGGACCTGGAACTCCCGGTGATCGTAGGCGAAGATCTGCGAGAAAACTTCGCGCCGGTTTTCAAGGCCGCGGAACAGGGGCGCAGGAAAGCTGTAGTTGATCCGCGGGCGGCCCATATCGATGCCGATCACAGCCAGCCGATTGCTATCCGGGACGTCCAGTGGACGCAGCAGCAGCGCGTTGATCATGGAGAAGACCGTGGTGTTTGCGCCCACACCGAGAGCCAGGGTGAGCAGGGCTACAAACGTAAAGCCAGGCGACTTGCGCAGTACGCGAACGGAGAAGCTCACGTCGCGGCCCAGATTCTCAAGGGTGCGAAACTGCCACAACTCGCGCAGGCGCTCGTGCCAGCGGCTCGGGTCGCCGAAGGTGCGGCGGGTTTGCGCCTCTGCCTCGGCCTGCGCCAGGCCCTGCCGCACCAGCTTGTTTTGCAGCATGGCCTGGTGAAAGGCAAGCTCGTCTGCCATGTCACTTTCGAGGCGGCGCTTCAGAAAGAGCGCCTTCAGGCGAAGGAGAAACTCGTGGAGGTTCTGAGCCATGGTTGTCCTCACATTGCGGACTTCAGGATGCCTGCATGACAAATGCCACTGCCGAGGAGAGACGCGCCCAGCGCTGTGCCTCCGCGTCCAGCTTCTTGTGGCCTTCTGTGGTGAGTTCGTAGAACTTGGCGCGCCTGTTATTGTCCGAGGTGCCCCACCGGGACTCGAGCAGGCCGCGCAACTCCATGCGATGGAGAGCGGGATAGAGCGCGCCCTCCTCCACCTTGAGCATCTGCTGCGATGTTTGCTGGATCCACTCCGCCACGCTGTAGCCATGCAGTGGCCCACGCAGCAGGGCCTTCAGGATGAGCATCTCGAGCGTGCCTTGAATCAATTCGCCGGAATCGGCCATCTGTCCCATAAGCACCTTATGGGAAGCCTAGCCGTGAATCGTCCAATTTGTCAACTGTCACAAGAATCCGCGCGCCTCAAGAGAAGCATGAGCCGGGTGCGCTTTCATCTTGGGCTGACAGGGTAGGAATTTACAGGGAGCGGAAGCGGGAGTGCTTAGCGCCAGTCGTCCCGCGCGTTGGCCAGGCCTTCATTCATCACTGCCTCAAACTCGGTATGCTTCTTGATGAAGATGTCGCTGAAGGCGCGGTCCTGCCGCAGCAGGATGGCCTGCAACCGCACCAGTTCCAGCAGCGCCAGGAACGTGGCAATCAGCGCCCGTTGCGAGTGCGTGTGGCTCAGAAGCTTGCTCAGGGAAACCGGCTTGTCTTCCATCGTCAGCCGCCGTCCCAGGAAGCGGATCATCTGCCCCACCGTCACCGCGTCCTCTTCCAGGTCCAGCACCGGCCGGTTCCGCGCCCGCTCCAGAATGTCGCGGAATATCCGCACCAGGTCCACGGTGTCGGCGGCAATCTCCGGCTCCGCTTCGGCATCGTCCTTGAACTCGCGGAAGCCCGGATTGGTCCATGTGGCCGCCTCCAGCATCTGCTTCTGCTGCAACATCTGCGCCGCATTCTTGAACCGCTCGTGCTCCAGCAGGCGCTCCACCAGCTCCCGCCGCGGATCCTCTGCCGCCTCGTCCGGCCCCGCGCCCGCCCGCGGCAGCAGCATTTTGCTCTTGATGTGGATCAGCAATGACGCGGTGTAGATGAACTCCCCCGCCACGTCCACGTCCGAAGCCTTCAGCTGGTTCACATAGGCCAGAAACTGCGCCGTGATCTTCGCAATCGGAATGTCGTAGATGTCGATGTCCTGCTTGCGGATCAGGTCCAGCAGCAGGTCCAGCGGCCCGTCGTACACCAGCCCCACGCTGACTGAGAACGGCGACTCCTCGGCGCTCTCATCGCGCTTCTTCTGGATGGAGGCCGCCTTGGCCGCGGCCTTCTCATCCGGCCCCGGCTGCGTCATCAGCACCAGCGGCGGTGCCATGGAATGCGCCGCCTGAGCAGAGGTTGGGGCGGGGTCAGGTGCCGCCGCAGACGCCTGCTCGGCAGCTTCGGCTACAGGCTTCGGATTGGCGTTCTGCTCGGTCAATGCTTCTTCGGTTCCCTTTGCGGTGTTCTCATCTGGAATGTTCAAATCCGTCACTGCGCAACCCGCTTCGCTCACCGGCCGCTCGCGGTGCTCAGGCTCATCTGCATGGCGTCGCGCACCTCAACCATGGTCTGCTCTGCCCGCGTCCGCGCCCGGTTCGAGCCGTCCTCAAGAATCTCCGTCACCTGCGCCTCGGTAAAGCTTGCCCGCCGCTCCTGAATCGGTGCCAGCACCTGCATCAGCGCATCCGCCGCCCAACCCTTGCACTGGATGCACCCGATCCCCGCCGACCGGCAGCCTTCGTACACATTGGCCAGGGTCTCCGGCGTCGAGAACACCTTGTGCAGATCGCCGACAGGGCACTTGTCCGGGTCGCCCGGATCGGTGCGCCGCACCCGTGCCGGGTCGGTCACCATCGTCTTCAGCTTCTGCCGCACCACCGGCTCGGGATCGGTCATCAGGATCGTGTTCCCATAGCTCTTTGACATCTTGCGCCCGTCCGTCCCCGGCAGCTGTGGAGAGGGCGTCAGCAACACCTGCGGCTCCGGCAGCACTTCTCTGCCATCCAGCTTGTAGAACTGGTTGAACCGCCGCGCCACCTCGCGGGTCAATTCCACGTGCGCCGTCTGGTCATTGCCCACGGGAACAAACTTCGGCTGGTAGATCAGGATGTCCGAAGCCATCAGCACCGGGTAACCCAGAAACCCGTAGTTTGATAGATCCTTGTCCGCCAGCTGCTTTTGTTGATCCTTGTACGTGGGCACGCGCTCCAGCCAGCCCACCGGCGTAACCATCCCCAGCAGCAGATTCAGTTCCGCATGCTGGAGCACCTTGCTCTGCAAAAACAACACAGAACGTTCCGGATCCAGGCCAGCCGCCAGGTAGTCCAGCAGAACGTCCCGGGTGTTGGGCACAATCTGCGAAGTGTCCGCGTAGTTCGATGTCAGCGCGTGCCAGTCCGCGATGAAGAAGTAGCACTCGTACTGCTCCTGCAGCTTGACCCAGTTGGCCAGCGCGCCCATGTAGTTGCCCAGGTGGAGTTTGCCGGTGGGGCGCATGCCGCTCAAAACACGCGGCCGGGACAATGAGATTGCAATTTCAGGCATTGTTTCTTGTCGATTCCAGAATATTTCCGGGAGATGCTGCCGTCCTGGCCTAAAGGCGCAAAACAGGCTCGTACCATTGTACCGGCAGGCGGGCAGCCGCGCCCTGCTCTCGCCTACACCATCTGCAGCACACTGTAGATCAGGCCCAGCGCGGGCCCCAGCAGCAGCCTGAGAATAAAGCCGCCCACGAAGATCATGATCAGGTAACTGACCCAGATGGGGATCCGGTCGTAGACCACCACCGCGTTGTAGGGCAGCAGGTTGCGCACCAGGCGGCTGCCATCGAGCGGCGGAATGGGCAGCAGGTTGAAGATGCACAGCATCAGGTTGATCAGGATGGCCAGGCTGCACAGCAGCGCCACCGGCTGCGCCATCACAGCCCCGCCCGGTCGAAGTGCGCCGATGAACGACAACAAGACAGAGTTGTGCCCATCCGGGGTGGCAACGGACAGGATCACCAGCACCAGGAACGCAACTGCGACGATGAGCAGGTTCGAAAATGGCCCGGCCAGCGTGGTCAGGTTGTCGTCTCGCACAATCTTGCGGAAATTCCTCGTGATCACCGGCGTCGGCTTCGCCCAGCCGATCAGCATGCCGCTGAAAAAGTTCAGCCCAAGAAAGGGGCCGAAGATCACCAGGCCGGGAAACAGCAGAGTACCAACGGGATCCACGTGATACACGGGATTCAGGGTCACGCGCCCCTGCAGCCGCGCCGTCTGGTCACCCAGGTACGACGCCGTCCAAGCGTGTGCGCACTCATGCACGCAGAGCGAGAAGAGAAGAATGACAAACTCGAAGATGGCCTTGATGAAGTCGGACTCTTGCAAACTACTCCCCCAGATGCTGGAAAGCTCAGGTTAGCACGGTGGGTGCTTCCCGGTTCAGACTCTGTCCGTCGGAAAGCTCCCCACTGCCTCGCCCGCGCCCACGGTCTGGCCGGCCAGCACAATGGCGTGGCTCGCGATGCGCGCCCCGTCGCCAATCACCGTAGGCACCAGCGTTACCTTGTCGTAGTTGTCCGGAGCGTGGGTGTGGGAGTAGACCCGCGCAAAAGAGCCAATTACCGCGTTGTTGCCGATGGTGATGCCGCCGCGGTCGTTCAGCAGCGCGCCCTGGCGGATGGTGACGCCGTCGCCGATCTTGAGGTTGTAGCCGTAGGTCAGGTCAACCCCAGGGAAGATTTTTACCCCCGCGCCCATGTGCTCGAAGATGTGCCGCCCCAGCATGCAGCGGAAGCGGATGCCCAGCCACAGGTTCAGCCCGATGGGCGAGCGGTCGAACATCTGCCAGAACCACAGGAGCGGCTTGCGGCGGGCGTAGCCCTCCCGGTTGGCATCGGCAAAGTACTCCGCCTCCAGTGTGACGTTGGCCGAGTCAAGGCTCAGCCCCAGGATGTTTGCGGGCAGTTCGCTGGTCAGTGTCAAATTCAGCTTGCCGCCGTGCGGGCGGCCTAAATAGAGCTGGTAAAGCTGGTCGCGCACAATCTCTGCCCGGCGTTCCGGGGAGCTGTGCCGTGTGAACTCATCGTCGAGAAACTGAAGCCAGCGGCGGTAAAGCTCTTCCGCCTCGGGCGCGGGACGCGGAGTGTTGATCGCGGTTGCCATACGAATTGGACGATACACCAAAGGGGCAAGGCGCATCGACTGGCCAGCCCACACCTTGGGACCGCGTACTCCATGGCGCCTCCCCCGCGGAGCACTCCACCCAACGGACTATGCGCGCCCGCACATTGGCACGGGGAGCATGCCCAGACGCTCCTCGGTGAGCGGCGCGACGGCAAGCCGCCCCACACAGCACCAGGCCATCCGCGCCGCAAACGCACCGAAGGGACAGGCCGCAGCCCATCCCCTCGGTGTTTATGCAAAGCAAATTGAACTTCGCAGCCCTACCGTTTTCCCTGAATCGTCTTTGCGCCGCCGCTGGCGCCTAACTTCTTCGCTTGGCGCTTCAGGGCAATGGCGTGCATCTCGCGGCCAACGCTGGACCGGTTGATTGCCAGTTGGATGCCCAGGTTGATCAGGTTTCCCGTTCCCCAGTAGAGTGCCAGTCCCGAGGCGTAATGCCACAGGAAGCTCCCCATCATGATCGGCATCATGAACGCCATCATGTAGCGCTGGTTCTTGTCCATTCCGGGGGAAGGAGTAATCAGCTGCGTGACCAGCATGCTGACGATGATCAGGATGGGCAGCACGTGCAGCGGATCAGGCACAGAAAGATCGTTGAGCCAGTACCAATGCGCTCCGCGTAATTCGACTGTATTCTGCAACACGCGGAAGTAGGCGAAGAACAGCGGCATCTGGATGAACATGGGTAGACAGCCGCCCACCATGTTGATGCCTTCGGCCTTGTGAATGGCCATGATCTCGTTGTTCATCTCCGAGCGCTTGGGGTCACTCACTTTCAGATGGGCGTACTTGCGCTTGACCGCATCCACCTTGGGCTGAATGCGCATCGTCTTCAGCGATGTCTTCATCATCATCAGCCGTGTCGGGGTCATCAGCAGGTTGAAGATGACGGTGATGACGATGATGTCCCAGCCCCAATTGGGAATGCCGTGCTCGTTGAGGAACCGCAAGGCCAGGTAAAGCGGCTTGGCGATGACTCCAAACCAGCCGAACTGAATCAGCGGCTCTAGCGACTGTCCTGTGGGCTTGCCATCGCTGCCGGTGGCGTGGATTGAGCTGAGCACGTCCATCGACTTCGGTCCGGCAAACAGGCGCAAGTGCGTGTATCCGCTGGTATCGCCCACGGCAAGACCTAGCACCTGGGCCGGCTTCCTCTGGCTGTTCGGATCGCTCAGGTCGCCCGGCACATCGATGGTGTTGTGCAGCGTTACCACCGTGGTTTGTGCAAGATCGTCGGGCAGAAACGCCGAAACAAAGTACAAATCCGTGATGGCAACGTAGGAGTAGGGCTGGTCCAGAGTCGCATTATTGCTGACCTTCGCGACGGCCTGGGTATCCTGCTTGCCGTCAAGCGACCAGGCAAAAGTCGATGTCGCCGAGGTGAAGATCATGCTGCGCGTCTTCGACGAGGGAAGAAACTCTTCCATGTCGCCCAATCCCGCCGGCCACTCCACCAGCGAACGAACCGGCACACCATTGCGCAGCAGATGCGACTCGACGGAGATCACATAGCTCGAGTCGAAGCGGATGGTCTTCAACACATCCAACCCGTTTGCAGCATAGTGAAAGGTGAGCGTCGCAGGCGCCAGCACCAGCCCGGTCGCCGATGGCTGCGCGCCCGCAACCGTCACCTGGTAAAGCGCCTGGTTCACCTGCGAGGTGAGCGCGGGCTCATAGGTAAACAGCGAAAGCGGCAGCCCGAATTGTGCCGAGGCCTGCTCCTGCACCATGTCCAGCGGCTTGCCCGCCGTGTCGTTGTATTTCTTCAGGATCCAGTGCTTCACCCGCGCGCCGCGATTGGTGAAGACAATCTTGTACTGCTCGTTCTCGACCGTGGTCTCCGTTTCCAGAGCCGCGGCAATCGCCGGAGTCCCTCCCGCGGCCAGCGCAGGCGCTGCACCTGCTTGCGCGGGTCCCGGCTGATCCACTCCAGCCTGTCCTGAGGCTGAGGTCTGGGTCTGCGACTGGGTTTGCGCAGGAGCCGGGTTGGTCACTGGTTTGGGTTTGAAAAAGTACTGGTAGCCGAGCAGAACAACCAGAAGCAGCAGCATGAAGCCCATGGTGGAGCGCATGTCGCCCCCGCCGCTGCCGCCGCCGGGGCCCTGCGTTTGAAGATTGGGATTGCGAATTTCTGCCAAAGGATACTTCCTATCGTTAAGGGCCTGTTCGCAGGCGCTGGGGACAGGCGGTCGTCAGACCGCTGCTTGTCCTATGGTAATGGTTCGTGGGGAAAAGGTCTTGCCGGGGCGGCAGGAGGAACCGGATCCAGCCCTCCGCGGGCAAAAGGATGGCAGCGCAGCAGCCTCCAGATCGCCAGCCCCACGCCGCGTACAGGGCCGTGCGTGGCAATCGCCACCGCCGCATACTCTGAGCACGTGGGCAGATATTTACAGCCGCCCGGCGTAAGGGAATGCACGGCCGGGGAAAGCCAGCGTTGATAAAAGGCGATAGCGGCCAGCAGGAAGCGCGTCATAGTGCGGGCAATTCCTGAGACATGCGTGCCGCCTCAGTCCGTGCCTGATGAAGGATACGCACAATCTCCGCTTCAAGTTTCGCAAATTCCAGGTTCAGCACAATCCGGCGCGGATGAAAAATCAAGTCGAATCCCCCGGGAAGCAGCTCCACATGCCGCCGCAACGCCTCGCGCATGCGCCGCTTGATGCGGTTGCGCTCGTGCGCTTTGCCCAGCACCTTGCCCGCGGTAAGGCCCACGCGCGGTCCGGACGGCAATGCCGCATCTGCAAAAGCAGGCTGTTGCCGCCCCAGGAACCAGCTCATTGAGGAAGACTGCCGTTTGCGGCTGCCCGCATAGGCGCGCTGATAATCGGCATGCCTCTGCAGGCGCGCTCCTGTCAACGATTGAATCCTGGATTGAATCGGGGAGGTGCGCCCTGCTTCTGGCGACGGAAGAGCCTGGCGCATGTCGGAACGGGGTCGGCTGCTCATGGCAAATGCCGGTAGTTGTCCGGGCCGGATTGCATCGCTGTGCGGCGGGCTCCAGCTCAGCCAAAGCGGCAGGCAGACACTAGTCGCGGAAGCCGGCGCTGACGGCCACACGCTTGCGGCCAATGGCGCGACGGCGGCTCAACACGGCTGCACCGCTCTTGGTCTTCATACGGGCACGAAAACCGTGCGTCTTCACGCGTTTGCGGCGATTGGGTTGAAATGTGCGCTTGGGCATAAAAATGCGCTCCTGTTTCCTGGTAAGAATCTGCGCCTTGACGGCAAGTCTTGAGTATATCGCAGGTTGAGCCCGGAATCCAGTGCAATGTCGTTCGCCGCGTAGCAAGCGGTATTCCAGACTGCGCTTACGGCAGGTTTCCTTGAACGCAAAATGCATCCCTGGGGCCAGTACAGTTGCCTCTGCATCGTGACTCTGGTAATCTCTTCCGATTGTGAAAACGCCAATCAGAGTGACCCTTGCGCTAACTTTCACCACCATTGGTGCAACTCTTAGTAAGCACCGAAAAGTTGTGTGAATGAGGGATTGCAACAATCTCCAAATGTGCTACTATCGGGACCGTTCAAGAAAAGTTTCCAAGCGTCCCACGGAACGAATTTATCCTCGCCCCAGGCTCGGCGTTTTCAGGGGCAAGACCAGCGGCAGCCAGGCACTTGGCCGGTAGTAGTTTGACGCAAAGCCCTAGCTTTGCGCCAACAGAGAACCGTTGCCCAAAATCGTGGATAAACCGGACCGGCAGTAAACGTAGGTGACGCAGGCAAGGATTAGGTCGATGGCATTTGCAACTTCGCCGGCAACGGTACTCAACCCCTGGCTTCAGATTCTCGCAGCTCTCGAAAAGAAGGTAATTCGCCAGTCCTTCGAGACCTGGCTCAAGCCCACGCGCTACAGCCACGCTGCTGGCCGAACTCTCTATGTCCGTGTCCCTTCTCCCGAGTTCCAGCACATCGGCGACAAGTACGGCGACCTGATTCAGGAAGCCATCGATCTGCAGGCGCTGGAGTTTGACGATGTCAGCTTCGTCACTGCCGAGGAGGATCCCTCTATTCCACCCCAGCGGCGCGATGGCGGCTTTGGGCCCCTCCCGGCGCACGCGCCCACGGCGCCACCTCCGGCGCCGGCGCGCAGCAATCCTCAGCAGGAGCGCTTCGACTGGTCCACCGCGGCACAGCTCAACCAGCGCTACACCTTTGACGCCTTTGTCATCGGCAACGGCAACCAGTTTGCCCGCGCCGCTGCACTGGCCGTGGCCGAGCGCCCCTCGCGCGCTTACAATCCGCTCTTCCTCTATGGCGGTGTGGGTATGGGCAAAACGCACCTGATGCACGCCATCGGTCACGAGGTAAAACGCCGCCAGCCCATGGCCAGCATCTCTTACGTCTCCGCGGAGAAGTTCACCAACGAGATGATCACCTCCATCCGCAACGATCGCATGACCAGCTTCCGCGACCGTTTCCGCACCGTGGATGTGCTGCTCATCGACGACATTCAATTCATCGCCCAGAAAGAGCGCACCCAGGAAGAATTCTTCCACACCTTCAACGCTCTCCACGAGAGCATGAAGCAGATCGTCATCGCCTCCGATCGCCCGCCCAAGGAACTCACAGAGATTGAAGACCGCCTGCGCTCGCGTTTTGAGTGGGGCCTGATCGCCGACATTCAGCCGCCCGACCTCGAAACCAAGGTAGCCATCCTGCAGAAAAAGGCGGAGAGCGAGCAGGTGCAGCTGCCCACCGACGTCGCACTGTTTGTCGCATCGAATGTTCGCACCAACGTCCGCGAACTCGAAGGCGCGCTGGTGCGGCTCATCGCCTGGTGCCAGTTGAATCGCATGGAGATCACGCTCGCCTCCACGCAGCAGTGCCTCAAGCAGTTCATTGACATGCAAGTGCGCAAAATCACCATCGAGGCCATTCAGCGCGCGGTCGCCGAACAGTTCGGCATGCGCGTCGCCGACCTCAAGCAGAAGAACAACTCGCGCAACGTGGTGGTGCCGCGCCAGATTGCCATGTACCTGGCCAAGCAGATGACCGAAGCCAGCCTGCCGGAGATCGGCCGCCAGTTCGGCAACAAGCACCACACCACCGTGATGCATTCCATCGCCAAGATCGACGAGCAGCGCCGCGCCGACAAGGATCTGCACCGCACCCTCAACAAGCTGCAGGAACTGCTGAACGGTTAGCAACTCCCAAAGCCGCCGGGAAAAATAGAAGCCCGCGCTGCGTTCTTGCGGCGTGGGCTTTGTCGTTGTGCTGAAAGTGAATACCACCCGGTACTCTACTGGATACTCAACGCGAAATGGAGGACTTACCGTACTAAGGGAGACCACCAACCTCCCGCGAGCGGGAAGCAAGCGTCCACCCCACCGCAGAGGTTTGCATATAATTACGAACTCTTGGCGCACAATCGAAGAATGAAGGCCAGCGCCATCGTCACAATCCGGCAGAACACCTCAGCCAGACTCCTTTGCGCTGCCACAGGAGGCCCTCGGCGGATCTCCCAAAGCGGCAAAGAAAAGGAGAAAAACACATCAAACTACGGATTTCCTTTCAACGCCATGAAAACAATCATGTTACATGCATAAACGGCGTATATTATCCCAATTCTAAAGGACTTACGCGCAGACCACCAGCCGCACTTCGGCCCAAAGCTGAAAGCTCTCCTCACGAGGTCTCAAGCACCGGCTCCTTCGCAGCCAGCCTGTTCGCTCGTCCGACCTTCTTCAGAAGACTGCGCAGCGCCGGCTCACAGTACCAGGCGATGGACAGCGACACCGCCCCGATGCCAACCAGTGCAAGCAGTGCGCTTGGAAGGTCCGCAAGTCCAATCCTTTTCATCAGGTAGATCGCAAATTCGCCAACCCGCTCATGCAGAAGATAGAACGGGTAAGTCGTCAACCCCAGCAGGCGGACAACTCTTCGCAACGCGGCGTTTGCTGGAAACAGCGGATTGAATCGGACCGATAGAAGAATTCCGGCAAACGCCAGGCCGAACGCCATGCAACTCGGGATGGCCAGGTGCGTCCAGGGCGTCTCGCGTACAAGAGCGGAATGCGCGAATTTCGGCAGCACCTCTACGGCCCTGGCATAAATCTCCAGGCAGGCAAGCATCAGGGCCAACCCCGCCGCCCATGCGCCCACTCTGCTGAGCCGCTTTTCCTTGTAAAGCCAAACCAGGATGCCCAGGCCGAAGTAGGGGCCGTGCCGCAGCAGCGACATATTCTTCCAGCCGTAGTCGAAGTCGACCCAGGCCCAATGCACCACTCCGTGCGCGTTCAAGGCAAGCGCAACCAGATAGGGCGCACCCCAAAGAACGAGCAGGATCGCGATGGTTTGAATATGTTTGAATCCGTTGAACGTAATGACGGTGTACACCAGA
>Ga0181528_10001644_pt1 | contig 13853 bp, 7 predicted proteins | sample PEATcosm2014_Bin_47_FD_119742 | JGI IMG/M metagenome (GOLD analysis project Ga0181528, IMG submission 119742) | Peatland microbial communities from MTU Mesocosm Facility, Houghton, MI, USA - PEATcosm2014_Bin10_10_metaG | ecosystem: Environmental > Terrestrial > Soil > Wetlands > Peat | place...
CGCATCGTGGGGGCCTCGAAGATCGCGCGCGACATCAGCGCGCGGATCGCCGCGGAGCAGCGCGAGCGCCGGCTGGCGGCGTTCTATGCCGCGCTGTCGCAGACCAACCAGGCCATCGTCCGCATCCGTGAACCGCTGGCCCTGTACCGCGAGGTCTGCCGCGTGTGCGTCGCGCACGGTCATGCCAATTCGGCGTTCATCGCCATCGTCCAGGACGGATACGCGCGGCCTATTGCCACGGCGGGGGCGGCGGACGCCTACGTCAGCAATACGGATTTCCCGCTGTCGCCGCTCACGCCACAGGGGCGCGGGCCGGTCGCTACGGCGATCCGCGAGGGACGCCGCTACATCTGCAACGACTTCCTCGGGGACGAGGCAACGCTGCCGTGGCGCAATCGCGCCATCGCGCTGGACATCCGCGCCGGTGCGGTGTTTCCTTTCCGGCGCGGCGGCAGGATGGAAGGCGGGCTCGCGGTCTATGTCGCCGAGAAGGATTTCTTCGACACGGCGCTGATCCAGCTGCTCGAGGAGATCGCCGCCGACCTGACCTTCGCGCTGGACAATTTCGACCGCGATGTGGCGCGCGCCAAGGCCGAGCAGGACCTGCGGCGCAGCGAGGCCCGCCTCGTCAGCGCCCAGGCCAGCGCGCAACTGGGCAGCTGGGAGCAGGACCTGCGCAGCGACCAGGCCTACTGGTCGGAGCAGCTGTTCCGCCTGTTCGACCTGGACCGGTCCGACGGCACGCCGCGCTTCGCCGACCTGTGCGAGCTGTTCAACCCCGAAGACAGCGCACGCTTCAGTGCCGCGCACGACGAGGTGGTGGCGCGCGGCCGGCCTACGTCGCTCGAGCTGCGCAGCCACCCGCTGCGCGGACCGACCCGCTGGTTCAACGCGACCATGGAGGCGACGACCGACGAGCACGGCGTGGTGGCGGTCGTGTCCGGCGTCGTGCAGGACATCACCGAGCGCAAGCACAACGAGCTGCGCATCGAGCACATGGGCACCCACGACGGCCTGACGGACCTCCCCAATGTGTCGCTGATCCGCGACCGCATCTCCCAGGCCATCGTGCGGGCGCGCCGCGTCGGCTGGCCGGCCGCGCTGATGTTCGTGGACCTCGACCGTTTCAAGCTGATCAACGACGGCTACGGTCATCCGTTCGGCGACACGGTGCTGCGCGCCGCCGCGGCGCGGCTGCGTTCGGTGCTGCGCGACTGCGACACCGTGGCACGCCTGGGCGGCGACGAATTCCTGGTGCTGCTGGCCGACCTGAGCCGCAAGTCCAGCGCCTACGTGATCGCGCAGAAGGTCCTGGACAGCTTCCGCCAGCCGTTCGTCGTCGGCGACCGCGAGATCTACTGCACCGCCAGCATAGGCGTGAGCCTGTTCCCGCAGGATGGCGCCGATGTCGACGCGCTGATCGGCAACGCCGACATCGCGATGTTCCGCTCGAAGGAATTCGGCCGCAACACCTACCACTTCTTCACCTCGGAGATGAGCGACGAGACGCAGCAGCGGGTGCGCCTCGAGGCCGAGCTGCGCCACGCACTGAGCCGCGACCAGCTGCAGCTGCTCTACCAGCCCAAGCTCGACCTGGCCAGCGGCGCGATCACCGGCTGCGAGGCGCTGCTGCGCTGGCAGCACCCCGAGCTGGGCGCCATCTCGCCGGTGCGCTTCATCCCGATCGCCGAGGAAACCGGGCTCATCATGGGCATCGGCGACTGGGTGCTGCGCACGGCCTGCAGCCAGAACCGCGCCTGGCAGCGCGCGGGCCTGCCGCCGATCGTGATGTCGGTGAACCTGTCGGCGCGGCAGTTCCGCCAGCAGGACATCGCGCGCTGGGTGCGCGAGACGCTGGACGAGACGGGCCTGGCGGCATCGACGCTGGAGCTCGAGCTCACCGAGAGCATCATCGCCGACGACACCGAGCACATCATCGGCGCCGTCAACGCGCTCAAGGCGCTGGGCGTCAAGCTCTCGATCGACGACTTCGGCACCGGCTTTTCCAGCCTCTCCTACCTGCGGCGCTTCCGCGTGGACACCCTGAAGATCGACCAGTCGTTCATCCGCAACATGCTGAGCGAGCCCGACGACGCGTCGATCGCGCTGGCGGTCATCGCGCTGGCGCACAACCTGCGGATGACGGCCATCGCCGAAGGCGTCGAGACCCTCGAGCACGTGCGCGTCCTGCGCGCCAACGGCTGCGATGCGATGCAGGGCTACTACTTCAGCCGGCCGGTGCCGGCCGCCGAGATGGCCGCCTTGCTGCAGAGCGGCCGCCGGCTGGCGTTCGACTAGCGGCGGCGGATCAGCCGGCGACGCCGGCGCGCTCGAGCATGGCGTGCAGCAGCACGTTGGCGCCGGCCGTGATGTCGGCGGGCTTGGCGTCCTCCACTTCGTTGTGGCTGATGCCGTCCTTGCAGGGAATGAAGATCATGCCGGCCGGGGCGACCCGCGCGAGGTAGACCGCATCGTGGCCCGCGCCCGACACCGTGCGCATGTGGCTGTAGCCGAGGCGCGCGGCGGCGCGCCCCACGGCCTCGACGCAATCGGCGTGGAACTGCTGGGCGGGAAAGCCCGCTACCGGCTCGATCGTGATCGGCAGGCCGGTCTCGGCGGACAGGCGCGCGGCCACGCCGCGGATGTCGGCTTCCATGGCGTCGCACAGCGTGTCGCTGGCGTTGCGCAGGTCGATCGAGAACTTCACGCGGCCGGGGATGACATTGCGGCTGTTCGGATGGACCTGCACCATGCCGACGGTGCCGCGGCCATGCGGCGGATGGCGGTGCGCGCAGGCCACGACCTCCTGCATCAGCCGCGCCGCCACCTGCAGCGCATCGCGGCGCAGCGCCATCGGCGTGGGCCCGGCGTGCGCCTCCATGCCGGTAACCACGCAGTCGAACCAGCGCACGCCCAGCACGCCGGTGACCACGCCGATCGTGATGTCGTTGTCCTCGAGGACCGGCCCCTGCTCGATGTGGGTCTCGAAATAGGCTCCCACCGGATGCTCGCCCGGAACTTCGCTGCCCAGGTAGCCGATGCGCTCGAGTTCGCCGCGCACGGTGAGCCCCTCGGTGTCGACGGCGGCGTAGGCATGCGCCAGCGGGAACGCGCCGGCGAAGACGCCCGACCCCATCATCACCGGGACGAAGCGCGAGCCTTCCTCGTTGGTCCAGAACGCCACCTCGATGGGCGCCTCGGTCGCCACGCCGTGGTCGTTGAGCGTGCGCACCACCTCCAGGCCGGCGAGCACGCCGTAGTTGCCGTCGAACTTGCCGCCGGTGGGCTGGGTGTCGATATGGCTGCCGGTAAGGATGGGCGGGCGCGTATCGTCGCGCCCCGGGCGCCGCATGAAGACGTTGCCGATCCGGTCGACCGTCACGCGCATGCCGGCGGCGCGCGCCCAGCCGGTGACGAGGTCGCGACCCTGCCGGTCGAGATCGGTCAGGGTCAGCCGGCAGACGCCGCCGCGCGCGGTGGCGCCGATTTGCGCCAGCTCCATCAGGCTGGCCCACAGCCGATCGCCATCGACGCGCAAGTGCTCGAGAGTGCTGGCGCCGGCGGTGCTGCCGGCCCCGTCGCTGGTGGAACGCATGCCGTGCTCCCATGGTGTTGCGCGTGCGCCGCGGCGCCCGCCAGGTGCGCGCCGCCCTGCCGCCGCGCGCCGGAGCTAGGATACCCGGGGCTGCGGCCGGCGTGGCCGAATCCGGGAGCGACGATGGCAGGCATTCGAAGGTGTTGGCTGTTGGGCTGGAGCATGGCGGCTATCCTCGCGGCCACCGTAGCGGCGGCGGCCGAAACCGATGCGGCGCCGCGGCACCTCGAGCGCGACGGCCTGGCGCGCAGCTACCTCGTCCACCGGCCGGCGGGACTGGACCGCGCGGTGCCGGTGCCACTGGTGATCATGCTGCACGGCGGCTTCGGCACCGCCCGCCAGGCGCAGGCCTCGTACGGCTGGAACGCGGTGGCCGACCGCGCCGGGTTCGTCGTGGCCTACCCGGACGGCATCGGCCACAGCTGGAACGCCGGCGGCATGTGCTGCGGCCCGGCACTGAAGCGCAACATCGACGACGTCGGCTTCCTCGATCAGCTGATACGGGAGCTTGCGGCGGCCGAGAACATCGACCCGCGGCGCGTCTATCTCACCGGCATGTCCAACGGCGCAGCCATGAGCTACCGCTACGCCTGCGAGGGTCGCCAGGACCTGGCCGCCATCGGTCCGGTTGCCGGCACGCTGTCCTACGCCTGTGCGCAGGCGCACCCGGTCTCGGTGCTGGCGATCCACGGACTCGACGATGCCAACGTGCCGTTTGCCGGCGGCGCCGGCAGCAAGGGCGTGACGCCGGGCCGGTGGCAGCCGGTACCGGCGACCCTCGAGCTGCTGCGCGACGCGGCCCGCTGCGCGCCGGCGACGACCACGCGCGACGGTCCGCTTCAGACCACCGACGCGCGTTGCGCGCAGGGGCGCGCGGTCGTGCTGGTCACGATCGCCGGCGCGGGCCACCAATGGCCGGGCAGTGCTCGCAAGGGCCTGCTGCAGCACCTGCTGGGAGGCGATCCGCCCAGCACCGCGCTCGATGCGACCGAGGCGCTGTGGACGTTCTTCAACGGGCACCCCGCGCCACCGTGAGCGCACCGCGCCGCCGGGGTGATATGTTCCGGGCCTTGCACAGCCGCGGCGGGACAACACGATGGAAGGCACGGCCTCGGTCCTGATCCTGGTCTCCGGCCTGGCCCACGCGATCGTCAATGCCATTCTCAAGTCCGGTCGCGACAAGATGTCGGGGCGGGCCCTGATCGACGGCTTCAGCGCGCTGCTGGTGGCGCCGGCCGCCTGGCTGGTGCCGCTGCCGGCCAACGCCTGGTCCTGGCTGGCGGCGTCGTGGGTGCTGCACACCCTGTACCTGCTGACGCTCATCCGCTCGTTCGAGTTGTCCGACATGACGGTGGCCTATCCGATCGCGCGCGGCCTCGCGCCGGTGCTGGCCGCCGCCGCGGCCGTGGCGTTCTTCCACGAGGCGCTGAGCCCCGCCGTGGCCGCCGGCATCGGCCTGATCGCCACCGGCGTCGTCTTCATCGGGCGCAGCCACGCGGTCAACGCCCGCGCGCTGGCCTGGGCCGCGCTGACCGGCGCCTGCATCGCCGGCTATACCGTCATCGATGCCCAGGGCGTGCGGGCCGCGCCGACCGCGGCCAGCTACATCGTCTGGACCTTCCTCATGCTGGGCGGGGGCATCGGCGTGCTGTTCGCCTTGTGGCGCGGCAAGTCGTTCCTGCGCGCGGCAGCGACCCAGTGGCGGCCCGGCCTGGCCGCCGGCGCACTGTCGATCCTGACCTACGGCCTGGCGCTGCTGGCCTTCCGCCTCGGCGCCACGCCGCGGCTGGCGGCGCTGCGCGAGACCTCGATCCTGTTCGCCACGGTCATCGCGGTGCTGTTCCTGAAGGAGCGGCTGACGCGCGGACGCGCGCTGGGCGTGCTCGCCATCGCGCTGGGCGCGATCACCCTGGTCGCCGGCCGCTGAGCGCGTGCCGCCACGTCTTCGCGACCGCCGGCGGCATCGATTCAGGCCTGCAGGCGCGCGGCGCGCACCAGCTGCGCGCCGCGCTCGGCGATCATGATCGTCGGGGCATTGGTATTGCCGGAGGTGATGGTGGGCATCACCGAGGCGTCGATCACCCGCAGGCCGGCCACGCCGCGCACCCGCAGTTGCGCATCGGTGACGGCCGCAGGGTCGCCGTGCGCGCCCATCGCGCAGGTGCCGACCGGGTGGAAGATCGTGGTGCCGATGTCCCCGGCCGCGTGCGCCAGCTCGGCGTCGGTCTGCGCGGCCGGCCCGGGCAGGTATTCCTCCGGCTGGTAGGGCGCCAGCGCGGGCTGGGCGACCACGTGCCGGGTCTGGCGCAAGGCGCGCGCCGCGACCAGCCGGTCGGCTTCGGCCGTGAGGTAGCAGGGCGCGATGCGCGGTGCGCTCTCCGGCGCGCGATCGCGGATATGCACGTGGCCGCGCGAGGCAGGCCGCAGGTGGCAGACGCTGGCGGTGAACGCCGGAAAATCGTGCAAGGGTTCGCCGAAGCGGTCCAGCGACAGCGGCTGCACGTGGAACTCCAGGTCGGGACGCTCGACCTGCGGCGCCGAGCGGAAAAAGCCGCCCAGCTGGCTGGGCGCCATCGACAGCGGGCCGGAGCGCCGCAGCGCGTACTCCAGGCCCATCGCCGCGCGGCCCCAGAAGCTGCCGACGCGGCCGTTGAGCGTGGTGATGCCGCGCACCTTGAAGATCATGCGCAGCTGCAGGTGGTCCTGGAGGTTGCCGCCGACCCCTTCGAGCGCCTGCACCACCGGCACGCCCTGCACGCGCAGCAGCTCGGGCGGCCCGATGCCGGAGCGCTGCAGGATCGCCGGCGAGCCTATCGCCCCGGCGGTGAGCAGGGTCTCGACGCGCGCCTGGACCCGGTGGCGAACGCCCGCGAGCAGGAATTCGATGCCGCGCGCCTGGCGGCCTTCGAGCACGACCCGGTCGATGAGCGCGCCGGTGAGCACCGTCAGGTTGCGGCGCCGCTGCGCGGGCCGCAGGAAGGCCTGCGCGGCGTTCCAGCGCAGGCCCTTCTTCTGGTTCACCTCGAAAGGCCCGATGCCGAAGTTGTCGCCGCGGTTGTAGTCGCTGCAGGAGGGAATGCCGGCCTGGTTCGCGGCCTCGACATAGCGGTCGAGGATGTCCCAGCGCAGGCGCTGCCTCTCGACCCGCCATTCGCCGCCGGCGCCGTGCGCCGCGTCGGCGCCACGCCAGTGGTCCTCGCTGGCGCGGAACACCGGCAGCACGTTTTCCCAGCTCCAGCGCGCATCGCCGGTCGACTGCGCCCAGCCGTCGTAGTCGGCGGCCTGGCCGCGCAGGTACAGCATGCCGTTGATCGACGAGCAGCCGCCCAGGACGCGGCCGCGCGCGTACAGGATGGAGCGGCCGTTGAGCCCGGGCTCGGCCTCGGTGCGGTAGCACCAGTCGGTGCGCGGGTTGTTGATGCACTTGAGGTAGCCGATCGGGATGTGGATCCAGATCCAGTCGTCCTTGCCGCCGGCCTCGAGCAGCAGCACGCTGACCGAGGGGTCGGCCGACAGGCGGTTGGCGAGCACGCAGCCGGCCGTCCCTCCGCCGGCAATGACGTAGTCGAATGCGCCCAATGCGCGCACGGCCGGCACCGACCCTAGGAACCGCCGGCGCCGGCGGCCTTGCGCGCCGCAATCCAGTCGCCGATGCGCGCCTCGAGCACGGCCATCGGCAACGCGCCCGACATCAGCACCTGCGCGTGGAAGTCGCGCACGTCGAAGCGCGGTCCCAGCGCGGCCTGGGCCTCGTCGCGCAGCCGCCGGATGGTCAGCTGGCCGATCTTGTAGGCCAGCGCCTGGCTGGGGATGGCGATGTAGCGCTCGACCTCGGCGGTGGCATCGGTGGCGCTCATCGCCGAGTTGTCGAGCATGTAGGCGATGGCGCGCTCGCGGCTCCAGCCCTGCGTATGGATGCCGGTATCGACCACCAGCCGCATCGCCCGCAGGATCTCGTCGTTGAGATGGCCGTAGAGCTGGTACGGGTCGGTGAACATGCCGAGTTCCTGGCCCAGGCTTTCGGCGTACAGCGCCCAGCCTTCGACGTACGCGGTATTGCCGCCGAAGCGCTGGAACTGCGGCAGCGAGGTGTCTTCCTGGGCAAGGCTGATCTGGAAATGATGGCCGGGTATGCCCTCGTGGAGGAACAGGGTCTCGAAGCCCCAGGTATAGCGCGACGGCAGGTCGTAGGCGTTGTAGTAGAAGATCCCCGGACGCGCGCCATCCGGCGTGCCGCCCATGTACGTGCCGCCGGCCTCGGTCTTCTCGCGGAAGGCCGGCACCGGGCGGATCTCCAGCGCGGACCGCGGCACCAAGGAGAAGTCGCGCGGGATCGCCGCCAGCACGCGCCGGTCGATGGCGACGAAGGCGTCGCGCATCGCCTCGGCCGAGGCCGGCGCGAAGCGCGGCTCGCTGCGCAGGTAGGCGGCGAAATCCTGCAGGCTGCCCTTGAAGCCCACCGCCGCCTTGGTCCGCTCCATCTCGGCATGGATGCGCGCCACTTCCGACAGGCCCAGCGCATGGATGGCCTCGGGTGTCATGTCGGTGGTGGTCGAAGCGGCAACGAGATAGCGGTACAGCGCCGGCCCGCCCGGCATCTGGTCCAGGCCGACCGAAGCGCGCGCCCGCGGCAGGTATTCGGTGCGCAGGAAGTCGCGCAACCGGACATGCGCCGGGATCATCCGGTCGCGCACGAAGGCCGCATAGGCCGTAGTCAGGCGCGCACGCTCCGACGCCGGCACCGCCTCCGGGAAATGGCGCACCGGCCGGTAGAAGGTCGATCCCTCGACGCCCTCGGCGATCAGCGCATCGAGCTGGCCGACGACGTTGGCCATCACCAGCCGCGGATTGGTCACGCCGGTCGCGAGCCCGTGGCGCATGCGCTCGATGGCGCGGTCGAGGTAGACGATATAGCCGGCCAGGCGCAGCAGGTTGTTGTCGTAGTCGGCCACCGTGCGGAACGGCGCCGCGCCCTCGCCCGAGGCCAGGTCGGGAACGACCACCTGCATGCCGGCGAAATGATCGATCGGCCGGTCGATCTGGGCGCCCAGTATCGCGGGGTCGTAGCCGCGCAGGTCCATCGTCCGCTGGTAGCGGAAGGTGTCGTAGCTCACCCGTTCGGCGGGCGCCAGGGCGTTGCGGTCGATACGGCCGAGCGCGGCCAGGTCGTCGATCGCCGCCTGGCGCTCGGCGGCGTAGTACTCGTCGCTGATGTAGTCGCCGAAGCGGTCCGCATAGCGCGGGTCGCCCCGGTACAGCGCCTGCATCGGATTGCGCCGCAGCGTGGCCTCGTCGCTTTCGGCCAGCAGCGTGCGCAGCTGCGCCGACGCCGCGCCGGCGTCGCTTGCGGCCGCCTGGCCGGTCGCGGCGTCGCCCGGCGCAACGGCGCCAGCGGCGGCCACGGCCAGCAGGGACGCCAGGAATAGTGCCGTTTTCGTCATCGTCATGGTCGCGCTCCCGCCGGATGTCCGCCCGGCCCGCTCTTGCCCGAGCCCGCGATGCCGCGGCGCAGGCGTAGGCTACCGGAGTCGGACCGCGGGAAGGATAATCCGCATCGGCGCGCGGCGCTGGTGCCGCTGCGGGCGCGCGCCGCGGGTCCGCGGGAATGCACCGGATTCGCGGATCCGAATAGCGACGGTTTTACGGGCGACTCCCGACCGCAGCGCGGGCGCATTAATGGCTAGGATCGCAGGCGCGCGCCGCCGTGCGCAGGCCACCGCGGCGGCGCGCCACCACCACCGTCGAGCGAGGAGCAGCAGGTGCCGATGACCAAACGTACGCCGGAAACAGCCGCCGTCGCCAAGCCGGGCGGCCCGGACGCCGGGCAGATGTCGCCGGCCGCGCTCGCCACGCTGCCCGACGAGGCCTTGCTCGAGCAGGTGATGCGCCAGACCTTCCGCTTCTTCTGGGAGGGGGCCCATCCGGGCAGCGGCCTCGCGCCCGACCGGCGCACGACACGCGAGCAGCCGGTGGACGACCTGGTCGCCAGCGGCGGTTCCGGCTTCGGCGTGATGGCCCTGCTGGTGGCCGTGGAGCGCGGCTGGGTGAGCCGCGACGCGGCGCTCGGGCGGCTCGCGCGGATGCTCGAGCTGCTGTACCGGGCGCGCTGCTTCCACGGTGCGTTCCCGCACTTCCTCGACGGCGCGACCGGCGCGACGATACCGTTCAGCCGCAAGGACGACGGCGGCGACCTGGTCGAGACCTCGTTCCTGTGCATGGGCCTGCTGTGTGCGCGCCAGTATTTCACCGGCGACACGCCGCAGGAACGCGCCATTCGCGGCCGCATCACCGAGATCTGGGAAGGCGTCGAGTGGGACTGGTACACCCAGGGCGGCCGCAAGCTGCTGTACTGGCACTGGAGCGCCGACAACGGCTGGGCGATGGACCACGAGATCCACGGCTGGAACGAGTGCCTGATCACCTATGTGCTGGCAGCGGCCGCGCCGCGCCACGCGATCGATCCGCTGGCCTACCATCGCGGCTTTGCCGCCGGGCGCGACTTCCTCAACGGCAGGTCCTACCATGGCATCGAGCTGCCGCTCGGGATGCCCTATGGCGGGCCACTGTTCTTCGCCCATTATTCCTTCTGCGGACTCGATCCGCGCGGGCTGCGCGACCGCTACGCCGACTACTGGGAACAGAACCAGCGGCACGTGCGCATCAACCGCGCCCATTGCGTCGCCAATCCCCGGGGCCACGCCGGCTATGGCGCGCACTGCTGGGGGCTCACCGCCAGCGACGACCCGGACGGCTATGCGGCGCACGCGCCCGACAACGACAACGGCACCGTGTCGCCCACGGCCGCGCTGGCCAGCCTGCCCTATGCACCGGACGCGGTCATGCCGGTGCTGCGGCACTTCCTGGCGCACCTGGGCGACCGCATCTGGGGCCGCTACGGCTTCGTCGATGCGTTCTGCGAACAGCGCAACTGGTACGCCGATACCTACCTCGCCATCGACCAGGGCCCGATCGTCATCATGATGGAGAACCACCGGTCGGGCCTGCTGTGGAAGCTGTTCATGAGCGTGCCCGAAGTGCAGGCCGGCCTGCGCCGGCTCGACTTCCACAGCCCCTGGCTGGACGCGAAGGCCGCGGGCTGATGGAGCCGCTGGATCTCTGGATAGAGCGGCAACGAGTCCACGCGGCCGCCGGCATGCTGATGAGCATCTCGGCCGTCGACATCGTGAAAGAACGCGCCGGCTTCGGCCAGAGCCTGCGGCCGCGGCGCGGCGCCATCGTCGCCTCGCCGGTGCCGGCCGCCTACGATCCGGACCCGGACTACTTCTTCCACTGGTACCGCGATTCGGCCGTCGTCATCGATGCGCTGCGGCTTCTGTACGCCGAGGACCGCATCGGGCCCGAGGCGCTCGCCCACCTGGCCGACTTCGCCCGGTTCAGCCGGGACCTGCAGCAACTCGACGGCCGCGCGCTGGTCGCGGCGCCGGCGTGGCGCGCGCGGGGCACGGCCGGGTTCACGCAGTACCTGCGCAGCGACGCCGAACTGGCCACCGTGCATGGGGCCGCGGTGGCCGCCGATACCCGCGTCAACCCGGACGGCACGCTCGACATCTCGCGCTGGTCACGGCCGCAGCACGATGGCCCGCCCTTGCGCGCCCTGGCGCTGCTGCGCTGGCTGGGCGATGGCCGCGCCGGACCGGCGCTGGATGCCGCGCTGCGCGCGGCGCTCGCCGTGCTCGTACGCGCCGACCTGGCGTTCACCGCGGAGCGCTGGCAGACGCCCTCGTACGACATCTGGGAAGAGGAATCGGGGCACCACTACTACACGCTGCGCGTCTCGGCCGCCGCACTGGACGAGGGTGCGGCCTGGCTGGACGGACAGGGCGAGACGGCGCCGGCCCAGGCCTTGCGCGCAACGGCACGGCGGATCCTCGCCCGGCTGGACGACTACTGGATCGACGGCCGCGGGGTCGCTGGCAGCGCGGCAAGCGACGGCGGGGCGCCCGGGGACGCGGCGGCAAGCGCCGGCCACTACCGTTCGCGCCTCCTGGCCGACGGGACACGCTCGACCAAGGAGCTCGACATCGCGGTGATACTGGCGGCGATACACGCCGCGAGTCCTGCCGATCGGCATGCGTCCGGCGCTGCCGCTGCGCACGGCCCGCGCGATCCGCGCATGCACGCCACGCTGGCGTGCCTCGACGCGCTGTTCGACGCCGAATACCCGATAAACCGCCACCGCGCCGCCCACCGGGGACCGGCGATGGGACGATATGCGGGCGATGTCTACTATTCGGGCGGCGCCTACTATTTCTCGACGCTCGGGGCCGCCGAGTTCTGCTATCGCGCCGCCGCCGGCGGTGACGCCGCCGGCTGGCGCCGGCGCGGCGACGCCTATCTCGAGACCGTCCGGGCATACACCCCGGCGGGCGGCGAGCTGTCCGAGCAGTTCGACCGCGCCACCGGCGCGCAGACATCGGCGCGCCACCTGGCGTGGAGCTACGCCGCATTCCTGAGCTGCGTGGCGGCGCGCCGCGGCGCGGCCGCCGGCTAGGTTCGCGACCCGTGGCCAGCGCCGAGACGAGCACCGCGGGGCAGCGCACGGACGGGGCGGCCGAAGACGCGCCCGGTCCGGACGAGGAACTGCAGTCGGGCCTGGTCGCGCAGGTCGTCCTGCTGTCGCGCGCGCTCATCGCCTCGCGGGTCGGCAGGGCGCTGGTGACGCTGAGCGTCGCCGTGTTCATCGTCATCGCCGCCACGGCCTACTGGCAGATCCGCCTCAACAGCTGGAACAAGCCGTTCTACGACGCGCTGTCGCGCCGCGACATGCCGGGCTTCCTGCTGCAGCTGGGCATGTTCGTCGTCATCGCCGGCACGCTGCTCGTACTCAACGTCGCGCAGCGCTGGATCGTCGAGACGCTCAAGATCAAGATGCGCGAGGGCCTGGTGCAGGACCTGCTCGACGGCTGGATGCAGCCGCGCCGCGCGTTCTGGCTGGCCAATGCCGGGGCCATAGGCGTCAATCCCGACCAGCGCATGCACGAGGACGCGCGCAAGCTCTGCGAGCTGTCGGCCGACCTGGGCGCCGGCCTGCTGCAGGCGACGATACTGCTGGTGACCTTCGCCAGCGTGCTGTGGGTGCTGTCGCAGGATTTCAGCATCCGCATCGCCGACCAGGACTACGCCATCCCCGGCTTCATGCTGTGGGCGGCCATCGCCTACGCGGCCGTCGGTTCGCTGCTGAGCTACTGGGTCGGCCACAGCCTGATCCGGCGCAATGCCGAGCGCTATGCGCGCGAGGCCGACCTGCGCTTCTCGCTGGTGCGCATCAACGAGCACCTGGACGGCATCTCGCTGGCGGCCGGCGAGGCCGACGAACGGCGCCGGGTGGAGATCGACCTGGGCGACGTGCTGGCGGCGACGGTGCGGCTCGTCACGGGCCTGACCAACCTCACCTGGGTGACCGCGGGATTCGGCTGGGTCACGTCGGTGGCGCCGATACTGGTGGCCGCGCCGCTCTACTTCACCGGCAAGATCTCGTTCGGCGGCTTGATGATGGCCGCCGCCGCCTTCACCCAGGCGCAGTCCTCGCTGCGCTGGTTCGTCGACAACTTCAGCGTCATCGCCGACTGGCGGGCAACGCTGCTGCGCGTGGCCAACTTCCGCCATGCGCTGACCACCGCCGGCGTCGTGCCCGAGTTCGACTGCCAGATCGACTACGTCGCCGGTCCGGCCGGCACGATGACCATCTCGGGCCTGGAGATCGTGTCGCGCGCGGGCCTGGACGTGCTGCAGGAGCGCGAGGTCGTGATCGGCGCCGGCGAACGCGTCCTGATCGTCGGTTCGCCGGGCACCGGCAAGGCGCAACTGTTCCGCGCGATCGCCGGGCTGTGGCCGTGGGGCCGCGGCACCATCACCCGCGACGGCGACGAGTCTATCGTCTACCTGCCGCGCGGCACGCCCTACCTGCCGCGTGGCACGCTGCGCGAGGTCATCGCCTACCCCCAGCCGGTGGAGCGCTACGCGCCGGCAGCCTTTGCCCAGGCGCTCGAACGCCTCGGCCTGGCGCGCCTGGTGCCCATGCTGGACCAGAACCTGCGCTGGGACCGGGAACTTAGCCAGGACGAGCAGCTCGGCCTGGCGTTCGCGCGCATCGTCCTGCAGGCACCGGCCTGGGCGCTGATCGACGACATCTTCGGTTCGCTCGACGACGAGGCGCTGGCCCGGGTGGTGGACGTGTTCACGCACGAGCTCGCGCACACCGCCGTGATCCACATCGGCCGGGCCGCGCAGGCGCGCG
>Ga0181528_10001646_pt1 | contig 13841 bp, 13 predicted proteins | sample PEATcosm2014_Bin_47_FD_119742 | JGI IMG/M metagenome (GOLD analysis project Ga0181528, IMG submission 119742) | Peatland microbial communities from MTU Mesocosm Facility, Houghton, MI, USA - PEATcosm2014_Bin10_10_metaG | ecosystem: Environmental > Terrestrial > Soil > Wetlands > Peat | place...
CAGTACTTCTCGCGCTTGAGCACCCGGCGCACGTCCTCAACAAACTTTTCCGCGCTGAAGGGCGTCTCCGGAAGATAGATCAGATGGGGCGGGTCGTGGGGATGCTCGCGACGCTTGGCAAGCGCCGAACCGGCGGCGATCCAGCCGGCATTCCGCCCCATGACTTCGAGAATCGAGACCAGATCATTCTGGCCCATGGCCTCATTGTCGCAGGCGAGCTCTCGAACCGTCGCGCTGATGTACTTGATCACGCTGCCATAGCCCGGGCAATGGTCGGTCACGGGCAGGTCATTGTCGATGGTCTTGGGGATCCCGATCACCCGGAGTTCATAATTCTGTTCCTGCGCCAGTTTGGAGATCTTGTCTGCCGTGTCCTGCGAATCGTTGCCACCGCAATAGAAGAAGTACCGGATGTTGTGCGCCTTGAAAACATCGAGGACCCGGTCGAAATCCTGCTGCTTCTTCAGCTTGTAGCGGCAGGTTCCCAGCGCAGCTCCCGGCGTATGTCGGAGGGCGCGGATCTGCTGCTGCGACTCGGAGGCCAGGTCAATGAACTCCTCGTTGATGATGCCGAGCACACCGTTGAGGCCACCATAGATCTCTTCGATGCAGTTGTGGTTGAGCGCCTCGGCAACGACGCCGGCGACGCTGGCGTTGATGACCGCGGTCGGACCGCCGGATTGCGCTACAAGACAGTTTCCTACGAGTTCAGCCATGGCGAGGAGGAATGAAATGGTTCAAAATAACGTGCAGGGGTGCAACGAAAGGCTTCGCTCCGAGGCGTGGCAAATCAAATTTCCCGGGCGCGCACGTAATTGCGCCCGGCGCCAGGGGGCGAATCGCTGTTCGGTCGGCCCTGAAATCAGGATCTTCCCCTGGCAGAAAGGTGCTAAAGCAGCTTTCCGGGCCTGTACTCGGCAGCGCCCTTAACCCGTTTGGCAACCGAGTGAACCTCTCCGACAAATGCGTCAACCTGCTCCGGCGCCGCGCCGACATAACGGTTGCTCTCCGCCAGGATGGCCTGGATTTGTTTCTTCCCGAGCCCGATTCGCTTGTCACCGCCCAGGCGCCCAACCAGGTCGGTTTCGCCGTTGGTCGCGCCCGACCTCAATGCCTGTGCCGCCGCCAGAGCGTGTTCCTTGATTGCTTTGTGCGCATCCTCGCGGCCGGCACCGTGCTTGACAGCCTCCATCAGGATCGTGGTCGTCGCAAGGAACGGCAGGTTGCGCTCGTTTTCAGCGGCGATGGCTGCCGGAAACACATCCATCTGCTCCAGGACGGTTAGAAAAGTCTCGAACAGCCCGTCGATTGCGTAGAACGCGTCGGGCAGCGCCACACGGCGCACGACTGAGCAGGATACGTCCCCCTCGTTCCACTGGTCGCCACTGAGTGACATCGTCATCGTCACATACCCGCCCAGGATCGCATGAAAGCCGCAAATCCGTTCGCAATTCCGGGCATTCACCTTGTGAGGCATCACCGACGAGCCGACCTGTCCCTTCATGAATCCCTCGGTCAGGAGGCCCTGTCCCGCCATCAGTCGGAGGGTGTGGGCAAAACTGGACGCCGCAGAGCCCAGCTGGTGCAGCGCCGACACAACGTCAAAATCAAGACTGCGCGGGTAAACCTGACCGACCATTCCGAGCGAGGCCCTGAAACCGAGATGACGCAGTATCCGGCCTTCAAGCTCGGCCACGTGGTCGGCTCGACCGCCGAGCAGCGTCAACTGGTCGAGCTGCGTCCCAACAGCTCCCTTCAAACCACGCACGGGATACCGCTCGATGAGGTTTTCCAGCCGCTCAAGGGCAATCAGAAGTTCCTGTCCGAACATTGCCAGCCGCTTGCCAAGGGTGGTCGGTTGCGCCGGGACGTTGTGCGTTCGGCCGGTGATCATCAGGTCCCGATGCGTCCCCGCCTGCCGCGCAAGCGCGAGCAGCGCGGCCACAGCCTTGAAATGAAGGACCTTGAGCGAACGAAAGACCTGCAGCTGCTCGACGTTCTCCGTCAGGTCGCGACTGGTCATTCCAAGATGAATGAACTGCCGGCCAGCGAGCTCTGAAAACTCCTCCAGCCGCGCCTTCACATCGTGCAGCGTCACGCGCTCCCGCTTCATGATCGATCCGAGATCAATGACGCTTTTAACGCGCTCATAATCCTTGATCGCCTCGGCCGGGATCGGCACGCCCAGATCCTTTTGCGCCTTCATCACGGCAATCCAGAAATCCCGCTCGAGCAGAATGCGCCCATGGGTTGACCAGATGTCCTTGATTGCCGGCGAAGCGTAGCGTTCAGCAAGCACATTGACAATCGGATCGGCCGACGATCGCTCCACAGGAGCTGCGGGCACCGGCGACGGCTCGGACTCAGACCCGACGGAGGAGACGGGACGGGATGACGGGGTTTTCACGGTGAGAAGAAGCGGAGGCGGAGCGGTAGCAAAAGCGCTTCGCGATAGCTACTGAAAAATCGCAGGACCGCCAGCTTGACGATGATTTAGCGATCCCTGGAGGATTCTGTCTTTATGTGAGGCAGCGAACGGCCATTTCGCGCAAAACCTCCTCCTGCTCGGAGGGCCGGCGGATCAGCTCCTCAAACGCTGCAATAAACTCCTGCTGATTGTCGATAAGACGCCGCAAAGCGGGCAGTTTTGCGCTTCCAGCCAGCTTGCCGAGATACCACGGATTCTGCGTGAAGACGTTGAACGAGCTCTTCTCGGCGGCTCCGGCAAAACTTGCTGAATGAGCCGCCGCCGCGCGATCAAACCCGGCCTTGTCGAATCCCCGCGGCCCCAGGCGAATTTCGCCGGCATCCATCAGCACCCGGAGCTGCACCAGCAGGCGGTTGCGATTCTGCAGCGCAGTGATCACCGGCCGTGCGTCTCCGCCTGCAAAGAAGTGCCTGCGCAGCGCAGCCAGCGTCCGCGGCAGATCGCCGCGACCAAACGCGTCGGCTGCCTCAAAGAAATCCCCTTCGGCGAAATTTGGCGTCAGTTCCTCAACGTGGCGCTCCTCAATCATGCCGCCCTCGCTCACATAGTTGCTGAGCTTGTGCACCTCCTCGACGAGCAATCGCGTATTCGTGCCAATCTTTGCAAGCAGCAGGCCGAGCGCATCCGGGGTCATCGTCACCCCTTGGGCTGCAACCTCGGTCAACGCAACCTCCTCCAGCATTCCGCCGCCGGCCGCTCCATCGTCGCCGATAAACGTGTAATCGGCGGACGCTTCGCACCATTTAATGAACGCCCGGCGACGATCGACCGGCGCAGCGGTTATCAGGACTGAAACCTGCTCCGGATTCACGGTCGCAAGCAAAGCCTGCAGATCCTCGACCAATCGCAGCGTGCCCTCGGCCCGTCCGGTCACGGAATCGGCCAGAAACGAAACGTCCTTGAACCAGACCACCCGCTTTCCACCAAACAGCGACATCGTCTGCACGGCCTCCCGAAATCGGTTCACAGCGATCTCGACCTCACCCATGTTGTTCGCGAGCCCATTCAAAACCTCCCGCGAAAACTCATCCGACACGTCCGCCGCGAGCGCGTCATAACGCTCCTTGCCCAGCCGGTTGACCAGGAAATCGTCCGGTCCGCATATGAAGATGAATGGTTTCGCGCCCATCGTCCTCCGGTTTGCCGGCGATTGTTCCCCAGGGCACGCCTAAAATGGACCGCTGCAAAAGGTTTGAACGATTCGGCCTGACGCTGGTCTCAATCAACGTCATTGCACAGTTGCATGCGCATCCACCGTTCACTCCTGGCTTGTGTGTTTTTCCCAGCCCTCGCGGCCTCGCTCGCCGCGTCCGACGTCGCTGGCTCCAGGGGATCCGCTGCACCGGCGCAACCGGGCTTGCCGGCAAGTCTAGCCGCCCAACCGGCAGCGGCAACGGTCACTGGTTCGCAGAGTCCAACTGCCCCGGCGCAATCGCCAGGCCTGGCAATGCCTGCCGCCTCCGCAGACACCCCTTCTTCGGTTTCGAAGCCACCCGACGATGGTGACATTCTAACGGAGGTTGCCGCCCAGGCCACACCGTTGTTGAAGGAACTCGTCGCGCGAGAAAACATCCTGCTGCCTCAGGTCGGAAAGGATGATCAAGATCAGGACAGGGTCCAACGCGACATCCAGACACTGGTGTTCGATTACGACGCCTTCCTTCGCCGGTTTCCCAATTTTACGCCGGGCTACGTCACATACGGCCTTTTGCTTGGCAAGGTGGGCATGCGCCGGCAGTCGGTCGCGATTCTGCTCAAGGCCAACCAGCTCAATCCTGACATTCCGATCGTCAAGAACCAGCTTGGCGATTACCTGGCCGAGGAGGGCGAACCGATCGAAGCGGCGAACTACTTCATCTCTGCCATCCGTCTCGAGCCGAACGAACCCCTCTATCATTATCAATTGGGCAAGGTGCTGTCCGAGGCGCGCGACGATTTTCTGAAAAGCGGCCAGTGGACGGCCGCCCAGATTGACCGCAGCATGCTGGAGGCGTTTCGGCGGGCATCGGAGCTGGCCCCTGACAACATCGTCTACGCGTACCGCTATGCACGATCGTTTAATCTCCTGGCGGAGCCGCGCTGGGATGAAGCGCTCAAGGTGTGGGGGGCATTGGAGGACCGCTGCTCACCCGGTCTCGAAAAGGAGACCATTCGTCTCCAGGCCGCAAATATCCTGATAAAACAGAAGAAGTTCGATCATGCCCGGCTCCTTTTGACCACGGTGACGATCGAGGCGCTTAAGGTCCAAAAGCAAAAGCTGCTCGACCAGCTTCCTGCAAACGTGGAGAAGTAGGGAGCGCACCGTCCGCTGCGGACACACCGTCCGCGACTCCGTCGCGCTTCTTCTCATGTCATTTTTCTCCAAGCTCGAACGCAAGTTCGGTCGCTTTGCGATCCCGAACCTCTCGCTTTATCTGGTCATCGGACAGGTCTTTTTCTGGGGCCTTGCGTTGATGATCGGCTTCGACCTTGGGCACATCGCTCTGCTTCCGGCCGCGGTCGTGGCAGGCGAAGTCTGGCGGCTCGCAACGTTTGTGCTCGTGCCTCCCAACGCCAATCCGCTCTTCATCGCGTTTGCGTGGTATTTGTTTTTCCTGATGGGAAATGCTCTGGAACACAATTGGGGGGCATTCCGGTACAACGCTTTCCTCGGCATCGGCTGGCTGCTCACAATCGCACTGGCATTCATCACCCCGTTTGCCTTCGCCTCCAACGTCTTTCTGGCGGGCAGTGTATTTTTGGCGTTTGCCTACCTCAATCCTGACTTTGTGATGATGATCTTTTTCATCCTGCCGGTGAAAATCAAATGGTTGGCCCTGCTCCAATGGCTCGGCTACGGGTACGTCCTCGTGGTCGGCCCGTGGTCGGCCCGGTTCGGCGTGCTCGCCGCCACCGGGAACTTTTTCCTCTTTTTCGCCGGAGATATCATCAGCCAGATTCGCACCGGCCGCCGGCGCATGGCGTTCCAGGCGAAGGTCGCTGCCACCCGCGATGACGAACGGGAGCACCGCCACCGCTGTCGTGTCTGCGGAAAGACGGACCTTACCGACCCGAAGCTGGAATTCCGCTACTGCTCAAAATGCGCAGGCAACCAGTGCTATTGTTCGGACCACATCTTCAAGCACGAACACGTCGTGGTCGATGATGGTGGGAAACGTTGATCCTGCCTGCTCTTCCAAATGAGTGACGAGGAGTTTGGCCGTGGTTGTTTGTCGCTCGGCGAATGGCTCGCCTTTGCAGAAGCCGAATACACGCAGCGTGGGCTCGCCCTTGGGCAGGTGGCAATGTCTGCGCACGACGAGGCGCTTTACCTTCTGCTGCGCACCCTCGAATTGCCTCTCGAAAGCGATGCCGGCGTGCTTGCGCGAAAACTGACCGCAATCGAGCGGACAAAGGTCGCCCGAATATTTCGGCGGCGAATTGCCGACCGCGTGCCTGCGGCCTACCTGACCCGCGAGGCGTTTCTCGGCGATCACCGATTTTACGTCGACGAACGGGTCATCATCCCGCGCAGCTATTTTCTTGAGATCATCCCTCAACTCCACCGGTGGATGAAGAAATCCGCCGTCGTCACTCGCACCGCGGACGTCTGCACAGGCTCGGGGTGCCTCGCGATCCTGCTCGCCCATCAGTTTCCCACCGCCCGTGTGGACGCAATTGATCTTTCCGAAGCTGCGCTCGCCGTCGCGAAAATCAACGTGAAGGAGCATCGACTTGCCGGCCGCGTCGCCCTCCACCAGAGTGATGTCTTTGCGCGAATGCCGCCTGCGCGTTACGAGGTCATCATCTCAAATCCACCCTACGAGCCCTCCGCCCTCATGAAAACGCTGTCGCCAGAGTTCCGGAAGGAACCGCGACTGGCGCTCGATGGAGGCAAGGACGGCCTCGATATCATCCGGCCGCTCATCGCCCAGGCGCGGGACCGCCTCACCGACGGCGGACTGCTGCTCATCGAGGTCGGCGGGCTGCGCGGGGCGATGGAAGCCGAATACCGGCAACTGAAGCTCCGCTGGCTGCCGACGCACGATGGCTCCGACTGCGTTTGCCTGATCGAGGCCCGACAGCTGCGGGCGGGCACATAGCCCAGAACGATGAAGTTGATGCAGGGCTGCCGCTTGCCGGCACGCCAATTACCCATACGTCCATAGCGCTTCTCCCGGCACCGCCGCGCCTGGCAATCGCGCCCTTCCTTTGAGCGTCACACGTCCGTTGCGGCCGCGCTCCGCCATGAGTAGTTTTACTAAAGTTGCGGGGTTGGCTTGATTTTTCTGCTGCTACCCGCTTGATGCGAATGCTTTTTTCGGGATTTCCGTGGGGTTTTACTGGATACCTGCAAGCCCCCACAACAAACCCAAAATCAATTTTATGGTAGACGATCTGATTATTGGCATGGCCGGTTCCGGCGGTGATGGCATCGTCTCAGCAGGCGAATCATTGATCGGCGCGGCGGCCGCAGACGGATATTTCGCCATCCTGACCAAGAGTTTCGGCTCCCAAATCAGGGGAGGGGAATCTTCGTGCCGGCTGCGTGTGTCGGCCAGACCCGTCCTGAATCCCGGCGGCACGCTTGACGTGGCTGTGGTGTTGAACTGGGAGGACTTCCTCCGATTTGGCGGGGAGCTGCCGGTGGGACCCGACACCGTTGTCATCTACGAGACCAAGACCGGCGTGGAACCGGCCCAGATCCCGCTCGCCGAGCCCCACCCATCAATCGTAATCGCCGTGCCAATGGAAGCCATGGCGATGAGCGCGGCCGGCACGCTCCAAGCCAAGAACAACGTCGTTCTCGGCCTCCTCGCCGGCTGGTTCGGACTCGCTCGCGAAAGCATTCTCAAGGGCATCCGCAAGAAATTTGCCCGCAAAGGCGAGGCCGTGCTGCAAGGCAATGAACGCGCGTTTGCTTCCGGCATGGACTACGCGGAAAAGCATCCTCTGGGCAGTGCGCGCCACCTGAGTCCTTCCGTGCACACTGCCGGACGCCACTTGGTGACGGACGGAAACGAGATGTGCGGAGCCGCCGCTTTGTTCGCGGGCTGCAAATTCTTTGGCGGCTATCCGATCACCCCTGCAACCGAGATCATGCAATATCTCGGCCGGGAAATCTGGAAATACGGCGGATCACTGCTGCAGGCCGAGGACGAGATTGCCGGCATCGGCGCAGCGGTTGGCGCCTCCTTTGCCGGTGTTAAATCCATGACCGCAACTTCCGGCCCGGGCCTGTCGCTCAAAACGGAAGTGCTTGGGCTTGCCAGCGTGGCGGAACTGCCGCTCGTCTGCGTGAACGTCCAGCGAGGCGGCCCTTCCACCGGCATGCCTACAAAACCTGAGCAGGCAGACCTCTTTGCCGCGGCTTTTTCGGCGCACGGCGACACGGTGCGGCCGGTGCTGGCACCCGTCAGCGTCGCCGACATGTTCGGCATCACCGTGGATGCCTTCAACATCGCCGAGGAGTTTCAGACGCCCGTGCTGGTGCTTTCCGATCAGGAGATCGCGCAGCGCAAGGAGATCGTCTCCCCGGTCGACACGTCGACTTTCAAGCTGGTCACCAGACTTGAGCCCACTCCCCAACAGCTCGAAAACTACGTTCGGTTTCGATTCACGGAGTCCGGAATCAGTCCAATCAGCCATCCTGGCATGAAAGGCGGCAATTATCTGGCAGCCGGCATCGAGCACAACGAACTGGGCGCGCCCACGGCGAGCGGCGAGATTCATGCCCGGATGAACGACAAACGCTTGAAAAAGATGGACCCGCTAAAACAGCGGCGCGACCTGTTTGTTTTTGAGGGCGACGTTGACGCAACCATCGGCCTTGTCAGCTGGGGCAGCATCGCGGGCGTTGCCTTGGAGGCGCTGCATCTGGCGCGGGCAGAGGGCATCAAGGTCCGGTTGCTCATCCCCAAGTTGGTGTATCCGGTGGCGGAGGAGATCTACGCGGAATTCTTCGCCCCCCTTCAGCGTTGCTTGGTTGTCGAACAATCCCACCAGGGTCAGCTCTACCGCATCATCCGCATGTGGGCATCTTCAGTTCCCCCGCAATTCGATGTGCTGGCAAAGAGTGGTGCCAATCCCATCCCCCCCGAAGAGGTACTGGCGAAAATCCGCGCGATGGCGCGGAGTTGACCCGGGCCGACCAACCCCCTGATTCGCCAGCACCCACCGAACCCGACCATGAGCACAGAATGTCCCCTCAGCCCCGAGGTCTTTACGACCAAGGATTTTCGCAGCAGCCTGAAGCCAATCTGGTGTCCCGGCTGCGGCGATTACGGAGTGGTCACCGCGATCTACCGGGCGCTCACCGCAATCAAGCGCCCCTCGCACGAGATCGCTTTCATCTCCGGCATCGGCTGCTCGAGCCGTATTCCGGGCTACACCACGGCCTACGGATTCAATACGGTGCACGGCCGCGCTCTGCCGATCGCGCAGGGCATCAAGATGGCGAATCCCGAACTCCTGGTGCTTGTCGCAGGCGGAGACGGTGACGGGTTCTCGATTGGGGGCGGGCATGTGCCGCACGCCATTCGCCGAAATCCCGACCTGACCTACATTGTCATGGACAACCAGATCTACGGGCTCACCAAGGGTCAGTTGTCGCCCACCTCTCCCCGCGGACTGAAAACCGCCTCATCTGCCTACGGAAGCATGGAAGACCCGGTGAATCCTTTGCTTTACGTCCTGGCCTATGGCGCCGGATTTGTGGCCCAAGGTGTGCCCGCCGACATGGAGGGTCTTGCAAAGATCATTGAGGAAGCGATCCGTTACCCCGGTTTCGCCTTTGTGAACATCCAGTCGCCCTGCATCACCTACGGAGATGCCGACACGCAGCTAAAAACCCAGAAGACGAGGATGCGCAAACTTGAGGCAGAGGGTCACGACGCCAGCAACCGGCTCCGAGCCATGGAACTTGCGCAGGAATACGGGCGGACCCTCTACACAGGCGTGTTCTATCGGAATCCCAATCCTCCGCCCACCTACGATAGCCAGATCAGGGAACGTCAGCAAAATCTTCGCGGCAAAGACATGGCTCTGGAGCAACTTCTCCGTAAAGAGAGCGACGAGGAAGCAGAAGTGCCGGCAGCGTGCTGAAGCGAGTCAAGATCCCATCGGACACCCGACTGCATCGCTACGGCTGCTTTGAAGTTCGCGGCCGACCTTAAATTCCGCGGCACAGGCGATATTCCGTTCGCGACTATTCAGGCATGATTTCCATGCACACCGAGTATTCGCGATAGCCCATCGATTTCCAAAACGCCACGCCCGCAGTGTTTGCGCACAACACCTCGACGGTCAGCCGGCGGCGCCGCGCCCAAATCTCCTGCCGAAGCAGCTGCATCACTCGCCGGCCGATCCCCTGCCGGCGCCGCTCAGGCACCACAAACAGGTGACGCAGGTAGATTTCCTCCGCAAATTCCCGGTAGAGAACATAGGCCACGACCTGGCCGCCTTCCTCAAAAATGCGCCCTGTGTATTCATTCGTGCTCAGCCAGCGGCGCATCCGCTCCGTCAGCTGTGCCGCGTTCATTGGATTGCGATGCCCTTCGTCGCGAATCAATTGATGATTCAACGCGCCGAGCAGCGCATAGTCTGCCGAGGTTGCCCGGCGGTAGGTTAGTTCTTGCATGAGGCGCTGGTGATTCAGGAAATCCAGCCAAAGTCCGGGATGCCACCAAAAACAGGGGGCCGTTCCAAACCCGCCAACTGCGGTCTTTTTTCATTTAACAGATGACAAAGCGCTCTGGTCTTGGCAGTCGCCATTTTTTCCGCGAAACTGACCGCGTGGCCCCGCTCTTCGCCTTCGCACCGGCCTTCTTCGCCTTCGAAATATGGCAGCTCGTGATTGCGGAGCGCTATCTTGGACTCAAACAAATCTCGCGCGGGATTGATCCCCGTGAACTTGGTCTCGGTGAATTTACGGCTGCCTGCTGGAGCGTGACCCTGGTGGTCTATTGGACGTGGATGGCGCTCATGCTTTTTCAGCCTTGGGGTCGTTTCCAGATTCTCATGCTCCTCGCCATTTCCGGACTTGGATTTGCCCTTCGCCGGGGTTGCGGACTGAAATGGGTGCTTGTCATCCTGACGTTCGAGGGATCAATCCGCATCGGCATGCTGCTTTCCCTGTGTTCGCTGGCATGGCGCCGGTGGCTCTGAAATGAAGCACACAGGACCGCAAAATTTGAGTATCTGCAGGGCATGGCAGATTTTGCCTTGAGCACAATGTGTTCAGAATGCAAAACGGGAGTATCCCGCAGCTTCGCCACCGCTTCCCTCCATGAAATTTGAAGACGCTCCGCGGCTGTCCAAACTGCCGTTCGTTCTCGGCAATGTTGCCCTTCTGGCGCTCGCCTGGTTCATCTACACCCACCACCCGAATCCGTTTTCACCGCTCCCGCTCTTTATCATCTTTGTCTGCTTCGTGGTCGGCATCCTGGCGTCGATCTATCCGTACGTGGTCAACCATGTTCGCGACCAGGCGGACTCCGCGATCGCTCTCCGGCATGAGATGGATGAGCAGTTCAAGCGGCTGGCCGCGGCATCCGAGCACCTCCAGAACTCAGTCATCCAGCTCAAGAGCATCGAGGCAACCGTCGCAAGCAACGTGGAGTCGGCAAAGAATCTGCCATCAATTCTGCAGGACAAGATAGGCGAGGTTCGCCGGCAGTTGAACGCAAAGGAGAACGACGAGAGAATTCGGCTGGAGCAGGAACTGACCCGGCTGCGCTCGGGGGAAAGCGACCGCCAAGCCTCGGCAGCCAATCAGATTTCGACCGCACTTGCCGAGTGGACCAGACTCGAGGCGGATGCCCGGCGGAGTTTCGCCGACCTGGTGCAGCGGGAGAAGAATTTGTTCGCCGAACAAGTCGTGGCGCTGCAGACCGCCGAAAACGACCGGCTTGGCGCGGCTGCCGGGGCGATCACGGCAACGCTCAACCATTGGACGGAAATCCAGGCCGGAGTCAGCCGCCAGCTTGAAGAGGCGACCGACGTCCAACAAAAACTCGGCAGCGTGCTCTCCGCGCTCGACGGCAAGATTGCAGATCTTCAATCGGTGGTGGATGCAGCGGCAAAAGCCGCGCAAGTGATTCCGATGGCGTCGCTCCCACTGGCCTTCGAGCCAAGTCGTGCCCAGCCGGAGGTGCCTCTCGCAGCTGGACCAGCGGCAGACATGAATCCTTCGCCAATCTCTATTCCAGAGACCCCTCCGGAACCCGAACCTGCGCCCGCGATCGAACAGGCAGCGGAGAATCCTGCAGCTGCGCAACCACTCGAATTGCCCGCGACGATTCCGCATGTCGTCGAAGTGGAGGGTGCCGCACCGGAGGTCCCTCACGTTGAGCCATCTGACTCCATTGCTCTTGAGAAACCGCGCAGGCCGCGCGCCCCGAGAAAACCCCGACCTGAAGCGCCCGCGCCCGCCGAAGTCGCCGCCGAACCCGGGATCGCTCCGGCACCGGCCGAGGAGAGCCCGATTGTTCACCAGACTCCAATGGAGCTCATTGTTGAACCGGTGGCCGATGACGCTCCGGCGCCCGACGATTTCTCCCAAACATCGCCCGATGAGAGCAAGCCGCCGGCAAACCCATCCGCTGATGGGCACACGCGGCTTACAGTCGTTTCCTACATCGGCATCGGCAACAAACTACATATCCGCGGCGACGGAGCCGGGCTCAACTGGGGCAAAGGACTTCCCCTTCAATTCGTATCAATCGGCCGCTGGCGCTGGGAAACAGACAAGGCCACCGCACCAGTGAGTTGTCGGATCTACAAGAACGACAAGCTCGAGGCGCCAATCGGGCCCCTCACACTCCTGCCCGGGACGGAACAGGAAGTGTCCGTCATGTTTTGAGCCCAAGGCCTCGTGCGCTCGCACCTACAGTGGCTTCCTGTCGTCCTTTGGATGGGGTTCATCTTCGCGATGTCCTCAGACCTTGGATCTTCTGCGCACACCTCGCTCATTATTGAGCCTGTGATCCTGTGGATAAATCCCCACGCCACGCCTGAGGAAATAGAGGAAGCCCACTTCCTCGTTCGAAAATCCGGTCACATTTCAGAGTATGCAGTTCTCGGATTCCTGATCTTTCGCGCGATGAAACTTTCACGCCCGCCCGCCGCCCACCCCTGGTCTTGGCGATGTGCGGGCGTTTCACTGCTCATTGCAACAGCCTACGCGGCCTCGGACGAGTGGCACCAGTCGTTCGTGCCCGGCCGGACCGCGGCAGTTCATGACGTGATCATAGATTCCTGCGGAGCGTTGATAGGACTTTCCCTGGTGTTCATGTGGTGCAAGGTTACCGCGTTCAGCTCGTCCCGCCAGACGGCGCCGCCCGCCACCAGGTGATGGGATGCGCGCCGCCCGTCAATAATGCGGCGGACGCTCATCGACGATTGGCGGAGGGCTGGAGTCGTTTCCCGGCCTCTGGCCAAGCTCCGACAGGCTCTTCTTCAATTCGTCGATCTCCCTCGCCATCTCGAGCACAGCCTTGTCCTGCTCCGTCACGTGGCGCTGCAGCCATGCGAGTTTCTCTTCGAGGAATGCGAGGCGTTCGTCACTCATTGCGATCGTCGAGTCCAGCCGAGCAGCCGCTTCGTGCCAAGCCCTTAGCCCGGGTATTTCGCACCATGGCCGAGACCGCGGTGTGATGCGTTCGGGTTAGCTTTTCCCGTTCTTCCTCCGCCTGAGGTCCGCCGCAAGCGCCCGCAGCTCACCCATGATGTCGTCGCACGCCTTCCGCGCATCCGCCGATTTTTGCAGGCGCCGGACTTTCCGGCAGATGAGCAACAACGCCGCGGTCAGCTGGATTCGATATGCGGCCCGGCGGTCGGTGGCGGAATCGGAGGAAACTCTCGGCATAATGCACACCACTTTTAGCCTATACATTTTTTGTCAACCTGTAATTTTCCGCTACCTGCGTTGACAAACGCTGGGAGGGGCGGCATCGAAACCGCAATGCACTACACCCAGCTTTTCAGACAGCTGCGCGTAGCTCGTGATCTCAGCCACGAAGCGCTGGCCGAACGCGCCGGGTGCCACCGCAACACGGTGATCAACGTCGAGCGCGGGCGGCGGGTGAAAATCGACACCCTCGCCCGCCTGATGGAGAAGATGGGATATGCGCCCGATTCCCCGGAATTCCAGGCGCTTGCCCTGTTGTGGCTCGAAGCCGGCACCGGCATTCCATTTTCGCGTTCCGAAACCGTGGCCGCCACACGCAAGCAGATCTCCATTCTCCGGCGCGAGGCCGAGCAGAACTCCCGCCAACTGACCGCTGCTGTGGTTGACGCCGGCCTGACGGCCGATCAGATCCGGCTGCTTGTCTTCGCCGCCCGCCAACCCGACGTGATGTCGATCCTCAGCTCG
>Ga0181528_10001648_pt1 | contig 13834 bp, 14 predicted proteins | sample PEATcosm2014_Bin_47_FD_119742 | JGI IMG/M metagenome (GOLD analysis project Ga0181528, IMG submission 119742) | Peatland microbial communities from MTU Mesocosm Facility, Houghton, MI, USA - PEATcosm2014_Bin10_10_metaG | ecosystem: Environmental > Terrestrial > Soil > Wetlands > Peat | place...
ATTCGCCTTCCAGTCCACGTGGCGGACAAGATGTCCCTTATCCGGAAGTCGGAGGCAAAACTTCGGGAGACATTGGACCACGAGCCAACCGATGAAGAGATTGCGGACGATCTTGGGATCAAAGCTCGACGCGTTCGATTTTATCGAGATGCGGCTCGCACACCGGTGTCACTCGATTCGCCAATCAGCATGGACGATTCAACGTCCGTCGCGGAGCAGGTGGAGGATGCCAATGCGATTGATCCTCTGGGTGAACTCGTTAAGAGTAATGACAACGAATTGGTGCGGGACGTTCTGGCTTCGCTGAACTCGCGGGAAAGCCAGATTTTGGCCATGCGCTTTGGTTTGGATGATGGCCGACCAAAAAGACTTGCAGAGGTTGGAGCTCGAATGGGCGTCACCCGCGAACGAATCCGCCAGATTCAGGAGGAGGCCTTGCATAAAATGCGCATCAAGATTGAAAGCCGGGATCAACCCTTGCTAGCCAAATAGTACTGTCCTGGAAAAATGCCCTTGATCTTGTTTTTAATGCAATTGCCGACTACGGATGGAATATTGAAGTTTTATGATATCCCGTCCTGCTGATTATCGGTTGCATATTTATCTATCTCACCTATACATCATTGTGCATCTGTGAAAGGGGCACGTGGCCGCGTGACCTTGCTCAGGAACGGCGCCTCCATGGCGGATGAGTTGAACCCACCTTCGGCAAAGCGACTGTGGCAATAATTGTCCGCGCGGATGAAAATCAGGTGCTTTATTGGAAATTAAGTCGCAATACTTCGAGCGGAGTAGAATGTGAGTGGCGCTTACGCAAGGAGTCATCTGACCGGGAAATCCTGGAGTGCCTCATCCACTACCACCGACAGAAAAGCCTCCACTCGAGGCTACTTTAATTCCCTGGCCTAGCTACATTCAAGACCTGGATCTTGTGCCGCTCAATAAACGACGGTAATCTCTGACCAGCAGCAGCTCTGTCCACACCAGTCAGATGGATCCAAGGCGCGGTGCGTTCCCAGTGCCGTCTGGCTTTCAGTCATGAAATGGAACGCCCACGGAAAATGCAGATTTCCATCCTGCAGGCACATTATTGCGCGAGGACTACGGGCGCACGCGCTTCGCACATTGGACCAGATACCTCAATTACTGGCGTTTCCGTTGAAAAACCGCCGAAACGCGCGTTGTTCGCGTGCCCACGCCATTCCTCACTGGAACTCAGACAGCCGGTGGTCAAGAGCAACAAGCAGCCGCAGGCAGACAATAGAATCAATTTCATATTCAATGATTGGTAAAGATTTAATATTGCTGACTTTTGGCAGCAGCCACCCAGACCGCCACCAACTCAAACCGAATTCAGCATTCCTGTTTTAGTCGTCAGCAAGTAAACTTTACGCGCCGGTGGAAAACTTCGCAATGGGGTATTACCCTATGTTGATTCCGTCCTTGTCAAAGGTCAGACAGGATATCGGAGAGATGGGACAGCAGAGTGGGGTTTTTTATCCGCGACGGCAACGGCGCAATCAGTGATTGCGCCGCCACGCTGGCATGCCATGCCCACAGACGGAGTCTTGCGGACAGGAAATGCGCCATGGTTGCCGCTAAGACCGGCCATGCGTTCACAAATTCCCGGGCAATGCCAGGCCATTCATCAACCTCGACCTTGGATACAGAAAAACTTGGTGCCATTTAGCGTGTGACCGTTCAGAAAGCTGGATAAGTAACTGAACGCGAAGAATAGGCTGGCGTGGGCGTATCTACCGACTGACTGCTCTTCTTCATTGCTGCAACGACGGTCTCACGGGTTTCATGCCGTCTAGGAACCGTCAACTGCACTTACGTCCACACCAGCCAAAACAACATCGTGCTGTTTCCCGAGATGTCAAGCAGCGCGAGATTTGTGGAGGCGTGTCTTGAAAATGCCCGACACCGGCAACAAAAAAGCCTGTCCGAAGACAGGCTTGCCCACCCTTGCCGTGTGTAGAACTATGTTCTCAACCACGAACAGGGCAGAAAACTGTTCTCCAAAGAGCACGCCAAATCCAGCCCCAGGCAAAAAACCATCTTACTACTTCCGCCGTTGTCAACTGCATCACAAAAAAAGCAAACAATTCGTTGGAATCTGGCAATTCATTCCAACCTTTCCAACATGGCGGGCGGTCAGGTTGTGTGCGTCAACTGGACGCTGCTCTCGCTGACGCGCGCGCGGATGGCGCACGGCGGTTTCTTTTTGAGCCGCCAGGTGGCGATGGTTGGTGGAATACTTGGGACCAAATTCCCGGGCCAGTTTGTCTCCATTCCGCGACATTGCTTTTCGGTTCCATGAGCTGCGAGCATGGGCGGGGAGAGGTGCGGACACCGATGGAGGCTTTTCCAAGAAGCGGCTCACCTGGAGTAAAAGTGCGTCCCGCGTAGCGGGTCGGTTTTGGTCGGGAATGATTCATAAGGGTGGAGGTCCGGTTCAATCATTTAATCCCCAGTGTGAAAGCTCAATGCCTTGTTCAAACATTTCCTGAAGCATTGGGGTAATGGTGCTGGCTCGATCCGCAAGGTTGTCAAGCGGGCTGCTGGTCGCCCGCAGAACATTTTTCACCGTGTCCAGCAACACATCAACGGCAACGGGTTTCAGCAGCGTGGCCGCAGGTTGAAGCCACGGATATTTGACCAGTTGATGCAGGGGAGTTTTTTCTGCAACCAACACCACCGGCAAAGCCAGATGGGCGGCATGCAACTTTTTGATGAGTCCAATGCCGGTCACTTTAGGCAGTTTGTAACCGGTGATCAGGAGATGGTAGTTGACGGCCTGAAGCTCCTTCCAAGCGGTAGCGCCATCTTCAGCGGTTTCCACTTCGTAGCCATGCCCGATCAGCACTTCGACATTGAAATGGAGGAGGAACGGGTCCTGCTCCACTACGAGAATGCGATGGGGCTGACGCGGTCCAAATTCAAGTGGCTTGCAGGTGGACTGGTTCATGGTGAAAGCTTTTAGCACGAAAATGCTGCGGGCGCTATGGGGTGTTTTACCCATGCCAAATTTACGTGTTTGGCACGTCAATTGCGTTACCGCAGGCTGATGCCGGTGAAACCTTCCGCTAATTAACCTGGCGATGGCAAGGCCTCAGTGGTTCGGCCACGGACAGCAACCGCGACAACCGGCAGTTGCGAGACAGGAATTGCACGCGGATCAGGACTGCTTTGCGGTCCGGTCCTTCAACGCGGGTTTCGTTTTCAAACTGCATATTATGCTTCACGGTTTTCATAACCCTGGTGAATTCTCTCAGAGTTTTTCCTGTGTGCGATAGAAGCGTTGAGGAAAATTCGCCGCGTTCGTGCCGGTAAAATCCAACAAGCCGCCGGCCCCCACCGTCACACTGCCGATGACTGTCCATACGGTGGAATCCTGCATCGCCAGAACCCATAGCTCTGGCCGATGGGGCCGGTTACGGTCACGATGAACACTCCGGCGGGCGCGGTGTGAGTTTGCAGGCCAAGGCGTGTTGCTGGCGCCGTATTACGGATTTCAGTGTCACCGCCCGCGCGGGGCGCATGAAAGGGACTGCTCGGCGTCCCGCCCGTCATCGTGGTGGAAGTCCCCGAAGTGGAACCAGCTGCCGGCCAGTGCAAGCCGCCCACGCGCTTCAATGTGTCGGCGTCCCGCCTGGTCCTCGAAATCAATGGCGGATGCATCAACCTGTTCGCCGGTCTCCCGTTGTTCGACCTCGCTTAACCCAAAAGGCTATGGGGTGAACACCCCATATCAAAACATGTTCCAGTTCGTAAAATGGTGTCATGTTTTCCCCGAGCAATTCGCGAGAAGTGCAGCGGCCAGCGCAATGCTTCAGTACGAATTTGGCCCTTCGCCAGCGGATCCTGGTGGTGGAAGACGATTTGTTGATCCGCCGGCTCAACCGCGAAATGTTGATTTTCTCGGGCTATGGCATGGATACCGCCAAAGATGGGGCGGACGCTTGGAATAAGTTGCAAATGAACCACTATGATCTTCTGGTCACGGATAATGACATGCCAAAGCTGTCCGGCGTCGGACTGCTCAAGAAGGTTCATGCGGCCGGCCTGGCCCTGCCGGTCATCATGGCCACCGGGAAGTTCCCTTCGAAAGAATACGCGTGCCAACCGTGGCTACAACCCGCCGTGACCCTGCTCAAGCCCTGTACGTTCAACGAGTTGGTGGGCGCGGTGCAAATCGTCCTGCTCGCAATCACCGGCGCTGGCGCGGGTACCGCCCAGGCTACTGGTGTTGGAGCCCAAGCGGCGACGACGGACTCGACGTGATCATCGAATGCCAAACACTTTATACCGCTGCATATCGGGCAACGGATCACATTCTGCATTCAAAAGCAATGAAACATATGGAACATACCACCAGCAAAAAGCGAATACTCATCGTTGAGGACGATGCCGAAGTGCTGAAAACCTTCAGTTCCCTGCTAAGCCGCAGCGGGTACGAGGTGATGACAGCCAGCGCTGCGATGCCGGCTTTCTTCCGAGTGATTCAAACCCGGCCCGATCTCATCTTGGCCGACCTGCGGATGCCCATGATGAACGGTTTGGAGATGATCGGTCAGTTCAAAGCCCATGAGGACACCCGGGACATTCCCGTGGTGGTGGTCACGGGCTCCGCCTCCGAGGAGTCCCGCGCAGCGGCGTTTAAGGCAGGCTGCGCTGGATTCCTGACCAAACCGATCGAGCCGGTGGAGTTTCTGGCGCAAATTAAAAAATTTCTGCCAGGCGCCAAGCCAAGGCAACCATGATTCATGTCCATTGAGAAAATCATTGTCCTCGAAGACGATGCCATAGTCCGCAATAGTTTGGAGAACTTCCTCCGGCGGCAGCGCTTTGATGTGGCCTCGGCCTCAACTTTGGCCACCGCACGCGATTATCTCAGCCGGGACAATTTCGACCTGATCTTCATGGATATGCACCTGCCGGACGGTGATGGTATTGATCTTCTGAAGGAGATGCAAACTCGTCCGCAGCGGCCGTTGGCGGTGGTCATGACCGGTTTCAGCTCCGTGGAGTCCGCCGTGGAGTGCATGAAGAACGGTGCGTTCGATTACCTCATCAAGCCGTTTTCCACCGACCAGATCGAGTTCACCCTCCGCAAGGCGCAGGAATTCAATCAATTGCTCCAGGTCAATACCCTCTTGAGCCAGGAGTCTGACGACGGCGACCACGAGTTGCTGGGGAGCAGCCCGGCGATGGAGAATCTTCGGTTGCTTATCCGCAAAGTCGCCCGCACCCAAGCCACCGTGCTGATTCAAGGCGAAAGCGGGACCGGCAAAGAGTTGGTGGCTCGAGCCCTGTACCGCGAGAGCCCTCGCGCTCATGCACCCTTCATCAAGGTCAACTGTGCCGCCATCCCCGAAAACCTGATCGAAAGCGAATTTTTCGGCCACGAACGAGGCGCGTTCACCGGAGCGCTGACCAAACGCGAGGGCCGCTTTGAACTGGCGCACGGCGGCACAATATTGCTGGATGAAATCAGCGAAATCTCACCCGCTGTGCAGGGCAAACTGCTGCGGGTGTTACAAGAGCGCGAACTGGAACGGGTCGGAGGCAACCGCACCATCAAGGTGGATGTGCGCGTGATTGCGACCACCAACCGCAATCTGGAACAAAGCGTGGAGAGAAAGGAATTCCGGCAGGATTTGTTTTTCCGGTTGAACGTCATACCCATTTCAGTGCCGCCGCTGCGGGAGCGCCGGGAGGATATTCCACTGCTGGCCATGGACTTCATGCGTCGCCTGGGCCGCAAACATGGTGTCCCTGTCAAAGGTTTTACCAATGCTGCGCTGCACGGGTTGAACGAACATTCCTGGCCTGGCAATGTCCGAGAATTGCAGAACGTCGTGGAACGAGCGGTGATTTTATGCGGCGAAAGTGGCATGTTGGAGCCCGCGCACTTGGGTCTGTCGGGTGTTCTGCTCGGCGCCACCTCAGCCACGGTGGCAACGATTTTTGCAGCTTCGGCCGACAAGGCAGGTGCCTTCACGGACTTCGCGACCCTCGCGGAGCTGGAAAAGGAGCACATTTTTGCCGCCTTGGACCGTTGCCAAGGCAATCGCACGCGCGCCGCGAGAATCCTCGATGTGAGTATCCGCACCCTGCGCAACAAGTTGCACGAATACAATGGCACGGGCGCGATGTCCGAGCTGATGTCTGGACCTGAGGTGCAACTAAGTTAAATCCGGGACGAAAGTATGAGCAACGATCCGGAAACCACCAACGTGCCTGACCACGAGACACGCGAGGCGCAAGCCACGACCCGGTCCGAACAAACCAGTACGCACGACGCGCAGGCGAAGACGCAAACCGAACAAGCCACCACGCGCGCGGCGCAGGCCGAAACTCACGCCGAACAAGCCACGACGCGCAGCACCCAGGCCGCAACGCATTCGGAACAAACCAGCACTCGAACAAAACAGACAGAGACGCAGGCCGCACAGGACAAGACGCGCGACGCGCAAACCGAAACGCAGATCGAGCAAGACCAGACGCGCGCGACGCAGGCGGAGACGCAGTCCAGGCAGGCCAGTACTCGCATCATAGAGCAGGCGCTGGGCGTGTCGGAATTGAGTTACCGCCGGGTGTTCGAGGCGGCGCAGGATGGCATTTTAATATTGGACGTGGCGACCGGCCGCATCAATGACGTGAATCCATTTCTGGTTCAACTGCTGGGTTTTTCCCGCGAGGAAATGCTCGGCAAAACGGTCGGAGAGCTCAGTCCGTTCAAGGATGTTGTTTCCAACCAGGCCATGCTCGAGCATTTGCAACAGGACGGATATGTCCGCTATGAAGACTTGCCGATGAAGACGAAGGACGGCCACGACATCGCCGTGGAATTCGTGAGCAACGTCTATCGCGCCGGCGACAAAAAAGTGATCCAATGCAACATCCGCGACATCACTAATCGCAAGCAGGCGGAAGCCACTTCAAATTTGCTGGCGTCCATTGTCGAATCTTCGGACGATGCCATCTTCTGCATGGACTTAAACAATGTGTTCACCAGTTGGAACCGGGGCGCGGAAAAGATTTATGACTATGCGGCCAGCGAGATGATTGGGGCGCCCATCTCCAAGCTAATTCCGGCCGACCGGCTGGTGGCAGAAATGGAGCTGTTGGAGCGGATCAAGGCCGACGAGAAATTGAGTCACATTGAAACGGTGCGCCGGACCAAGGCCGGGCGGTTGATTGATGTCTCGGTCACGGCCTCGGCGATCAAGGATGCCAGCGGGAAAATCGTTGGCGTATCCAAGACGGCGCGGGAAATCTCGGAGCGGAAGCGCGCGGCGACGGCGTTATTGGAGTCGAAACGCTTTCTGCAATCAACCCTCAACGCGTTGTCCGCGCACATCGCGATTCTCGATGAACATGGAACGATTGTCGAAGTCAACGCGGCCTGGGACCGCTTTGCCCGCGAGAACCGCTTGCTCGGCCAGGGCGGGCTGGGAGCTAATTATTTGCAGGTCTGTCATTCGGCCATTGGACATTTTTGCGAAGAAGCCCCGGCTGTGGCCGGCGGCATCCGCGACGTCATGGCCGGGAAAAAAACTGAATTTCACTTGGAATATCCGTGCCACGGGCCAAAGGAGCGGCGCTGGTTTGTGGTCCGCGTCACGCGCTTTGACGGCGACGGGCCCGTGCGCGTCGTGGTGGCCCATGAAAACATCACCGAGCGCAAACTGGCGGAGCTTTCATTGCGCGAAAGCGAGGGGAAATTCCGCCAAATTGCCGAAACGATCAACGAAGTCTTTTGGATCACCGACGCCACCATGCGCCAGATGATCTACGTCAGCCCTGCCTACGAAAAAATCTGGGGCCGCACCTGCCAAAGTCTTTATAACGCTCCCCGTACCTGGCTGGAGGCCATTCATGCGGAGGATCGCGAACGTGTGCTTAGCGCAGTCACGGCTGGCCTGGCCAAAGATGGATACGATGAAAGCTATCGCATCCAACGGCCGGATGGTTCAGTGCGCTGGATTCACGACCACGCCGTGCCGTTGCGCAATGCCGCCGGCGAAATCCAGCGCTTTATCGGCATTGCCGGCGATTGCACTGAGAATCGGAAACTCGAGGATGCGTTCCGGCAGGCGCAAAAGATGGAATCCATTGGCCAGCTCGCCGGCGGCATCGCGCATGACTTCAATAACATCCTGGCGGGCATTGTCGGCAATCTTTATCTGGCCAAAATGGACGCGGCGGAGCAGCCGGCCATTCTTGATTCGTTGGAGAACATCGCCGCAGCCAGCCAGCGGGCGACCGATTTGGTCAAACAAATTTTGACCTTCAGCCGCCAGGTCAACCCGGAGCGCGAACCGGTAAAGTTGAATCATGTGGTGCTGGAAGCGCTCAAACTTCTGCGCTCCAGTGTGCCGTCAACCATTCGGATTCAAACCGAACTGGCCGAGGTGCCCACCGTGCTGGCCAACGCCACGGCGATTCACCAGGTGCTCATGAATCTCGGCACCAATGCCTGGCACGCCATGCGCCATCAAGCCGGCCTGCTGAAAATCGAAATGAATGTTTTGGAAGTGGATGAGGATTTTGCCAAAATCCGGCCCGATCTGCACCCGGGAAATTATGTGCAGTTGTCGGTCAGCGACTCGGGCTGTGGCATGGACGCTGCCACACTGAATCATATTTTTGAACCTTTTTTCACGACCAAGGCGGTGGGTGAAGGCACCGGTCTTGGCCTGGCGGTTGTCCATGGCATAATGAAGGCTCATGACGGCGGTATTTCCGTTTACAGCCAGCCGGGCATGGGCACCACGTTCCGTTTGTTTTTTCCGGTCATAGAAATTGAAGAAGTCCCAGGCAAGCTCGAAGCCGCATCCATCCCGCGTGGCCGCGGCGAGCATATTTTGTTCGTGGACGATGAAGACATGCTGGCCAAAGTCGGGAAGAGAATGCTCGAACGATTGGGCTATGTCGTGACCACCCACACCAATCCGCTCGAAGCCATCGCGGACGTTCGTGATCGAGCGCAGCCGTTTGACCTCGTCATCACCGATTTCACCATGCCCGGCATGGACGGCGCCAAACTCGGCGAGCAGTTGCTGCAAATGCAACCCCGGCTGCCCATCATCATTACGACTGGCTATAGCGGGGTGATGACGGCCGCCAAAGTGAGCGAACTGGGTTTCCGGGAATTATTGAGCAAGCCGAGCACCGCCCAAACTTTGGGCGAAACCGTGCATCGCGTGCTGCAATCGGCGGCTTCAACCAAAACCTGATTTATTGGAATGATCAAAAGGGGTATTGCGCCGTCAGCATCCGGTCGAAAAGCCACCATCGCGGCAAAAAACCAACCACCAATCCAGCTCCACATCAAATTATGGCTGCAAAACCAAACCTGACCATGGTCGAGAAGATGGCCGAATCTCCGCTGTTTCGCCAATTCCAGCAGGCATTTGAGGTGGTCACGGCACTGCCCTTGACGTTGCGGGCTATAGCAAGCCGGCAACTGGTCCAGACAGAAAATCGAAATCAGAGTCGCTCCTGCTCCTTGCTGTGCCAGACCTGCCAATCCTGCGACGTGTGTCTGAAATCGCAGCCGCGCGCCGGCGAAGGCGTGGATGGCGAGCCCGGTGCGCTGGTTTGTGCGTTCGGGCTTAATGAAACAGCGGTGGGAGTGAAAGTCGGCAAAGAAATCGTCGCTTATCTCCAGACCGGGCAGGTGTTCTTCAAATCGCCGACCCGGGAACAAACCCAGCGCACGCTCCAGCACCTCCGGGAACGGGGACCGAACTTCGACCCAGCCGAGGCCGTCAGGCGCTATCGAGCGACGCCGGTGGTCCACCGGCGGGAGTATCAGGCAGGGGTGAAACTACTTCAAATCTTTGCCCAACAGCTCGGCGGGTTGGCCAACCAAATCATCTTGCTGCAAACCGACGCGGAACCAGCGCAGATCACCCGCGCCCGGGAATTGATCGCGGCCCAATACCAGGAAAATGTCACCCTCCCCATGATCTCCAAACAGGTCGGCATGAGCAGGTATTCTTTCTGCAAAAGATTCAAGCAAGCCACGGGCGCCAACTACACCGACTTTGTTTCCCGCGTCCGGCTGGAGAAAGCGAAGAACCTTTTGCTTAACCCGCGCTACCGTGTCAGCGAGATTGCCTTTGAGGTTGGGTTCAAGTCCTTGACCCATTTCAACCGGGTCTTCCGAAGAATCGCCGGTGAATCGCCGACGGAGTACCGACAGCATCTACAAAACCCTTGATTTCCCATGGGGCATATACCCCATAGCGCGCATGCGGCTTCCTCTCTTAAACTACCACATGAGACTAAATTGCAGGATTTGGGTTTTTGATTCGGGCGGGTGGTCGTTTTTTCCGCGGGGTTCTTCACCCTCACCTCCTTGGCGACTGCCGCCCGAATCTATTGGAAAAGCCGCTCCGAAATGCGCCCCAGACAAAATTTACCACGCCAGCCCATAATATGAATGCGAAGTTGCTCATTGTGGATGACCCTGTGTTTGGCAAATTGCCTTCAGCGCCTCTTGGCAATTCGCGCGGAAGCTGTCTCAATAGATTACAGTTTTGTACGCAATCGCCGATAGTTACGACGACTGAAACATATGAACGAACGTTTTGAGCCAGAATTTAGCGGTGCCCCCGAAATCGCCGGTGGCGTGCGAGTGCACACTGCACGCCGGGCGGACTCAATATTGCAGGAAGAAGGAAGATTGAGAATATGCGCTTGGTGTCGACGGGTTCCTTTAGGCGAGGATCATTGGGTCAAGCTGAAATTGGTTTCCCAGGAAATGGTTGATCAAGCCACCTACGGTGTCTGTCCCGACTGTTATAGTGATTTCCTTTCTGGAATGTCTGGAACGGGTGCTTATTCTGCCGCTGCCGAAGTCAGCAAATTTGCGACGGCGTTTGCCTGAATCTCGCAAATCGCGCAATTCTCTTCGGGTGGATTGAGTATTTGATCTTTGCCGCCAAAATACCGCTCGCCGCAAAAATTGTATTCGCGTCCGGGCAATGGGGTGAACACCCCATAGCCAAAGATCTTCCCAGTTCATAGAATTGAGGATGATGGCTAAAAGCAGGTCGCAGGTGAGACAGTCGGCGCTGCGCGCTTCCGAATTGAGTTATCGCCGGCTCTTCGAGGCAGCGAAGGATGGCATTCTGCTTCTGGAGGCCGACACCGGGCGCATTAGCGACGTGAATCCTTTCCTGTGCGACCTGCTGGGGTTCTCCCGCCGCGAAATGGTCGGCAAAACGGTTGGGGAATTGAGTCCTTTCAAGGACGTCGTGTCCAACCGGACCATGTTGGAGCGGCTGCAAAAAGACGGGTATGTCCGCTATGAAGACCTGCCCTTGGAGGCGAGGGATGGCCGCAAGATCGCCGTGGAGTTTGTCTGCAATGTGTATGGCGCTGGCGGCCAGAAGGTGATTCAGTGCAACATTCGTGACATCCGTGAACGCAAGCGGGCAGAGGAATCTCATGCCCGTTTGGCGATGGCCGTCGAGCAATCGGCCGAGACAATCGTCATCACCGACCTTCAGGGCACGATTCTTTATGCCAATCCAGCGTTTGAGAAAGTTTCCGGCTACACCTGCGCGGAGGCCCTCGGTCAGAATCCAAGGCTGCTCAAGAGCGGCCAGCAGGACGACGCATTCTACCGGCGTCTGTGGGACATGCTGGGGCGCGGAGAAGTATGGCGTGGTCATTTCATCAACCGGCGCAAGGATGGCACTCTGGTCGAGGAAGATGCCACGATCTCACCCGTGCGAAACGTCGAAGGCACGGTTTTCAACTACGTTGCCGCGATGCGTGATGTGACTCGGGAGATGCAACTCGAGGAGCAATTGCGCCAAAGCCAGAAAATGGAATCCATCAGCCAACTGGCCGGAGGAGTGGCCCATGACTTCAACAACATTCTTGGGGCGACCTTGATGAATTTGGAACTCCTGTTGCATCGTTCTGATTTGACCATGGGCGTTAAGGAGACGCTCAGGGAGATCGAGAGCGAGACGATTCGGGCGGTGGAACTCACCCGACAGCTATTATTATTCAGCCAGCGACCGCTGGCCAAGGCCCGTCCGCTGGAGCTAAACGAGTTCATCCGTGATCTGATGAACATGTTACGGCGGTTGCTGACGGAGGACATTGAGTTGACCTTTCGCGCCTTCTCCGAGGAAGCCTGGGTCAGCGCTGACGTGGGCATGTTGGAGCGAATGTTGGTGAATTTTTGCTTGAACTCCCGCGATGCGATGCCCAAGGGGGGAAGCTTGACCTTGGGCCTCAAGCGGGTTGATCTCCCCGAGGGATCAGTTGGACAGCCTCCCGCTTCCCGCCCGGGGCGTTTTGTCGTTTTGTCCGTCACCGACACCGGCTGTGGCATGAATAAAATGGTTTTGGAGAAAATGTTTGAGCCATTTTTTACCACCAAAGCGGTCGGAAAAGGGGCCGGTTTGGGACTGGCCATTGTTTACGGGGTCGTCAACCAGCATCATGGTTGGGTCGAAGTGGAAAGTGAGGTGGGTCGGGGCAGTTCGTTCCGGGTTTACATCCCCGCCGGGACCACGCCGTTGGAATCAAGCACGGCTTTCGACAATGATAAGAAAATCCAGGGAGGCTCCGAAACGATCCTCCTCGTAGAAGACGACCTGCCCGTGCGCCGGGTGGCCGCATTATGTCTGCGCAAGCTGGGCTACGCCGTGCTGGAGGCCGGCGACGGGTTGGAGGCATTGGGTATTTGGCGCGATCATCAGGATAGAATTGAGCTGTTGTTCACAGACATGGTGCTGCCCGGGGACTTGACCGGGCTCGATTTGGCTGTTCGTCTCAAAAAGGAGAAGAAATCCCTTATTATAATCATTTCCAGTGGCTATAGTGCAGTGCTCGCGGAATCCCCATTGGTCGCCGGGCAGGAGGTCAACTGCCTGCCTAAGCCATATCAAGGTGGCGCTTTGGCGAAAATGGTGCGGACGTGCTTGGATCAACGATGAGGCGGGCCGCATAGCCGGATGCTAAATCAAAGACATGAATGTGAAATTGCTGCTGGTGGATGACCATCCGATTGTGCTCCAAGGATTGCGCGAAGCGGTAGCGGGACAACCCAATCTGGAGCTGCTGGGTGAAGCCACGACCGGCGCGATGGCTTTGACACTGACGCGAGAATTAACGCCGAACTTGGTGATGATGGATGTTCATCTGGATGATATGAGCGGGATCTCTGCGGCCCGTCGGATCCTCAATGCCCAACCGACTGTGAAGGTGATCATTTTCTCGGGTGATGGCTCCCGATCCTTGGTTGACGATGCCCTGCAGGCCGGGGTCTGCGGCTATGTTTTGAAAGGCAGCACAGCGGACGAGGTGATTCGCGCCATTGACGTGGTGATGGCCGGCAAACTCTATCTGAGCCCGGCCGTGAGCGCCGGCATCGCGGAAGACCATCAAAAGAGTCTCCGCAGGGAGGCCGAACCGGCAAAACCATTGTTGTCCGAACGGGAAAAACACCTGCTTCGACTGATTGCCGAGGGCCGCCGAACCAAAGAAATTGCCACAAGTCTAAAGCTCGCCCCAAATTCGGTTGAGACCTATCGAACACGCTTAATGAAAAAGATCTTTTGTCAGAGCACGGCCGAATTAGTTCGATATGCCATTCGCGAAGGGATTGCACCGCTTTAGCTCCGCGAGAGTCAGTACGCCCTGAACCGCTTCAGCAAATAATCAACTATTTCCAACTGGGGAAAGATCGACCTTTTCGACCGGAACCGCGATTTTTCTCACGAATTTTGGGAATTGGATTCAGGAGTTCGGCGAGCGAAATCCGGGCTGACGCCGAGCGGACCTTTTTCGGTTG
>Ga0181528_10001650_pt1 | contig 13825 bp, 10 predicted proteins | sample PEATcosm2014_Bin_47_FD_119742 | JGI IMG/M metagenome (GOLD analysis project Ga0181528, IMG submission 119742) | Peatland microbial communities from MTU Mesocosm Facility, Houghton, MI, USA - PEATcosm2014_Bin10_10_metaG | ecosystem: Environmental > Terrestrial > Soil > Wetlands > Peat | place...
ATCAGACCGATCGTTAATGTTACCGCAAATCCCCGCACCGGTCCTTCTCCAAACAGAAAAAGGAAAGCGCAGGAAACCACCGTGGTCACGTGTGTGTCCACGATCGTCCACCAAGCCTTGTTTAAGCCCGTATCGACCGCCGCGATGACCCCCTTGCCGGTGCGGAGTTCCTCGCGGATTCTCTCGAAAATCAGCACGTTGGAATCCACCGCCATACCGATGGTGAGGATCACGCCGGCGATTCCGGGCAAAGTAAGGGCCGCGTGCAGGTAAGCAATCGCGGCCAAAAGTACTACCGTATTCAGGAAAAGTGCCAGGACAGCGTTCACACCGCTGCGCTTGTAGTAGACCAGCATCACGACGATGACCGCCAGCAGGCCGGCGACGCCGGCCACGATTCCCTGGTGAATCGAGTCGGCGCCCAGAGAAGGTCCAACGGTATTTTCAAACGCGGTGGTCACGCGCGCGGGCAGGGAACCGGACCGCAGGTAATGCGACAGGTCGGACGCTTCCTCTTCGCTGCCCAGGCCCATGATGCGGCCGGAATCTTCGATGCGCTCGTTGATGGTGGCCACGCTGACGATGTCGTTGTCCAGGATGACTGCCAGCTTGTCGCCCACGTGATCGCCGGTGAAGCGGGCGAATTTCCGGCCACCCTCCTGGGACAGCGTAAAGCTGGTCTGCCAGGTGCGTGGCGTATCGCCCTGGCCGGCTCGCGCGCTACGCATATCCCGTCCCGTGATTACGGGAATTTTACCAACCAGGTACCATTCATCGGCCTGCCCACGAACGCGCGGCTTGGCCTTCACCAGCATCTCATTCAGAGGCAGGATTCCGCCCAACTTCGCCATGGCGTCTTCGCGGCTCATGAAGGGCGTATCGTGCTGCTTGTCCACTCCCGTGATCTGCAATACGGCGGTGGTGCCGATCAACTCCTTGGCGTGGGCGGAATCGTCGATGCCCGGCAGCTCGATCAGAATCTGGTAGTCCGCGCCCGACTGTCCGTACTGCTGCACCGACGTTTCGGCCACGCCCATGTCGTTAATGCGGTTGCTGATGGTGTCGATGGCGCCTTGTACGGCCTGCTTCTTCAGCTCGTTCAGATCGGAAGGCGTGAGCTTCAGGGAATAGTCTGTGGCATTGAGGGAAGTGAGGATGTAGGTGGGCGCCTCGGTGGATGCCAGGTTGCGAAAATCGCTCGCCTTGTTGGGATTGATCCCCTTAATAACGATATTGATCTTGTCGGCGTCCTCGACCGTGGGAGGATCGCTGAGACCGGCCACGTCGGCGCTGTTCCAGACGATCCCCTGTTTGACGGCAGCCTGCTGCAACCGTTCAATGGTCTGCTGGGCATCGCCCTTGATGGCATCCTCCACCTGAACTTCCATTACCAGATGACTGCCGCCCTTGAGATCGAGCCCCAGGCGAATGTGATTTTTCACATTGGCGATCAGGTCGGCTTTCGATGTCGGTAGCCCGATGATCCCGACGATGCACAGCAATATCGTCACGACAATGATTACGAGCCGCGTTTTCAAATTCTTTTGCATGGGAATAGGTGCCTTGCTCAATAAAAGATAAGTACTACTTTTTCTCACCCGAGACCAGACCGGTGACCGAGCTGCGGGAGAACTGCAGCTTCACATTGTCCGGCTTGACGCGTAACACCAGGGAATCGTCCTCCACCGCGACGATGGTGCCGACCAGACCGCCGCTGGTCACGACGGTATCCCCGTTCTGGAGACCGGCGAGCATTTTCTGCGTCTGTTTGCGCTGGCGCTGCATGGGCAGGAAGAGGAGGAAGTACAACACTCCGAACATGAGCAGGATCGGCAACATCATGCCGAACGAGCTACCGGGCGCCGACGCTTGAAGAAACAAATTCAGGACCACGTTTCGACCAATAAGCGGTCATTCGGCGTCCACGGCCGCCGAACGAACACACTTCAAGTAATCTGGAAATGTAAACGACATTATAGCGTGCCTGATCTCGCACATGATGTCAAGGTATCGCCGGACGTTGTGGCGAGTGGCCAACGACGAGAAGAGGATTTCCCCGGCCAGGAAAAGGTGGCGCAGGTACGAGCGCGAATACGTACGACAAGTATAGCACTCGCAGTTTTCATCGATCGGCCGCTCATCATCCTTATAGCGCGCATGTTTGATGATCACGCGGCCCTGCGAGGTGAACAAATATCCATTGCGGGCATTGCGTGAGGGCAAAACGCAATCCATCATGTCGATTCCGCGCGCGACGTATTCGGGCAGCTCCTTAGGCATGCCTACGCCCATGGCGTAGCGGGGCTTTTGCCGCGGTAGGATTGCGTGCGTCGCCTCCACCATTTCCATGCTGAGGGCGCGCGGTTCGCCCACCGACAGACCGCCGATGGCGTAGCCGTCGGAGTCGAGATCGACGAGCGCGCGGGCGCATTCGGCCCGCAGGCCGGGGAACATGGAGCCCTGGACGATGGGGAACAGGGCGTGGCGCGTGGTGCTCCCGGCCATGCGCAGGCGATGGTGGCGGTCGGCCTGTTGCGCCCAACGGACGGTGCGGTGCATGCTCTGACGAGCCTGCTCATGGGTTACGGGATATTCGGGACACTCGTCGAGCACCATGCAGATGTCGCTGCCGAAGGCCAATTGGACGTCGACGGTGGATTCGGGTGTGAAAGTATGCAGATCGCCGTCGAGGTGCGATTGGAAGATCACGCCCTCGTCCGTGATTTTGCGGAGGCCGCTCAGGCTGAAGACCTGAAAGCCGCCGGAATCGGTGAGGATGGCGTTGGGCCACGACATGAAGCGGTGCAGTCGGCCCATTTTGCGGATGAGCTCATGGCCGGGGCGGAGGAAAAGATGGTAGGTATTGGCGAGCAGGATCTTGACGCCGAGATCTTCGGCGAGGTCGCGCTGGGTGAGCCCCTTGACGGTGGCCTGGGTGCCGACAGGCATGAATACCGGGGTTTCGATGGTTCCATGCGGCGTGTGAAGGAGTCCGGCACGCGCGCCGGTTCCGGGGCACTCGGCTACTAGTTCGAAGGAGATCTGGTTCAAATCAGATTGTAAACGAGGGTCAAAGGCGGATTTTAACCGCCGATGAACCAGAGATCACGGAGAAGACCTAAGAACCCAAATACCGGCCCATAATCCTCTCCTCGATGATCGGAGTGCCGCCTAACCATTTCTCCGCCTTCCCCCGGTCGAACACTCACGTAGTTAAACTATGAGAAGACGGCCTAGCCCGTGGCAAGCATTCGCATGCCCCACATCAGGTGTGGGACAAGCTCCAGCCTTTTCCGGGCAAGGCGTTAGCTGAGGAGTCTTTTCGCGCGGGCGACAAGTTCCATGGGGCTGAAAGGCTGTACCAGGTAATCTTCCGCTCCAAGCGAGAAGCCGCGGAGAATTTCTTCCTCCTGGCTTTGCGACGCGATGAATAGCGCGCGGACCGGCAGGGCCGCGGTGCGGATAGCTGCCAATACCTCGAAGCCGTCCATGCTCAGATCGATGATCGCCGCCGCCGGCTGAACGTTGTGAAGCAGGAGGATGGCTTCCGGTCCGTTGGCCGCCACACGGAACGGCAAGCCGTGTTCCTTCAGCCATGCTTCGATCAGCGGACGCAAAGACGCGTCGGCGTAGGCAATCACCAGTTCGCGGGTTCCTGCCGCAATGCCGCGGTTGGCGGAAGTCGGCTGCGCGATCGCGAGCCGGAGGCGCATGAGCACTTCTTCCTCCAGGCAGCCCTCCAATACGAATCCGTCGGCGCGCGCCTGGACCGGAGGGTTGAGAGCGAGCAAATCGCCGGGTGAGCCGAAAAATAAGATGGGAAGAGGCGGCAAAGCGGAAACATCTCCTTCCAGCCAAGGACTCTGATTTTGCGGCAGCGCGTGCACCACCGCCACATGACAGCGGCTCACCGCCTCGTCAGCCGGCGATTGATGCGCGTCGAACAATCTGGCTCTGGCGCCGACTTCCTCGAGGGCGCCGCACATCAGGTCGGCCGCCTCATCGCTCAAGCCGATCAGCGCGATGTTTTTCCCGCGAAGCGCCCGGCTGAGCGATTGCAAAACGGGCTCGGCCGTGTGGCCCGAGGGATTGTGGAAGGAGCGGGCGAGATAGGTGAGCGGGCCGCGGAGCCGGTCGCGAATAAAAGGCGCGGCTTGCAACGCGGTCTCCACGGCGCGTGCTCTCTCACTGATCGCGGGAAAGCCCAGCAGACCGGCCGAACCGATCCATTGGTGGACCGTGCGGCTTGCCTTGGCCGCGTCGAATTCGCCTTCGATACCGGCCAGCAACTGCCGGCTCACACCTTTACCGGCCTTGAGGAAGCTCTCCCGCAATTCGGCAAGCTCATTGCCCGGAAGGTTGGGGATGGCGTTCTCCGCGGAGGGTGCCGGAGAATGGGCCGGCTCAGGGGAAACGGCGCCATGCTTGGGCTTGGAGGAACAGAGAAATTCGCGCACGCGCGCCAACAGTGCCGACGGTTCAATCGGTTTGGCGAGGAATCCGTCGCAACCGGCCTCCATCGACCGGCGCTCGTCTTCCGGCGCGCTGGCAGCGGTCAACCCCACCACCAGGCTTCGTTGCAGCCGCGCGTCCTGCTTGATCCTGGCGGTGAGTTCCCAGCCGTCCATTCCGGGCAGCATGAAATCCATGAGGATCAGGTCGGGAGTCAGGAAGCGGAGCGTCGACCAGGCCTGTTCCGCGGTGGACGCGATGTATACGCGGTAGCCTTCCTGACGCAGGAAGGCGGCCGTAACCTTCAGGGTTTCGGGTGCATCTTCAACGATGAGAATGGTATCGCCAGCCATTTAGCCCGCTTCTAGAGACCCGGTTGTAAGAATCCCGTTAGAAAAGTATCCTTGTGGATGCTAACATGCCGCACCTGTTCTGTGGGCGATAACTCCAGGCAGCAGCGGGCTATAGTAAACGGTGAGGAGAAACACAGTGGATCGGGAATCACGGCCGGCCGGGTTCAGCCGGCGGGCCTTTCTGAGCGCCAGCGCGGCAGCCGCGCTGGCTGCGCCGGTTGCGGCGCGAGCCGCCGGAGCGAACGAAAAGATCGCCATCGGCATGATCGGTCTTGGGATTCGCGGGAGTCTGCTGCTGGAGCGGCTCTACTCTGGCAGCAAGGACACGGCTACGGTGTCGGCCATCTGCGATGCCTATACCGGCAACCTGGCGAAGACGGCCGCACGCATCGAGAGCCTGGATGGCGGCACGCCGAAGCGGTATGCCGACTACCGGGAGCTGCTGCGCGACCAGAGCATCGACGCGGTGATCGTCGCGACGCCCGAGCATTTGCACGCCGCGATGCTGATCGATGCCCTCGCGGCCGGCAAGCACGTGTATGTCGAGAAGCCCCTGGCGCACACCATCGAAGAAGGCGAGAAGATTCTGCAGGCAGCGGCGAATTCCAAATCCGTGGTGCAGGTGGGCATGCAGAACCGCAGTAATTCGCTCTACACCAAGGCGAAGGAGATGGTGGCGGCGGGAATGATCGGCGAGGTGCACTATACGCGCGCCTTCTGGTACCGGAATTCGCTCGACGATGCGCCGGCCTGGCGCTACGCGATTCCGGCCGATGCCAACGAGCGAAACACCGACTGGGTCCGCTTCCTCGGGGACGCGCCCAAGAGGCCGTTCAGCCCGCCGCGCTTTTTTCAATGGCGCCTGTACTGGGATTATTCGGGCGGGATCGCGACAGACCTGCTGGTGCACCAGACCGATATCGCGCAATTCGTGCTGGGCAAACCGGCGCCGGTATCCTGCATGGCGTCGGGCGCGATTCTGCGCTGGACCGAGGACGATCGCGAGGTGCCCGATACGTTCAGCGCCATTTTCGAGTATGCGGGCGGCTTCCACCTGAACTACAGCTGTTATTTCGGCAACGACCGTTTCGGTTACGGCGAGCAGTTCATGGGGAACGAAGGGACCATCGAGGTGCTGAATCGGCAGTACTTGAACTTTTACCCCGAGAAGTTCGGCGGGAAAGCTCCCGCGCGGGTGGCAATGCGAAAGGAACTCAGCATGTCGCTGCCGGGGAACGATAATCAGGCGGTGGAAGGGCACATTCGCAACTTCCTGGAAGCGGTGAGGGGGCGGGAGAAGGTGATCGCGCCGCTGGACGCGGGACAGAGGGCGAATGTGTCAGGACACCTGGCGACATTGTCGTTCCGGCGCAATCAGAAGGTGTTCTGGGATGAGCTGGCGCGCACGTGGCGAGGTTGACGCCTGGCCGCCCCGGCGTAGCTGCCGATACCCAGGAGCAATCCCAGCCCGAAAATGCTCCAACGGAAAGGACGCGGTAAGCCCGCGCTCATGACGTTCCGGTAGTCCAGGGCGAAGGCCAATATGATGATGGCGGCTCCGGCGAGTATACCGGTCCAATACGCGGGGCCAATGTGGACAGTTTCTGCGCGCGCCTCTCGCCGCAGGTGCCACACCCCGGCGACGATCATCGCCAGGGAAACCATCATCGGCGCCAGTACGGGTCCGACCCACGGAACAGGGATGAGGAACAGGATGTCCCAGGTGAACAGGGAGCCTGGCCACCCGAGCAGCATTTTCAGAAAGAAATAGAAGGTGATATCCCAAACTCCGAAGGCGACAACGAAGGCGGCAGCCCACTCGCCGGCGTTGCGGGCTACCGCCAGCGCGATGGCGGCCAACATGACGAGAGTGGCCGCCTCGCGCCCGATTTCCGCCGCGAGGGTTTGCGTCTGTTGCGGTCCGGCGGCACGCAATTGGTCGAGCGTAAGCAGGGGAAAGAGTTCGCCCGGCGGGCGGGCCGGGTAAAAGCGCAGTCGCGCGGGTTCATGCAGAAGGCGGAGGTAGCTGACCACGGCGGCTTCCAGATACCCGAAGGCTGTGCCGAAGAGAAATAGTGCGAAGACGGTTCGTTTCCAGGGGATTTGGTGCATGCCTCAGCTATGGTAATTCAAACTGGACCGCACAATAGGGTGCACGGTTCGCTGCCGCGCGATACGACGGAGGCCTAGCCCGAAAAAGTGGGCTAAGATTCAGTATGGTTACAATTGTCAATATGCACGACGCCAAGAGCAGCCTCTCCGCCTGGTGACGCGGGCCGCTTCCGGCGAGGAGATCCTTATCGCCAAAAACGGTAAGCCGGTGGCGCGTCTGACGCGCTTATCGAACCGCAAGTCCGCCGCCCTGATCGGCGCCTTCGCCGGCAAGATTCACTCCCGCTTCTCGATCCGGCGTTTGGCCGAGTACGCATCGTTCTGCCACCCCGCCCTTTACGCTTTCGTCCGATCCAGATGCACGCCCTGGCTGGCGTAGCTTTCCACCGTGGCGCTCAGTTCCGCCGGATCGAGAGGCTTGGCGAGATGGCCGTTCATTCCGGCCGCCAGACAACGCTCCTGGTCGATCTTCATCGCGAAGGCGGTCAGGGCCACGATCGGCACCGACCGCAGTTGCGGATCGTCCATCTGGCGAATAGCGCGGGTGGCCTCCAGTCCGTCCATGTTGGGCATCTGCACGTCCATGAGAATCAGATCGAAGGGCGGCGCCAGCATCGCGGCCTCCACGGCCTGCCGTCCATCGCCGGCAATCGATACTTCGTGCCCGCGCTTCTCGAGCAGGCGCTTGGCCAAGCGCTGGTTCACCGTGTTGTCTTCCGCCAGCAGAATACGCAGCCGTTTGGCCGGCGCTCCCGGAAGGCTGGCGGCCGGACGCGCGGGACTGGTCACGGTATCTTGCGGCGCCAGCTTGCAGGGAATCGTAAAGTGGAACTGGCTTCCCTGCCCGTAGGTGCTGTCTACCGAGATTGTGCCCCCCATCATCGCCACCAGGCGCGCGGAGATGGTGAGGCCTAGTCCGGTGCCGCCAAACTGGCGCGTGGTCGAGCTGTCGGCTTGCCGGAAGGCCTCGAAGATTACGTCCTTGTGCTCCGGGCGGATACCGATGCCGGTATCGATCACGGTACAGGTGAGCGACAGCTGGTCCGCGCCGGAGGGCCCGGAATCGACGCGAATTTCCACGCGGCCGCTATCCGTGAACTTCACTGCGTTGCCCACCAGGTTCGTCAGGACCTGGCGGATACGAAGCACGTCGCCAACCAGCGCGTCGGGCGTTGCCGGGGAAAATGTCGAAACCAGTTCCAGCCCTTTTTCGTGCGCCCGGTGCCGCACCAATTGCATGACTTCGTCTACGGCGCGGCGTAAGGAAAACGGCGCGCGATGAATTTCCATGCGGCCGGCTTCGATCTTGGAGACGTCCAGAATATCGTTCAGGATGGCCAGCAGCGAGTAAGCGGAGTTCTGCGCCGCTTCCAGATATCCGGTGCGGTCTTCCGCGCCGGACGCCGAGAGCGCCAGCGCCTGCATGCCGATAATCCCGTTCATCGGGGTGCGGATTTCGTGGCTCATATTGGCCAGAAATTCGCTCTTCGCGCGGCTCGCTTCGAGCGCGGCGTCGCGCGCCGTTCGCAGTTCCTCGGACAGCTGGCGGTAGCGCTTTTCGCTCTCCCGCATGGCTTCCGCGGCGTTCTTCTGCTCGGTGATATCGCGCAGAATAATTTCGATCAGCGTGCCCCCGCGGACATGCACGTCGCTGCCGCTGAATTCGACGTCGATGAGGGCTCCCGAGGCCGACCGCAGGGTGCTTTCCCTTTTCGCGCCGATCAGTCTGGCGATATCCGCCGCCGTAACCTTGGCGTGGTCGCGGCTTTCCAGGCAGCTCAACGGGAGCACCGTCCCGGCAAACTGCTCGATCGGCCCTCCCAAAACCTGTTCGCCCTTGCGATTGGCGTCCAGGATCGCCGCCGTACGCCCGTCCAGGATGAAGATGGCCTCGCTGGCGGTATCGATCAAATGGCGGAATTTCTGTTCGGAATTGGCAACTCGCTGGAACAGCCGGATATAGGTAGCCCACCCTGCCAGCAGAAGCAGGGCCGTTACTACGGCAAAAACCGTGGTCAGGAGCCGCTGAACCCATAAGGACGCGTCGCCGACGCTCTGCGAGAAACCGGCAGCCACGGTAACCAGGCGATCGTTGATGCCGTAGATTTCCGCCAGCGTCTGTTGGATAGCGGCGCTGTCGGGCAGGGGAGCGGAGACCTCAGTGTGCAGGCGCTCGCTCGAGCTCTGAAGCGCCTCCAGGTTCCGGTCTCCCTCGATCCACCACCGCATCGCGTCGGCCACGTGGGACTCCTTGCCGAACAGGCGATACCGCCGCCGCATCCGGCCCCAGTTGCCGGCGGGTATATTGGCCTCGGCCAAGGCTCGCTTCAGGCCGGCGGGATCCTCCTCGTGGCGGATGATTTGCAGCCGGATCTCGCGGAAGGCCAAAGGCAGGCTCAGGGCTTCGCGAGCTTTCTGAAAGTCTGTTTCGGACGCGGAATTGGCGTACCGCTGGAGCAGGATGACGCATTCTTTCTGCGCTTTCAACCAGTCCCCTTCGCTCTGGGTGTACTTGCGGGCGCCCACCAGAACGTCCATGGAAAAACCCGCCAGGAAGACGATGCTGGCCGCCACGCAGGCCAAAGCTCCGCATACCAGCAGCAGATATACACTTTGACCAGGGCTGCTCCTCAAGCGTACGGATCTCACGTTCTCTGTCCCAAGGGCGGTACCGGCCTTCCCTGATGCTTATCGGCTGGTTTACGTCCAAGTTCTAGAAAATGCGCCTTCTGTGTTGTGAGCCAAAAATCCCGATTGCGCCTCCCGAAAAAGCTCGCAAACGATTGAAAAATCAGCGGGGGACACTCCGGATGAGCGCGCTCGCCCCGTTCCAGAGAATCTGTACCCCGATGCACACCAGAATGAACGATGACAGGCGAATGATTACGTTCATGGCCGACTCCCCTAAGGTTCGCCCGATGGCCTCGGCAAAGCGATAACTCAAGTAAATCGACGCGGCAATGATCAAAGATCCGAGCAGCATGCCGACGATCAGCTGCCAATGGCCTTCGGAGCCTTCGGGCCGGTTGGCGCCGACTGCGATAGCCACCGAAATGCTGCCCGGGCCGACGGTGAGAGGCAGGGTCAAAGGGTAAAATGCCTGGCGGGAGTAATTGGCTTCGTTACACTCTTTGCTGGCGCCCGCGCCATCCGCATCGTCGCGATCTTCCTGCCGGAGGAGGGTCCACCCGGTGGAAATCACGATCAACCCGCCGCCCACCTGCACCACCGGCAGGGAGATCCCGAAAAACGCCAGAATATGGGTGCCGATGAAGATCGAGGTGACGATCAGAATCAGCCCGTTGAAGGCGATCATGCGCGCCAGGGCGGCCCGCCCCCGGCTCGAAAGCCCGCGAGTCAACGATAGGAAAATAGGGGTGTTACCGATCGGGTTGACGATCGGAAACAGGGCGCCCACCACCAGCAGGATGTATTTGGCCAGAGCGCTGAGAGAGTCGGGCATCGGTGGGGGCAGGATGGCATCCCGAGCGCCGGTTTGTCAATCGCTTGTTATGGGCATTTGCGCTGCGGCAGGTTGTCACCTTTCAACTCAGGTTCCAGTTCCTCCGTGTGAACGTTCCTGCCGGCGAAACGAAATCGCGAGCCGCATCTCCGCGAACCCTTGCGATTGCACGATACGCAGTTCGCCACGAGCGGGGGCATCGTTTCGGCGTCCTCCGGTTGGCGCGCAGAATTTCATCAGCCGCGGATGCACACGGATAAAACAAAATCTGCAAAAGTTGTGTTTGTTGTCCGTGTGAATCCGCGTCCATCCGTGGCTAATTCTGTTTTGCCTTTTTCCGCATCCTGCTAGAATGGAAACAGAGCTCAGGTCCCGCTCAATCGTTGTGATTGTACCCCCTGCCGATCGAAATACCGATCCTAACTTTCTCGAGCAGCCGCAGTTGCATGACGATACGCGTTTTGCGGCCGGCAAGATCGCCATATTCCAATACTCCACGGTGATCATCTTCCTGTTCCTGATCTCCGGATTCTGGCGACTGCAGGTGCAGAGCCCGGAGAAATACGAGGAACGGGCGGAACAGAACCGCATCAAGTCGCGCCCGCTCTATGCTCCGCGGGGCCGCATCCTCGACCGCGACGGCCGCATTATCGTGGATAATCACGTTTCATCCGCGCTGCTGCTGACGCGCGAGAATCTCAAGCTGGAAGATTTGAAGCCCATCGCCGAAGGGCTCGATTTAAATGCGGTCGATCTGCAAACGAAGGTGGGACGCATTTCGAGAAGTCCCAAGTACGTGCCTATTCGCCTGAAGGACGAGCTGTCTCCCGCCGACATGGCGTTCGTCAATTCGCACCGCGACGTTTTTCCGGAACTGGATGTCATCAGCTCACAACCGCGGCTCTACCCGCATGACGGGATGATGGCTCACGTCATCGGCTACACCGGCGAAGTGACGCAGGCGGAGTTGGACTCGGCGGACTTCGCCAAATATAAGCAGGGCGATGTGGTGGGCCAGTTCGGTATCGAACGGGAATACAACGACACGCTCACAGGTGTGGATGGCCAGCAGCGGGTGGAAGTCGACAACCGCGGGCAGGTGCGGCAGGAATTCAAGATGGACGAAAAGCCGGCCGTTCCCGGCAAGGACCTGCAGCTCACCATCGATCTCGACTTGCAGGCAGTGGCAGAGATCGCCATGGACGGGAAGAATGGCGCGGTGGTGGCGCTCGATCCGCGCACCGGCGAAATCCTCGCCATGGTGAGCCGCCCCACCTTCGACCCCAACAAATTCACCGGACGCATCAGCACCAAGGACTGGAACGCCATCAACAACAACCCCGACAAGCCGATGATGAACCGCGCCATCCAGGCGCAATTCGCCCCGGGCTCCACGTTCAAACCGATCGTGGCGCTGGCGGGCCTGGAGAGCGGGAGCATCAACGAACAGTTCAGCGTGCATTGCCCCGGCTACGTCACGTTGTACGGCCACACCTTCCACTGCTGGCAAAAGGGGGGGCATGGCACGCTCTCCCTGCATAACGGCATAGTCCATTCCTGCGACACTTACTTCTACACCATCGGGAATAAAATGGGCATCGACATCATGGCGCAGTATGCCGACATGGTGGGGTTCGGGCATCCGACCGGGGTGGATCTGCCCGGCGAAGCGGTGGGCGGCGTGCCCTCGCCGGCGGAAGTGCTGCACAAGTATCACCGCAAGTGGTATGCGGGAGAGACGGTTCCGGTGGCCATCGGGCAGGGCGATTTGACGGTGACTCCGATTCAACTGGCGCGCGCTCTCGGCGGCCTGGCCATGGGCGGCGTGTGGTACCGCCCCCATCTGGTGAAAGGGCAAGCGCCCTCCGCCAAAGACAAGACGGAATGGCCGCTCGACCCGGTACATGTCGAGGACGTGGTGGACGGGATGTATGGCGTGGTGAACGAAGGCGGCACCGGCGTGCGCGGCGCGATTCCGGGCCTGGACTTTTGCGGCAAGACCGGTTCGGCGCAGTTGGAGTCCCTCGACAAGGCCAAGGAAATGGCTGCCAAGGGATTGAATACCAAGGAGAACGCCTGGTTCGTGGGCTTCGCGCCGCGGCGCGACCCGGAGATCGTCGCGGTGGCGCTGTTCGAGCACGGGGAACACGGGCAGTTCGCCGCCACCATCGTGCGCGACGTGGTGAAGGCTTATTTCGATAAGAAAGCCCGTATCCAGACCTGGCTACAGCAGCACTCGGCGGTGAGCGCGAGCGTCGCCGCGGTGAGCACCCTGGGGTTGCCGGGCCGCTACTGACATGCCTCGATACCTGGCCACGCGCGATATCGATTGGACCTTGCTGCTGATTGTGTTGCTGATCTGCGCGGTGGGGATCCTGCAGATTTACAGCACCACGCTCGGTACGAATCTGCACAGCGCCTGGTGGAAACAAATCCTTTATATTCTCAGCGGGCTGGTATTGATGGGGATGGTAGTGCCCACGGACTATCACGGAATGTTACACCACGTGCCCATGCTGTATATCGGGTCCACGGTGGCGTTACTGGGAACCTTCGCCATTGGAGAGCAGGTTTTTGGCTCACGGCGCTGGATTCCCATTCCACATACCGGAATTAACTTGCAGGTATCGGAATTCGCGAAGCTGGTGATAATATTGTTGGTAGCTCGCTACCTGACGGATCTGCGAAAAGACGAATTGGACGTCGGGGAGATGTTGAAGCTGGCGGGCTTGGTATTGATTCCCACTGTGCTGGTTTTCGAGCAGCCGGATATGGGTACGGCCCTTACCTATATTGCGGTTCTGGCTGGTGGAGTGTTTATCGCGGGCTTGCACTGGAAATACATCCTCATCGCGGTGTTATGCGTGGGGATCACGGTGCCGGTGGGTTTGCATTTCCTGAAGGATTATCAGAAGGCGCGGCTAACCAGTTTTATGGATCCGGATCAGGACCCTCAGGGCGCCGGCTGGCAGGTGCGGCAGTCGCAAACGGCCATAGGGAGCGGTGGGATGTTTGGCAAGGGAGTGACTAAGGGAACCCAGGCCCAGCTCCATTTTCTGCCTGTGCCGGATAAGGATTTTGTCTTCTCGGCCTTTGCCGAGGAGCATGGTTTTGTTGGCGTAGTAGTGGTGTTGGCGTTGTATTTCGTGATGATTATGCGCATTGTTCAGAATGCGCAGACGGCGCCGGAACGGGCCGGGATGTATATCTGTATGGGGGTGGCTGCGTTGCTGCTCTCGCACATCCTGATCAATGTGGGAATGGTGGTCGGGCTGATGCCGGTCACCGGTATTCCGCTGCCCTTCATGAGCGCCGGCGGTTCCAGTATCTGGACGAGTTTTTTGGCCCTGGGGCTGGTGAACAACGTCCGCCTCAGAAGATTCGTGAACTAAGAGAATTCGATCGGGAGCCTGCAAGAGACCCTAGGGACGGTGGCGCGAAGGCG
>Ga0181528_10001651_pt1 | contig 13820 bp, 12 predicted proteins | sample PEATcosm2014_Bin_47_FD_119742 | JGI IMG/M metagenome (GOLD analysis project Ga0181528, IMG submission 119742) | Peatland microbial communities from MTU Mesocosm Facility, Houghton, MI, USA - PEATcosm2014_Bin10_10_metaG | ecosystem: Environmental > Terrestrial > Soil > Wetlands > Peat | place...
ATTCTACGGAACGTCCGTCGTGCACCCCGATGGCAAGCGCACCGCGTACTTCATCATCCCAGGCGCAACGCAGGACACGGACGAAATCTTCATGGCCGATGAAGGGTCGGTTGTCAAGACCCACTTCCGCATCGTCACGATCATGGCCGACCGGGTAGTGGTGGAAGACGTCAACGACAAGCGCAAGCAACCGCTGATTATGGAGAAGGAGAACACGCAGTGAAGCGCCGCCGCCAGGATTCGGGATTCGCCATGCTGCTGGTTTTCCTGATGGCCGCCTGCATCGCCATCACGCTCTATATCGAAGTGCCGCGCGTGGCCTTCGAGGCGGAACGCCAGCGCGAGCTGCTGCTGGTGGACCGCGGCAATCAGTTCAAGCGCGCCATCCAGGTCTTCGTTACCGACAAGACCAACAATCCCATGCGCCGCTATCCGGCCAGCATCGACGAACTGGAGAACTTCAACAACCATCGGTATCTGCGCCGCCGGTATAAAGATCCCATGACCGGCAAGGATGAATGGCGGCTGGTGCACATCAACGGCGGCGTGTTGACGGACTCCGTCACCACGCAGGCCAAAACCAATCTGGCGTCCGGGTCGAGCACGTCGAGCCCGTCGACTTATGTGTCGGAGCAGGCGTACATCGATGTGCCGTCGGCTGAAAGCGGCGGCGGCGCTGGAGGCCCGAATCGGGCGTTGAACCGGCGTCCCAGCGAAGGGGCAGGCGCCCCAATCGATCCGAATAATCCCGCTGCCCCGGGGGCGACACCCGGGGACCCGAATGGCGCGGGTGCGGGTACGTCCGGTGCTTTGCCCCCTGCAGGGGGCCCTGGCGGCCCGGGGGGCGCCGGTACCACTCCCGGGCAGAACCCTACCGGCATTCCTCCGATTCCCGGTCTTCCCGGACAAGTCCCCACCTCGGGATTGCCAGGGACTGCTTCAGGTAGCACGCCGGATCCATCGGGGCAACAGCCGGGTACCGGAACGGTTGGGGGAATGCCGGCCGGCTTCGGGTCCGGATCGGGTGTACCGGGCACTCCCGGAACTGGACAGCCAACCACGCAAAGTGCCGCGGCGGCGCTGATCGGCAACCTTCTCACTACGCCGCGCCCCGGCGGCATGCCCAACAATATGCCGGGCGCGACGATAGGCGGCGGCATCGCCGGGGTGGCCAGCAAGTACGAGTCGGAAGGGATCATGGTGATCAATCAGCGCACCAAGATCAACGAGTGGGAATACATTTTCGATGCCTCCAAGTGGCGCGCTCCGCCGAACCCGGTGGGCGGCGCGGTGGGCAATCCGATACAGCCGGCGGGCCCGGGGAATAATAACAACAACAGTCTGGGCCCGAATTCACCCCCAACAGGACCGGGAACGCCCGGTGGCCCCACGGGACATTAGAAGACGATACCGTCTCGGCTGGTGTGACGCGTTCCAGTTTTAGCTTGCCCGGCGAGCGAAGCTCGCTTCGTTTGCCGGTTCGCGGGCCACCAGAATGCGCTCGCAGGCACGCACCACCTGCAGCGCGGCGTCGATGTTGTTCCAACTTGCCGCGGCCTCGCGCAGCAGGTGCAACTCCGCCGGGTTCGACACAATCGCCGCCATGCGATCGGCCATGCGGCCGCTGTCCCATTGCGATGCGGGCACCACAGCGGCTCCCGTGCGGGCGGCATAAGCTGCCGCGTTGGCGGTCTGGTGATCGTTAGCCGCGCCAGGCAGCGGCACCAGAAAAGACGGGATGGCGGCAGCCGACAACTCCGCCAGGGAATGCGCGCCCGCCGAGGCGATCGCCAGGGTACCGCCTTGGTATACCGAAGTCATGTCTTCGACGAAGGACTCGACGCGCGCGTCCACGCCCGCTGCCGCATAAGCGCGCGCGATCGCCGCAGGATCGCCGAATCCCGCAATGTGGCGAACGGAGAACGCCATTCCGCGCCGCCGCAATTCAGCGAACAGTCCGGGAGCCTCGCGATTCAACACCGGCGAACCTTCGGATCCGCCCAACACCAGGAACCGCCAGGGTGGCGTGTCGCGCTGTGCGGACCGGGCGGTAGCGCCGATCGGAACTCCAGTAACCTCCACAGGGCCGCGCAAGCGCCTGCCCGTCTCGGCGAAACCGGCGCACACCAATGACGCAAACCGGGCGGCGATGCGATTCGCCAGCCCGGGCTGGACGTTCGCCTCATGAATCACCGCCGGAATGCCAAGGGAATACGCCGCAAGGCAAGTGCTGAATGCGGCGTAGCCGCCCGCCCCGATGGCCAGTTGCACCTTCTCGCGCCGCAGAATCCGGCGGGCCGCCCAGAATCCCGCCGGCAGGCAGGCGGCGGCGCGCAGTTTCCCGGCCAATCCCTGGCGCGCCCACGGCAGTCCGGGAATCACTTCCAGGCGTTCGCCATGCGCCGGCACCAGGCGGCCTTCCAAACCGGCCGCGCACCCGATGAAGAAGCCCGTGACCCCAAATTCCCGCCGGTAGACACGCAGAAACTCGAGCGCCGGCAGGATGTGGCCGGCGGTGCCTCCGCCTGTCACCGCAATTCTTCGCTCCGCCGGAGGCTCCATCAGTGTTGTATCCTTTAGTTTAAACGCTCACACGGTGCCGAGGAAACACTCCACGCTTTGGCTGGAATACGCCAGCTACTTCCACGCGCATCGCGCGCTACTCGCGGGACTGACACTCGCCGGCGTCGTCCAATCCTTCACCTATCTTCCATTCGCCGCCGTCTTGCGGCGGACCTTCGACGTCATCCTTCCCGCGCGCGACTTTCGCGGCCTGTGGATCGCCGTGGCGGAGTTGCTCATGCTGCAGATCGCCAGTCTGCTGCTCGGCTGGTGGATTCGCCTTACGGGTTTCCGCGCCAACCAGGACGTCCTTGCCCGTTTGCGTGCCGAAAGCCTGCGTCATCTCTACGCGCTGCCGCGCAGTTTCCATACGGCGACCGATGCGGAAGTGCTCCACTTCACGATCGTGCACGAAATCAACTGGATCGAGCGCATGAACAACGCCGTCTTGAGCCAACTGCTGCCGGGAACGCTGGCGGCCCTCGTCTTGTTTTCCATTCTCTTCTGGACGGAGCCGGCGTATGCGCTGATCATCGCCGTATGCGCACCCGCACTCCTGGTGTTAAATCGCCTGGTGGTGCGCCGCATCTGGTTCGAGCAGGAGCGGCTGCGGCAAGCGTTGGCGGATTTCAGCCTGGGCGTGCGGTTCGCCATCGCCGCTTTGGAACTGACGCGGTCGCAGGCCGCCGAGGAGAGTGAACTCGCGCGCCAGGGCGACAACGTAGAGCGCTTGCGCGGCGTCTCGCTCGATCTCGCGCGCTATGAGTCCGGCCAGCAAGTGCTGCAGAACGCGCTGATTCTGGCCGCGACTTTGGCGGTTCTTCTGGCCGGCGGCTGGGCTGCGGCGGGCGGGCGCATCACCCGCGGCGAAGTCATGGCGTTTTATGTGGTGACCGCCTTGTTCGCCGCGCAAGCGCGTCTGATCGTGGAAGCGATCCCGCCGGTACGCATGGGTTTGCGCGCTTTCCGCAAGGTGGCCGATTTGCTCTCCGTCTCTGAGCGCGAGCCCTACGGCGGAACGGAGGAAGTTACTTCCATCGAGGAGCTGCGTCTCGATGCCGTGACATTCGGGTATGAGGGCGCGCTGCCGCTGGTGCAGGATGTCAATCTGACCGTGCGCCGCGGCGAACGCGTGGCTCTGCTGGGCGCCAATGGCAGCGGCAAAAGCACGCTGCTGTACCTGATCGCCGGATTTTACCGTCCACAGCTCGGCGCGCTGGCGATCAACGGCGTGCTTTATGACCGCGTCTTGATGCGCTCGCTACGCGCCCGCATGGCCATCGTGGCGCAAAATCCGTTTCTATTTTCCGGCACGCTACGCGCCAACGTCACTTATGGCAATCCGCAATTGACGACCGAGGAAATCTGGGAAGCACTGCGCTGGGCTGGCGCCGGGGATTTCGCCGCCGAACTGCCGGACAAGCTCGATACGCTGATCGGCGACAACGGCGTGCGGCTCTCCGGCGGCCAACGCCAACGGCTGGTGATTGCGCGGGCGCTGCTCCGCCGCCCCGATCTGCTGATTTTGGACGAACCCACTAACCACCTGGACGATGCGGGCATCGCCACGCTGTTAGGCAGCCTCGATCGCGTTCCGTTCCATCCCGCCGTGATCGTCATTTCGCATGAATCGCGCGTGCTTCGCTACGCCACGCGCGCCTGGCGGGTCACCGAGGGAAGACTGGTGGAAATGCCAGGGAGCCCCGTCGTTGAATGAGAGCTCCGTCGCCGTGGTAGCGGTCGGTGACCTGGCTCGCAGCCCTCGAATGTTGAATCACGCGCGCGAACTCGCTCGCACCGGCCGGCCGGTCTGGCTCATCGGATTGCACCAACGCGATTTCGACCTTCCCGCCGGCGTTCGCATGGCGCCTTTGCGCTCCTGGAGTAAGCTCGGCGCGCTCGGACTCGCAGGCGCGGCGGTGCGGATGGGGCTCACCTGGGTTCAATTGCTGGCGGTGCTCCTACGCCTCAGGCCAACGGCTATCCTGGCACAGAATCCTCCCACGTTTCCCACCCTGCTGGCCGGCTGGATCGCCGCCCGCTTCTGTCGCGCGCGGTTGGTGATCGATTGGCATAATTACGGCTATACCATGCTCGCCCTGCGGCTGGGAGCGGACCACGCCGTCACGCGGCTCGCCGCGCGCCACGAAAGCTGGATGGCGCGCCGCGCCGGCCGCAACTTCTGCGTCTCGCAAGCCGTGCAGGCCGATCTCGCCAGCCGGTTTGGCGTCCGTGCGGAAGTGCTCTACGACCGGCCGGTGGCGTGCCTCCCGTCCACTCCCGAAGGCGCGCGCCTGATCGCGGTGTGCCCCGCGGGTTGGACCGCCGACGAGGATATGCCGATGCTGCTCGATGCGCTCGAACTCTCGACTGCCCGCGAAATCGAGATTCACCTGACCGGCGACGGTCCCCTCCGCGCGCACCTTGAACCGCGTATCGCCGCCTTACGCGCCGCCGGTTGGCCGATCCACAGCGGGTATTTGAGCGAGAAGGAATATCGCCGGCTCCTCGGCCGCTGCCACTTCGGCCTGAGCGTGCACCGCTCCAGCTCGGGGCTCGATCTCGCCATGAAAGTGGTCGATCTGTTCGCCGCTGGTGTGCCGGTCTGCGCTCTTGACTATGGCGGCAGCCTCAGCGAGCAGGTCCACGACGGCGAAACGGGATTCCTCTTTCGCACGGCTTCCGAGTTGGCTGCCCTGATCGAGCGCCTGCAGCGCGAACCGTCGGTGCTCGCCCCGATGCGGGAGCGCATTCGAATCTGCTGGGGCAGTACCTGGAGCGATGAATGGCGACGCGTGGCGGCCCCGATTTTCGAGGGAACGTCGTGACGCCTCTTGACTATGGCGGCAGCCTCGGCGAGCAGGTCCGCGGCGGCGAAACGGGATTCCTCTTTCGCACCGCTTCCGAACTGGCGGGCCTGATCGAACGCCTGCGCAATCGAAACTGCTGGAGCGGCACCTGGAGCGATGAATGGCGCCGGGTGGCGGCCCCGGTCTTCGAGGGAGCGTTGTGACGTCTCTTGACTATGGCGGCAGCCTCGGCGAGCAGGTCCGCGACGGCGAAACGGGATTCCTCTGTCGCACCGCTTCCAAGCTGGCGGGCCTGATCGAACGCCTGCGCAATCGAAACTGCTGGAGCGGCACCTGGAGCGAGGAGTCGCGCCGCGTGGCGGCCGCGGTCTTCGAAGGAGTGTCGTGACGCGCCGGCGAGTGCTCGTGGCACACCCCTATATCGGCATTGTCGGGGGTGGCAACGTGGTTGCCGCCTGGGCGTTGCAAGCCCTGCGCGAGGAGTTCGAAGTGATCCTCGCGACCCTCGGCCCGGTGGATTGCCCGGCCTTGAATCGCAACTTCGGAACGTCTCTGCGGGAGAGCGATTTCGATCTCCGGATCGCGCCCGGGAGATATCGGACCCTTCTGCGCGTCGTGCCTACGCAAGGCGCCCTGATGGAGATTGCCGTCACTGCACGATGGGCGCGCGCGCTCGCCGCCGAGGTGCGCGCCGACATTTTACTGAGCACCCATAACGAGATGGATTTCGGATGCCCCGGCCTGCAGTATGTTCACTACCCTTGGGCTTACCTTCCGCGGCCGGACATCGAAATGCGATGGTTTCACCGCATCCCCGGTGTACTCGCGGCCTACCGCGGCCTGTGCCAGCTGGTCTCGGGCGGCTCGCTGGAAGGCAGGGGACGCAACCTGTCGCTAGCGAATTCCATGTTTGTTGCCGGCAAGATCAAGGAAGTTTATGGAGTGATTTCCGAGATCCTCTATCCGCCGGTGCCGGGCAGCTTTCCCCACGTTCCGTGGCAGGAACGGCGGTCCGCCGCAGTTGCCGTCGGCCGCATGCATCCCGTCAAACGCTGGGAAATGGCCGTCGAGATCGTCGAGCTGGCGCGTAGCCGCGGACTCGACGTCGGCCTGACGCTGATCAATCAGCCGGACAGCATCGACTACGGACGCAGGATCGCCGGCATGGCTGCCGGCCGGCCCTGGTTTCGTCTCCTTAGTGGAATCCCGCGCGACCAGCTGGCCGCCGAAGTCGGCCGGCACCGCTACGGCATCCACCCCATGGAAGACGAGCATTTCGGCATCGCCGTGGCGGAAATGGTTCGCGCCGGCTGCCTCCCGTTCGTGCACGATTCCGGAGGACCAGTAGAGATCGTCGGCGGGCGCCGCGAGCTGCGATTTCGAACCGTCGAGGAAGGCGCGGCCGCATTGCAATCGGTGATGGAAGATTCCGCTCTTGAGCAGCGTCTGCGCGACGCGCTGGGCCACCAGTCGAAGAGATTTTCGGCGGAGGCGTTCTGCGAGTCATTGCTACGCGTGGTGCGCCGTCAATGCGGTCAGGAATCAAGTTTAGTGTGAAGTCACGAAGGTCCGGGACTATGGTCATCCGACCACTTTCCGGCCTTCGTCAATGCGCTTCCAACTCTCCCTTGCTCAAGTCCGTACCGATAAGATTTCTTGCCGCGCTCTCTCTTTGCGCGCCAACTTACGGCGCGCCAGACGTGTTGAACGTCATTTTGTAGACATTGCCGTTGCTGTCTTTGGCGACGCCCTGGATTTGAGGAATGGCATCGGGCCGATAGAATTCCACCGTCAGGACGGTGCCGCGATTTCCGGTGATTACCGCCTGGCCGTGCAGCCTGCTGCCCAGCACCGTGAGAAACGTAATATCCGGGTCCGTAGATCTGGTCCCAGATAGCCGGCATGTCGGGTGATGCCGGGGGCGGAGCGGATTGCGTGCCTTGCGAACCCTTCACCGGAACCATTTCTGGTCCACCGGCCCTGGCACAACTCACCGTTGGACAGCACAAAAGAGATACTTCCCCCATTCAGGACGCCGGTGAACTTGCCGGTGAACACCGGCGCTGGCGACTGCGCCATCAACGGACGCTGCACGGGGTACAGCCGCGCAGTGGCTGAACAGCCCATCATCAGGAAGAATGCGAGGACAGCAAACCAAAGTCGAGCTTTCATGGGAATTTCTCGTTCGCTATCGCGTTGCAAGCCGCGGCCGGAGGGAGCGCCGCTGGCGATCGGCGCCACGTGCTTCCATTCTCAAGTTTCTTTCCTTCGGTCATGAATGACGCCGGTAACCGCGGCGAGTTACCGATCCGTGCTAGCCTTTGAGAGCTACCGGGAGCCCACCTCCGCCCCTGCTCTGCCCAACGCCGCCTCCAGTTCCTCCTTGCTCAACGCGGTACTGATGAAGAGCTCTTGCCGGGCGCCGGCGCTCAGGGCGATGGCCTTCCAGCCGTTTTGCGTGGGGACGGTGATGTGCACGCGCACTTTCCCGCGGGCATCGCGGACGGGGCGGATGACGCCGGGAATGACGGAGCGGATTGCCGGATTGGAATGGAGCAGCGTTTCGAGGATGTCGCGCACGCCATCGATGATGCTGTGCTCCACCTTGAGGCGGTCTTTAGCCGTTCGCAGACGCATTTATCGGCCGCCACCCCGCAGGGGTACGAACCGGCAGAGCGTGGCCACGCGGTAATCGATGCGGCCGGCGCGTTTCCACACCGTACGGAGTTCCTGATCTTCGGTGATGTCTACTGGAATCACGAGGCAGCCGGGATCGTCGAGCTGATCGAGCAAATCCGTGGGGATTTCGGGCGCGGCGGCGGCCACGGAGATCCCACGGTACGGCGCCAGGGGCGGATAGCCGAACCGGCCGTCACCCTCGACCACCGTTACATTACCATCGCGGCCGGTGCGGCGGAGATTTTCGCGGGCCATGTGGGCGAGCGCCGGGATCAGCTCCACGGCCACTACGCGCGCGGCGAGCTGCCCCAGCACGGCGGCGGCATATCCGCACCCGGCCCCAACCTCCAGCACCGTTTCCCCACCGGTGAGGCGCAGCAGTTGGGCCATCAACGCGGCCATGTAAGGTTGCGAGATGGTCTGGCCGTGGCCGACGTGAATGGGGCCGTCGATATAGGCCTCGACCCGCGATTCCGCGGGAACGAATTCTTCGCGCGGAATCGCGCTCATGGCGGCCAGCACGCGCTCGTCGCGAATGCCGCGGCGGCGCAATTGCATCTCCACCATGCGAAGGCGTTCTGTGGCCCAATCGGGTATCACGGTGTCTCAATCTTATAATAGGCGGTGATGAACCATCAGGTTACGCTGATTCCCGGGGACGGCATCGGACCGGAGGTGGCGGACGCGACGGTGCGTGCAGTCGACGCCACCGGGGTGAAGATTGAGTGGGAGCGCGTGGAGGCGGGCGTGCGCGCGCTGGCCGAGTACGGACAACTGATTCCGGACGATGTCTTCGCGTCGCTGGAAGTGACTCGCGTCGGGCTGAAGGGCCCAACGGCCACGCCGATCGCGGGCGGCCATCAGAGCATCAACGTAGCGCTGCGCAAGAAATTGGGACTGTATACCAACTTCCGCCCCGTGCGCATGCTTCCCGGCTTGAAAACGCGGTTTCAGGATCTGGCGATCGACTTGGCGATTTTTCGCGAAAACACCGAGGATCTGTATTCGGGACTGGAACATGAAGTGGTCCCCGGCGTGGTGGAAAGCCTCAAGATCATCACCCGCCAGGCATCCATGAAGATTGCGCGGGCGGCGTTCGAGTACGCGCGCCGCGCCGGGCGGCATAAGGTCTCGGCGATCCACAAAGCCAACATCATGAAGCTCAGCGACGGCCTGTTTCTCAAATGCTGCCGCGAAGTGGCGGCGGAGTTCACGGACATTACGTACAACGAGCTGATCGTGGACAATGCCTGCATGCAACTGGTCATGCGGCCGGAGAGCTTCGACCTGCTGGTGCTACCCAACCTGTATGGCGATATCATTTCCGATCTGACCGCCGGCCTGGTGGGCGGGTTGGGGATTGTGCCCGGCGCGAATATCGGCGACCATCACGCCATTTTCGAAGCGGTCCACGGCACGGCTCCCGATATCGCGGGAAAAGGGCTGGCGAACCCGACGGCGCTGATGCAATCGGCCGTGCTGATGCTGGCACACATGGGCGAGGGCGGCGCGTCGGCACGGCTGCAGAATGCCATCTATCAGGTTTACGCCGAGGGCCGGCATCTGACGGGCGATGTCGGAGGGCAGGCTTCTACTTCGGAATTTACGGACGCGGTGATCGGTCATTTGGGATAGGTCGTTTCGCGACTTCCAGTTTGCTGGGGAAGCTGAAGACTCCGGGCGGGCTGGCACATGTTGTTTATGTCCATGTGCAACTTACCAATCGATTCCCAGGAGCTTCGTCAGGTGCCAGCCGTTGATCGGGAACGAATGCCGTCGTTCCAGCGAGGATGAACCGGAGTCCCCTTCTTAAAGAATTATTTCCGCAAGAGTTGGGTAGGCTGCTCACGTAGCGGCGGCGCCGAGAATAGACGTAGACGCCGTAGAGCTACGCCGCCTGGATCTTGGCAGGTCAATATATCAACGGCCCCATTGGCCAGGTCAGGAACCAATAGCGGGCGCTACTCCCTCATGCCAGCCCCAGTGCGTGAATGCGCTCATGCTGGGTGGTTTCAGCTCGACCGGTTCAGCAGCTGTCAATTGTCGCTGCGCAAGATGCGGAGTGGGTCGACCATTAAAGCGCGCCGCGCGGGGAGAATGCCCGCAACCGCAACGGCACAGCCCAGCAGAATGGGCCCGGCAATCCAAACCCACGACTTCGGCGACGCGATATGCGATGCAATTCGGGTCAACAATTGCGACAGCAGCAAGGACACTAATACGCCAACCAGAGTACCGGCGGCCGCGAGTTGCCCTCCTTCGCGAAGTACCTGGCAGATCACGTCTCGACGCGGGGCTCCAAGCGTGATTCGGATGGCTAAATCGCGGCGGCGCGCTCGTGCCGCGTCATTTAGTGTGCCGTACAAACCCAGAACGCTGAGGAAGAGCGCCGTCGCGGCGCACGCACCGACTATCGCTGTCGCAATGCGTAGCGGCGCCAAACCTGTTTGACTCAGGTACGCTTCAAGTGTCTGTACGGCGCGGGGAGCGGGACCGGCGCCAGGCACCAGCTCAAGAGTGTGGCGCACCTCGGCCAGCATCGGACCGCTCGCGACAGGTGCGCCGATTATCACTTTCATGGCATAAAGGCAGTCTTGCACCATTGGAAAATATACTGTGGGCTCCGCCCTCCGCTCAAACACGCCAAGCTGAGAGGAGTGCACCACACCTATAATCCCGGTCCGCTGGCCCATGTCGTCAATGATGCCCGCTCCCACGGCGTGTCCACCGAAATACAGGTCGGCGGCCTCCTGATTGACTACGGCGACGCGGCACCCGCGGCCGCTTTGATTGTCGGGAAAGGTTTGGCCCGCAACCAGCGCGAATCCCATGGCGGCGAAGTAGCCTGGCGACACGACGTTGGTGTCGAACTCGGCTCTCTCCCGCGCCGACGCTACAGGCGCGGAAAAGCCAGCCAGCGGGATTCGGTCGAATGGCGGCCCGGATTGATTCGTATAGTCGTAGTAGATCGTTGGCCGATCCCGCCCGGTTGCGCCTCTGCTCTTTCGACCGCTAACCACGCCGATAATCGCCACGGGCATGCCCGCGGTATCGCGAATGGATCGGCCGGCCGTATCGTCGCCGAAAAGAATATCGGCGGCCTCTTCATTCACGATTGCGACCCGGCATCCTTGATCTCTGAAATTGAACATCCGGCCGGCCTTCGGCTGCAAGAGATTCGTTTGACCGGCCGAGGTGAACGCGGCCACATCTATCTTGACGTCCCGGTATGGCAATACCTGTGGTTCGACACGGAACGAGCGCCACGCTGGCTCACTGCCCGGCAGTCTCGCGGCCCAAGCTATCCCTGAAACACCGGATACTGACCGCGCAGCCCGCTCCACATCCCGGAAATATTGGAGATCCACATTCACGTCGTGGTGGACTTGCACCGTAGCCACTATAGGCTGCCCAAAACGATGGCCGACGCCGGTCCGCAGCGCTTCGCGAAAACCCTGGTAGAGAAACCCTGTGAAAATCACGAGCAGGCAGCAGGAGGCCATCTGCGCGCTGACGAGACCGGCGCGCACGGCCCTGGAGGTTCGGGATGGGCCGGCGCCTTCGCGCGCCAGCACGGCCGCCGGGCGATCATGACGAATCCCAAACAGCGGCAGAAGTCCGCATGCCAAAATCATTCCGGCGCCGGCCGCCGACGCCAGAACCACGTCGAAGAAGCCAGGCGCCAGAACAAGGAAATCAGCGTCTTGCTCAAACAGGAGCGCCGGGATAATCTTCGACGTAAACGCGGCCACCACCACGCCCAGGGCTCCGCCGGCAGTAGAGATGACGATGCTATCCGCGACAACCGCTCGCGCGAGCAGGCCCCGGCTTACGCCTAGGGCCACTCGAATGGAAGTCTCATGTGAGCGGGCAGCGGCGCGCCCCAGGAGGAACGAGGCAACATTCATGCAAGCGATGAAGAACACGAACCCTGCAGCCACTCCAAGCAGTGTGTCGACACGCGCGAGACCCTCCGCCATTTCCGGTGTCATGCCCGTGTAGGGAAGAACGTCTATTTCGACCGAGCCAATACCGGCGCTGCGAACGCCGCCCGTCACCTCATCAATGGAAACTCCCTGGCGAAGCCCGGCAAGCACCCAAAAGTTGCGGATACTGTTATTGCGCCATGGTAGCGACTCCTCGCGCAACGGTGTCCACAGGTCGATCGGCCGGTCGTTGTATATCCCTTCAAGGCCATCGGGAGCAACACCAGCCACGCGAGCATCGACATCTCCGATGCGGACCGATTCGCCCCGAACGTCGGCTTCACCGCGGAACTCTCCCAGCCAGACCCGACGGCTGATTGCGACTCCTCCGTCCAGCGAGAGGTTGAAACGGGCGGCGAGATCCGGGGTTACAGCGGCTATGGATTTGATCGCCGATTGGCCGGCCAACTTGACCACGCGCTCCGAGACTTGTGCGGCGCCGATCCACTCAAACGTGTCGGGATGCCTCTTGAGTGACAGGTAGTCTTCAAACGAAACAGGTCCCGTTCCGCGGTAACGATCACGCCCGAATAGCGAAACAACGCCGCCTTTCGCGGGGATGGGAGTGTTCCGCACAGTCAACCCGCGAATGAATCCGCGGACAGTTACGTTGCCGCCAAGGCCGAGCGCTATGGTGAAGAGCAGCGCCAGCGTCAGGCCGGGGCGCCGCACGAGACCTCGTGCCGAATACAGGATTTCACTCAGGAAGCCAACCAAGAGTGGTATGTTGTTGCAACTCCATGGCCGCTGATGGCATCCGTATTCTCTACAAGTTTGCCGTACCTCCGAGTACCACGCGTGCGGATCTGGGTCTGGGTGTCCGGGTTCGGACACTGCATCCACTTGTCCAGGGGCACGGGTGAATGGTGGCTCATATGCAGTTGCACCAGGGCCCTTTGCAGTTGTGCGTGCCATTCCTCAGTTATGCCGCGGCACGGGTGCCGGACCGATGGGCAACGCTCTCTCGGCCAGGATGAGATGGCCACCAGGGCGGTTAGGGGCAAGCGGTCCGGTAGCCACGCCGCAGCTATCCTAACAATGACACGAGGTTCTCCGGCGCTCTACTGGTGGAAACGTCATCGGGGGGACAACCCCAAAAGTTAGCGCCACAAAGGTGTCCCCCTCGAGAAGGGGACTGAAACGCGGGATTGCAGCCCGAGCCGATGCAGCGCGCGCAGCCCAGGCGACACGGCGCGAAATGGAGAAACGCTGCAGACTCACGAAGGCCTGCAAGTTCTTGCGAAAATTGGGCATGCACGCGGACGACGCCGCCCCGTGGAGAGGCCCTGGCCGTAAACTCGTGGGCCAAGGTTTTTCGGGTGGAATTTAATTTGGCTCCCCGAGAAGAACCCTCTTCATAACCAAAACCAGAGAATTTTGTTGGAGAATTCATCATCGGAGTGGCGAAAAGGAGGCCTGCTGTCTCCGTCTTATTGGGAGCGGATCCTCGAGACGAACCCCTTCCGAACGATGCGGTCGCGATTGTGTGGCGACCGACGGCGGACATCACGCCTTCCTGGGTGTTGTGGCGTCGAGCTCCATGAACCCTCAGGCAGCCATATCCACTCCGTCTACTGAAGTGTAGTTGTGAGCGGCCAACCTTGCAGGATACATTAGTATACCTCCCAGGTTGGGCCCGCTCCTTTTCCGCCTTCCGTGTTCGACGTCCTGAATAGCCGGCCGCAAACTCCGATCTGAACGTTTCTGAACGGGTCTCCCCGCGGCGCCCGCGAGATCACAGAAGCCCAGCCTCGAAAGAACTCGGCGTTGTCGGGAGAAAGGA
>Ga0181528_10001653_pt1 | contig 13818 bp, 12 predicted proteins | sample PEATcosm2014_Bin_47_FD_119742 | JGI IMG/M metagenome (GOLD analysis project Ga0181528, IMG submission 119742) | Peatland microbial communities from MTU Mesocosm Facility, Houghton, MI, USA - PEATcosm2014_Bin10_10_metaG | ecosystem: Environmental > Terrestrial > Soil > Wetlands > Peat | place...
AGGAGAATCACACTTCGTACCCCCGTGTGGTCACGAAGCGGCCGTCGATCACCGTGGAGCGGCGACTGCCGATGATCACCAGGCTTCTCATGCCGATGTCCTGGTCCAGCAGCTCGCCCAGCGTGCAGTGCACGGTGACGGCCTCGGCCGTGCCGGCGGCGGTGCACACGCCGACAGGCGTGCTCGGCGGCCGGTGGCGCAGGAAGATCTCGACGGTGGCCTCGAGCTGGCGCACGCGCTTCTTGCTCTTCGGGTTGTAGAGCGCGGTGACCAGGTCGCCCGCCGCCGCGGCCTCCAGGCGGACGCGGATCTCGTCCCACGGCACCAGCAGATCGCTGAGGCTGATGACCGCGAAGTCCAGCATGAGCGGCGCGCCGAGCGCGGCGGCGGCGGCGCTGGCCGCCGTCATGCCGGGCACGATCTCGATCGGCACGTCGAAGCCTTCGGCCCGCGCCAACTCGAGAGCCAGGCCGGCCATGCCGTAAATGCCGGCGTCGCCGCTGCTGACCAGGGCGACCACCCTTCCGCCGGCCGCCGCGACGAGCGCCGCGCGGCACCGCTCCACCTCGCCGGTCATGCCGCTGGAAATCAGCTCCTGGCCGTCGAGCAGGTCGGCGATCGATTCGAGATAAGGCTTGTAGCCGGCCACCACGGCGCTGGCGCGCACGGCGGCCTCGGCGCGCGGCGTGCGGTCCAGCGGGTCGCCGGGGCCTAGCCCGACGACGAACAGCTTTCCTCCGCGATGGCCACCGTCACGCCCTGGTAGGTCTGTCGTCTGAGGATGAATGATGTCCTCCTTCCAGCCAGCAGCGCGGCCGGCTCGGCCACGGCGGGCAATCGCACTTGCTGCTCGACGAACGCCGAGTGCTCGAACTCTCTGGTCGAGGCCCGGATCTCCTGTGAAGCGATGATGCGCAGCGGCAGGCCCAGCAGGGCGGCCGCCTCGTGCAGGCCCGGCTCGTCGCGTTTGACGTCGGCCGTGGCCAGCAGCCGCACCTCGGCCAGGTCGCGGCCGGCGGTGCTCAACGCCTGACGCACGGCCTCGGCGAGGTGCTCGCCGCTCATGCCGCGGCGGCAGCCGACGCCGACGATCAGGCGCTTGGCGGCGTCGGTGGTGGTGGTGATGACCGGCTCGGCGCCGAGGGCGTTGGCGACGCGCAGGGCCAGGTCATTGGCGCCGCCCTCGTGGCCGCTGAGCAGGCTCACGGCCCAGCGGCCGAGCACGTCGACCACCACCACGGCCGGGTCGGTGAGCTTCGAGCGCAGCAGCGGGGCGATGCTGCGCACCACGGCGCCGGTGGGCATGACGTAAATCAGCCCGCGATAGGTGTCGAACAGCTCGCGGCTCAGCGCGCCGACTCGCGCGAAGCGTGTGGCGTCGGTGGCCATGTCGAGAGTCGCGGGCAGGAACAACTCCGCGCCCAGGGCCGCGGCGATTTGCCGCGCGGTGCGCGCGCCCGGCTCCGAGAGGCTGATGACGGCGAGTTTCATGCCTCGCTGGCCTCCCGCCGGCCGTGGCTGAAGTGGGCGTCATAGAGCTTGGAGCGCGTGCCGCGGCTGCGTAACGCCGGGCCCACCAGGACCACGGCGATCTTGGTTATGCCGGCCGCGGCCACGCGTTCCGCGATGTCAGCTAGGCTGCCCTCGACGACTTGCTCGTCGGGCCAGCTCGCGCGGCACACCACGGCCACGGGGCAATCGGCGCCGTACGCCTCCGCCAACGTGGCGGCAATCTCGGCCATCTTGTGCACCGAAAGGTACAGGCAGAGGGTGGCTCGCAGCGCCGCCAGGCGGCTCAGCGACTCCGTCTCGGGCACCGGCGTGCGGCCCGCCACGCGACCGATGACCACGGTTTGACTGACCTCCGGCACGGTCAGCTCGACCTGGAGCGTGGCGGCGGCGGCCTGAAAGGCGCTGATGCCGGGCACCACCTGGTAGACGATGCGCAGCGCGTCGAGCCGCTCCATCTGCTCCGCGATGGCGCCATAGAGCGCCGGCTCGCCAGTGTGGAGGCGGATTACGTCGAGGCCGCGCGCCGCGGCGTCGACGATCACCGCGATGACCTCATCGAGAGTCATGCCGGCTGAGTCGTGCCGCTCGCAGTCGGCCGGCAGGAGGGCCACGACGGCGGGCGAGACCAGCGAGCCGGCGTAGATGCAGCAGTCCGCTTCCGTGAGGAGGCGGTAGGCTTTGACCGTCAGCAGGTCGGGATCGCCGGGTCCGGCGCCCACGAACTTCACCTTCATGCCAGCAGACTCCTTCGCGCCAGCACCGCCAGGCTCAGCGAGGCCGGCACGAGGCCCGCCACGGTGGCAGCGCTCAACTCGCTCACGCGCTCCTCGGGCAGCGTCAGGTTCTCGCACAGAAAGGCGCGATGGCTGTCGGCCAGGCGCGTCACGAGCGCCGCGATCCACGGCCAGGTGGCGACGCCGCCGGCCAGAACGGCGACGGCGTCGCAGCGCGCCAGCTCGTCCGGCTCGGCGTCCGGCGTCTCGCCGTGGGCGGTGACCACCCGGAGCGCGGTCCACTCCAGACCCAGCCGGGCACAGGCCACCTGCACCGAACTGATGCCCGGTATCAAGCGGCAGCGGTGGCGGCCGAAGCGCGCCACCACGCAGCGCGCCAGGCTGCGCAAGCCCGTGTCGCCGCTCACCAGCACCACCACGCGCTGATCACCGGCTGCTTCGATGCCGTCCAGGGCGGCCTCGACTTCCGCGACGACGGCGTGCCATTCCCGGGCCGATGGTGCGAACGCGTCGAGCAGCCGGCGCGAGCCGACGATCACCTCGCCGGCGGCGATGGCCTCTTCCGCCTCGCGCGTCAGGCATTCGGGCGCGCCCGGCCCGCAGCCGACGACCACGATGGGTGGCTTCAACGTGTCCATGGCGTCAAGTCTCCCGCGCAACCCAGCCGCGCGCCCGGCATGTCCACCAGCATCACGGCCGCCGGGGCGCCGAGGCGGCTCGCCAGCGCCTCGCGCACGCGCTCCGCCAACGCCTCGCCCAGGCGCCGCGAGTCGGCGGGCGCCAGCGCCTGAAAGACGCCTTCGACCGTGTCCACGACGGGCGGGGTGAGGCCCAGCGCCGCCGCCGTCTCTCGCACCAACGGCAGTGCGGACGGCGAGCGCGAGGAGTGCGTGTCCCACCAGCCGGCGGCCAGCTTGGCCAGCTTGCCCGGATGGCCGAGGGCCAGCACGGCCTCGAACGGCCGCCCGGCGAGCTGATGGGCCATGAAACCCCACTCGTTGCCCACCTCGATCACCTGCTCGTCGGCCACGTGGAGTTGCAACGAGGCGCCGCGCCGGCCGGTGTTGCCCGGCACGAGCACCGGGCACCGCACGCCGCACGCCTGCGCCACGTCGAGGGCACACTTGAAGCTGTCGCGGACGGCGGCCAGCGAATAGGGTCGCACGATGCCCGTGCTGCCGAGAATCGACAGCCCGCCGACGATGCCCAACTTGGGGTTGAAGGTCTTCTGAGCCACCGCTTCCCCGCCGGGCACGGAGATCGTCACGCTCATCGGCCGCGCCGTGACATCGCGCACGGCGGCGCGGATCATGGCGCGTGGCACGGGGTTGATGGCCGGCTCGCCCGGCGGGATCTGCAACCCCGGCCGCGTCACCGTGCCCACGCCGGGACCGGCGCGGAAGGTCACGTCACCGCCATCGGTCCACACCACGTCGGCCCATACCAGCAGGCCATGAGTCACGTCGGGATCGTCGCCGGCGTCCTTGCGCACCGCGGCTCGAGCCCCGCTCTCCGTGAGCTCAGCCTGCTCCACAGCGAGCCGGCGCAACTCGCCGCCGGGCAGGCGGATGGCTGCGAACTCCGGCGGGGGCTCGCCGCACAGGACGCGTGCCGCGGCTTGAGCCGCGGCCGCGGCGCAGGTGCCGGTGGTGAGGCCGGTGCGCAGGGCGGTGTTCATGCCGGCGCCTGCCACTTGCGCCGGCTGACGTGGACAATCATGGTGGCCATGTAGCCGCTGTCGTAGGCGGCGATGGCTTGCGGGTCGGTGAGCAGGGCCTGCCGGCCGTCCTGCTCCACGTAGCAGGCGACGCGCAACTGGCCGGCCAGGCCGCGGCGCTCGAAGAGCCGCACCAGGTCGGCCAGTTTCTTCCCGCACTTGTAGAGCACCAGCGTCTCGCACTCGTCCAGGGCGCGCTCCACGGCGTCCAGATCGGTGGCGGACATGAGCACCAGGCGGTCTTCTTGGAGCGTGATGGGCTCGGCGAAGCGGCACGCCGCGGCCTGGAAGGCGGAGATGCCGGGCACCACGTGCACCTGCGCGTCACTCAGCGCGGCGCGCACCAGGTCGATCAGGTAGCACGAGGTGCTGTACAGCAGCGGGTCGCCCAGCGTGATCTGCACCACCGCCTGGCCGGCGCGGCAGCGTGCCACAATCACGTCGGCCATGGCCTGCCAGCAGCGCATCGTGGCCTCCTCGTCGCGGCGCATGGGGTAGGCGTGGTCGATCACCTCCTGGCCGTTCAGATAGGGAGCGATGGCCAGTCGCGACTGGCTCTCGTCGGCGCGCTCCGAGCGTGGTGCGATGATGGTGTGGGCGCCGCGAATCAGGTTCACGGCCCGCACCGTGAGCAAATCCGCCGCGCCGGGTCCCACGCCGATGGCGTAGAAATGGCCGTTGAGTGCGGTTCCGAAGTCGTTCATCGGCTCATCCCCACGGCCCGCCCACGGGCCCGCGCCAAGTGGCTCAAATAACGCTCGATAATGCGCGGCTCCGCGCCCAGGGGCGGCGCGCAACTCGTCTCGACGGCGCCCACCTGGTGGCGCCACGAGTCCGGCTCGTCGCCCAGCACATCGCGGCGCACGTGTTCGCCGGCGACCAGCATCAAGGGGATGAAGTGAACCGCGCCGCACCGTTGCGCCACGGTTCGCACCGCGGCCAGCGGCGCCAGGCCCGGCTCGCCCTCCACGCTCGCCACCCACACGTCGTCGAAGCGCTCCGCCAGCCGCCGCGCCAAGGCCAGGTTCGGCCCGTTGTGCGCGGGGTGTTGGTCGTTGCCGTGGCACACCAATACGTTCGGCCGGCCGGGCCGCCGGGCATCGCCGATCACCTCGACCACCGCCTGGTAGTCTTCCTCGGCGGCCAGGAGAGGCGGCCCGCAGACCACGTCCAGGCCTTCGACCTGCGTTTCCGCCAGCTTCGTGTGCTCCTCGCCCGGCACCACCAGCAGCGACTGGACGACGGCCGTGCGGTGTCCCTGGTCGCGAAAGGCCGTCAATGCCTCGACCGGCGAGGGCACCGGCTGGCCTCGCTCGGCCCACTTGCGGCGGATGCGCGGCGAGGTGAAGGCCAGCCGCACCGGGCACGCGGGGAACCGTTCGCGGACCGCCTGCATGAGCCCGGCGAAGACCTCCTGAGCCTCGGGCACGCTGGTGCCGAAGGCCGCCAGGACAATGGCCGGCGAGTTCATGCGCCGCCTCCTTGCTTCGCGAGCGCCGCGAGCGCGTTGACGGCGGCGGCGGCCACCGGACTGCCACCGCGCGGGCCGAGGTTGGTGATGTAGCACAGGCCGCTGCGCAGCAGCGCCTCCTTCGACTCGGCGGCGCCCACGAAACCCACCGGCAAGCCGACCACCAGGGCCGGCTCCGGCGCGCCGGCGGCGACCAGCTCCAGGACTTTGAACAGGGCCGTGGGGGCGTTGCCGATGGCGATGATGGCGCCGCCGAAAAGGTCGGCGAGTTGTTCCATGGCCGCCGCCGCGCGCGTCCCGCCGTGGCGCTTGGCCGCCTGGCGCACGTCCGGAGTGTCGATGACGCAATGGATGCGGTCGCCGAAACTGGTCATGCCGGCCTGCAACATGCGTGCGTCGCACAGCAGCGGCGCGCCGCCGGCGATGGCCGCCACGCCGCGCGCCACGGCTTCGGGATGCACGCGCAGCGAGTCGGCGAACGAGAAGTCGGCCGTGGCATGAACCACCCGCCGCACAATGGCGTGCACGCCCGGCTCGAAGCCGCGCGCGGCGAGGGGGCCGTCGATGATGTCGAAACTGCGCTGCTGGATGGCCGCGCCGCTGACGATGTCCGGCTGGTTGGCGCGGTCGGCCCGCCACCAACGCACCAGCGCCGCGGCTGTGTCCGGGTTGGAGCCCAGGTGCAGGTGGACGTAGCTGGCCAGCGTGGTGCCGTCGAAGAAGCCCTCCGGCCGCGGCGCCTGGTCGCGCCGCCCCTGCACGGCATAGAGCGTGCGCCACGGCGAAGGCCAGACATGCGGCACGTCGGCCGGCTCGGAGTAGTGGAACTCATGGCCGCGCAACCGCGTGCCGGCCGCGCCCCACGGCCCGTCCTCGACCGTCGTCACCTCGGCATAGCCCAACGTCTTGAACCGCGCCAACATGCGCACGCCGAAGGGCAGCAGGCCGGCCATGGCGTGACTAGCGCCGTCTCGGGCGACGAGGTCGCGCGCCAGGTACATGAGCCCGCCGCACTCGGCATAGATCCGCCCGCCGTGCGCCGCGAAGTCGCGCACCGCGCCGCGCATGGCCTCATTGGCGGCCAACTCCGCGGCATGCTCCTCGGGGTAGCCGCCACCGAGATACAGGCCGTCGAGCCGCGCGGGCAGGTGGCGGTCATGGAGCGGCGAGAACTCCACCCATTCCACGCCCGCCGCCGCCAGCAAGTCGAGGTTGTCGCGGTAGTAGAAGCTGAAGGCCTCGTCGCGAGCCAGGCCGATGCGCACCACCCCCAGCCCCTCCTCGCAGAGGAGGGGAGTTGGGCGGCTGACTCGCACCGCTCCCCTCCTCTCGGGGCTGGGGGTGGTGTGGCCGGCGAGACGGCTGCCAGTGGCACCCCGGTCGAGGAGCACGGCGTCGAGGTCGATACCCGCGGCACAGGCGTCCGCCAAGGCCGCGAGGTGCTCCTCGGCGCTGCCGGCGAGCTCGGCCGCCACGAGGCCGAGGTGCCGATCCGGCAAGGGCGGGAAGGCGTCGCGCTCGAGTTGGCCGACCAGCGGCGGCAGCTCCGCGGCGGCCAGGGCGCGGGCCAGCAGCTCGGCATGGCGCGCCGAGCCGCAGCGGTTGGCGATCACGCCGGCCACGCGGCAGCCCGGCGCGAACTCGGCGTAGCCTTTGACCATGGCGGCGATGGACCCGGCCATGCCGCCGGCATCGACCACCAGCAGCACCGGCGTCTCCAGCCAGGCTGCGATTTCCGCCGTGGAACCGGCCAGCGAGGTGGGGTTGGCCGCGTCGAAGAGGCCCATGACCCCCTCGATGAGCGCCACGTCGGCATCCGCGGCGGCACGCGCGAAGAGCGCCTCGACATACGGGCGTGACGTCATCCAGCCATCGAGATTGAACGCCGGTCGGCCGGCGGCGAGGCTCAGCCAGGTGGGGTCGAGGAAATCGGGACCCACTTTGAAGGGCTGCACCGTGAGGCCACGGCGGCGCAACGCCCCGGCCAGGCCGAGCGCCACCGACGTCTTGCCCACACCGCTGGCGGTCCCGGCGATGACGATGCGTCGCACATCCCTCATCGCTCCACCCCGCGCTGCGACTTCACGCCTTGCTGGTAGGCGTGCTTGACGCACACCATGTCGGTGACGGTGTCGGCCAGCTCGACCAGGCGCGGCGTGGCGCCGCGGCCGGTCAAGGCCACCACGCCTTCGGGCCGAGTCGCCGAGATGGCCGCCACCACCGCCTCATCGGTCAGCAGGCCGAGGCTCACGGCCGTGCAGACCTCGTCCAGCACGACGACATCGAACTCGCCGCCGGCCAGCAGCTCGGCGGCCGCCGCCAAGGCCGCCGTGGCCGCCGCGACGTGCTCCGCGAACGGCTGGCTGCCGGGCCGGTTGACGAAACCCAGGCCGCCGCCAAGCACGGGCACGCCCAGACGCTCCAGCCCGGCCAACTCGCCCACGGCTTGGCTGTTCTTGAGGAAACGCACCACCACGGCGCGCTGCCCGTGGCCCACGGCGCGCAGCACGAGTCCGAGGGCGGCCGTGGTCTTCCCCTTGCCGTCGCCGGTCATGAGCAGGATGCGAGGCGCCGCCGGCGTCATGGCGTGCCTCCCGGCGCCAGAAGGAGCCGCGCGCTCAGGCCGAGCAGCAGGAACAGGGCGGCCGCGGCCAGGCAAAGACGGTTGGCGCGCCCGATGTCGCCGGGTTCCAACGGGCGCCGCGCGTCGCCCAGCGTGGGCTTGTGCACTTCCTGGCCGAAGTACCGCCCCACCCCGCCGAGCTGCACGCCCAAAGCGCCCGCCGCCGCCGCTTCGCTCAGACCGGAGTTCGGACTGCTGTGCCGCCGGCCATCACGCCGCAGAATGCGCCACGCCCGGCGCATCTCGCCGCCCACCAGCGGCGCGGCCAGCACCAGCAGCGGCGCCGTCAGCCGCGCCGGCAGCCAGTTGGCCACATCATCGGCGCGCGCCGCGGCCCAGCCGAACTGCCGGTAGCGCGCATTGCGGTATCCGAACATGGCGTCCAGGGTGTTGATGGCGCGGTAGGCCACGGCGCCCAACGGACCCAGCACCAACGCCCAGAACAACGGCGCCGTGACGGCATCCACGAGGTTCTCCGCCACGCTCTCCACCGTGGCTCGCGCCACGCCCGCGGCATCGAGCGTCTCGGTGTCGCGGCTGACCATCATGGCCACGCGCCGGCGCGCCGCCGTCAGATCGCCCGCCGCCAGCGCACGTTGCACCGCGCCGCCATGCGTCACGAGATCGCGCGGGGCGATGGCGAAGTAGATCAGCAGCGCCCCCACCCCATCGCGCGCCGCCACCCCGGCGTGGCTCGCCAGCCATAGCACCAGCCCCGCGGCACCCACGGTGCAGCCGACCGTGGCCGACCACGCCATGACACCCGCCCGGTGCGTGCCGCCGGCCGAGCGTCGGCACGTCGTCTCGGCCGCGCCGGCCAGCCACCCCACCAAGCGCACAGGATGCGGCAGCCGGCGCGGATCGCCCAGGACCAGGTCCAGGCCGCACGCCGTCATCACCTGTCGCGCCAATGCGTCCATTCAGAGCCCCAGCAGGCGGTACACGGTGTCCATGTCGAGCCCTTGCCGCACGGTGTCGGCCAGGCGATCCAAGGCCGGCTCCAGGTCGTAGACGGCCTGGATCTCGCCCAGCGCGGGCCAGCCGCGGCGCTCGCGCAGCCGATCCAGCCACCAGCGCCGGAAACCGTCGGCGTCGAACAGACCGTGTAAATAGGTGCCCCACACGCGCCCATCAGGCCGGCCGACGCCCAGCGAGCGTCCGTCGTCGGCCGCCACCACCACCGCCGGCAAGCCATCGCCCGCGGTGCGGCCGTGGTGAATCTCGTAACCCAGCAGGGCCTCACCGGAGGGCTCGTGGCGTGCCGCCACGCGGCACAGCACCTTGTCCGGCTCCATCACCGTCTCCACCGCCAGCAACCCCAGCCCGGCCGTGCGGCCCGCGCTCGACTCCAGGTGATGGGGGTCGGCCAGCGTCTCGCCCAGCATCTGAAAGCCGCCGCACAGGCCCACGATCTCGGTCGTGCCGGCGTCGGCCAGCGCGGCGATGGCGTCGGCCAGGCCACGGCTGCGGAGCGCGGCCAGATCGCCGAGGGTGTTCTTCGTGCCGGGCAGCAGCACCACGTCCGGCGTGCCCAGCTCGCCCGCCGTGCGCACCACGCGCAGCGCCACGTCGGGCTCCAGCCGCAGCGGGTCGACGTCGTTGAAGTTCGAGACGTGCGGCAGATCCACGACGACCACGTCCAGTCGCGGTCCGTCGCTCGGCGCCGGCAGCGCGTCGCCGAAGCCGACGGAGTCCTCCTCGGGCAGGTTGAGTCCGCCCAAGTACGGCACCACGCCCACCACCGGCACGCCGGTGTGGGCCAGCACGTAGTCGTGGGCCGGGCCGAGCAGGCCGGCGTCGCCGCGGAACTTGTTGACCACGAAGCCGCGCAGCAGGCGCCGCTCCCATTCCGCCAGCACCTCCATGGTGCCGACGAACGAGGCGTAAACCCCGCCGCGGTCGATGTCGCCGACCAACAGGACCGGCGCCTGCGCGTGGCGCGCCATGGCCATGTTGACGATGTCGCGGTGCTTGAGATTGACCTCGCCGGGACTGCCGGCGCCCTCCAGAATGACGGCGTCGAACTCGGCCGCCAGCTCGTCGAAGCACGCGTGGGCGACGCGGGCCGCCTGCTCCTTGTAGCCGTCGTAGCGCCACACGGACATGTCCCCCGCGACGTGGCCGCGCACGATGACCTGCGCCCCGGTGTCGCGATTGGGCTTGAGCAGGATGGGGTTCATGCGCGTCTCGGGATCGAGCCTGCAAGCCTGGGCCTGCAGCACCTGCGCCCGCCCCATCTCCCCGCCGTCGCGCGCCACGAAGGAGTTGTTCGACATGTTCTGGGCCTTGAAGGGCGCCACGCGCACGCCGTCCTGCAGCAGGATGCGGCACAGCGCGGTGGTCATCCAGCTCTTCCCGGCGTGCGAGGACGTGCCCTGGAACATGAGGGTGTGGGCGCGGCGCCGGCGCACCGCGCGGGGAGGCCGCCCGAGCGTTTCCGCCAGCGCCGCCACCAGTTGCTCGTTCTCGGCCGCGGTGCGCACCGCGACTCGCAGCCAGCGCCCGTCCAGCCCGTCGAAGTCGCTGCCGTCCCGCACCGCGATGCCGTACTCGGTGAGCAGCCGCCGAGTCAGCTCCGAGGCGTCGGGCAGCCCACCGCCCAGCCGCAGCAGGAGGAAGTTGGCGCTCCCGCGGTAGACCGTCAGAGCGGCAAGTTCCGTCAGCGACGCCGCCAGTTCGGTGCGGGCCATGGCCACGGCCCGCCGCGTCGCCTCGCCGTAGGCGATGTCCGCCACGGCGCGTGCCCCCACCGCCTGCGCCAGCGTATTCACCGACCAGTCGGGAAGCTGCGCCCGGATCGACGCGGCCATCTCCGGCACGGCTGCCGCATACCCCAGCCGCAGGCCCGGAATGGCGTAGAACTTGGTGAGCGAGCGCAGCACGAGCAGGTTCGGCAGACCAGCACCCACCAGGGTCGGCACGCCCTCGACGAAGTCGATGAAGGCTTCGTCCACGACCCAGGTGACCGCGGGCCAAGCCACCGCCAGCCCGCGCAGTGTCTCGGCGGCGGGCAGTCCGCCGGTGGGGTTGTTGGGCCGGCCCAGGAGGACCACATCGCCGGGCGCCAGCGCGGCCTCGAGTCCCGGCCAGTCCACCTCGAACTGCTCGCCGTCGTCGCGCAGCGGCACCGTGACGACCGGGCAGCCGACCTGGCGCGCGGCCTGCGCGTAGCCCCCATAGGCCGGACTCGGAACGACCACGCGGGCGGCGGCGCAGGCGCGCAGTACGGCGGGCAGCAGCTCACTCACGCCGTTGCCGGGCACGATGGACTCGGCCGCGATGCCTTCGGCGCCGGCCACAGCGGCTACGAACTCGCGGCTGTGCGGGTCGGGATAATGGCCCAGCTCCGACACGCAGCGGCTGATCAGCGGTCGCAGCCACTCGGGCGGGCCGAGTGGATTGATGCTGGCGCTGAAGTCCAGGATCTCAGCCATGGACCGGCCCGCCGCGGCCGCGAGGGCGTAGCGATCACCGCCGTGGCGGCAAAACATGGGTTGCACCGACAGCTCTCCGCGCGAGAACTCAGCCCAAGGGCGGCCGGAAACCTCTAGTCCGTGGGCGCAGCAAGGCGGCCGGCACTGCCGGGGGCACCTTCTGTTGCGGAGAGGAGCATCGACGCGGAGAGAACCACCTGGCCGGCGCGCAGCCGACCGCAAAGCACTGCGGCATCATGACAACCTTCCCTCGCAGGCAAGCCGGAGCTTGTCTCGGTATCCCGACTCCCGGATTGTCCTACTTGCCGCGGCCTTCCCAGCGTACGGTGCCAGTGGCCTGCGGCTCGAGGCAGAAAACCTCAAGCCGTGAGTGCGGCGTTCGTCCCCGGTCACGGTGGCGGGGCCGTGCTGGACTTTCACCAGCTTCCCGTGAGGCCATTATACCGTGTCGAGGCGACGGCTCCTTCACCCTGCGGAAAAAGTCTCGCGCGGCACGGGTCACCGTTGACTGGCGTGGCGAAGACGTCGGTGGGTTTCGTGGCCAAGGCTGGAGGGTCTATCCGGGCTTGCTGCCTGCCTCGATCAACTGCCGCTCGCGCTGCAGCTCGAGTTGCAGCTCCTCTTCGGTGGGCAGATAGGCCAGGTACTTGGCCGCGAAGATCTGCCGGCTGTCGGCCAGCATGGAGTACTTGGCGATGGCCTCGTTCTTGGTGGAGCAGAGGATCAGCCCGATGGTGGGGTTGTCGCCCTCGGGCCGGGCATGGGCGTCGAACATGCGCACGTAGGAGTCGATCTGCCCGATGTCCTGGTGCGTCAGCTTGCCGATCTTGAGGTCGATGAGCACGAAGCACTTGAGCAGGTAGTTGTAGAAGACGAGGTCCACGTAGAAGTCCTCGTCGTCGAAGCGCAGCCGCTTCTGGCGGGCCACGAAGGAGAAGCCCTTGCCCAGCTCCAGCAGGAAGGCCTGGAGGTTGTCGATGATGGCCTGCTCGACGGTGGACTCCCGCAGAGCCGGATACTCGGGGAGGTCGAGGAACTCCAGCACGTAGGGGTCACGGATGAACTGCTCGGGCGCCACGGCGGCGAGCTGCTCCTCGGCCTCCTCGCGGACCGGCGCCGGCTCGCGGCTGGAAAGGAGCCGCTCGTAGTAGAGCACGGAGATCTGCCGGTCCAGCTGGCGGGTGGACCAGTGCTGCGCCGCGGCTTCACGCATGTACCACTCGCGGGCGCGTTCGTCGGCCACGCGCAGCAGCAGGCGGTAATGGGTCCAGGAGAGCTCGGGCGGCAGCGCCGGAGATTCGTCACGCACTGCGTGACCAATTGGGAAGGCGGTGTAGAACTGCCGCATGTACTTGAGATTGGTGACGGTGTAGCCGGGGCCGAACTCGGCCGTCAGGCGCCGCGACAAATCCGCCAGCACGGCCTCGCCATAGGCGGCGCGCTTCTCGCCGCCCTGCTCATGCTCGACGATGAGGCGCCCCACCTGCCAGTAGGCTTCGACCATGGCGGCGTTGACGGCGCGGTAGGCCGACGAGCGCGCCGACTCCAGAACGCCGCGAATGGACAGGTAGAGGGTGTCATTGCCGGTGGTGATCAACTCCTCCCGATCCGCCATCACACCCTCCTCACAGCAACTGCCAGCGTGCCGGCGTGTTCCGAGCGCCGAGCTGCGATTGCGCATCGGGCGTACGGCGCATGGCGCCGAGGCCCGGCTGCGTGGTGGCCATCCTGTCGCTGGCCGCTCTTACGACGAGAGCGCCGCGCCGCTGAAGCCCTGCATGGCCGTGTTGCTCGTCTGGCTGGCTCACTCAGACGCGCTCGGGGTCGATGCCCTGGCTGAGACAGAAGCGCGCCACGGATCGCACCTCCGCCGGCCAGGTGCGCGGCTCGCCCCCACCCCGCTGCCCGGTCAGGCGTTGGGCCAGCCTCCTGGCCAGTACGATCTCCTCCTCGCTGAACACTGTCAGAAGTGCCTCGAAGGCCGCCGGCTCGTCGTCCGGGTAGTTCAGCGGGTACTCCTCCTGGATGGCGCGCACCAACAACGCTCCCGGCGTTTGGGCCCTCCGGAACGGCAGGTAATCGATTTGCCGCATGATCCGCACTTCGTCATAGGCCGCGACGAGTTGTTGGGCCACCTGGGGGAAGACGCCTTGCTCCACGAGGATGCGCTGCAAGGCAGCCCGCAGGTAGTTGTCGACCTTGAAGACGAATGTGCCGCCTCGCTCGTACTCGTAGCTTTCGATGACGCCCCGCTCGATCAGCGCCTGGATGTGCGGCTCCAGGACTTTCTGGAAGCGCGCCGGGCGTGCGTACCCCTCGGCGCTCAT
>Ga0181528_10001655_pt1 | contig 13811 bp, 17 predicted proteins | sample PEATcosm2014_Bin_47_FD_119742 | JGI IMG/M metagenome (GOLD analysis project Ga0181528, IMG submission 119742) | Peatland microbial communities from MTU Mesocosm Facility, Houghton, MI, USA - PEATcosm2014_Bin10_10_metaG | ecosystem: Environmental > Terrestrial > Soil > Wetlands > Peat | place...
ACGATCACATCACGAGCGCCATCGGAGCGGCCATGATCGGCTGGTACGGGACGGCCATGCTGTGCTACGTGACGCCCAAGGAGCACCTCGGCCTGCCGGACAAGAAGGACGTCAAGGACGGCGTGATCGCCTACAAGATCGCCGCCCACGCCGCCGATCTGGCCAAGGGACACCCCGCGGCCCGCGCCTGGGACGATGCGCTCAGCAAGGCGCGCTTCGAGTTCCGATGGGAGGATCAGTTCAACCTCGCCCTCGACCCGGTCACGGCGCGCGCTTTCCACGACGAGACGCTGCCGGCCGACGGCGCCAAGGCGGCGCACTTCTGCTCCATGTGCGGGCCGCACTTCTGCGCCATGAAGATCACCGAGGAGGTGCGGGCGCTGGCGGAGGCGGAGGTGGAAGCGGGGATGGCGGCCAAGGCGGCGGAGTTTCGGGCCGGGGGTGGGGAGTTGTATGTGGCGGCGGGAGAGCATTGAGTGGGAGTGGTTGGATGAGCGAGCCGTACGAGACGCTGCTGTATGTGGCGCGACTGAGCGCCGCGCAGAAGCGCGCGGTGTTCCAGCACGACGGCGCCTTTCCGGGCTCGGGCCTGACGAACAGCCTCCGTGCCGCCGTGGACGAGGTGTGCGTGGAACGTCTGATCCTCGCGGAGCGCTTCCGCGATGCGGCCATGGCTCTGCGAGCGCGGGCAGACAACGATGAAGCTCTGTTGCGAATAGCCGTGTCGCGAGCGTACTACAGCATCCACCACGCCATCCGCGCCATCTGCCTGCGCCACAACACGTGGGACCCGGACGGGCACGAAGCGAGCATTCAAGCCCTGAAGAAGTTGCTCGCCGACAACTCGTTCCGAAGCCGGTCCGGCTTGGCGGCCGACGATGAGCAAGCAGTCGCCAAGGCGCGCACGAATCGCCATGTCGCAGATTACTCTCCATTCGACGAGCAACACTTCTTCGAGAAAGATGGGCGGGAAGTCACCGAGCGCATCACGGGAAATGACTGGGAACAGGCCGCCGATTATAACATCGCTCTCGCCAAGAGAATGTTGGACGCGGCCATCCAGGTGATCTGAGCGGCGGAGTTAAGGCAATGAACATACCCATCGAGACGATTATCGCTCAACTGAGTGACGAAATCAAGACGCACTTCGCGGACGTTCCGATTGAGTTTGCCAACCAGTTCTTTGATGAGCACGTAGAGTTGTGGGTTTACGTCCTCACGCCGAGCCGCTATGACGAGATCAAGGACTGGTGTCGGGATTTCGCGCAGCGGCAGGGGCTCGACGACCAACAGCCGGCCATTTGGATCGTCGTCGGGACGTGGACCGGGCCGTGGCGCGGTGGTGAGACGGACCAGGAACTACGACGTGCAGCGCGGGACGCGTTTCGACAACGCCACGGCATCCCCGTGCCCGGCGAGCCAACCGCGCCATGAGCCACGCGGCGGCGAAGTCCGCCCCAAGGGTCTGATATGCCCCCCTTCCTCCTGGCCGCCAGCCTGCTCGGCGCGACGTTGACACCGGCGCAAGCGGCGCTCCTCACCGCGCCGCCGCGCCACGTCGAGGCGGCGCCCTTCAGCTTCGCCGCGCCCGCCGGCCCCACGTTCACCGACGCCGAAAAGGAAACCCAGCGCGCCGCGGGCCGCACCGTCGTGCCGCTGGTGAAGACCGCCTTCGCCGCCGGCGTCGACCATGTGCGCCTCGCGCCGGGCGATTATCGCTTCGGCCAGGAGACCTGGGGGCCCGACGGACCCATCTACCCCCTGGAGTTCGACAGCCTGCGGCGCGACGACGACCATCCCTTCCTCGTCGACGCCGGTGGCTGCACCTTCTGGTTCGATCTGGCCGACGATGAGGCGCCCACCGAGCACTTCTGCCTCGGCTTCCGCGACTGCGCCAACCTCATTCTGCGCGGCGCCATCCTCGATCGCGGCACACCCGGCTGCGTCGAAGGGCGCATCACGGCCTTCGATTTCGCCGCCCATCGCATCGAGATCGAGCTGTCGCCGGGCATGACGCTCCCCACCAGGTTCAACGACGACCTCAACCAGCGCCTCGTGCCGTTCAAGGCCGACGGCACCTTCTGCGCCCCGCTCTACGCCTTGCAGAGCGGCGGCCGGCGGCTGCGCTACGGTCCCCTGCAACCCGGCTCGCGGCCCGGCCGCTGCTGGGTGCCGCTCCTCGATCCGGCGCTGCTGGACACCAGTCGCGATGCGGCGTGGCTGAAACGCTGGGGCGAGCGCGGCGTGCTGCGCGTGGGTGACGGCTTGAGCCTCGTCTACACCGTGGCCGAGAGCATCGGCCTGCGCGATTGCCGCCACGTGACCCTCGACGGGCTGGACGTCTACGTCACCAAGGCCGGCGGCTCGGAGCAGGGCGGCGACGGCGGGCACCTGTGGCACAACTGCTATGTCGGCCCAAGACCCGGCACCAGCCGCTGGCAAGGCGCCGACGGCTTCATGTTCAACGCCACGCGCCAGGGGCCGACCCTCGACGGCGTCACCGTGGTGCACACCACCGACGACGTGCTCAACATCCACGGCTACTGGGGCCTGGTGCAGGCCGTCGACGGGCGCCGCGTGACGTTCGAGCGCAACGCTTCCGCCGGCTGGTCCGTGCCGCGCGGCGCCGTGGCCGGGGATCGCCTCTGGTTCTACGATCCGGCCGATGCCAAACCCGTGGGCCGCGCCACCGTCACGGCCATCGACGGCCATACCGTCACGCTGGACGCCGCCGTGGCGGCCAAAGCCGGCGCCGTGGCGGAATGGCCGGAGCACGAGTGCGGCGAGTGGCTCATCCAGCGCTGCGATTTCCACGACGATTATCAGCGCGTGCTGCTGCAAAGCGGGCCGGGCGTGCTGCGCGACTGCCATCTAACGCGATTGGGAAGCTGTGTGGAGCTGAACAGCGTGCTGTTCGGCCACTGCGGCGAAGGCGGTGTGCCGCGCGCCATCACGGTGGCCGACAACGTCTTCACCGAGGTGGCGCCCACGCCCGGCGGCGCGTCGGTGGGCGTCTACTTCCGCGCCGCCCACACGCCCGCCGTGCCGCTGCTCGGCGGCCTGACCATCACCGGCAACACTTTCACCGCCCCAGGTGGCGCGGCCGTCTTCCTGGACGGCGTGGACGGTGCCGTTTTGAGCGGCAACCGCTTCCGCGGCGTGCCTGGCGACACCGTGGCCATGACGCGCTGCCGTAATGTCGACATCGGTCCTAACATGATTGAGGAGCCTGGAAAGTGAGCGAATATGGCACGGGAATCGGCACCCGGATCGCAAGCGCCAAGCCGAACACCGAGGTGGTGCAGGCGCTGATGGTCTCAGATATCGAGGCGGGGATGGCGCACACCGCAGCGGAGCTCCCAGTGGTGGCCGTCGCCGCAACCGCGAAGGAGGTAGCTAAATCATGAGGGCGAGTTCGGACGGTCGAGCGCCGCGCAACCGTACGCTGGTGCTGTCCAGCGGAGAAACGGCACGGCTGAGCCGACGGCTCCTTCGGCCGCCGTTGCCTCCTGACATCGCGGACTTGGAAGACCGCATCGTGTGCGGCGACGCGTTGGCTCTTCTGCCGCGGTTGCCGCCCAGGGCCGTCGACTTGCTCATCCTGGATCCGCCCTACAACATGACCAAGGAATTCGGCGCGACGACCTTCCGGGCGCGTTCTCAGGATGAGTACGAAGGTTGGTTCGAGAGTTGGTTTGTGCACCTGCTGCCCATCTTGAAGCCAACGGCCAGCATCTACGTGTGTGGCGACTGGCGGTCGTCGTCGGCTCTTCAGCGCGTGCTCGATCGGCATGTGATCGTGCGCAATCGGATCACTTGGGAGCGCGAAAAGGGCCGCGGTGCACGGAGCAACTGGAAGAACGCAAGTGAGGACATCTGGTTCGCCACTGTCACGGGCGACTACTTCTTCGACGTCGACGCAGTGAAGCTCAAACGGCGCGTCCTGGCCCCCTATCGCGTAAACGGCCGGCCCAAGGATTGGGACGAAACGCCGTCCGGCGACTACCGTTTGACACATCCCTCGAATCTGTGGACCGACCTGACCGTACCGTTCTGGTCGATGCCCGAGAACACTGACCATCCCACCCAAAAGCCGGAGAAACTGCTCGCCAAGCTATTACTCGCGAGCAGTCGAGCGGGGGATGTCGTGTTGGACCCGTTCCTGGGTTCGGGTACGACGGCGGTTGTCGCGGCGAAGCTGGGCCGCCGCTTCATCGGCATCGAGCTTGACGAGGCGTACGCCTGCCTTGCCAGCCGCCGAGTAGAGCTGGCGCAAGATGACCGGCGCATCCAAGGTTATGAGAATGGCCTGTTCTGGGAACGTAATGCCGCTTCCGCAGCCACGCTTCCTGCCGGGGCGCGAGACACAGTCCAATTACACTTGCCTTTGACGCTAGGCGATCACGATGACGAGAGAGGCGCGCGGCCATGACCGGAGCCTACCTGGCGCCGCAGCACCGAGCGGAAGTCGAGCGCCAAATCAAGGAACTCCTCACCGGCCGGCGGGACCTCATCACCAGAGCGGGTGCCGCAAGCACTCGGGCGGTCGGCGATGCCGTCGAGAAGGTCGTTGTGCAGGGGCTTGAGGCGATCCTGGAGGGCCTGGGCGCCGGGGCGTTGGTTGAGTACACGCCGGCCAAGACTCGCCGGGCGATGGGCGACGTTGTCTTTCGCGACCGGGAGGGCATGTCTTACGTCGTCGACGTGAAGACCCATCGCGAGGGCACCAAGTTTAACATGCCCAACCTCACTTCCGTCCAGCGGCTCGCCAAGCTGTATGAGTCTGACACCAACGTGTTCGTATTGTTGATGGTCCGCTACAAGGCTGACGGCACCCGCGTCACCGCGCAAGACGTGACGTTCGCGCCGATCGAGCATGTCCGCTGGACGTGCCTCCGACTCGGCGCGTTGGGCGCCGGTCAGCTTCAGCTTGCTAATTCTAAAAGCCTAGATCTCGATCCTGCGCAGACACGTAAAGCCTGGATGGTTGAGCTGTGCGACGCCCTCCTGGTGTTTTGGCCGAACGAGATCGTCAAGATCAATCGTCGTATTGCCAAGTTCAAGCGCGTCCGCGATGAGTGGCTCGCACGCTGAAGGAGATCATGACGTGAGTAATCCGCACCACGATGTGAACGTCGCAGCCGACGACGACCTTTTGACCATTGGCGGCAAGACTTTCCGCAGCCGCCTCATGCTGGGCACCGGCAAGTATCGCAACGCCGAGGAGATGAACGCCGCCTTGGAGGCCAGCGGCTGCGAGATCGTCACGGTCGCCCTGCGGCGCATCGATCTCAACCAGCCCAAGCGCAGCATCCTCGACGAGATCGACTGGACACGCTACCACATCCTGCCCAACACGGCCGGCGCCCGCACCGCCGACGAGGCTATTCGCACGGCCCGTATGGCGCGCGCCATGGGGCTGTCGGACTGGATCAAGGTCGAGGTCATCCCCGATCCCAAGTACCTGTTGCCGGACCCCATCGGCACGTTGGAGGCCTGCAAGGTGCTGCTCGACGAGGGTTTCATCGTCCTGCCCTACATCCACGCCGACCCCGTGCTGGCGCTGCGGCTGCAAGAGATGGGGACGCACACCGTCATGCCCCTCGGCTCGCCCATCGGCAGTGGCCAGGGTCTGAAGACGGTCGACAGCCTCCGCATCATCGTGGAGCAGGCCAAGGTGCCGGTGGTGGTGGACGCCGGCATCGGCGTGCCCAGCGAGGCCGCGCAGGCCATGGAGATCGGCGCCTCGGCCTGCCTCATCAACACCGCGGTGGCGCGCGCCGCGCAGCCGCACCTGATGGCCGAGGCGCTGAAGCTGGGCATCGAGGCGGGGCGCAAGGCCTATCTGGCGGGCCGCATGCCGGTTCTGCCCTTCGCCGCCGCCAGCAGCCCGCTGGAGGGCGTGGTGCGGTGAAAGGGTTGCCGTGGCCGGTGCTGATGTTCGTCACCGCGCCGCACCCGCGCCTGACGGAAATCGTCGCCGCCGGCGTGGCCGGCGGGGTGAACGTGGTGCAGGCGCGGGGGCGGGACGCGGAGGATGATCTCGCGGCCGTGGTTCGGGCCGTGCGGCATGGCATCGGCGGGCGCGGAGCGGGGCTACTGGTCAACGGCGACGTAGGCCTGGCCCGCGACGCCGACGGCGTGCACCTGCCCGAGCGCGGGCCGAGCGTGGTGCAGGCGCGGGCCATGCTCGGCGCGGCGAAGTTGATTGGCGTGTCCGTGCATTCGACCGACGCCGCGCGTCGAGCGGCGGAGGAGGGCGCGGATTACGTGGTGGCCGGGGCGATCTACGCCACGGCCTCGCATCCCGGCGCGGCGCCGGCGGGAGTGGCGTGGCTGGCGGAGGTGTGCGCGGCGGTGAGCGTGCCGGTGGTGGCCATCGGCGGCATCACGCCGCAGCGCGCGGGCGAATGCCTGGCGGCCGGTGCGGCGGGCGTGGCGATCCTCTCGCCGCTGCTGGCGGCCGAGGATCCGCGCGCCGTGGCGGCGTCTTATTGGGCGGCACTGGTGGGAGAGTTGGCATGACCCTGGTGGTCAACGGTGAGACGCGGAGCATCGAGGCGCCGCGAAGCGTGCTGGACTTCCTGGCCGGCTTCGGCCTGGAGGCCAAGATGGTGGTCGTGGAGCGCAACGGGCTCATTCTGCCCCGCGATTCCTACGGCGAGACGATGCTGGACGAGGGCGACGTGCTCGAAATCGTCCAGATGATGGCGGGTGGTTAGTCATGGCGGACGTGGTTATCGTGGGCGGGGGCATTGTTGGTTTGTCGGTGGCATGGAGCCTGGCGCGGCGCGGCGTGGGCGTGACGGTGCTGGAGCGGTCGCAGGTCGGCGACGGCGCCTCCAACGCCTCGGCCGGCATGTTGGCGCCGCTGGCCGAGGCAAATCGCCCCGGCCCCTTTCTGGAGCTGGGCCTCGCCAGCCTGCGCCTCTACCCGTCCTTCATCGACTCCCTGCGCGACGCCACCGACATGAACGCCGAGTGCGCCACGCCCGGCCTGCTGCGCGTGGCCGTCAATCAGGAGGAATCGGAGGAGTTCTGCACGCCGGCCTGGCAGAAGGCCGTGGGCCTGACCGTCGAGTACCTGACCGGCGACGAGGTGCGGCGCCTGGAGCCGGCCCTGTCGCCCAGCATCGTGGCGGCCGCGCTGTCGCCCGAGGAGAAGCAGTACGATCCGCGCGATCTGGTGCGCATGTTGGCCCTGGCCTGCGCCAGCCGCGGCGTGCGCATCGTGGAATGCTGCCAGGCGCTGGGGTTCGAGACGGCCAACGGTCACGTCACGGGCGTGCGCACGGCCACCGATATCATCCCCTGCGGCCAACTGGTCATCGCCGGCGGCGCCTGGGCGGATCAGATGACGCGCTGGCTGGGCGCGACGCTGCCGGTCTACCCGGTGCGCGGCCAGATCCTGGCGCTGCGCTGCCTGCCGTCGCCGGTACGGCACGTGGTCTACGCCCACGCCGGCTACCTCGTGCCGCGTGTTGACGGCGAGGTGCTGGTGGGCGCCACCGCCGAGCACGAGGCGGGCTACGACACGCGGCCCACGGCCGGCGGCATGGCGCAGTTGCTCAATGCCGCCATCGGCCTCGTGCCGGCGCTGGCGAGCGCGCCCTTCGACCGCGTGTGGGCCGGCCTGCGACCCGGCTGCCGCGACAGCCTGCCCATCCTCGGCCCGCTGCCGGGCTACGACAACGTCCAGCTCGCGGCCGGGCACTTCCGCAACGGCGTGCTGCTGGCGCCCATCACCGGGGAGATCCTGGCCGACGTGCTCACCGGCGCCGCGCCGCACGCCCTGCTGCCGGCCTTCGCGGCCACACGTTTCGCGTCATGAGACCCGCCGTCCTGACCATCGCCGGCAGCGATCCCAGCGGCGGCGCGGGGCTGCAGGCCGATCTGCGCGTGTTCGCGGCGCTGGGCGTGGTCGGCTGTTCGGTGGTCACGGCGCTCACCGTGCAGACGGGCCGCGGCGTGCGCACCGTGTCGCCCGTGGCGGCGGAGCTGCTGCGTGCCCAGATCGAGGCCCTCCTCGACGACGTGCCCTTCGCCGCCGCCAAAATCGGCATGTTGGGCGGCGCGGCCCAAGTCGAGGCCGTCGCCGCGGCCTTGGAGCGGCGACCGCATGGCGCGCTGGTGCTCGATCCCGTGCTGGCCTCCACCGGCGGCGTGCCGCTGCTGGACGCCGAGGGCCGCGCCGCGCTCCTGGCGTGCCTCCTGCCGCTGGCCGACGTCGTCACCCCTAACACGATTGAGGCCGAAGTCCTCACGGGCCAGGCGCGGCCCGAGGAGGCGGCGCGACGCCTCCTGGCGCGCGGCGCGCGGGCCGTGCTGATCAAGGGCGGCCATCGCGACGGTCCGCCGATAGACCGTCTCTACCAGAGCGACGGCACGGTGCGGAGCTTCGACGGTCCGCGCCTCGACACGCCGCACACCCACGGCACGGGCTGCGCCCTGTCGGCGGCGATGGCGGCGCATCTGGCGCGCGGCGCGGGATTGGGCGACGCCATCGCCGCCGCCAAGGCGGATCTGACGGCGGCCTTGCGCCGGCCCGTGATGGTCGGCGCCGGCCGCGGCTATCCCGGCTTCGGTTTCGGTGGCCGCACGCATGAGGAGCGCCTGCGCCTGCTACGCGGCCTTTACGTCCTCACCGATTCCGAGTTGCGCCCCGAGCGTGCTGCCACAGAAATCGTGGACGCCGCCCTGGCCGGCGGCGCGCGCATCGTGCAGTTGCGCGACAAACGCCTGGCGACGCCCGAGCTGGTGCAACTGGCGCGTCACCTCGCGGCGCGGGCGCGGGCCGCCGAGGCGCTGTTCATCGTCAACGACCGCGTCGACATGGCCCTGGCGGCCGACGCCGACGGCGTGCACCTCGGCCCCGACGACCTGCCGCCGGCCGACGCGCGCCGGCTGCTGGGCCCCGACGCCATCGTCGGCGTGTCCGTGAGCAGCGTCGAGGAGGCCCGCGACGTGGCGCCGTTCGCGTCGTACCTGGGCATCGGGGCCATTTTCGGCTCGACCACCAAGCTCGACGCCGGCCCGCCGGTGGGAGTCGCGCGCATCGCCGAGATTCGCGCCGCCTATCCGCGCCATCGCACCGTAGCCATCGGCGGCATCGACGCGAGCAACATCGCGGAGGTCGCCGCGAGCGGGGTCGATGCCGCGGCGGTGGTGTCGGCGGTGGTCTGCGCGCCGGACATGCGGGCCGCCGCCACGGAGCTGGTGGGGCGGTTCGAGGCCGCTCGGCTGGTGATATAATGTACAATCGGATGGCGGCTGACGCACACGGGCGCCGCCGGTAGGATGCGATCATGAACAGGCCAGACTTCCGCAGCTACATCGGGTCGCAGCCAGCCAAGAGCGAGGACGCGGAAAGCCGCAAGCAAAAGTGGCTGGCCGCTCTCGGGACCCTCTTAACACAAGTCGAGGCTTGGCTTCGTGAATACGAAGATATTGGCGTCACCTGTACGAGGGTGAACCGCTGGTTGGCCGAGGAGGGACTCGGCCATTACCAAGCTACTGCAATGCGCATCACCTTTGGCGGGCGTGAGGTGTGGCTGGAGCCCATCGGCACTTACATCGTCGGTGCGTGCGGCCGCGTAGACCTGAATGGTTCGGCGGATTCCCAGCAGTTCCTTTTTGTGCCGCAGGAGGCCGACCGACCGCGTGTCGCCTTCGTGCCCATCGCCGGTGATCGGCCGGGCACGCACCTCTGGGATCAGTTCGTGTGGAAGCTGGCGACAAAGCCACCCAAAGTACGGTACGAGGCTCTTAGCCAGGAGGTCTTTGAGAAGGCCCTAATCAAGGTTTCCGATGAAGAAGCCGTTTAACTTCTCGCGTGAGCAACAGTCATTGCAAGAGATCGCCTCGCATCGCGAGGTCGTCGAGAGGGCTTTACGGAGATTCTATGACGTGAAGCGAAGCGATTTCGCTGATGACTTTGGTGGCGCAAGGATGGACAATGTCAAGACTGATCTCGCGGAGCGCCTCAAGGAATTGGACCGGGTGTCGAGCCTGCAGCTCCTCGCGGCTGTTGAGGCCGCCTTGCGGATTGATTACATACAGCGGTGCGAGCTCTTCAAGAAGGACAAGGTTTCCAAGGCGTTCCGTTGGACTTACCGTTGGAAGACGTACCGCGCTGGCCTGGTAGATGATATTTTGCAAACGTGGCGTATCCAGATACCAGAAGTCTCGGCGGCTGTTTCGGAACTGAAGGGCGCCTTCAAGTACAGAGATTGGCTTGCTCACGGACGCTACTGGGCACCGAACCTCGGTCGCAATTACGAGTTTAACAGCATTTACCGGCTAGTCGAGCCGTTACTCGACGAATTGGCGCTCCTGGACAGCAGTAGCTGACGGTGGCGTGGGAATCCAGCCATGAACGACGATCGCGCCCTGCGTTACAGCCGCCACCGGCTGCTGCCCGAGGTCGGCGAGGCGGGCCAGGCGCGGTTGGAAGCCGCCCGCGTCCTGTGCATCGGCGCCGGCGGGCTGGGCTCGCCGCTTACCATGTACCTGGCCGCCGCCGGCGTCGGTACCCTCGGCCTGGTGGATTTCGACAACGTCGACGTCTCCAACCTCCAGCGCCAGCTCCTCCACGGCACCTCCGACGTGGGCCGGCCCAAGCTGCAGTCCGCCGCCGACACCCTGGCCGATCTCAATCCCCATGTGCGCCTCGTGCTGCACGAGACTCGATTGTGCGCCGCTAACGCGATTGAGATACTGTCTGACTTCGATGTCATCGTGGACGGCACGGACAATTTCGCCACGCGCTACCTGGTCAACGACGCCTGCGTGCTGCTGGGCAAGCCGAACGTCTATGGCTCCGTGCTGCGTTTCGCCGGCCAGGTGAGCGTGTTCGATGCGCGCCGCGGGCCGTGCTATCGCTGCCTCTTCCCCGAGCCGCCGCCGCCCGGCCGCGTGCCGTCGTGCGCCGAGGCCGGGGTGCTGGGCGTGCTGCCCGGCACCATCGGCGCGCTGCAGGCCACCGAGGCCATCAAGCTCGTCCTCGGCGTCGGCCGTCCCCTCATCGGCCGGCTGCTGACGTACGACGCCCTGGCCATGCGCTGGCATGAAATCGCCGTGCCCAAGGATCCCGCCTGCCCGGTGTGCGGCGCGCACCCGACAATCACCGCCCTGGCCGATCTGCCCGAAAGCTGCGCCGCGCCGATGGCGAGGGTCACCGTCGCCGAGTTGCGCGCGCGTCTCGCCGGTGGGGAGAAGCCGACGATTCTCGATGTGCGCCGTGCCGACGAACGCGCCCAGGCCGCCATCCCGGACACCCTGCACATCCCCCTCGACGAGTTGCCGGCGCGCCTCGGCGAGCTGGACGCGGCGGCCCAGATCATCGTCCACTGCCATTCCGGGATGCGCTCGGCCAAGGCCTGCGCCTTGCTCGCCGAGCACGGCTTCGCGCGGCCGGTGAACCTCGAGGGCGGCATCGTGGCGTGGCTGGCCGACCAACCTGACTCGAGTTAGCGACACGCCACCGAGTTGAGCCTGGCTGGCCGCTCGGACGCCTCGACGCGGTGTCCCTGCCTTTTGCGCACGCCCCTCAACACTCGTGGTACCCTGTTCGCCGTCGACAAGGATGGGCAAAGCGATGGCGAGCGAGAAGCGCGACGAGAAGGCGATCACTCCACGGGACGTGGATTACAGCCGCTGGTACACCGATCTGGTGCAGCGCGCCGAGCTGGCGGATTACAGCCCGGTGCCCGGCTGCATGGTGATTCGGCCCAATGGCATGGCCCTGTGGGAGGCCATGCGCGACGCCTTGGACGGCATGTTCCGGGCCACGGGCCACGAGAACGCCTACTTCCCGATCTTCATCCCGGTCGAATTCCTGGCCAAGGAAGCCCAGCACGTGGAGGGCTTCGCCATGGAGTGCGCGGTTGTGACGCACTCGGGGTTGGAGCCCGACGGCGAGGGCGGCCTGCGCGCCAAGGGCAAGCTCGACTCGCCGCTCATCCTGCGGCCCACCTCCGAGACCATCATCTGGCACATGTACGGCCAGTGGATCAACTCCTATCGTGACCTGCCCATCCTCATCAACCAATGGGCCAACGTGGTGCGATGGGAGATGCGCACGCGGCTGTTCCTGCGCACGCGCGAGTTCCTGTGGCAGGAGGGCCACACCGCCCATGCCACCGCCGACGAAGCCGTGGCCGAGGCGCTGACCATCCTGGAGGTTTATCGCCGCTTCGCCGAGGAGTGGATGGCCATGCCGGTGCTGACCGGCTACAAGAGCGAGGCCGAGAAGTTCGCCGGGGCCGTGACGACCTACTGCATCGAGGCCATGACGCAGGACAAGCGCGCCATTCAGGCCGGCACGAGCCATTATCTGGGGCAGAATTTCGCGCGCGCCTTCGACGTCACCTTCCAGAACGAGAACAACGAGCGCGAGTACGTTTTCGCCACCAGTTGGGGCGTCAGCACGCGGCTCATCGGGGCGCTCATCATGGCTCACAGCGATGATCGCGGCCTGGTGCTGCCGCCGAAACTGGCGCGCACCAAGGTGGTGGTGGTGCCCATCGCGCGCAAGGACGAGGATCGCGCCGTGGTCATGCCGGTGGTGGAGCGGCTGCGCGGCGAGCTGGCGGGCTTGGGCGTGAAGATCGACGACGATCCCAAGTTCTCGCCGGGCTTCAAGTTCGCCCGGCATGAATTGCGCGGCGTGCCGCTGCGCATCGAGATCGGGCGGCGCGACGTGGAGGCCGGTCAGCTCACCCTGGCGCGGCGCGACAGCGGCGAGAAGCAGGCCGTGCCGCTCGGCGCCGACCTGCGCGCCACCATCGAGCAGGCCCTGGCCGACGTGCAGCAGGGCCTCTTCGACCGCGCCTTGGCCTTCCGCGCCGCCAACACGCACCGCGTCGACAGCTACGACGAGTTCCGCGACCTGCTGCCGGCCGAGGGCGGCGGCGGGTTCATCGAGGCGCATTGGGACGGCACGGCGGAGACCGAAAAGCGCATCCAGGAGGAGACCGGCGCCACGGTGCGCGTCATCGCCGACGTGGCGAATCCCGAGCCGGGCTGCTGCATGGTGAGCGGCGCGCCGTCGCGGCAGCGGGTCGTGTTCGCGCGTTCGTATTGACGCGGTAACTTTTCGTCCACGTGGCACGCGGCTTGCAAGAGGGGTCACCGACGCGGCCTGACGGCACGCGCGGGTGCTTCCATGAGCGAGCTTGGAGAAGTCATATCGTTGAGCCGCTACCGGCGGCAACGAGACGCGCGGACGCAGTGCATCGTGGTGGCCGACGCTGATGCCGCCGCCGGCGCCGTGGTGGCCGACATGCTGGTCAGCCTGGGTTATCGCGTCAGCCTCTGCCGCACCGCCCTGGAGGCCTTCGACGCGGCGCTGAGCCAGCACGCCGATGCCGTGATCTCCGAGCTGGGGCTCTACCTGCCGGACGGCACGCCGCTCGTGTCCGCCCTGCGGGCCGCCGAGCCGAGCCTGCCGCTGGGCGTGCTCACCGGCTGGCTGGACCACCCCGACTGCTACAACGGCGCGCTCCAAGACGTGCCGCTGGTGCTGGCCAAGCCGCTGCGCCTCGGCGATCTGGCGCTCATGGCCAATCTGCTGTGCGGCGGCGTGGAGCTGGCCCGCGCCCTGCCGTAGTGCGCTGACTCGTACAAGGTGGACGCCGGAAATCCACCCCGTAGGGGCGCACGGCGTGCGCCCGGCCCGCCGGCGACCTGGGCGCACGCCGTGCGCCCCATACGCATCAACTTAGCGTCTCCGCTCCCGCCGCCGCGAGCAATTGCCACGTGTTTGGCTGCTTGCGGCGGGTGTTCGTGCGGCAACCGCAGCGCAGTTGCCC
>Ga0181528_10001658_pt1 | contig 13796 bp, 5 predicted proteins | sample PEATcosm2014_Bin_47_FD_119742 | JGI IMG/M metagenome (GOLD analysis project Ga0181528, IMG submission 119742) | Peatland microbial communities from MTU Mesocosm Facility, Houghton, MI, USA - PEATcosm2014_Bin10_10_metaG | ecosystem: Environmental > Terrestrial > Soil > Wetlands > Peat | place...
ACGGCCGGAGTCGAGATGTCCCAGCCACAGACGAGTTCGGCGTCCGGCGTCTTGTCGCCGAGCGCAGAGGCGACTCAGGCACTCGGCCAGCAGTTCGGCCAGTTGGGCATGGAGGTGACGCGGAAGAATCTGGCCATCCAGCCCACGGTAAAAATTCGACCGGGCTATCGGTTCAATGTGCGCGTGAATCGTGACATCGCGTTTACGGAACCGTATGGGGATTTGAGAGCCGGAGAATAGGAGCCGACGATGCAGATTGTGTACCGCAATATTCGTTTCAGTGCAAAGGTTGATCGCTGCCTGCGCCGCCGCTGGAGAATGCACGGTGATTTGTCGATTCGCGTCCGTGAGGCTCTGAATGGCGTGAACCTTCTCGAAGTCGAACTGCTGGATGTGGATTACAGCCGGGTCCATGCAACGCAGGTTGGTGTATTCGAGTCTGTGTGGCTCGCCGTCCATGAGGCGGCGAGCGCGCGTGGATGCTCTTTGAACACGCTGGTGAATAGCGCGGTTTGGGCAGCCTTCGGCGCGCAGAGGTCGGGCCAGCGCGGTCGGCCTCGCGGCCGGGGGTGCCTGTTCCCGAAGCCTATTTGAGAGAGGCGTAGGATGATGAGCGGCGTTTCTGAGGACTTCCGGTGCAAATCGGCCTGATCAGCGTGCATGCAGGTGCCTTCAGCGCTAGAAAGGCACAAATATGCTGCTAAGAAAAGCGTAGCGGTCGTAGTTTTTTGAGGTACCATGGCGCAGCCTGGGAGGGTGCCAAAACAGCGTCATAGGCGGCAAGCGGCGGCTAAAGTGCCGTCCATCCACTGATTCGTAGGATCGCGGAATTGAGGCCAGCTTCAGTACATCAACCAGCCTAGAAGCCGGGCTTTCCGTCTGTACTACTGAAGAGGCATACCAGAGAACCTTCCTGTCCTAAAGCCGCTGAAGTTATTTTGGGGCTAGCTTGATATTCCTCTAAATTGTTAAATGAATAGTTACCCATTATATAAATAACATCTTTAGAATTAGGAAAATGGATTGTTTCTATAGGCTTTCGGTAATACTTCTTTGTAGAGGCGGCTCCCGATTATTGCTATCGTCGTAGCCTCAAATCGACACGTATATTTCTTCTCTGTTAAATAAAAAGTTTAATATCCTATTTTTGAGAAATATTGCCGTTGATTTAATAGCTGACGCTAATTAGAGGTAAGATTGCTTTGGATCGAGTTCTTGATTTCTAGCTCGGCTATGATACGTTCTCGATCTGATTGTCTCTTTCAAAGCAGTAGAAGTCCATTTTTCCGACCCGATTTGCGAGGACCAAATGAATCTCTCCCGTTCTGCCCTCCATTTACTGCGGTTCAATTTGACATTCTGTTCTCCTTCCTTACCATCAACAGCTCCCGCGCTTGCGGGGATGCAATCTACCTGATGCTTTGCGCTGGTGGCTCTTGACTCTGGCGCAACAAGTCATTGCATCCAGCCCGTGATCGCTTCTCTCGCAAGGGGAGCGCGTCGCAGCGGTGCGTTCCCGCAAATATTTTCATCACATTGTTGACGGATCCCGTTGAAAGGGCTTTCAAATGAATCGTCTGTCGCGTGTATATACCTTGTTGTCCCAGCTATTGGCGGTTTTTGCAATCGTTTCCATACCCATGGTGAGTCGATCAGCAACCACCGTGGCCCCGCCTGTATTTAGTCTTACGCAAGGAGCCTATTTTGGCCCTCAGACTGTGACGATCACGGATGCGACGGGCGGATCGACGATCTATTACACTGTCACGAGCGGCGCGACCGGTACGACGCCGACGACTGCTTCGGCACAGTACACCGGAACTGCAATTACAGTCGGTGCAACCGAAACACTGGAGGCCATCGCGACGGCTCCCGGTGACGCGCAGTCGACAGCGTCTACAGCTACTTACACGATTACCACCGCGCCGGGTACGTTGACTGTTTACCTGTCGCCGCCGGGAACGCAGGCGACTGAAGTAGGTGGCGCGATCACGGAGACATTTAACGAACTAACCGCAAGCAATTGCACCTCCTCCGCCACGCATCAAACGACACCCGTCAGCTCGGCGCTTGGTACTTACACGGGCAGCTCGACGAGCCCGTACGCGATTTGTACTTATAATCAGTACGGCGGTGCGACCGAAACCAACTATTTTGCCGTCGGCACTGAATCTGGAAGTGTGAACCCGGTCACGCTTACGTTTGCTCAGCCTGTATCTTATTTTGGCTTCTGGTGGTCGGCTGGGGATCCAGATAACCGGGTTGCCTTGTACTCCGGAAATTCACTTTACGGAACCTTCAGCACTGCGGATTTGCTGTCTTTCCTGAATAGCGGCAATATTAGCAACCCAACCGCATATAACGGCAACCCGAATCCCATTTCTGGTGGCAACGATTCCACCGAGCCTTTTGCCTATGTCAGCTTTTTTATTACGGGAGCGACAATTACTTCAATTGAATTTTATAACACAAGCACAAGCACCGGATTTGAGAGCGACAATCATAGCGTCATTTTCAACGGCAATACCGTCAGTATTCCTGCAGATTATGTTCTCGTGGAGACAAAAACACTTGGCTCCCAGGTAGCGGCGCCTGTCTTTACTCCGAGTTACGCTATCCCGATGACGGTGACAATTTCGAGTTCGACTCCGGGGGCATCAATTAGTTATGCGACAGGCTCTACGCAGCCGACAACTACCGGAACGGCCTGCAACTCGAACACCAGTCCGAATTGTTTGGTTACTGTAAGCGCGACGGAGACCATCAACGCGATCGCCTACGCAAGCGGGATGACTAATAGCTCAATGGTATCGGCGACTTATACGATACCGACGCTGACGCTCACATCTTCCGGTAGCCCGTCCACGTATGGAAGCCCGGTGACCTTTACAGCAACTATCTCCAGTGGGCCCACTGGCACAGTAACCTTCTACGATAGTGGGACCTCGATTGGTACGGGGACCATCAGCGGCGCCACTGCCACACTTACGACCAGCGCCTTGGCGGTCGGCGTCCACTCCATCACTGCTGGATGGACAGGAAGCGGTGGCTACGGGTCTGTTCTATCGACCGCCATCAATCAGACGGTGAATCCGGTGACGCCGACGCTGAGCTTCAGCAGCATCCCGTCAATGCCCTACGGCGCGGCTCCTTTCACGGTCAGCGCCAGTTCGGTATCAACCGGAGCCGTGACTTACAGTGTGACCTCTGGTCCAGCGACGATCTCCGGCTCAACTGTTACCATCACCGGCGTCGGGACCGTTGTGCTGGGCGCATCACAGGCCGCAACAACGAACTATACGGCAGCTACAGCATCCACCAGCTTTACGGTGAGCGCGGCCGTGCCCACGGTAAGTGTATGGCCAACGGCCAGCTCGATTACCTACGGCCAGACGCTGGCTTCCTCGACGCTGACGGGCGGGACGGCTTCGGTAGCGGGCAGCTTTTCGTGGACGGCGCCGACGACTGCGCCGGGAGCAGGGACAGACTCAGAAAGTGTAACCTTTAGTCCGACGGATATGACCGACTACAGCACCGTGACGGGCACGGTGACAGTTCAAGTGAACCAGGCGACGCAGTGCATTTCAAACGGATACACCTACCAGCGAACAATCGTCATCGATCACACGAAGGTTCCAAATACGGATCAGACTAACTTCCCATTTCTTTTCAGCACCACTGATCCATTTCTCGCCACGACGGTCAATGGCGGCCATGTCACCAGTTCCGCCGGCAACGACATCATATTCACTTCGGACTCTGCAGGTCAAAACATCCTGAGTCATGAACTGGAGGAGTACAATCCGGCGACCGGGCAGGTAATCGCGTGGGTGCGCGTTCCAACACTCTCGCACACCACGGATACCGTGCTCTATATGTTCTACGGAAATGCGAATATTACTGCGTCGCAACAGAATCCGTCCGGAGTTTGGGACAGTAACTATGAAGGTGTCTGGCACTTGCCAAATAGGACCGCGCTTTCCACATCAGATTCGACCGCCAATGGGAACAATGGCACCAACTATGGTGCGGCCGCTGTCGCCGGAGAAATCGATGGGGCAGCAAGCTTCAATGGCAGCAGTTACATTGGAATCGGAGATTTAGGAATTTTCCCGACGCAAGGAACGATTGATTTCTGGATGCAGCCATCAAGCCTCTCAAGCTATCCAAATGCCTTTACGACAAACTACGCCGGTGGAAATAATGCAATTCGATTTGAAGAGGATTCCAGCGGGGACTTCGGTGTCGCCATCGGGAATGGTGGGTTCAATGGCTATGCACTCTCTACGGGAGGGCTGAACCCAAATACTTGGTATCACATTGCGCTGACGTGGAATACCGCCACTTCGAGTGCGACGGGATATGTGAGCGGCACACCGGTATTTAACTCCAATTCGAGCAATTTGTGGCCATCAACGTTACAGAATGTTGCGATCGGAAGTGGCTACAATACGGGAAGGAATTGGAATGGGATTATTGATGAAGTGCGTATTTCGAACATCGCACGAACTGCCGACTGGGTTACCACCGAGTACAGCAATCAAAGTTCGCCATCGACGTTCTATTCGCTCTATTCCGAGAACACCGTGGCGGTCATTCCGGCAACAGTAAATCTCTACGCTTCCCAGAGCTATCAGTTTACCTTTGCGGGTCTGTGCAGTGCGGCGATCACCTGGTCGATGCCCTCAGGGGCGCTGGGCACGCTGAGCGGGAGCGGCCTCTACACGGCTCCACCAAGCATATCCACGGTGCAAACGGTGGCGATTACGGCGACCAGCGAGGCAGATCCCTCGCTGGTCGCATCGGCGACGATTACCCTTCTTCCGCTTGTTGCCGTGAGCCTGACCCCGGCCAACACGACGCTCTATGGCGGCCAGACACAGCAGTTTACTGCGACCGTGAACAACGCCACGAACACTGCTGTGACTTGGGCAATTTCCCCCACCGGCCTAGGAATGATCAGCCAGACAGGACTCTACACAGCGCCAAGCATCAACTACCAGAGCGCAGGATTCAATGCTGGTTCACTTATCTTGAATGGCAATGCAATCGTCACATCAGACGGTCTGTTGCAAATAACGGATGGAGGTGATTGGGAGGATTCGTCTGCCTGGTATTCGGCCGCACTATCAATTCAATCTTTCGCTACTGACTTTACTTTTGAGATGCTCAACGCTCAAGCCGACGGGATTACTTTTACGATTCAAGGTCTAGGCACAGATGCTCTCGGTGCTGACGGAGGAAATCTGGGCTATACCGGGATTACCAACAGTGTCGCGGTTAAATTCGATATTTTTAATAATGAAGGCGAGGGCAACGACTCTACCGGGCTGTACATCAACGGAGCAGTACCAATGGTGCCTGCAATAGATCTAACTTCTACAGGACTCGAACTCAATAGCGGCGATTTAATTGATGCGAAGCTGGCCTATGACGGAATCAATCTGTCGATGAAGCTGACCGATACTGTAACGAATGCGACGGCGATGGAGGTGTTCTCAGTAGATATCCCTGGCATAATTGGCAGCAATTCGGCTTATGTGGGATTTACAGGTGCCACCGGCTCTGCCGCATCGACGCAGAAGATATTGTCGTGGGCGTTTGAATCGAATGTACGGGAGACCCTGCAGGTAAAGGCAACCAGTGTTTTTGATCCGGCGGCATCTGCCTCGGCAGTAATTACGCTGCTACCGCCCGTGGCGGTCAGTGCGACTCCTGCCAACGCTGTTCTATACGGCGGGCAGTCGCAACAGTTCACTGCGAATGTGTCCAACGCCAGCAACACCTCGGCGCTTTGGACGATCTCACCTGCGGCCGGAGCGGGCACACTCAGCGCTACAGGCCTGTACACAGCTCCAGCCAGCATTACTACGCAACAGACAGTCACGATCACTGTAACCAGCGCGGCGAACCCGGCGTCATCGGCTACGATGACTGTTACCCTGGTCCCCTACGTCTCAATGAGTATGACGCCGACCAGCGCGGTGCTATATGGTGGGCAGTCGCAACAATTCACTGCTATCGTGACCGATAACACGAATACCGCAGTTACCTGGACTCTCAGTCCTGCAGCTGGCAGCCTTCTCACGTCGGGATTTGGTACACTCAGTCCGACAGGCTTGTATGCAGCACCTGCCAGTATTTCAACTCAGCAAACAGTCATTATTACTGCAACAAGTGCTGCAAACTCGACCGTGATTGCGACGGCAGTGGTTAGCCTGATGCCCGCTGCCTCCGAGAATGAAATTGGAATTAGTATTTCAGCGCAAAGCGTAGTTGCCTTGTTGAGTCCGTTGACCTTGACCGGAACTGTCACGGATACGAATGGAACTCCTACGATCACCTGGAGTCAAGTCAGTGGTCCAGGCACTGTCAGCTTCGGCACCCCACAACAGGCGATAACAACAGCATCTTTCAGCCAGACCGGAAATTACATTCTTCAATTGAGCGCCGCCGATGGTTCAGGCAACAGCGGGTACTTGAATTGGCCGGTCACCGTAAATTTTTCCGGTACTGATAGCGGCTGGGTCGCAAGCCCTGTGAATGGTTCTATGGTATCCGGCCTGGTTCCCATCACAATCGCTTCGGGCGTTACAATCCAGCCTGGCGGTTCACTGACGTACTATCCAGCAATTGGTTCGACGATTCCAAACAACATCACGCCACTACCGATCACTGCGGCATCCGGAACCATTGCCACACTCGACACGACCAGACTAGCAAACGGTTCTTACTGGATTGTTCTTCACGCTACGGATACGACAGGAGAATCACAATACAACGTGGTTCGGGTAACTGTTATCGGCAACAACAAGCCGGGCCGGGTTACTGCAACTGTAACGGACCTCGTTGTTCCCTCAACCGGTCTTGCCATCAACATACAGCGCAGCTACGACAGCCTCAACGCCGGCGCCAGCAGCGACTTTGGTTACGGCTGGTCGCTCGGGATCAACGTTAACCTCGTCGTTGACCCGGCGAACAATGTTACCTTCACTCTCGGCGGCCAGCGCAAGACCTTCGACTTCACGCCGCAGATGCCTGCCTGCTCCCTTGTTGGCTGCCTTTTCCCATACCAATTTTCTGGTTATACCCCGGAGCCTGGGCTTCACGGATCGCTCTCGTCTTTCGATCCCAATTGCCCGCTCGGCACCGTGGTTTCTTCCGGCAGCCTCTGGGTCTGCCAGGATACCAACGAGATATTCAATCCCACCTCCTACGCCTACACCGATCCCAACGGAACCGTGTACAGCATGAGCCCCACTGGCGGTCTTCAATCCATACAGGATCTGAGCGGCAACGGGCTGACTATTACCGCGAATGGCATTACCAGCACCACGGGACTCAACGTTCCCTTCGTGCGCGACGCGCAGAACCGCATCACGAAGATCACCGATCCGCAGGGCAACGTCTATCAGTACAGCTACGACGCCAACGGCAACCTTTCAACCGTTACTTACCCAGTCACGCAGTCCACCTTAGCCTGCCCAAATACAACAGCGTCCGGTGTGAGCACCTACACCTACGACCCCACCTTTATTCACTTGTATGCTGGAGGAACTGACGGCCGTGGTTGCCCGCTGCCCACCTCCAATTACTACAACAGCACTAACGACGGCGGCAACTCTTCGCTGGATGGCCGACTGGCAAGCGTGCAAGACGCTCTCGGAGAAACCACCAGCTACGCCTATAACCTGGCCGCCAACACCACAACGATCATTTATCCAGATGACGCGAGTGGAAATCCCGATCGAGCCACCATGGTCTACGACAACTACGGCATGTTGCTCAGTTCCACCGACCCCAACGGTTTTACCACCACCAACACTTACGACGTCAACCACAACCTGATCACTGTCACCGACCCGCTGGGCAACAAGAGTACCTACACCTACGACGGGAACGGCAACAAGACTTCCTCCACCTACCCGGCCACGCCAACCGCCGCCAACCCCACTCCCAACACCACCAGCTATACAGCCTACAACCAGTACAGCGAGCCCACACAGACCACCGACGAGCTGGGCAACGTGCGCACCTTCAACTACGACGGCAACTTCCTGCCGCAGAGCGTCACCGATGCCTCCGGCACCCTGGCCAGCTTCATCTTCAACTCCAACAGCACCCTCGCAGCCGGCGCAATCGGTTCCGACATCTCCGTCAACCCTGCCCTGGCATCGCAATTCAATTACGACGCTTACGGCAATATGACCAGCAGGACCGACGCTCTGGGCCGGACAACGACTTATGTCTACAACGCGCTTGGGCAAAAGGCCTCGATGACCTTGCCCGCCGTGAGTTCCAGCACCTCTACTACCACCAGTTATACCTACGACGCGCTCGGCAACCTCACCCAGACAGCCGCGCCGCTCAATCGCACGACTAACTCCACCTATGACTCCAACGGCAACAAGCTTACTGACACCGATGCCCGCGGCAATGTTACAAGCTATAAATACGACCCCCTCAACCGGCTTGTCGAGACCGATTACCCCGACTCGACCAAATCCACCAAGAGCTATGACTTCCGCAACAACGTCATCGATGAGACCGATCAGGCGGGCAATGTCACGCACCACGAATACGATGTGGCCGGCCGTCAGGTCGAGGTTATTCGCGGCTACGGTTCAACAACGACAACCCCCAGCATTACCAAGTACACCTACGATAACGACGGCCGCAAGGCGACTGAAACTGACGTGCTGAACAACGTCACCCTAATGGGCAACGTCACCACTTACACCTACGACAACAATGGCCATCTCACCTCCACCACGGGTGTCGCCGGCAACATGACTTATGCCTACGACAACGCGGGCAACCAGATCTCCATCACCGACGGCAAGGGCAACACCACGCAGTTCCAGTACGACGCCCGCAAGCGCCTCATCAAGACCATCTACCCCGATAACACCACCAAGATCAACGCCTATGACGGTCCCGGCAACCTGATCTCCGTCACCGACCAGGCCGGCAACGTCGTGCAGTACACCTACGACGCGGCCAACCAGCTCAAGACCGTGGTCCAGGTGAACCATCCCAACCCGGCCAACAACACCAACTCCTACTCTGAAGACGTGCTGGGCAACATCACCGGGCTGACCGATGAAAACCTGCACACCACGCTCAAATCCTTCGACCTCTACAACGAGCCGGTCTCCAAAACGCTGCCCGATCAGACGCTCACCGAAACCCGCCAGTACGACCAGGCGGGCAACCTGCAAACCCTTACCCACTTCAACGGCGTGACGACGAGTTACACCTACGACGCCCTCAACCGCCTCTTGAGCCGCACCACCCCTGGCGAATCCCCGGTCAGCTTTACTTACACGGCTACCGGTCAGCGTGCCACGATGATGGATATGAGCGGGACGACGAGTTACAGCTACGACGCTCAGGACCGGCTAACGCAGAAGGCCGCGCCCGCTGGCACGCTGTCTTACAGTTATGACGGTGCCGGAAACCTTGCGTCGATCTCATCAAATCACGCCAACGGCATTTCGCTCAGTTACGCTTACGATTCGCTCAACCGCCTGAGTTCTGTCGTCGATAGTCGTTTACCCTCGGGAGCCAATACGACGAGTTATTCCTATGACCCGGCCAGTAATGTAGCAACGGTTACTCTGCCGAATGGGCTGACTTCAACATTTAGCTACGATACGTTGAACCGTTTGACCGGCTTGTCAAGTCCGATTGCAAGTTATACCTATCAGTTGGGTCCGACTGGAAATCGTTTGAATGCAACCGAGTCAAATGGCCGTTCTATTACTTGGAATTACGATGGGATCTACCGGCTGACGAATGAAACCATCAGCAATGACCCAAGCAACAACAATGGTAGTGTTGCCTATGGCCTTGACCCAGTAGGGAATCGTTTGTCGGAGACCACGGCATTGAGCGGTCTCGATCCCGGCTCGTTTACCTATAACGCAGACGATGAACTCGCGAACGAAACCTACGATACTAACGGAAATACGCTGGCCACCGGCGGAAAAACTTTTACCTACGATTCGCAGAATCGCATGCTTTCGATGAACGGCACAGTCTTAACTCTGGTTTACGACGGCGACGGCAACCGAGTCGCAAAGACAGTCAATGGAGTGACGACACAGTATCTGATTGTTGACCTGAACCCAACGGGTTACGCGCAAGTCGTCGAAGAAGTAGTAAATGGCGCAACGACCCGGCAGTACAGCTACGGTCCACAGCTTATCAGTGAAGATCAGATCATTGCAAACGTGTGGACCCCGAGTTTCTATGGATATGATGGTGCCGGAAGCGTGCGGCAACTGACCAATCTAGAGGGAACAGTCACAGATACATATGAATATGATGCATTCGGGAATGGCTACGATATATCTGATATCGCCCCGAACAACTATTTGTACCGGGGTGAGCAATTTGATGCTGACCTTGGTTTGTATTATCTGAGGGCAAGGTATTACAACCCACTTACTGGAAGATTCCTGTCCAAGGACCCAGAGGAGGGATTCACAACAGATCCAAAGACGCTGCATAAGTACGATTATGCGGGTGGCGATCCGGTGAATCTGTTCGATCCCACCGGTCGGGCGGCCGGGACTCTTACATGGCCAGGGACAGGGAAGGTATCAAATGCGGGAGGGATTGAGTATGGTATGATCCTTCAAGTCACATTAGCAACTACTACTGTTGCGGCAGCAGTAGTAGATGCGTATTTGATCTGCAAGGTTGGCCAAGATATTGAACTACTAGCCGGAATAGATGCTGGTCCGTTATCGGAGATCAAGTCGATAACCTACCCCACATCGTGCACAGCCGAGGTCAAGCGCAAATGTCACCCCGGAATCGTATATAGAATCTATGGTGGCAGGTCCCGGCTCTGGGGGGATTATTGGACATACACAGACCCAGGATCGGTCTCTAATTGGTTTATCGCTGCAGGGGTGGGTTCATGGAATAGCGGTACAAATATAGCTCTAGGTGATCTAGTTAATCCAGAAGGTTGTGAGTGTGGACCGGCCGAACCGGCAACTGACACGGACGGGACTCTAATCCCCGGAGGCGGAACAGATCAAGTTGTTTGCCCGAATCCGCAAACCCATATCACACTTATTGCAACCGGCAGCACTGCAAAAGGTTGGGGTGGTAAATGACGAATCAAAAGGGAAAGAAAGCGGACTATCAGTTTTATCTGTATTTCAATGAGGGGCTTCACGATGAGGAGCCTCGTTGCTGTACGCGAATCAAAGAAGTCTTGTTTGGGGCAGGAGGCAAGACTGGATTATTAGTCGAAATAAGCCCACCCTGCTCAGGAAAGCTATATGGACCAACGGATGGAGAAATTCATTTCCTTCTTCTGAGCGAATTGTTTGCAGGGCAAACGTTCTCTCCAGTTGCGAAATGGCCCATGTACGTCCATATATATGTGCCATTGATTGATAGTCCCGAACTGCGCGAACACATCAAAGTGGCAGAGGTTAATAACATCGCACTTGGGGAAATTCTTCTGACCCCAAAAACTTAGTGCGCTTTCCGGCGGGCGGGTGGCCCAGGTCTGACTAACCGCAAATGAATGGGTGGCCCATGTCTGGCATTTCAGACATGGGAGACCTCAACCGTCGTACCGCTGGACGCGCAGTCCCAAAGGGTAAACCATCGTCGCTTCCTCCAATGCGAACGGCGTCAACGAGCTGTTGACCTACGACAGCCTGAACCGGCTTGCGACGGTTGTGGACAATAATCTCTCCGGCAATAACACGACGAGTTACACCTACGACGACTCAAGCAACGTGGCCACGGTCGCGTATCCCAACGGGCTGACTTCGACCTTCACTTACGACACGCTGAACCGGCTCAAGGAGCTTTCCACCCCGCCTATCGCCGACTACAAATACACGCTGGGGCTGACCGGCATCCGCACCGGCGCAACCGAGCAGTCGGGCCGCACGCTCCAGTGGAATTACGACGGCATCTACCGGCTCAACAGCGAGACCGTCGCCAGCGATCCCGCGAATATCAACGGCAGCGTGACTTATAACCTCGACCCGGTGGGCAACCGCAACTCCGCTGTCTCCTCTCTTGAAGGAGTTTCGCCGGGGAGCTGGACCTACAACGCTGACGACGAGCAGGTATCGTCCGAGACCTACGACGCCAACGGCAACACCCTCACCACCGGCGGCAAGACGTTTGCCTACGACGCGGAAAACCATCTGCTGACGATGAGCAACGGTTCGACTTCGGCTACGATGATTTATGACGCCTTCGGCAACCGCGTCGCGAAGACCGTCTCCACTGCCAGCGGGACGACTACCACGCAGTATCTTGTCGAAGACGACGTCAACCCCACCGGCTACCCGCAGGTGGTCGAAGAACTGACCGGACCCATCGGCGCAGGCGCCGTTACGCGCCAGTACACCTACGGCCTGCAGCGCATCAGCGAGAACCTGAGTCCTGTCGTAACTGGAAACAGCACATGGACACCGAGCTTCTACGGCTATGATGGATTCGGAACTGTTCGTCAACTGACTAACTCATCTGGAATCGTTACCGACACCTACGAGTACGATGCGTTTGGCAACATTCTCAGCCAAACAGGAACGACGCCGAACAATTATCTGTATCGTGGGGAGCAGTACGACGCCGACCTCGGCCTCTACTACCTCCGTGCCAGATACTACAATCCGCTGACGGGAAGGTTCCTGAGCCGCGATCAGGAAGATGGCGTTACTACCGATCCGGCATCGTTGCATAAGTACTTGTACGCCGATGGCGATCCGGTGAATGGTTGGGATCCGACGGGTCGAGATACGGGGTTATTCGGATACGCGAAGACATTGCAGTACCGAGTGTTGCCAGTCATCGCGAGGCAATCGCTTATTCGCGCCTGGGTTGCCACCGGATTCTGTGGAGCATTATCAGTTTTTTCTGCGATAGAAAGCAAGTGGGGAGGTGGAGATCCAATCCCACCTGACTGGACCCTTATCTGTGTTGGATATTCTGCGCTTGAGTGGGCAAACCAGGGTTTGGCCATTTTTGCGAACGCAGTTAGTGGGAGGAGCTACTGATGAAACTTCGAGAGAGTTCGCCGAATTGGAAGAGAGTCACGATAGAATTTTATCTAGGCTCAAGCGCTGCCCTCTTCTTAGGGTTATACACATTGCTCACCCATGAGTATTACCTGTTTTTTAATCTGTTTTCGAGGAATAGATCGCCGTTTGTATATTACTTGATCATTGTTCTATTGGTTGTACTCCAAGATATCTCCGCGTATGTAGCTATGCAAGCGCTCAGGGTTGGGACTGCAAGGAGACTAGCTTTGATCTTTATTCTATCTGTCGGATCGTGTGCGGCAATAATCTTGAGGCTCTGCGGTCACGCCGGCGCGTTTGCGGCCTTGACCCCTTACTCTTTGTCGCAGACGGCAATTCTCCTTGAAATTTGGCGGGTGGCCCGGGTGCCGGGAGAATGAGCTGGACCACTGAAGCTGGGTGGCCATGTCTGGATTTTCAGACAGGTGAGACCACAAACCTCAACCATCGTACCGCTGGACGCGCAGTCCCAAAGGGTAAACCATCGTCTCCTCCAATGCGCACGGCGTCAACGAGCTGCTGACCTACGACAGCCAGAACCGGCTTGCGACTGTGGTGGACAATAATCTCTCCAGCAATAATACGACGAGTTATACCTACGATGACTCCAGCAACGTGGCCACGGTCGCGTATCCCAACGGACTAACTTCGACCTTTACCTATGACACGCTGAACCGGCTCAAGGAGCTTTCCACCCCGCCCATCGCCGACTACAAGTACACGCTGGGG
>Ga0181528_10001659_pt1 | contig 13792 bp, 10 predicted proteins | sample PEATcosm2014_Bin_47_FD_119742 | JGI IMG/M metagenome (GOLD analysis project Ga0181528, IMG submission 119742) | Peatland microbial communities from MTU Mesocosm Facility, Houghton, MI, USA - PEATcosm2014_Bin10_10_metaG | ecosystem: Environmental > Terrestrial > Soil > Wetlands > Peat | place...
TAACTCTGGTGGTTCTAAGTTGACTGGTGTAGCTGGTTCTACAATTCAAGCTAATGCCGAGTTGAATGCTGCTGAAGCGCAAACTCAGGCACAAGCACAAGAAACAATCACTTCTCAGAATGCGCAACTACAGCAATCCAACTACTGGAATGCTATCAATGCTCTTAATGGAGTAGCTGCTCAAGAGAATCCTCTTGGATATGCGTCAGCTTCTAACCAAGCTGGTAGCACAGTAGCTGACTTAACTAATGCCAACGCCAATTATATCAAATCCACTCAAAGCCCATTAATGGGAGCTCTTGGTGGAATAATCGGTGGGTCCGTTGGTGGATTGTTCCAGGGAGCTGGTCAAGCTGGAGGATTCGGCGCGCTTTTCTGTGTCTGCGCCGCTTCATTCTATGGTTGGGATGATATTCGCACTCATTATATCAGACTATGGATGTACACAAAAGCTCCTAAGTGGTTCTTTGAATTCTATAAGAAAAATGGCCCAGCCATTTCACAGACACCACTGCGCTGGCTGTTTAGACCTTTGTTTGAAACTATAATGTATCTAGAACTAGCCTAACAATTAAGGATTATAATAAGATGCCAGACGATAATACACAAGCACCTGATATACAAACCTCACCGCCTCCAATGGATCCCAGCATATTAGCTGGAGGAGATAGTGCTCCTACATACACAGGACCAATGGGAGGAGACACGGGAATACCTCCGACTCTAGGTAGTCAGCCTGTAGATAATGGGACAGCCATTGCTCAACAAGTCCAGGGTAATGGTTCAGCATCTAATCCCATCCAACTTCCTCCGCAATCATCTGACAATATGACTGGTGCTGCTGCTCCTACGAATTCAGGAACTAGACAGTCCGCATGGATGAATGTCGTTAAGGGTGCATTGTTTGGAATGATGGCTGGTGCTGGTACGAAGAATATTGGCACTGGTATGTCTGCTGGTCTGGAGAAGGTCAACTCCACTCAGCAACAGGATATCCAGAATCAAGTACAACAGCAACAGTTGAAATTTGAGAGCATCAGAGCGGCTGATAGCCATATAAACGCATTGGATGAACATACTCGTGCTATGCAGTTAAGCAGGTATGGTGACCTGGAATATGCACAGAAGTCTGCTGAGTACCAGAACTTCCTCCAGGATAACTTCGGTATCGAACCTGATCTCTCGTTCAATGACAACAACACACAAGCCCATGCTGGCTTACAGAACTTGGCACAAGCTAACGGGGGACAGATTCCTCCAGTGTCCACTGTTTTACAGCCAAGTGGCAAAGGATGGGGTAGTGGTCAAGTTGCCGTATATTCCCCGTCACAGCAGCAAATGAAACAGAATGCTAATGGATATCGTGACTTGATTAATACTTCGAGAAGAGTACAAGGGTTACCAGACATTGACGATGCGACATTTAATAGCATGGGTTTCAAGGGTCAACGAGATGCTGCTCAGAAAGCCATTGATTCTCTTAAGCCAACTCCTGCCTTCGACTTGAACAAGTCAAGTATTCAGTATCTTCCTGTTGTATTGGCCCAGAAGCAACAGCAGCTCGAACAGTACCAGCATCACAGAGATGTAAACGGTAAATTAGATGCCGACCCTAATGTAGAAAGGATGCTACAGAATGGTATCACTTATTTACAGACTGCGTGGGATTCGTCCAACAAGATGGAGAACCAAGCTCAGGTAGAAAATATCAATGCTACTGCTGGTCCTAAGGCTGAAGCCGAGAGGAAGGCAGAACTTGCTAAACAGAACACTCCTCAAGGCAGAGCTACATTGGCTAAGACTGTCCAAGAGACTCTGGATGCTAAATATCGCAACATTGATAAGGGAACACAGATGTTGTGGGATAACGGTGTAAATCCTGCTACTAAAGAGAAGCTTACAGTTGACAACGCTCCTGATGAGATGCTAGTGGATCCAAGAACTGGTAATCCAATTCCTATGAAGATGTTACCAACTCTTAAGCCAAGCACTTCAGAAGTCAATCGTGCTCAATTTGCTAACAGTGTGCTTCATACATTGGATGCCGTTGATAAGGCCAGAGCTGCTGGTAAGCTACCTAACGGTCCTCTTACTGGACCAGTGGTCAAGACTCTATCTAAGTACGGATTAGCGGGAGAGGATTCTCAGAGTGCTATTGACCTAATCTCTCTAGCACAATCCGCTGCTACTGGTGCTCATGTCGCTGGTAGATTCAGTGTACAAGTCATGCAGAAGATGAATGAATTGCTTAAGCTGAATATGAATGATAGCCAATTCGCTGGTGCTGAATCAGCGATCAGAAGTGTAATGGATCAATACTCTAGACAGAATGGCCGTTATACCGTTGGCGAATGGAAGAATGAAATGACGCCACAAGATAAAGCCAATGTTATGGGTCTATCTCGTAGTGATGCTCAAGCTAAAGAGAACAAAGTATTACCTCCAGCAGGCAGTGGTAATAAACCTCCTGGTTGGTTGGTACCGAGCCATTAATTATGACAACTAACGCAGTTACTCCACAAATCGAGCAAGACCCGAATATAGAGCTGAATGCAGGACTAGCTGTACAACCTGCCAATAGTTCTACTATTTCACCAATGCCTGCTATGGCGGTGAGCCATGCTCCTGCCTTACAGCAAGGCACAAATGTGTCTTCTAACTATGTTCCTGACTGGAACCCTGTCAATGCATTGAAAGCAAAGTATCCCACTGAAGTATATCGTAGTGGGCAGTCAGATGCAGACATTGCTAGTAATCTACAGGACCCAGCTAAGTTCAGAGAGGCATTCCCTGAATATGATGTGTCGGATGACGAGATCAAGATGAACATGCAGAACTTCATCTCCAAGCATCCAGAGTATGGCTCATGGACAAAAGGAGAGACTCATGGCGTATTGTCTGCTGGTGCCAGAGTTGCCAAGACACTTTATAGCGCATTACCTGCTATGTATCACTCTGTAGTAGACGGTCCTAAAGACGACGATGAAGCCGAAATTGCTAACAACGGAATAGAGAGTTCAGAAGGACACATCCCTGGTGCTTTGGCTCTACCACTATGGCGCTTAATTGGTAAGCCTATGGAAGAAGCTCAACAAAGAAGCGATCAATATACTCAGATGGCTGCTCAGGAACAGAATCCTAAGTTCAAGAAGGCATTAATTGATGCCGCTGGTTCTTACAGCATGGCTGCCAAGCTTCCCATGGTCGGACCTATGGCAGGGAATATGACTGAAAGATTTGAATACGGAGATTTGAGTACTGGGACCATCAATCCAGACCCAAGTGGAGCCCTAGCAGAAGGAATAGGATACGCTTTAACACCAGAGATGATGAAGAAGGCTCCTGGACTTGTGGGAGACCTTGCTAAAGCTGGAGTGAGTGCTACAGCAGAAGCTGCTGGTAGAGTGGTTCCTAAAGCCGCTACCGCTGTTGCTGACACCGCGTATCAAGCTGGTAAAGCTGGACTGAAGTATGTAGTAGCTCCTGTTGCTAGAGGAGTTGGAGCTGGTCTCATTGAGGTGGGAACAGATGCCATCTCTGACTTGGCTGACAAAATCACCGACTCCGTAAAATCCAATGCTGGTGATGTTAAGGCAGCAGTTAGCAATGCGTTACAAAGCGGTGGTGAAGCTGGTAAGGCTTTATTAGCTAAGGCTGGTCCTATTGCCGATGATATAGCTGGCAAGATTCAAGCGGGAGGAACTGTTGCTGCTGATGAAGTCACAGCAGTCCTTAAAGACCACATGGAATTATACAGCGACTTGATTGGTAGGAACTTCGACAAGCTGGCTACTACAGTCAGCAGTGCGCTAAGTGACGCTATCGCCAAAACGAAGAGTGCCACCACACCGCAAGAAGTAGCTGATACTCTTCCTAATCTCAGGAATCAAGTTCGTTCAGCATTGGATGGTGTGTTACCTCCAGAGGCTGTAAATGAAGTGCTTGATAAAGTTGTTGATGAACATTATGTTCAAACTCATCCTGTATCTGGTGGAAATGTCGATGAACCTGGTTCATTTGAGGCATCTCTAAAAGAGATAGTTGGTAAGTATATGTCTGACGCTGCTAATATGTTGAAGCCTCCTGAGACTCCAGTAGCGGCTGCTATGAAGATTGTTCCAGAGTTGGGGAACATTTCTACGGCAGGGGATCAGGTAGGTGGAGGTCTAAAGGCATTTGAAAATATTCTCAGAAAGAACCCCGCTGGTGCTCATTACTTAGCTGAGCAGGACGCCAATGCTGCTGAGGGACTTAAACATATTGTACCTCGTGCTGTAACTAATATTACGGGTGGAGATCTGCCTCCTGAGTTTAGTACAGTTGCTGAGCCACCTAGTCCAGGAGAAGATCCTTCCAGCCCTAGAGCCGTGGCCAATAGAATGATGGCGTCTTCTAGGGGTGAATTCCTAGATAGGTTAATCAAGGGAGACATTCATAGTTTTAATGATGTCATAGAGTCTATCAAAGCTACAAACCCAGATCCAATTGATCAAGCTACTGCTACTACACAATTGCGACAAGCCTTAGCCAAGAGGATTCTAGAAAACTCGTTTGACGAAGAGACTGGTGAATTCAGAAACGATATCTTCACCAAGAACATAAATGCTAATGCTGATAAGCTAGGTCCTGTGTACGATGACCTAAACACGGTTAACAAAGGCATCAAACAGTTAACCGACTCTTGGGCATTAGCAAGGAAGTCCGCTGGTGCTTATCAAGGGTTCTGGGGAACTGCTACATCTAGAGTTATCAACGGCATTTTATTTGGTGGTACGATTGGAGCTATGACAGCCAGTCCTTTGCGTGGTGTTGCTGCTATGGCTCTTGAAATCGCAGGAGAATACGCTGCTACTGATATTGCTCCACGAGTCTTAGTAAAGGTACTTATGCAGCCAGGGATGATACAAGACATGAATGTAGTGGCTCGTTTTGCGGCTAGCACAACCGCAAGGGTCCCAACTCCAGCAGTCAAGCAAGCTTCTACTGCTATATCACAAGCGGTTAAGAAAGCAACTGATAGTGGTGTCGAAGTCGGCAAGACAGTAATTAACAAGTATGTTAAAAAGAGGTAAGTAATGGCAACGGGAGCAGTACTAGCTGGGAATATTAAGAATCTTACTGGAGTAGCCGAAGCTGCCACAGTCAACATTACCTTAGACAACTATGGGAATGTTCAACCGTATACAGCAGATGGTTCTCTTGGTAGGACATTTATATCGTTCACAGCTAATTCATTAGGAGAGTATTCACAAGTACTATATGCGAACTCTCAAATAACTCCTAGTGGAACGTTCTACAACATTGAAATCATTAGTGCTGCTGGGTCATTCGTTCAGAACATAGCAGTCTTTGTTCCTATTGGAACAAATGCTATTGAACACTTGACTCAGGTTGGTCCTATTCCTCCCACACCAATGGCTCCGTTGGGGGCTACTGGTCCTACTGGATATACAGGTCCTCAAGGGAGCGGTCCTACAGGATCGACTGGACCAACAGGATACACAGGTCCAGGAGGAGGTATAGGATCTACTGGACCAACAGGTCCTACAGGCTACACAGGTACTATTGGGTACACAGGATATACGGGTTATACAGGTAGCACTGGTTCTACAGGCTACACGGGTCCAAGTGGACTCCAAGGATCTACAGGATATACAGGTCCTACTGGATATACAGGAGCTACTGGTTACACGGGGCCAAATATAACTGGATACACTGGATATTCTGGTCCGACTGGATACACTGGTTATACTGGCTACACTGGTGCTGGCAACTTTACTGGTTATACAGGCTACACAGGTTATACAGGCTATACGGGACCAGGAGCATACACTGGATACACGGGTTACAGCGGTTACACAGGATATACAGGATACACAGGTAGAACTGGTTATACAGGGTATACGGGATACACAGGAGTTGGCTCTACTGGGTATACAGGACCTGCTGGCCCATCTGGAGCTAGCGAATATCTGACTTGGTTTTACAATATTTAAGGCGGTCTAATGATATTACTGACAAGTACATCAGATGTAGTACAGGTGATAACAGGTTCGGCAGTAACCTCTATCAATGTACAAGCAACATACATTGATTTGAACGGTACTACTCTAACTCCTGGTAGACAGAATACTCTTATCACAACTGCGACCACTACTACAGTAGTTGGATCTCCAGCTGCTAGTACCCAAAGAAGCCTAAAGAATCTGTGTATCTACAATTCCAGCGGCTCATCAAATCAGATTACGGTTCAACATACTGACGGTACTACTTTAGTAACAATATTTAATTACACGACGCTAGCAGGGGAGTCTATTTACTGGTCAGAAGGTAGAGGGTTCTATGTTCAAGATGCTTTTGGTAATTACAAGACCTTAATAACAGGCGTATCCTCCATAATTGGACCGACAGGTTACACTGGATATACAGGCTATACAGGACCCACTGGCTATACAGGGTACACAGGATATACAGGATACACTGGTCCTGGCAACTTCACTGGATACACAGGCTACACAGGGTTTACAGGTACTACTGGTTATAGCGGCTATACAGGCTATACAGGGTACACTGGAGCTGGCAATTTCACAGGATACACAGGGTACACTGGTTACACAGGACCGACTGGTTATACTGGGTACACAGGCTATACAGGACCAATAGGACCTACTGGCTATACGGGATCTGGCAACTTCACTGGATACACGGGTTACACTGGTTACACAGGATATACTGGCCCCACAATCAACTTTGTCGTTAACGAAGTTGTGTCTGGAAGTACTGGTACAGCCTTCACGTTAGCTAATACTCCTGTTACAGGTAGCGTTGCTCTTTATTATTCTGGTGCCAGATTGGTACCAACAACAGATTACACAATATCAGGTGCGTCTATAACTATGACGTACTCTATTACAGCTGGAGGACTTCTTGCAGATTACAGGCACTAAACTAATTACTTTCATATTGTTCTTATCTAGTTTCTTAATGGGTCAGACTGTCGTTCAGCCTATTAACGGCGGTACTGGAGAGAAGGGTACTGTCACAGGCGTACTCTACGGCAATGGTCTGTCTGCACACACCCAAGCTACAGGTTCTCAGATTGCTACTGCGCTTGGAGCTAACGCTCCGTCTGCTATTCCTGGACTAGCAGCTTTCTATCGTACATGGCCGACCATCTCTTCGCAGGTTGTTAGAATTGAGAATCTTGGAGATTCAATTCTTACTTGTAACCAGCAAGCTCCGTGTAGTTATGGACCGTCTCGTGTTGGAAGCACATTTGCTCTCTTGTTGATTGACGAACTGTCACAGAGATATCAGCAATACTCTACTGGCTTCCGTCCTATTGTGCGTTTATCCAATGCTACAACAACAGTATCTGCTGCCGATGGATACACTTTAACTTCTGGAACTCTTACGAACTCAACACTATTGGGACCACAGGAAAGCGGTGTCTCACTGAACGGAGGCTCACTATTAACGCTCTCAAATGCGGGTGTGATCACCATCGCAGTTGGACAACCATATTCAAGTGTCAATATCGCTTGTGTCCAGGGAACTAGCATCTCAGGATACACAGTAACTATCAACGGTTCTAGTGTAGGTACAGCTTGTGGGTCTGGTAGTGGTTCAGCCACTGCCACAATACAGAACTTTGCTAACCCAGTTGCTCAAGCTAGCCAGCCAGCAACAGGTAGCACTCTGACACTGACAGCTCTAGGTGCTACTAACTACCTTTATGCTTATGAGGCTGTCTTGTTCTGTGGAGCTGCTCAGTCTGCTTGTACTACAGGATTCGTAGTAGACAATCTTGGTGTGGGTGGAGCTTCTTCTCCTTGGTTTGCCAGCGGTACAAAGACTGGCAGCACAGATGGAGGAATGGTTTGGGTGAAGGCTCTGTCTGGACAGATTGCTCTTGGTGTATTAGAAAACGGTGAGAACGATGCGAACTCCAGTTCAGGCATAACATCCACTCAACAGAACGCCCAAAATCAGATTGTTGCTACTGATCTAATCAATAAAGGTGCTTCAGTGTTGTGGTTTGGACCGCCACCATACAACAGCGGTGGTTCTCCTGCTACCTACTCAGCTCTCCAACAGGGAGCATTGACTTATTGCCAGAACCAAGGATGGGCTTGTCTCAATATGGCTGATCTGTTCATGGGAGATCAGAGCGGGACTTTATCAAGCATCTTCCCGTTTACGGCACAAGACACTGGTATGGGAGCTACCCCTCCATGGGGAGTAGCACAAGGGTTAATAACTGCTAGTGACTCCCAGCATCTTAATGACTGTGGTGAATTGCTAGCAACACAGATGTTTATCATGAATGTGTTTCCATCATGGAGTGGTTTCCCAATTACGCAAGCATGTAGTCAGAACCCACTTTCTTCGGCAACCTCCAGTGCCTACACCAATGCGACTACTGGATACACAACAATCGCAGGTGCTACATCCAATACTGGTCAATTAGAGTTCGTAGTTCCAATTAGTCAGTCTTTTACATCAGTCTGTCGTGGCTATATGCAGGTAGGAACTACAGGTATTGTTGACTTTGAATTGATTGGCTCAGCCTCAATATCAAACATCAACCTAACACTGAGTTACCAAACCACTGCTACTAGCGTCTACACAATGGTTTCTGCCAGTGCGTTATCTTCGGCACTAGCAACTTCATCAATCACGGCAGCGAGTGGTTTGAAGTGGTTACTTGAAATCAACGGCGTGAATAGCACTACTGCCAACTCTTTTGCGGTACAAGCACACGAAGCATCTGGGACACTAACAGTCCCAGCTGGAGCAACATGTACAACGCAATACAGTGGACCACAGTAATAAGAAGGGATATAAAATGTCAACAGGAGCAATTTTAGCAGGTACAACTAAGAGCTTAACTGGAGTAGCAGAAGTCGCTACTATCACTTGTACTCTGGATAATTACGGAACCGTTCAGCCTTACACGGCTGACGGTTCTCTTGGCAGAACTGTGATCTCGTTCACCACTAATTCTTCTGGAGCATATTCGCAAGCACTCTACGCTAATTCTCAGATTACCCCTGCTGGCACTTTCTACAATATAGAAATCCAGAGTTCTAGCGGCTCGTTTGTACAGAACATCAGTGCTTATGTTCCAACAGGCACTACTGCTATTGAGAGATTAGTACAGATTGGTCCTATCATTCCACCACCATACGCACCCTTAGGAGCTACTGGTCCTGCTGGTGCTTCAGGCCCGACTGGATACACAGGCTACACAGGATTTACAGGTCCTAATAGCGGATTCACTGGCTACACAGGTCCTATAGGAGCTACTGGGTCTACAGGCTATACAGGATACACAGGAGCTACTGGACCAACTGGATACACTGGATATACAGGTATTGGGTCACCTGGAGCTACAGGTTACACTGGATATACTGGATATACAGGCTACACTGGTTCAGGGGCTACAGGATACACAGGTTATACTGGACCTTCTGGTTCTGGTTCCAGTGCGTGGTCAGCGTTGACCAGTCCTACAGGTAATCTGTCTCTTAATATGGGGACAGATACCACTACATTTACTCTAGCAGACCAAGGTTCTTCTGGTCCCGCTTATCCTAGCGGTGTATTCTCTATCACTGATAATGCTACTTCTCCTAGTGATACATCTTATAATGTAAATATCTCTTCTAGCTCTGGTGGATACCGTAATCCACTGATGGTTGAAGTGGATGGATTCCCTCAACTACAAGTAGCTAGCGTTGGCTCTGGACATGAAGGTGAAGTAATCATCGGTAATGCTTTGACTCCCACTGAATTGAACGATACTGGGGCACCGTTTTCCAAGGCATGGATCATAGATAACACTGGTTCGCATACAAATCTGACATTACTACAGAACAGTCTTACACAGAGTCAGCCAAATCTAAGAATTAACAGTGCTACTACTGGACCTACTGGGTTCAATTACTTTACTACTTCTTATGGTGTCTATAAGGGCGGTACAGGATACACAGGAGATGGTTGGACTGGAGGTACGCAGACAACCAGTCTTCGTGGAGATGGTCTATTCACTACTACAGCCGTAGAAATCACGGGAGCTTCTGCTGGAAGCTATGTTAAAGCTGATGGTACTGGCTACGGTACTCCTAGTGGTGGAGCTACTGGCTACACTGGTTATACAGGATATACTGGACCGTCTGGAAGCTCTGGAAGCCAGGGAGCCACTGGATACACAGGCTATACAGGATACACTGGTCCTTCTGGATCTAATGGCTCCCAAGGTGCTACAGGTTATACTGGATACACAGGATACACAGGTTACACGGGGCCAATAGGACCTACGGGTTATACGGGGTACACTGGTGCTGGTAATTTCACTGGTTACACTGGCTACACTGGATATACAGGATATTCGGGCTACACTGGATACACAGGGTATACTGGTCCTAATGCTTCCAGCGTAAATACGCAAACCTCTAACTACACGGCAGTGCTTGGGGATGCCAATAACCTTGTAGTGATGAATGTTGGTTCTGGTAATACCTTCACTGTTCCTACCAATGCGTCTGTAGCGTTCCCTGTAGGAACAATTCTAAGCGTCGTTCAATACGGAACTGGTCAGGTGACATTGACTCCTGCTGGTGGAGTGACATTCTACAATCCATCATCATTAACTACTCGTACTCAGTACAGTACAGTGACTCTGACACAGATTGCTGCTAATACTTGGTTGGCGGCTGGAGACTTAACATAATGATGCCACCAATTGGCGCACGAACATCTGGCTGTACCAGACACAGATCCACACCTACTATAAGCTATGTTGGATCTGCTGGGAAAGGTACGGCTACTACAACATCTATCACTGTATCGTATTCACCAACTAACGGTAATTATGTGGTCGGCTTTGTGGCAGTAGGAGCTGTGATATCAGGAGTCAGTTGTTCAGATTCATCAAGCAATTCGTTGACTGCTGGTCCTAGCAACAATTTGGGTTCTGTCATATATGGCAACTCGTTTTACTACAAAGTGCCAAGTGCTGGCATAACCAGTTTTACATTCAGTTGGACTGGTAGTGGGAACGCTTGGGTTAATGTCGTTGAATATAGCGGTGTAGTTGGAGTAAATGCGTCCTTGTCTGGAAATACTACAAGCGGTGCTACTGCGTCTTGCTCACAGACCTGTACGACTCTAGTTAATAATTCTTATCTAGTAGTTGGGTTCTTAGATACTTCATCATCGTCTTGGACATCTCCTACTGGCAACTTAAGAATATCAAATACAACGACACCTTCATCTGGAAGATCCGCAATTATGGATAACACAGTGGCCACTGCTGGGAGCGTCACTTGTGCTGTGACTAAATCTGTAGCTGCTGATTGGCTGGGGCTAGCACTCGAATTGAACCCGTAAAGTATACTAAACAGAGTAAGAGGAATCGAATGTCAAATATACCTAAGATGCCAGAACCGCCGTTAGTAACATCAACTCCTACCTATGGGCTTGATGTGACGGCAGGTATGAACTATAACCTTGCCAATAACTTCTGGCAATTAGATTATATTATCTCCAATATTTCTACTTCTTCAGGAGCCACAGGTCCTACAGGTCCTGCTGGTCCTTCTGGTGCTACAGGGTACACTGGCTATACAGGTGGTGGAACTGGATACACAGGTCCTACTGGGTATACAGGTGCTGGATCTACTGGTCCCATTGGTCCTACTGGTTACACTGGCTACACTGGTGGTGCTGGCCCTGGAACAACTGGTTATACTGGCTACACAGGTCCTGCTGGATACACGGGATACACTGGTCCTTCTGGTTCTGCTTCAGCAACAGGATCCACTGGTTACACAGGATACACTGGTAGAACTGGATACACAGGGTACACAGGATATACAGGTGCTGGTAACTTCACGGGGTACACTGGACCTATAGGTCCTACTGGTTACACTGGACCATCTGGTGCTGCGTCATCTACAGGAGCTACTGGATATACAGGGCCTAATTCTGGCTTTACTGGATACACAGGGTACACTGGTCCTGTGGGTCCATCAGGGGGTACGAACGCTTACACTACCCTTACGGCTGGCTCAACAATTACTTGGACTGTCTCTCAAGCTGTTAACAACGCTACTGTGGTATTGAATTCTAACGCTACTCTCGCATTCTCAGGGGCGGTCAATGGAATGTACGGTACTCTGTGGGTCACTCAACCTGCTAGTGGACCAACATATTCTTTGACTCTTCCTGCTGGCAGTAAAGTCATGAATGCTGGTGGTGGACAGATTAGCTTGTCTCAGTTCAATGGTGACACAGATGTACTGACTTGGTCATATAACGGCTCTACATTTGTATGGACCTACGCTCTGAACTTCACCTAGACAAACGAGCTCCTGCTTGCTACAATTCCTCTGCTGGAAATCTCTGGTAAGGTATTGATGTAGAAGAGAACGTGGTAGAGTTTATATAGCCTGCCTTACAAGCAGGAGGTCGCAGGTTCGAGTCCTGCACTGCCCACCAATCTTCTACGTAAATGCTTGTAAGGACAGGTCTTCCTTCGGAAGACGGCTGCTCTAACCAACTAGAGATTTCCTTCAATTGAGCTCCTGCTTGGAGGAAGTCATGAATCGAGTAGCACAGTTCCTCAGAGAACGCACCTACCTCAAGAACGTCTCACCCAGAACAATTGAATGGCATCAGCAATCGCTGAAATGGCTACCAGATGAGCTCTCTGAATCGACACTGAAAGATATGGTGCTGAAGATGAGGGAAGCTGGTCTGAAGCCTTCCAGCGTCAACTGTAGGCTCAGAAGCATCAATGCCTACCTGAAGTGGACTGGTTGTTCAATCAATGTTCCCAAGTTGAAAGAGCCCCAGAATATTCCTTCTACATATTCAGTCAAAGACATCTCCCTTATCGCCAGCCACAAGCCAAAGAACAGAAGGCTACAGTGTCTATTGTTGTCTCTGGCAGACACAGGATGTCGGATCTCTGAGCTTCTCGCATTGTGCTGGGAAGATGTCAACTTGGACGATTTGCTGATCACTGTGAAAGGGAAGGGAGACAAGACCAGGACGATTCCATTCAGCTTGGAACTCAGGAAGCATCTGTTCAAGCTTGAGCAACAGTCTAAACACAAGCTGGTGTTTGCTACTAGGAATGGTAATCAAATGACTCGTAGGAATGTTCTGAGGGGCCTGAAGAATCTGTGTGAGGGATTGAATATCAAGATGCCAGCCAGAGGTCTACATGCCTTCAGGCATTCATTTGCCAGCAACTACATTCGTAAGGGAGGGTCTCCATTCCTGCTACAACGCGCATTGGGACATTCCTCCCTCACGATGACTAGAAGATATGTATCACTGTGTACTGAGGATCTTCAAGCTACTCACCAGAAGATTTCTTTGCTTTCTTCCAACGGGCCTTCTGTGCGTCACTGATACGCTTCCTGGCTTCGGGGCTCATCGTTCTCTTCTTACCAGGACGAAGGCCCCGAACTCCACCTGTTAGCTTTCCATCCCACTCCCAATCAAGAACTGCTTTGAATGTAGCCAAGTCCCAGTGATTCTCTTCAGCAGCATTTACCAGCTCACGAACCTGATTCCATGTCTTCATTGACACCTCCGCTGCTAATTGTAACAAAGCACTGGAGTTGCGCAAGTCCTGAATTTAGAGTCGGCTATTATACTATTAAGTAGCAGATGCCTCGCTAGCATCTATTGACTGAGAGTCATATTCATGATATTCTTAGTCATTAAGTAAAGACGGGATTGGGGCAACGTCTTTAACAGAAAAATTATGATAATA
>Ga0181528_10001662_pt1 | contig 13786 bp, 11 predicted proteins | sample PEATcosm2014_Bin_47_FD_119742 | JGI IMG/M metagenome (GOLD analysis project Ga0181528, IMG submission 119742) | Peatland microbial communities from MTU Mesocosm Facility, Houghton, MI, USA - PEATcosm2014_Bin10_10_metaG | ecosystem: Environmental > Terrestrial > Soil > Wetlands > Peat | place...
GGCTGGAACTTTTCCACGGCCTCCGCATAGGGACGCCCATGCCGCAGCAGCGCCCGCGCCACCAGGAAATCGGCGGTGAAAGCTTCTTCGATCGCGATCTGCTCGCTCAGCTCCGGCATGCGCATCCAGGCATTGAAAACATGCGCCACGTTCCACGCGCGCAGGCAGTCGAAGTAGACGGGATCGAGATACTCTGGATTGCGCACTTCCACCGCGTAGCGCCAACCGCGCGGCAGCGCTCCCAGGAATCGCGACAGATCGCCCACAAACGCGTCGACGCCCTCGTAGGAACGCTTGGGCAGCGTTCCGAACTCGAAGATCATCACGCCGACCCGGCCGGCGTAGGGCTCGAGCGGTCTCACGAACATCCGCTCGAATAACTCCGCGTTGAGAAACGACTCGTTCTCGGCTCCGCCCCGCGCGCCGTACCGCGCATGCGTGGGCCACGTCTTCACCGTGACCTCCTCGGGCACTTTGAAGGCGAATGTCAGATCCTTCGGTGCGCTGGCGAAGAGGCGGAACCAGTACGTGTCCGACGGGAACTGGTAGAAAGAGAAGTCGCCGCAGACCGCCGGAAACGTCTCGGCATACTCCGCCAGGCATTCGGCCTCGAACTTCTTCTGCGAGAATCGCCCGCGCGTGAAGTACTGTTGCGGGGTGTAGATCGAGCCCAGCCAGCCGGGATACTTCCAGGAACTGGTCCCGAAGTAGATGCCCCGAACGGCCAGCTCGTGCAGGCGCACGGCGAGCGCCGACCGTGCACCCCGCCCAGGTTGGTCGAAAAGAGGCAGCGTCTCCATATTAGGCAAGCACCCGCTGAACCGACTCCTATGTCTTCGGCCATTCGGCCGGTGAAAGTCAAATTGCTAACGTGGGGCCGCGCTCCACGCCGCAAACGAGGAATGTCCACCTGCGATATGCTGATCGGTTCGCCCCATGCGCAGCGCTCCACTGGTCGCCTCAAGACGGATTGAACTCGTTGACGCCAGCTCGCCCGAAGGTCCGCGCTACGGCGAACTGCTCGTGAAGATGCGCGCGGTCGGCCTATGCGGCTCCGATCTCCACTGGTGGGCCGAGGGCCGCATTCACGCGACGCCCGCCGCCTACCCGCAAGTGTTGGGGCACGAGCCCGTGGGCGAGGTGGTAGCCACGGGGCAGGGCGTTCACGACTTCAAGCCCGGCGACCGGGTCTCGATGGAACCTTCGCTGACCTGCGGCCAGTGTGAATTCTGCCGCGCCGGACGCCACAACCTCTGTGTCGAGGCGCGCTTCATGGGAGGCCCGGAGGCGGAAGGGTTCCTGCGCGATTACGTCGTCGTTCCCGCACACAACGCCGATCTGGTGCCGGAGCAGCTCGACTGGCGCCAGGCGACGCTGATCGAGCCCGTGGCCGTGCTGGTTCATGTTTACGAGCTGGCGCCCGTGCAGGTCGGCCAGACGGTCGTGGTGCTGGGCACCGGTTCCATCGGCTGCATCGCCATCGCCATGGCTAAGCTGGCCGGAGCCGCCGAAGTGCTGGCGTGCGACCGTGTGCCCCACCGGCTGGCGCTCGCCCGCAAGATGGGCGCCGACTTCGCTATGGACGCCGTCGCCGACGACTTCCTGGACGCCGTGATGCAGCGGACTCACGGCCGCGGGGCCGACGTGGTCTACGATGCCGCGGGCACGCCAGAGACCATCCAGCTCGGCTTGCGCTGCGCCAAACCGGGCGGCAGCTTCGTCCTGATCGGCATCCCGATCCCACCCAAGTTCAATGTGAATCTGCACGCGGCCATGTCGAAGGAGCTGCGGATTCAGACCATCAAGCGCTCCAACCATAAGGGCCGCGAAGCCGCCGCGCTGCTCGCGGCGGGCAAGATCCCGTCGTCGCTGCTGACGCACTCGCTCCCGATCGAAAAGGCGCAGGAGGGCTTTGAACTCCTGTACAACTACGCGGACGGCGTGGGAAAGCTGGTCTTCGACTTTGACGAGTAAGCCGGAGAGAGCAATGTCCAGTGCAGCCGCAAATCGCTCAGCGCCACCGCTCCCGCGAAAGTCATCCCTCCTGGGAACGCCGATCTCCAGATCGGCTCCAATCACTTGCGTGAGCGGCAACTCCAATGCACATTCGCGCGCCCGGAAGCCTGCCCGCAGTTTCCGACGGCCGACGCGTGCGCCGGACGGAGCCGAACTGGAGATCGGCGTTCCCAGGGGCGCGCTCGCGCGGGTGTCATCCGGCTTTCATCTCCATCGGCGGCTCGCCGAGGTATCCCGGCTACCTGGCAGTCGCCGCTCCGATCCCAAACGGAAACGCGACCGTGAGGGAGCGGTTGCCTTGTTCATCGCTTGTCGCGAACTGATTCTCAACAGACCAGTGCTATGTCCCGAAGCGGACATGACGGGACGACCGTTCTTGAAATCTCATAAGGCAGGCAATCATGAGTCACTATCTGGCCCTCGACCTGGGCGCTGAAAGCGGTCGCGCAATCCTGGGAAGTCTCTCCGAAGGGAAGCTCGCGCTGGAGGAACTGCATCGTTTCCCGAACCAGCCGGTGCGGCTCCCCGATGGACTCTATTGGGACGCCTTCCGGCTGTTCCACGAGATCCGCGAGGGCCTCCGCGTCGCCGGACGAAACCGCGGATTGAAGCTCAGCGGAATCGGCGTGGACACCTGGGGCGTCGATTTCGGACTGCTCGACTCGCGCGGCGAACTGCTCTCCAATCCCCGCCACTACCGCGACGCGCGCAACAACGGCATGATGGAGCGGACATTCGCGACGACGCCTCGCGCCGAGGTCTTCCGCCACACCGGACTGCAATTCATGCAGTTCAACTCGCTGTTCCAACTCAACGCTATCCGCCAATCGGGCTCGCCCGCGCTCGACGCCGCCAGCCGTCTGCTGTTCATGCCGGATCTGCTGAGTTACTGGCTTTCGGGCGTGCAGAAGAACGAACTGACCATCTCCAGCACGTCGCAGTTCTGGAATCCCGCCGAGGCGCGCTGGGCCACCGAGTTGTTCGATGCGCTGTCGCTCCCCACGCGATTGTTGGGCGAGGTAGTGCGGCCGGGCACGAAGCTGGGCGGACTGCTGGATGAGATCCGCGACTCGTCGGGCCTGGGCGAGACGCCGGTGTTCGCCACGGCGGGTCACGACACGGCCTCCGCGGTCGCCGCGGTGCCTGCCGCGGGCCCGTTCTCGGGCGATGCGCCATGGTGCTACATCTCCAGCGGCACCTGGAGCCTGATGGGCGTCGAGCTCGACGCGCCGGTAATCAACGCCCGGACGCTCGAACTGAACTACACCAACGAAGTCGGAGTGGACGGCAAGGTCCGGTTCCTCAAGAACATCGCCGGGCTGTGGCTGGTGCAGGAGTGCCGCCGGGCTTGGGCGCTGGAGGGCGCCGAGTACACCTACAACGAGCTGACGGTGATGGCCTCGGGCGCCGCGCCGTTCGCCTCGGTCATCGATCCCGACGCATTCCTCGAACCCGGCTCGATGCCCGAGCGGATTGCCGGGTTCTGCGCCCGGACCGGCCAGAGTGCTCCGCAAACGCCTGGATCCTTCGTCCGGACCTGCCTGGAGAGTCTGGCGTTCCGCTACCGCCAGGTGCTCGAAAGCCTGGAAGATGTCACCAGCAGGCGCATCGGGACCATCCACATCGTCGGCGGCGGGTCGAAAAACTCGCTCCTCAATCGCTTCGTCGCCGAGGCCACGGGGCGCACCGTCGTAGCCGGTCCGGGCGAAGCCACGGCCATCGGCAACCTGCTGGTTCAGGCTCTGGGAGCGGGCGAGATAGACGGGCTGGAAGGCCTTCGCGCCATCGTGCGTCAGTCCTTCGAGTTGGAGCGGTTCGAAGTGGAAGGCGCAGTCCCGGAATGGGACCGCGCCTATGAAAAGTACTTGAAGATCGTCAGCGCCCGGTGCTAGCCGGTTCGGCGTTCCAGCGCCCTGTGGCGCACGCTTCAGCGTGCCGTGGCGGCATTCATGCCGCCATCTTCAGACGTCGAGATAAATCTCGCCGCTGCACGCTGAAGCGTGCGCCACAATTGGCGGGAATTACTTTTCGCGCTTGGCGATGATCTTATCGACCATGCCGTAGGCGACAGCCTGCTCGGCTTCCATGATGTAGTCGCGATCGACGTCGCGAGCCACTCGCTCGACGTCCTGGCCCGTCGCATCGGCGAGGATGCCGTTCAGGATCTCGCGCATGCGGAGAATCTCACGGGCGTAAATGTCGATGTCGCTGGCCTGGCCCGCCAGACCCGACATGGATGGTTGGTGGATCAGCACGCGCGAGTGCGGCAACGCGTAGCGCTTGCCCTTCGTCCCGCAGGCCAACAGCACCGCGGCCATGGACGCCGCCTGGCCGACGCAGTAAGTCACGATGTTCGGTTCGACCAGACGCATCGTATCGAGGATGGCCATGCCGGCCGTGATCGAACCGCCCGGGGAATTGATGTAGAGCGAGATGTCCTTTTCAGGATCTTCGGAGGCCAGAAACAGCATCTGGGCGATGATCAGGTTGGCCACCTGGTCGTCAATCGGCGTGCCCAGAAAGATGATGTTCTCCTTGAGCAGCCTCGAATAGATATCGTACGCACGCTCGCCGCGAGAGGTCTGTTCGACCACCATCGGGACAAGCATATTCTGCGGGGTAGAGAGGTCCCCCTTACGGATGGGCATCCAGCGCCTCCTCGGCTTGGTTCTCAAGCCGTATGTGTCTGAAAAAGACCCGCTACTCAGGCCTTCTTCGTCGTGGAGCGCGTGCCTTTGTGAACCTTTGCGAGATTCCGCTTCTTTTGATCGAGTGCCTTGGCGAGGTCCTCAATTGACGTGCGCTCCAGATACTCCATGATACGTTGGCGCAGCGCCTTCCAGCTATCGTGCAACCCGCAGGGCGCGGAATCGTTGCACTCGGTCATGCCGCCAATGCAGCGTTCGTAGTCCGCCAGCCCGTCGACGGAGTCGACGATTTTCAGCAGATTCATATCGGCGGCGGGAACCCGCAGGCAGAATCCGCCGGTCGGGCCCTTGCTCGACCGAAGGAACCCCTTCCGCGCAAGCTGCTGCAGAATCTTCGCCAGAAAATGAGCGGGGATATCACCCTGTTCCGCGATCTGCTTCACCATGGCGTACTTGCCCTCGGGAACCGAAGCAAGCAGCACAAACGCGCGGATCGCATACTCCGCTGAACGCGAATAGATCATGAGCAACCCCTAGAGACCTGGATCAAAATACGCCTTTATCTTAAAAATCATACTAACATTGGGGCGAGAGAAAAAGAGAAAACAGTCAACCTTCTCAAACCGCAACGCAACCGGAATCGAAGATCGCAGCCTTCCGGGCCGCGCAAGTGATACAAAACATTACGCATGCGTCGTGTTTCCGGCACGATTCGCCGTTCCGAAGCGGTCGGCACGAAAAAGTACTATTACGGTCTGGAACGCTAGGGAAGTCCCAGGAACGTTCGGGCGACCGGCTCCAACGCGGGCACACACAGGACCGCATTGCCGCCGTAGATGGTATCGGCGCCGGTGTAGTCAAAGTAGCGCAGCCCCGACTCCTTGGCGATCACCTGAATCACCGCCAGGTCCCACGGCTTGGCCGAAAACTCCAACCAGAAGTCGGCATGTCCCGCGCAGGTGTACATCGCGTCGAGCGCCCCGCCCAGGCTGCGGACCGTCCAAAACTGCTCAAAAAACGCCAGAATCTGACCCGAATGAGGCTTTTTCAGGGTGTTTTGGAGACCGTTCACGCACAGCACCGCGCGCGAGGCACGGTCGATGGCCGAGCAATGGATGCGGCTCGTCTGCCCGTCGAGATTCCGCCAGGCGCCCTCGCCGCGCACCGCCCAGTACGATTCGCCCAGCGCCGGGAACGTGCAGACGCCCATTTCCACGACGCCCTGAACCTCCAGCGCAATGAGATTGCACCATAGGCGGTTGCCGCGCACGTAATCCCGGGTGCCGTCGATCGGGTCGATGATCCAGCGGCGGCCGGAAGCACCCTCGCGATTGGCGCCTTCCTCGCCGAGCAGTCCGTCGCCAGGGAAAGATTTCAGAACCTCGCTCGCGATGAGCTTTTCGCACTCGCGGTCGGCGACCGTCACGGGCGAGTCGTCGGGCTTATCCTCGGCGGAGACGCCGCGCCGCTGGTACTCCAGCGCGAGTTCACCCGCGCTGCTGCCCAGGATCTTAGCCAGTTCGAGTTCCCTTTCAAACGCCATGAGGCTCATCGTAGCGTGACGGGGAGGGCGCGACGTAGAAATGGAACTGCTACCGGAGCCGTGGGGCAGGCTGGCAGCCTGCGCGGCGGTTGCCTACCGCCGCCGTCTCGCGCCCGCGTGCCAGTTGGCCGATTGTCAATCGGCCGCAGCTTGCCAAGCTGCCCCACAACAGCGCCCCGTGCCTGGCGTGCCCGGTACGCTCGGCTTCCGGCTACGTTGCCAGCGAATCACACCGGCGGCCACTTCTTATGTCGCACACCCGCGTGACGGTCCAGGCGATATAGGATCGCGGGCGTCTGGTATCCTGTGGTTTGGCTCGAATCACCCCCTTCCAACCCTATAGATACACGCAGAAAGCCGGCGCTTTGGCGGACCTGGTTACCCAGCCCTACGACAAGATCTCGCCGGCCATGCGGACGCGTTACCTCGCGTTGAGCCCGTACAACCTGGTGCGCGTGATCCTGGGCGAGTCGCGCCCCGAGGACTCCGAAACGGAGAACGTGTACTCGCGCGCGGCGGCGTACCTGCGGGACTGGATTGCGAGCGGGATCCTCGCCCAGGATGTCGAGCCGGGGGTATTCCCCTACTTCCAGGAATTCACGGTGCCAGACACCGGCGAGCGTCTGGTGCGCAAGGGCTTCATCGCTCTCGGCGCGCTGGAAGAGTATTCGGCGGGCATCGTGCATCGCCACGAGCAGACGCTATCGGGGCCGAAAAAGGACCGCACTGAGTTGCTGCGGGCCACGCACGCGCACTTCGGCCAGATCTTCATGCTGTACCCCGATCCGTCGTGCTCGATCGACAGCCTGCTCGACGAAGCGGCCACGCATCCGCCGCTCGCCGAGATCACCGACGAGTACGGCGTCATCCATCGCTTCTGGAAGATTGTCGACGCGAACCGCATCCAGCAGTTGATGGCCGACAAGAAACTGTTGATCGCTGACGGCCACCACCGCTATGAGACCGCGCTGGGCATGTACAAGGCGAATCCCGGAATGCCCGGCGCGGACCGTGTGATGATGACCTTTGTCAACATGCATTCGCCGGGACTGAAGATTCTGGCTACCCACCGGCTGGTCAGTGGTATTCCCCCGGAGAGCCTTCCGGATGGGTTCCTGAGCGCCGCTTCGGCGTACTTTGACATTGACGAAATCGACTCGACAGGCGCCCTGCTGGACAGTTGGGCCGAGCGGCCAGACCGGACCATCATTGGCGCGGCCATCGGCGACCGTCTCTTCCGTCTGGAGGAGCGCACCGCGCGAGGCGAACTCGATGTCCGGATTCTGCACGAGACCCTGCTCGACAGAGTGCTGGGCATCTCCGACGAAGCAGTGCGCGACGAAAAGCACCTGCGCTACATCCGCGGTATCGACCAGGCCGTGGCCGAGGTCCGCAAGGGGGCGGCACAGATCGCGTTCCTGCTGAAACCGACAGGCATCGAACAAGTGGCATCCACATCTTTCAGCGGCGGCGTGATGCCGCAGAAGTCCACCGATTTTTACCCCAAGCTGCTCACCGGGCTCGCGATCTATAAGTTGGATTAAAGCGCTGAGTCCGGCGAACGGAGCCGATCTGGAGATCGGCGTTCCCAGGCGCGCGACGGTCGCGGCTCCGATCTGGAACGGCGCCGCGAGCGGTGAGGGAGTCGCCATGGCTCGGCGGGCCACCAACGGGGATGAAAGTGGCCGGGGCGTGGTGGGGCAGACTTTAGTCTGCAGATCGGCTTCAGCCGGTCTCCGGCGAAGACTGCGGGGCTGAAGCCTGCCCCACCACACGGCCTCGGCTTTCGCGTGAGCGGTGGGTACGCAGGCATAGTCATTTCGTGGCGACCCTGGAAGCCCCCAGGCTTTTCTTTCTTAGAACGGATGCTTAGTTTACTCTGGAAGGGGTCGCATCCGGCGCGTCAGCCTTTCTGGGATAGTGCTGGCGAAAGTCTGGACCGTAACCCTGTGGCGTTGTCCGTCGAGTTTCTGGGAGAATCCGAAGCGTATGGCCAAGCTGCCGCCTGAGCTCCCTCGTGAGCGTAGAACTGTTTACAACATGCTGGCCGCCACTGCCGACTTCCTCGGCAGCGCAGCGGCCTTACATCAACCTCAGGGAGATGGCGTTTACAAGAGTTGGACCTGGATTGAGTACCGGGAGATCGCCGAAGAAGTCGCGGCGGGATTGCGCTCGCTAGGCATCGGCCTGGGCGACATTTGCGGAATCGCTTCGGAAACGCGCGCCGAATTCTTCCTGGCCGACGTCGGCATCATGACCAACGGCAGCATCGCCGCGGCGGTTTACACCAGCCTGCCGGCCGCCGATCAGGTGAAGACACTGAAGGCCGCCGCGCCGAAGGCCATCTTCATCGAGAACCTCAAGATGTTGGCCGCGCTCGAAGATGGCGGAATGCGCGAGGTTTCCGCGCAGCGGATTCTGTTTTCCGGCGAAGCCGAAGGTGCGATTACGTTCGACCAGTTGCGGCAGCTTGGAGCCGAGGCGCTCATCGACGACCCAAGATTGCTCGACCGGATCCGCGATGAAGTGACGCCGGAATCTACCGCAATTTTGTACCTGACTTCGGGCGCCACGGGCGAACCGAAGATGGGCCTGGTCACCCACAACACGATCCTGGCGAATTGTGCGATGGGAGCGAAGGTGTTTCCCATCAGTTCTACCGACTCGACCCTGGTTTTCCTGCCTTCGGCGCACATCACCCAACGTCTGGTTCTGGAGCTGTTGCTCATCCGGCATGGCGTGCCCGCCTGGTTCAGCGAGAGCCTTTCGAAGATGCCCACCGAGCTGCGGACTGTGCGGCCCACGCTGTTCATCGCTCCGCCCCGCGTCTGGGAGCGGATGTACGCCAGCATCACGACTGAAATCCGGAAAAGGCCGGCGGCCATTCGCAAGCTCTTTTACATGGGTTTGGGCGTCGGAGCCGCAGTCAGCCAAGCCCGCCAGCAAGGCCGCACTCCGGCTCCCTGGCAACTGGCCTCGCTGAAGTTCTTCGACAAAGTCGTCTTCTCGAAGATCCGCGAGCGGTTGGGCGGCCGGTTGCGTGTCCCCTGCAGCGGTTCCGCACCCCTGGGCAAAGGCCTGGCGGACTTTTATGCCTCCATCGGTCTCCCGTTGATCGAAGCCTACGGCCTGACCGAGGGCGGTGTCGTCGCGATGAATCCCCCTGACAAGCCGCGGTTTGGATCCATCGGAAAGGCTTTGCCGGATTGCGAGTTGAAGACGGCCGAGGACGGCGAACTGCTGATTCGCAGCGAGACGGTTTTCGCCGGCTATTACAAAGACCCAGGCGCGACGGCCGCGGTGTTGCGCGACGGCTGGCTGCACACGGGCGATATCGCCGAGATCGACGCCGACGGCTACATCTGGATCACCGGCCGCAAGAAGGAACTCATCGTCTCTTCAAACGGCAAGAAGGTCTACCCCTCGCGCATCGAGGGACTCTTCAAGATGCACCCGCTCATCAACCAGATCCTGCTGATCGGCGACCGTCTACCTTACATGACAGCGCTCATCAGCATCAACGAACAGGCTGCCGAAAACGTGAGCGGCGTCTCCTCGTCCGCCAGGGATCTCGCAGAATTGTCGCAGGACAAGGCCGTCAACACCGAGATCAAGAAGATCGTCAAGAAGGTAAACGCGCAGCTCCCGCCCTTTGAGCAGGTCCGGCGCTTCAAGATCATCGAGCGCGACTTCTCGCTGGAGCAGGGCGAGCTGACCCCTACCATGAAGCTTCGCCGCACGAAAGCGATCGAGAGTTTTCGCCAGGAAATCAGCGATCTCTACGTCGGGCGGGAAGAGTTTTAGCCGACATGAGACGCTGCGAGCCTTCGCCCGGAATCCCGCGCGGCGCGAGTTGAATCAGAGTTTTCTGGACTGGATGTAATCAATGGCAACAAACACTCCCATCACGGTCGCCAAAGGCGACGGCATCGGCCCCGAGATCATGGACGCTACGCTCCATATCCTGAAGGAGGCTGGCGCCCGGCTGGATATTGAAGAAATTGAGATCGGCGAAAAGGTCTATCTCCGCGGCAACACGGCGGGCATCGAGAAAAGCTCGATCGAGTCGATGCTGCGCACGAAAGTCTTCCTGAAAGCGCCGATTACGACGCCGCAGGGAGGGGGCTATAAGAGCCTGAACGTGACGACGCGCAAGATGCTGGGCCTCTATGCCAACGTGCGTCCGTGCGTCGCCTACGACCCCTACATTCCCACCAAGCACCCCGGCATGGACGTCGTGATCGTTCGTGAGAACGAAGAGGATCTCTACGCCGGCATCGAGCACCAGCAGACGCCCGACGTCACGCAGTGCCTGAAGCTGATTACGCGTTCGGGCTCTGAACGCATCGTGCGTTACGCCTTCGAATACGCGATCCGCAACAACCGCAAGAAGGTTACGGTCTTCATGAAGGACAACATCATGAAGCTGACCGACGGGTTGTTCCACAAGGTGTTCGACGAGATCGCCGTCGAGTATCCCGACATCGTGAACGAGGCCTGGATCGTCGACATCGGCGCGGCCAAGCTCGCCGACACGCCGGGCGCGTTCGACGTGATCGTGATGCCGAACCTGTATGGCGACATTCTCTCCGACGTGGCGGCGCAGATCGCCGGATCGGTCGGGCTGGCCGGATCGGCCAACGTCGGCGCGAAGTATGCGATGTTCGAAGCCATTCACGGCTCGGCGCCGCGGCGCGCCGGGCAGAACCTCGCTAACCCGTCGGGTCTGCTGCTGGGTTCCGTAATGATGCTTGTCCATATCGGGCAGTACGATATCGCCGAGCGCGTGCACAACGCATTCCTGCGCACGATTGAGGATGGCGTCCACACGTACGACATTGCCAAGGAAGGCAAGAATCCGTACACGACCAAACAGGTGGGCACGAAGGAGTTTGGCGACGCCATCGTCGCAAGGCTCGGCCAGGAGCCGCAGAAGCTCAAGACCGTACGGTACATCGCCGTTGCGAAACAGGCCGATCGAGCGGGGTCCGTCGTACGCCCTGTGCCCCAGCGCGATCTCGTGGGGGTCGATCTTTTCTTCTACTATCCGCCCGGCGATCCGGTCGGGTTCGGCCAGCGCGCGGAGACTCTGAACGGCGGCGGCCTGAAGCTCATCATGGTCTCGAATCGCGGCGTGAAGGTCTACCCGGATGGCCTGAAGGATACGCTGACCTGCGATCACTGGCGAGTCCGTTTCCAGAGCGACAACGCAAACCCGCTGGTCGCCTACCAGCAGGTCATCGACCTGATGCAGCGCGCCAACAGCTCGGGCTTCGAAATCATCAAGACCGAGGGACTCTACAATTTCGACGGCAAGCCCGGCTTCTCGCTCAGCCAGGGCCAGTAGTCTCCAGGAATTGAGACCATAATGGGGACGCGTCTTCCACAGGGAAGGCCGTCCCTTTTTTCGCAGTTTTCAGCTCAGAACCAGGAGACAGAAACCATGGACGCCAAACCGCTGGTCGGCATTGTGATGGGCAGCACGACGGACTGGGACACCATGCAGCACACCTGCGCGATCCTCGACGAGTTCGGTGTGCCGTATGAGAAGCGCGTCATCTCGGCGCACCGCGCTCCGGACGCGCTGGCCGAGTGGGCCAAGAGCGCTCGCGCGCGCGGGCTGGAGGTCATCATCGGCGGAGCCGGCGGGGCCGCGCACCTGCCCGGCGTGACCGCGGCCTACACGACGCTGCCTGTGCTCGGAGTGCCGATGCAGAGCGCGGCGCTGAACGGTATCGATTCGCTGCTCTCGATCGTGCAAATGCCGGGCGGCATTCCGGTCGGCACGCTGGGCATCGGCAAAGGCGGCGCCGTGAATGCGGCACTGCTGGCCGTGGCCATCGTCGCCTTGCACCGCCCTGTGCTGATCGCGGCGCTGGAGGCCTATCGCGCCAGACAAACGCAGAAGGTGCTTGACGCGAAGCTCCCCGGATAGTGTTGTTTGTGGTTTGAAGTTCGTGGCGCACGCTTTAGCGTGCAGCGTCGAGATTCATCTCGACGTCTGGCAGATGCCGGCATGAATGCCGGCACAGCACGCTAAAGCGTGCGCCACAGACGGGCACGCTTGTGACTCTGAGGCAGAAGCTCGAACAGTGGCAGGCCCGCTGGGCCGAGCGCCAGGGCCTGTCGTTCCATCCGCTGAACGCGACGTCACCCTCGCGCGCGGTCTTCCGGCTTTCCGATCAGTTCTTCGAGCCGCTGGACGTGGCTACGGAAAACGAATTCCTGCAAGGCTCGGGCGGCGAACTGGCAAGCGAGGGCAAGGGCGGGCATCTCTATTCCCTGCTATCCTCGGCGGCGCTGGCAGTGAACGTGTTCGCGCACTGGCGATTCCGGCCGAAGCGCGAACTGCTGCACGCTCTCGGCTTCAAGACTGAGCATTCTGTCTGGCTTGGCTTCGAATGCCGGTTCCCCATTACCGCGGGCTATGGCACGCCACCTCATGCTGACGTCACTCTGGCAGCGGAGGGCTGCTCACCCTTCCTGTGCGCGATTGAGGCCAAGTTCGGCGAGCCCTACGCCGAGATGCCGCAGCACGGTCTGCGCCCCGGCCACACGGGGCATACCTATTTCCAGGAGTGGCCCAACCTCGCCCGTCTGGCGCAGCGAATCTCGCCTGAGGACCGCGTACACCAGCATCTGCACGCCGCGCAGCTCCTGAAACACCTGCTCGGCTTAAGGAGCCGCGCGCGACAGTTCACGCTGCTCTATCTGTGGTTCGACGTCTCCGGTCCGGCCGGCCGCCGTCACCGCGACGAGGCGCACGAATTCACGCTGCGTGCACGAAGAGACGGAGTCGACGTCTGGGCCATGACCTGGCAGGAGATGTGGTCGGCGCTCTGCGAAGAGTCGCGAGGCGATGAGCATCGGGAGTATCTGGCCTACCTGCGGGGCCGTTACGCGCTGGACCGGAGAGTTCCAGAGCCGCGATAACGCGGTACGGAGACACACATCTGAAACGGAGCCGCGACCGTGAGGGAGCGGTGGATTCAATGTCTCTATTGCAGGAAGAGCCGATCTGGAGATCGGCGTTCCCGGGCTAGCGCGAAAACAACCGAACCATGGTCACGCCGTGGCGATTCACTTCCACGCTGAGCTGGCCGCTCGCCTGGCCGATGTCTTTCTGCCGCCACAAGTCGCGAACCCGCCGCTGGCCGGTCAGCCCAAGCTCGGCCCACGTCACCTGAATTCGCGCCTGCTTCTCGCCGATATTGAACACTCCCACGGCGAGGGATCCGTCCTCCATCGGCTTGGCGAGTACGAAGTCGCTCTCCGTATGCCGCACGATGCGCGCCTGCCGTCCCAACGGATCCTGATCCACTTCGATTACCTCGGAGTTGCACAGAACGTTCAGCGTGAACTCATCCAAGTAATTCATATCACCGGAAAAGATCAAAGGCGAGGCCATCAGGGACCACATCGACATGTACGAGTACTGCTCGTCGGGTGTCAGCTTGGTCGGCGACGGCGGAGCATCGTTGTGGAAAGCGTCGCCGACGGAGCCGATCAGAATGTAGTCCGGATCGTTCCAGCGGCCGGGACGCGCCGCTTCGGCGTGCCCGGCATTCTTGAACCCGAC
>Ga0181528_10001663_pt1 | contig 13784 bp, 10 predicted proteins | sample PEATcosm2014_Bin_47_FD_119742 | JGI IMG/M metagenome (GOLD analysis project Ga0181528, IMG submission 119742) | Peatland microbial communities from MTU Mesocosm Facility, Houghton, MI, USA - PEATcosm2014_Bin10_10_metaG | ecosystem: Environmental > Terrestrial > Soil > Wetlands > Peat | place...
CAGCCAGCACACGGCAAGCGCGGCGGCGCCAAGTCCGCGGCGGCCAAGTTGACCCAGGCTCCACGGCACCAGGGCGGCGAAGATGGCGATGGCCGGAAGGAGTTCCAATCCGTAGCGCACGTTGTAATAGCCGTACGGCCACCACTCCGGCACAAAAATGGGCACGCTGCCATAGGCGATGGACCAGGCGTAGAACGGCAGCGGAACCCACAGCAGCAGGAAGGCTCCAAAGCGGCGGAAGCGGACGAGCGAGATCACGACTCCGGCCACAGCCAGGATCATCATCCAGCTTTCGCGTTGGCCTTCGCCGGTATTCATACGCGCGGATTTCAGAAAGTATTCGGCGGCCACCACCGGATGCCCCTTGCCGGGATACGGCGGCGCGCCGGGCTGCGTGGTGCGCTGCTCGATGGCCTTGGCCGAATACGGCCCGTTCAGCCAATCCAGCGGATGCTTATTGACCTTGTAGTTATGCGCCAGCCACAGAGTGGGACACAGCGCCAGCAGCAGCAGGAAGCTGAGCAACGAACGGCGCAGGCGCAGAGCCTCACCCGGTGAGTCATGCTGGCCACGCCACAGCAGCACGGCAGGTATGGCGCAAAGGCCCACGATGAACGCTAGAATCCATCCGTCGTAGCGCGTAAAGATGGCCGCCGCGAGACAGACACCGCAACGCTCCAGGGCCACCCAGGCCGGTACCGTGGCTTCTTCTTCGTTCTCTTTCTGCTCGTCGCTCAGCCCGCGCAGAAACTCGTCGAAGTAGCCGACGGCCCAGATGACGGCAGCCAGAAAGATTGTTTCCGTCATCGCCGTGGACTGCATGTACAGCAGCGACGGATTCAGTCCAAACACCGCCGTGGCGAAGAACGCCGTGCCAAGCGACGTCCGCGCCCGCACCATGCGGAACATTCCGCCAACGGCGAGCACGTAGGCCACCATGGATGGAATGGAGCCGCCAATGCCGGTGCGCCACAGTCCGTCAAAAAACACGAAAGGCGCCATCAGCAGATGCGGCAGCGGCAGCCACACCGTACCCAGCATGTCCCAGCCGGGATCGCGCGCATCCAGAAAGCGGCGCGCAATGTTCAGGTGGCCGACGGCGTCGCCCCACAACAGCAGGTCTCCGCGGCTGTAGAACCACAGGAATGACCCGAGCGAGACCAGGATGGCCGCGGCCATCACCAGTCCGGCTTCGCCGTGCTCCTGCTCGTCGTGTGTCAGCGTGCCGCGGCTCATCGTCACTCCTGCGGGTTGTTACTGCAATTAGTCCAGGTGCGTCAGGCTGATGAAGAGTTTGAAGCGCTCCTCGATCTCCGCGCGCGTCAGGGTCAGCAGACGCTCGGGGCCAAAGCGCTCCACGGTGAACGAACCCATCACTCCGCCGTAGAACATCGCGCTCTTCAGTACCGAGCGCGTCAGCTCTGGCTGCGATGCGATGTAGCCCATGAATCCACCGGCGAAGGTGTCGCCTGCTCCGGTCGGATCCTGCACCTCGGCAATCGGCAGGGCCGGGGCGCGGAAGGGATGCGAACCGTCGCCGAAGAAGATGGTCGCGCCGTATTCGCCGTGCTTGATGACCAGCGAACGCGGACCGTAGGTAAGAATCTTGCGCGCGGCCAGCACCAGGCTGTTTTCACCCGTCAGGAGCTTGGCCTCCGTGTCGTTAATCAGCAGGATGCCCACTTCCTTCAGGGTCGCCATCAGCGCATCGCGCTTAATGTTGATCCACAGGTTCATGGTGTCTCCGCCGACCAGGGCCACGTTGGGCATTTTGCGGCGCACGTCGAGCTGAAGCTCCGGCTGGATGTTCGCCAAAAACAGAAACTTCGAATCCTGGTACGCGTCGGGAATCTTCGGCTGGAAGTTCTCGAAGACGTTGAGGTCGGTAAAGTTCGTCTTCGCCTCGTTCACGTTTTCGCCGTACTCGCCGCCCCAGTGGAAGGTCTTGCCGGCAGCGTGCTCAATGCCGCGCGTGTCAATGCCGCGGCCGGTCAGCACGGCTTCATGCTCGGCGGTGTAGTCCTCGCCCACCACACCCACCACGCGCACATCGGTAAAGAAGCTGGCCGCCAGCGAGAAGTATGTCGCGGCGCCGCCCATGATCTTTTCGCGCACACCAAAAGGAGTTTTCAAAGTGTCGAAGGCAACCGAGCCAACCACAAGAATGGACATTGTTATGCTCCCGCCTTCTTCAGATATTTACCCACCAGCAGTTCGAGCTTGCTGCGCGTCGCCTCTGGAATCGCATTCGGAGCGGTCATGATGGCCATCGCCAGCGCCTCTCCGCACTTGCAGCCGCGCCCTTCGGGCAGCAGGACCACGGCCTCCCGCACCACGTTGGCGGCGTTCTCGGCGTTCTTGTTCAGCACGGCGATAATCTGCTCCACCGTGACGCTATCGTGTGCCGGATGCCAGCAGTCGTAGTCGGTGACCATGGCGATGGTGACGTAGCAGATCTCGGCCTCGCGGGCCAGCTTCGCCTCCTGCAGATTGGTCATGCCGACTAAATCAAAACCCATGGCGCGATACGCGTTGCTCTCTGCCTTGGTGGAAAACTGCGGGCCTTCCATGCAGACGTAGGTGCCGCCCTGCTTGGTGACTACCTCGGCCTTGGCTCCGGCCTTGACGACAATCTGCGCCAGCTCTGGACAGATGGGATCGCCGAATGCGATGTGCGCCACAATGCCTTCGCCAAAAAAGGTGCTCACCCGCTGCTTGGTGCGGTCAAAGAACTGGTCGGGGATGACGAACTCGGTGGGCTTGTGCTCTTCTTTCAGCGAGCCAACGGCGGAAACGCTCAGGATGCGCTCCACGCCCAACTGCTTGAAGCCGTGGATGTTGGCGCGGAAGTTCAGCTCCGTTGGCAGGATGCGATGCCCGCGGCCATGGCGTGCCAGAAAGGCCACCTTGCGCCCCGCCAGCGTGCCCAGAACGTAGGGGTCGCTGGGCGAGCCAAAGGGCGTCTCCAGTTGAACTTCGTGAACATCCGTGAGGCCTTTCATCGAATAAAGGCCGCTGCCGCCGATGATGCCAATCTCTGCCTGTGCCAAGTGAATCTCCTGCAAATGCAAAAGGATACGAATAGCTAAATTATACCGGAGGCCGCGGGTCGCTTACTGCACGGCCTCGGGGATTTCCACATCCTCATGCACGCTTTCCCGTAGCGCGGGCAGCAGCCGCGCAGCATCGGCCGGGGCAAAACTTTCCAGCGCAATGATGGCCGAGCCCTCAACCACCATCCGCACGGTTCCCTCTTCGGTCTCCCACTCGCCGGGAGACTTACCCGGCTGCACCTTTTGGTAGCGGCGTGGCAGTTCAGCCTCGTAGATGGCGGCAAACTTCCGCGCGCTGGCGGCGGAATCCAGTTTGAGCACCAGCACCATCGGCAGCGGTGCACTTCCCTGACCCTGCGGGGCTGGCGCGTGCCCCTTTTGCGAGAGCACCGCGTAGTAACCGCCGCGCCAGTTGGTGGCCATCTTTGCCGCCTCGTCATTCGCCCACTGGCGCAGGATGACCCTCAGGTCCACCTCGCCCAGTCCGGAGAGATCCTCGCGCCGCCAGCCCGCGCCCAGAACTTTCTCCACGGGCACCACGCGGATCGTGCGCTGCGGTTCGCCGGAGAGATAGGCCGCGGGCTCCATGATCTGGTGCGTGTCCAGCGGAGGATGCTCCATCACTCCGGCGAATGCCGCTTGGCGGCCGCGGCGGGCCAGCACGTGCAAGGCGAAGTCCGTGCCGAAGGTATAGGGGAATAGCATGGTCTCCCGCAGGCAGATGGGCGCGTGCGCGTAAGTGTTGTCGGAGCCCTCTTCAGTGATACCCTGGCGCAGGATTCCGGCCGCCGCCGGATCGTCTTCCACGCTCTGCCCGTTGGGAGCCAGCATGTAGTCAAACAGCACCACCATAGCCTGACCTTCCACGATGCTCTGGCGAGCCTCACGCTGCTCGTCAATCACCGTCTGCGCGGTATCGTCATGGGTGTCCGCGCCGACGTTCAGCCACTTCTCCAGTCCGTAGTTCTGGTCCTGTAGGGCGTGTGTCAGCTCGTGGGCCATTACCGGCTTCTGCGCCTCGGGCGGAACCCAGTCGAGCAGAAAGACGGTCTTGCTCTTTGGGTCGTACCAGCCCTCCACCTGCTCCTTGTACAGCGAGAGCATGTATTCGCGCAGCTTGAAGCCCTTTGGCAGCAGCCCGAGCTTTTCCAGCGACCGTCCCATGCGGTCAAAGCGTTCGTTGCCGGCGTCGTGCATGCGCCTCTGCAAATAGCTTTGCACCTCTTCGCGCGTGGCCAGCTTCTTCTTTACCTCGTGGTGGATGGGGAGCCCCGAGTGATCGCTGGCGAACTTCAGGATCAGGTCCACCGAACGGAAGAGCTCTTTCGCCTCGGCCTCGCTGATGTGATAGGACGCGGAGGCTGCGGGCGGAGGAGTCTGCGTGGTGGGCTCACCCTGGGCAAAGGCCGCCGAAGACCACAGGGAGGCCGCGAGCAGGGCCGCGATGGCGAGGCGTCGAAAGCTGTGTACTACTACGCTAATATCCACAGTATACCGTTGTCCTGTTGGCCTACATCCGGCCATCCCGGCGATGATACCGGAAGTGCGCTACGGCCATTCCCGGGGCAGCACCAAGGGGCCGTTGCGCCCGAGAAAACCTCTGCGTAGAATGCTCGCAAGTTGGAAGCCGTGCACGGGCCTTGGCGTGGTGACATGTGCATGCAGTCCCCCAAAGTGGATGGCGATCCTCAGGATCCATTCTGGGACCTTCTGATTCTTATGTCTCTCGGTTCCGCCTTGGCTGTTCTGGAGACCTTTCCGTAAAGAAGTTCCGGATTTCATCCGTAGAACGCAGTACAAGCGTAGCGGGCCGGCTGTGCATTTCGTAAACATCCGGCGCTGCCACAAAGTGAGACGATCGGCAGGAGCAAGCCATGGCCCACGTGAAAGATCTGGGAGAGCTGACCAGCCGCCGCATACTGGTTATCGGCGCGGAAGCCCATGGCGCGAGCCACACTCCCCTCTCGACTGCCCCCGCGGATTCGGAGGAATACGCCACTTTTTCGCAAGCCCGCGACCGGGTTGTGGAGGCGCGCTTCGAGGGCGTTCCCTACTCCGTCGCGGTACTGCACTCCGGCTCCCTGGCGATGGCGCCCCTGCGCCATCAACTGGAAGAGCTTTGGAATGCCGACGAGGAGCTGCAGATCCTGGTGCACTCGGCGTCCACCGATGGCGAGTTCGCCGGTTTGCAGAAGTCCCTGGGCGGCGCCGAAAGCCTGATCCTGCTCAGCGAGTCTGTGGCGCCGGACGTTGAGGAGCAGTGCCTGCGCGTGCTGCATGCCCGCTGGCTGGCCTTGCGGGCGGCCGCTGCCAGCGCCGAGGAGTTGCGAGAAACGCGCGCTGCCCTGCTGGAGATGGCCACCGCCAAGGAGCAGGCCGAGACCGCAGCGCTACAGGATCCGCTGACCAAGCTGCCCAACCGCCGCCTCTTCCAGTCGCGCCTCAGTTTGGCCATCAAGCACACCGAACGTACGCCGGGCTATCTGTGCGGGCTGCTCTACCTGGATATTGACCGCTTCAAAATCATCAACGACAGCCTGGGCCATCTGGCCGGAGACGAGTTGCTGGTGGGCGTGGCCAAGCTGCTGGAAAACTGCCTGCGCCGCAACTCCGACCCCGGCTTTCGTGTTGGCAGCGAAGACATCGTGGCGCGCCTCGGCGGCGACGAGTTCGCCATCTTCCTGGACAACATTCGCGACACCAGCGACGCCCTGCGCATCGCCGAGCGCATCTCCGAAAAGCTGCGCACGCCCATCATGCTGCGCGGCACCCCGGTGGCCGTCACCGTCAGCATTGGAGTGGCCCTGAGCGCCAGCCACTACACCAGCGCCGACAGCATGCTGCGAGACGCAGACATTGCCATGTACCGCGCCAAGGCCGCCGGACGCGACGCCTGCGTGTTGTTTGACGAGAGCATGCACGCGCAGGCCCTGGAGCGGCTGCACCGCGAATTCGAGTTGCGCAAGGCGCTCGACCGGCGGGAGTTCTTCGTCTGCTATCAGCCCATCGCCTCGCTCCGCGACGGCCACGTCGAGCAGATTGAGGCGCTTTTGCGCTGGCGCACCCGCGAGCGCGGCATCCTCATCCCGGAAGAGTTCCTGCCGCTTGCCGAAGAGACCGGATTGATGATTCCCGTTGGCGCCTGGGCCCTGCGCGAGGCCTGCAACGAGGCGGCACGCTGGCGCTCGGACTATCCTTCCGGCGCCGACATCGGAGTCTGCGTCAACATCAGCGGCCGCCAGCTCGCCCAGCCGGACTTCGCCGTTCTGGTGCGCCGCATTCTGCTGGATAGCGGCCTCAGCGGCCGCGCGCTACGCCTGGAAGTCAGTGAGACCGTGGCCATGACGTATCCCGAGCGCATGGAGCCCGTGCTGGAGCAGTTGCAGGAACTCGGCGTGCATCTCAGCATTGATGACTTCGGCACCGGATACAGTTCGCTCCGCCAGTTGCAGCGCTTCACCATGGACACCCTCAAGGTGGACAAGAACCTAATCCTCACGATGGAAGAGGACAACCGCATCCTGAACATCGTGCGGACCATCGTCGCCCTGGCGCACAACCTCGGAATGACCTCGGTGGCCGAGGGCACCGAGACCGTCAGCCAGGTCAAGCTGCTGCAGGAGATGGGCTGCGACTGCGCCCAGGGCCACGCCTTGGCGCGTCCGCTGGATGTGGCCGGCCTGCACGAACTGCTGGCCGCCCGGCCGGAGTTGAAACTGCCTCTGCCGAAATAGTTTTTGTGCGCTGGAAATGCGAACGGCTCCCGTCGAGGAGCCGTTTTCGAGGACAACCGGTTGTGAAATGGTGGCCCGGACCACTCCCGTCAGATTGCTCTTCTTGTGCAATACCTACGAACCCGCATCTCTGCATTCCTGGAAGCAAGTGGTTTAAAATCGCGGGAGCTATGCGGCGGGTTGGGATACAGATTGTTGGGCACCATTCCGGCTGCGCCACATGATGCCGCGCAAGGCGCTCACTCTACCTCCCAGGGGGGTCCCAGTTGACTCAATCACCCATTGATTCTGACGCTGGCGCAACCGTCGTCATCACCCACCGAGTTCGCAGCGATAAACATGCTGAATATGAACGCTGGCTGGGCGAAATCGCTCCACTATGCAAGGCGGCGCCAGGTTATCTGGACTGGCATATCGTGCGCCCGATTCCGGGAATCACTGAAACGTTCACGATCATTATCCGATTCGATACGACGGAAAATCTAAGGACTTGGATCGAGTCCGGCGACCGCGCGAAGCTCATAGAGAAGGTTCAGCCGCTATTTGTCGGAGCCGACGATTTCTACATCAGCAGTGGCCTGGATTTTTGGTTTACTCCGGAAGGCGCCCGAGCGAAAGTGCCCGTGCGTTGGAAGCAGTACCTGGTTACGTGGTCAGCTATTTACCCACTCGCACTTGTGGTGCCTTTTGTCGTCGCGCCCATACTGCGGCTCTTGGGGATCGTCTCAAGCCGGGCGCTCACCACGCTTGCCGTCACGTCTGTAGTGGTATTTCTGATGGTTTATGTCATCATGCCGCGCTACACGCGTCTGGTGCAGCGCTGGCTTTTTAGCTGACCGTACGGCCAAGCCATCATCAAGGCTGTTCACCGGCCCTGATGCACAAACAATAGCTAAGAATTATGGTGGCCCCGGGCAGATTCGAACTGCCGACCTCCGGTTTAGGAAACCGCTGCTCTATCCAGCTGAGCTACAGGGCCACTCTGCGCCGCGCGCCAGTATGTGGTGAAAGAAGCGATGCGGCGGCAGAAACATTGTAGCAATCCCCGCCTGTGGATGTCCTCGGGGGAGTGGCGCAACTACAAATACCAAAGACAAGGGCGGAAGCCGAAGCCCCCGCCCTTTTGATTCGAAAACTCTCTTCTTACCGAAGAGACGATCAGTCGTAGTACTCCAGCCCGAGGTGCGTGATCAGCTCCTCGCCAGCGATGTGGCGCAGAGTGTTCTTCAACTTCATGGACTGGATGAAGAGATCGTGCTCCGGGTACAGTCCCTTGGCCACCATCGGCGACTTGAAGTAGAAGCTCATCCATTCCTGGATGCCGATTCCCTTCAACTCCTCGGTGCGGGCTGCAAGGTCAAGGAAGAGGACGATATCCAGCGCCAGCGGCGCGGCCAGGATGGAGTCACGGCAGAGGAAATCCACCTTGATCTGCATCGGGTAGCCGAGCCATCCGAAGATGTCAATGTTGTCCCAGCCCTCTTTGTTGTCTCCACGCGGCGGATAGTAGTTGATGCGCACCTTGTGGAAGATGTTGCCGTACAGATTCGGGTAGAGCTTGGGCTGCAGAATCTCATCCAGCACGCTGAGCTTGGACTCTTCCTTGGTCTTGAAGCTGCCCGGATCTTCCAGCACTTCGCCATCGCGGTTGCCCAGGATGTTGGTGCTGAACCATCCGCTGAGGCCGAGCATGCGAGCCTTGAAGCCCGGCGCCAGGATGGTCTTCATCAGCGTCTGTCCGGTCTTGAAGTCCTTGCCGGCGATAGGCGCGTTGTTCTTCTTGGAAAGCTCCTGCATGAAGGGCAAATCCACCGTCAGGTTCGGCGCGCCATTGGCGTAAGGCACGCACTCCTGCAGCGCGGCGTACGCGTAAATCTGTGACGGCGCGATGTTCGGGTCGCTGTCCTTCAGGCCCTTTTCAAAGGCTTCCAAGCTGGCGTGCACCTTGCCCGGCTTCTGGAAGCTCTCAGTTGAGCCGCACCAGATCATCACCAGGCGCGAGCAGTTGTTCTTCTTCTTGAAGTCGCGGATGTCCTTGCGAACCTGTTCGACCAGGTCGGCCTTGTTCTTGCCCTTTTTCACGTTGGGGCCGCTGATCAGCTTGACGTACTTGTGGTCGAAGACCGCAGGCATCGGCTTGATCTTGTCGAGGAACGGCTTCAGCTTGCGAAGCAGGTCCTTGTCCAGAACGGCGGCGTTCATTGCCGATTCGTAAGCGCTGTCGGTGAAGATGTCCCAGCCGCCGAAGACGATGTCCTTCAGCTCGGCGAGGGGAACGAAGTCCTTGATGAATGGAGTGCGTTTGTCGGTGCGTTTGCCCAGGCGGATGGTACCGATCTGCGTTAGCGAACCGATCGGCTCGCCAATCCCCTTGCGTACAGCTTCCACGCCGGCAATAAAGGTTGTGGCAACGGCGCCCAGTCCGACCACCAGAATGCCAAGTTTGCCCTTGGCGGGCGCAATTTGCGTAGGATTCAACTTCTGCCCTTTGGCCATCGCTATGAATCACTTCCTTGAAGAGTCTTGAGGAGTCAACGTCAATAACACAAACAACTTATGCTCTCGCTTCCAAGGGGTGTTTGGCAATTTTGTTGTAGTATGTGGCGTAACCGGATGGTCGAACGGCGAGCAGAGGGGGTTGTGATGCACTTTTGCTCATGGAGTGGGGATGAATCAACATTTAGCGGTCATTACAGGCTGTTCCAGCGGTTTTGGACTGCTCTCCACGGTGGAATTGGCGCGCCAGGGTTGGACGGTTGTGGCCACCATGCGCGATTTAAGCCGCCGCGGGGCGCTCGATGAGTCTGTGAGCCGTGCCGGGGTCGGCGAGCGCGTCAGCGTGCGTTTATTGGACGCCGCGGCCCATCCCACACACGCCGCCTTCGCCGAACAGGTGCTGGCCGACTACGGACGTATTGACCTGCTGGTCAACAACGCCGGCTTCGCCATGGGCGGCTTTGCCGAAGATCTGACACTGGACGAATACCGCTACCAGTTTGAGACCAACTTCTTCGGCGCCGTCAGCCTGACCAAGGCTGTTCTGCCCGCCATGCGCAAGCAGCGCTCCGGGCGGATCGTGAACATCAGTTCCATTGCCGGCCGCACTGGAACCCCCGCCATGAGCGCTTACAACGCCAGCAAGTTTGCCCTGGAGGGTTACAGCGAAGCCCTCCGCCTGGAGATGGCGCCCATCGGCGTCTACCCGATCCTCATCGAGCCCGGCTCGTTCGAAACTGGCATCTGGTATCACAAGGAGAACGTTGCGGCCGCCGCGGCCGACCCCAACTCTCCCAACGCCGTGCGCACCGGCCGCTTCCGGGATTACATCCAGAAGACCCTGCATCGCGCCGATGCCAATGCGGTGGCGCGGCTGATCGCACATGTCGCCAGCGTGCCATCGCCTAAGATGCGCTACCCCATCGGCACCGATGCCAAGATGCTGCTGGCGCTGCGCCTTCTGCTGCCATGGAAGGTGTTTGAAACCCTGGTGGTGAAGAAGATGGGACTCGGGCTGTAACCTGTGCAGTTTTTTCCGGGTCAACTCCAGAAAGGGCAACAATCATGCCGGCAACAAATGTGCTCTCACCGGGCGAGCAGGTGGCCCAGCGCACCATCACCACCTACACGCTGACTCCGGCGCAACTGCGCCAGAGCGAAGGGCTGTACCGCACCGGCATCGTGCTCTCCTTTGCCTATCCGGCGCTGGAGCTAGCAATTGTCGCCGCCATCCTGTGGACGCGCTTTGGAGCCCGGCTGCAGCGGCTGGCCGAGCGCGCCAGCCGCAACCGCTTCGTGCAGGCCTGCATCTTTGTCCCGCTGCTGATTATTCTGATCAGCGTGTTGGAGATGCCGCTGGAGATGTACTCGCACCATCTCTCGCTGGCCTACGGCTTGAGCGTGCAGAGTTGGGGCGGCTGGCTGTGGGACCAGGCCAAGTCCGCCGGCCTCAGCATCCCCGTGATCACTCTCTGCACATTGGGAATCTACAGGGCGATCCGCAAGACCCGCCGCTGGTGGCTGATTGCGTGGATGGTTTCCGTACCGCTGATGGCGTTCGTTGTCTTTCTCGCGCCAGTGGTGCTGGACCCGATTTTCAATCGCTTCGATCCCTTGAAGGCTACCAACCCCGAGCTGACCGTGCAGTTGCAGTCGCTGGCGCGCAGCTCCGGGCTGGAGATTCCCGAGTCGCGCATCTTCCTGATGCATGCCAGCGACAAGGTGACTACCTACAACGCCTACGTCACCGGCTTTGGAGCCACCAAGCGCATCGTCGTATGGGATACCACCGCCCGCGATATGACCCTGCCGCAAACGCTCTACATCTTTGGACACGAGATGGGCCACTATGTCATGCATCACATCTACATCGGCATGGCCTTGAGTGCCGTAGGGATGTTAGCCGGCTTCTGGCTGCTCTCCGTGCTGGCGCCGTGGATGATTGCGCACTGGGGAGCCCGGTGGGGCGTGGCGTCGCTGGGCGAATGGGCCAGTTTGCCGCTGCTGATTGGGATCATCACCGTGCTCAGCTTCGTCAGCGCGCCGCTCGACAGCACCATCAGCCGCCAGATGGAACACGCCGCCGACACCTATGGCCTGAAGGTGACCCTTCCGGTGACGCCCGACGCGCGGCAGGTGGCGGCACAGTCGTTTCAGCTTTTGGGTGAAAAGAGTTTTTCCTATCCTGACCCATCGCGGCTTTACGTGGTCTGGCATTACTCGCATCCGCCCATCGCCGAGCGCATCCGCTTTGTCCTGGGGCAGGACTGAGCGCTGAACGGAGAGTTTTGTAAACCGGGGGTATAACGAAAGTGCTGCTTTCCTCAGTAAACCCTCACATTTTGGTGGAATCTTTCGCCGGATGGCCGCATACTCCCTTTCGTTCAGCCTTGTGGCTGTACCAAAGGGCACTTAGCGATGCAATTGTTTTCTCCATTTCGGCACTGTATACAGCACGTGCGGAACAGTGCTTATGAGCGGCAATTTTGTTCGGCTACCGCGGCGAGTGTCACCCTCCCCCACTCGCCGCTGGCTGCCTTAGAAGGTCTGCTCGTCGCCACCGGCATCTCCACCCTCTTCTGGACGATGGTTGCCCTGGCGATGCTGCACCTGGCCTGATTCCGCCGCACAAGCTCTGATCTCTACTCTAAGCCAAATTCCTTCCAGCGTTTTGCTACGCGCTCTTTCACGTCGGCGCTCATCTCCACCTCGTCCGGCCAGGGACGTGTGAAGCCCTCAGTGGGCCATTTGCGCGTGGCGTCAATGCCCATCTTGCTGCCAAAGTTCGGCAACCGCGAGGCATGGTCGAGCGAATCCACCGGGCCGAGCGTGAACTGAATGTCGCGCTCGGGGTCAATGTTATTCAGCGTGCGCAGTGTGACCTCGCGCAGGTCCTTCACGTCGCAATCCTCGTCCACCACCACGATGCACTTGGTAAACATCGCCTGCCCCATGGACCAGATGGCGTTCATCACCTTGCGCGCCTGCCCGGGATAGCTCTTGCGGATGGAGATGATCATCAGGTTGTGGGCCACGCCCTCCGGCGGCAGATGGAAGTCCACCAGCTCGGGAATCATCATCCGTGCCGCAGGCAAAAAGATGCGCTCCACGGCCAGTGCCATCCACGCATCCTCCTGCGGAGGCTTGCCTACGATGGTCGCCGCGTAAATGGGATTCTTGCGGTGCGTGATGCATTCGATGTGGAAGACCGGGTAAACATCCTCCAGCGAGTAGAAGCCCGTGTGGTCGCCAAACGGACCCTCGGTGCGCATCTCGCCAATGTCCACGTAGCCTTCCAGCACAATCTCCGCCGAGGCCGGAACCTCCAGGTCGCTCAGTTCGCACTTCACCACCTCGACGGGCTTGCCGCGCAAAAAGCCGGCGATCATGTACTCCTCGATATCCGGCGGCGCGGGCACAATGGCCGAAAACGTCACCGTGGGATCGGTGCCAATGGCGACGGCCACATCCATGCGTCCGTTGATGGGCTTGCCCGTAAACGCCACGCTGGCACCGCCCGTCTGCGCCATGATCTCCACCGAGCTGGTCTTGCCCAGGGTCTCCTTGGACGCATCGCCTTCGGCCGCGGCGGCCCGAATGCGTTCGCGCTGATGCTCGGCGGCGTTTTTGTGGCGCTGCCAGTGCATGCCCGTGGTCTGCCCGTCGTAGACGTGCATGCGGTACATGCCGATGTTGCGCTTGCCGTTGCGCGGGTCGCGCGTCATGACGCAAGGCAGGGTGATGAAGCGTCCGCCATCCTGCGGCCAACATTGCAGAATGGGAAAGTCCAGCACGGAGAAGTCACCTTTCTTGATGACCTCCTTGCACGGCCCGCTGCTGACGCGCTTCGGGAACAGGTTTCCCAGGTCGGCCAGCATGGGCAGCATCTTGATCTTTTCCAGCAACCCCTGCGGAGTCTTCACGTCCATCATCTGGTGAATGCGCGCGGCAATCTCGTCCAGCGAGTTGGAACCCAGCGCCAGGTTAATGCGCCGCTCGCTGCCGAACTGGTTGGTCAGAATCTTGTGGCCGGGATGGCCTTTGACGTTCTCAAACAGCAGCGCCGGGCCGCCGGGCCCGCGGCCATTCTTCGCGCCCCACTTGCTGACGCGGTCGGTAATCTCGGTGACTTCGAGGATGGGATCAACTTCGGCAGTGATGCGCTTCAGCTCGCCGGCTTTATCCAGCGCCGCAATCCATTCACGCAGATCGTTGTAGGCCACAGGGACTCCTGAGAAAAGAATGCTATGTGCAACACCAGATTATAGAGGCGCGGACACGAAAAAGGGCGCGGATCGCTCCGCGCCCCGTTGAAAAACCTGTGAAGCCCTACCGGTACTCTTCCATGATCGCGTCCAGCACAGCCTTGCCTGGGCGGGTCACGCTCTCCGGCTGGTGCACCAGCGCCGTCTCGCCCAGGCCGAGCAGGTCGGTAAAGCTGGGAGCCTCCGCGTTCAGGTAGAAGAGTCCGGTCAGCACCTCTTCCTTCTCCCGCGCCTGG